>Ga0307514_10000354_pt1 | contig 106955 bp, 93 predicted proteins | sample 16_EM_MG_FD_203088 | JGI IMG/M metagenome (GOLD analysis project Ga0307514, IMG submission 203088) | Populus trichocarpa ectomycorrhiza microbial communities from riparian zone in the Pacific Northwest, United States - 16_EM | ecosystem: Host-associated > Plants > Roots > Unclassified | place... | reverse complement strand
ACCAGTCAAAACTCCATATATAGACATTAGTGGCTATCTCGCGCTTTGATTAACCATCCTGCAAGGCCAAAAATCGTTGACGCTCCGTTGACGCTCATTTTCAGAATGGGGCAGCGAGCGTATTTCTGTCTGTTTTGGGTTGGAACGCCGCCAATACATCGTTTATAATCGTTTGCATCCAATCGCCATCTAGATTACTCATGATGCAAGACCAAAAATCATTGACGCGCCGTTGACTATCATGTTCAGGATGGGGCATGGAGCATGTCGCTCTTGTTTTTAGTTATAAAGGCGGTTGATTCATCCGAAAAGGTCAATGATGTGCAAAAGTTAATATTTTGCGATTAACAGTAGGATATCTAAATGCGACCATAAATAGAAAAACCCAAAACACAGAACCGGAGATTGGAACCGACGGGTCTAGCCAAACCCGGCAAAACCCGCGGGTTGACGGGTACGGGTCCGGGTTTGGCCCGCCAAGACGCTGCGGGTCGGGTTTTTGGACGGTTCTGGAACCGAACCGAAACGTTTTTCCGGTCCGAACCCGGACCGCTGGCGGGTTACCCGGACCCGTTGCTAACACTACCCAGAGGGGTACTTCATTCAGCACCTCTCAGTTTGTTTGCCGCTGCTTATCCAGCCGTTTCTGAGGAATATTGCGGTTCTTGATCGGAATCGGTAGGAGAGCGACCATTACGACACTGTGTGTTGAGGTCATCTGGCGGATCTTCGACGATAGATTGCCAATTGTCATATATACAGGCCATTCATTCTTGTCGCCAGCAAAATTCGAGAGATGTGTTCCGTTGGACATGCACATTAAAGGAACCAGAGTATCCGCCACTCTGAGCGTTGTCTACATGTTGATTGGCATGGTATTATCCTCGAGAATCTCTCCTGACCTGTGTCTCCCACCACCAGTCCGCAGTTTACATTTCAGTATAGAGGCGTTTCGGTGGCGTATCGCTGTTAATGCAACGCTGAAGGGCGTAAACGAGATGCTCCGCGTAGGCTGGCTGCCGCATCAACCATCTCATGGTTTGATGATGTCTCAACTCCAGTATTTGCTCGGGCGTTGGTGATTGTCATTCCATCTCATATCGTCCAGAGTGTGAAGTTCCCACTCCCCGAGAGCCTGATCATCGAGCATGGTAGCCATGAGCTTCTGGACACCATCCCCATTTTTGAAGCTTGGGAAACGCAGAGCGGTATTTTCTTCCTTCAGCACGTTGTTCTAGTACATCTTCATGCCCTTCTTCTTGATCCCACACTGGGTGTATTTGTACTCTGCATGCATCGCGAACGGATAGTACGGATTGTGTTGTAGGTTGGTGTCAAGGCAACTGTGAGCGTCGCTTTCCCTTAGCTCAGCAATGTAATTGCTTAACGGAGCGCCGGTGCCGGAGTAAGTTTCCGTCTGCGGCAGGGGAGGTGGTGATGGTTGAGACTCTGAGTCTGCGATCTTTTCAACGTATTCGAGGTAGGGAACCGGGTCAAAGTCTTTGACTGAATTTTTGTCACCATTGAATTCACGACGCTGCGCGAGCTCAACACGTCGGGGCGCGCTGCGAATAGTCATATTCTTCTGGCATATAACTTGAATGTGTTCAGCATGGTGTAATTTGATATGTTTAAGTCGCCAGCTGTCAAAGGTGAACGTCTTTCGCCGTGATAATTCGGGGCTACGGAAAGGGTTCTTCTCCGGCACTGTCAACGACACATGAGAAGTGGAGTATACACCGTAGAAAGGGACCGAAGTTGTGTTGACTAGGGATTTTGCCCAGTGGCTTCCCTGGTGTTTGGTGCTGGCGGGCTCGGCATGAGGCCGGTGGCTTACGGCCCCCATTGGCCTCGCCTGCCCCGACCAGCCTCGCCTGCCCCCACCAGTCTCGCCTGCCCCCACCAGTCTCGCCTGCCCCCACTAGCCTCGCTTGCCCCCATGGCGAGGAGGAGGGCTCGGCACTGGTACTCGGCATTGGGCTCCGGCTTTGGTAGTCGGCATTGGGTTTTCCTTCTCTCTCTTCCATATATAAGTGCATAGTTTTCCTTCTCTTTGGATCGACAGACAATCGAGCTTCTTCATCCTTTCTCTTTTGCTTTCAACAGGTTATGAGCCCGGTGTTTCCCTCCTAATCGACCTCTTCGATCAGTTGATACGCCCTGCGACTTTTCCGTGGGTTGACTTGGTGTCCCCTCCCTTTTTCCGTGGGTTGACTTGGTGTCCCCTCTCTCTCCGTGGGTTGACTTGGTGTCCCCTCCCCCCCTTTTTCCGTGGGTTGACTTGGTGTCCCCACTCCTGGGTTGACTTGGTGTCCCCGCTCCTTGGGTTGACTTGGTGTCCCTGCTCCTGGGTTGACTTGGTGTCCCCGCTCCTTGGGTTGACTTGGTGTCCCTGCTCCTGGGTTGACTTGGTGTCAGCACTCCTGGGTTGACTCGGTGTCCCCGCTCCTTCGGTCGACTGTGTGACGACCTCTTGTCGACTTGGTGACGACATCCCCTTCTTGCTGACTTGGTGACGGCAACCCCCTTCGGTCGACTGTGTGACGACCTCTTGTCGACTTGGTGACGACAACCCTTTCGGTCGACTGCGTGGCGATCTCTTGCCGACTTAGTGACAACAACCCTCTTCGGTCGACTGTGTAACGACCCTCCGTCGACTTGGTGACGACGACCCGTCTTTGGTAGACTCTGTGACGACTTCCACCAGTCGACTGTGCGACGACTACCCGCCATGATGACTGGCACGGTTAGCAAACTCAATGAGCGGAATTATCGTCAGTGGGCCATGGAAGCGGAAACCATCCTATTCCGGCAGGGGCTTTGGAAGTTTGTTACCGGTGAGATGCGTGTTCCGAGGCCTCCGATTATACCATCGACATCTGGCGAAACCCCAACTACTCCCAAAGTGGCTCATGACCCCCGAGACTCTGACTATAACTTTGAACCCGAATCAACTGAACCAGCATACCTGTCACGCTTCGATAGCTTTCTCAGGGACTGGGAGCGGTGGCTGATGAACAACGACAAAGCATCTGGACAGATCACTGACATGATGGAACCAACTATGCAACTGCGATACCGAGAATACAAGAAACCGAAAGAGCTCTGGGATAAAATCAAGGCAGATTTTGAGAAGATGGTCAAGCTCGATGGCCAGCACGAGCTAGAGAAGCTGGTATTGTGCAACCTTGAATCTTACTCGTCAGTCGCAGAGTGGATATCAGCTCAGGATGCAATCATCGGAGATCTGGCGATTTGCGATTTTACAATTGATGACAATTTGCGAAAATTCTATATCCTATCGAACCTCCCGAAATCAGATGAATGGAAGATGTTCAGGACCTCCTTGGAGCTCAGTGGGAAAGCAGACACTACAGCAAATATCATCACGCATTTGCAATCATTCGAGGTCACCCTCCGCCGAGATAGTGGTATCGATCCCGACTCTGCCTTATTTGTGACAAAACAGGGCCGCAGTCGGCAACCTGGTCAGACCAGCCAGAGGACGGGCATTGTGTGCTATGGGTGTGGCGAGAATGGACATAAGATTGTGAACTGCATGAATAGGGATAAGTGGGCATCATATGCGGATCAGAAGGTTAAAAGTGATGCTAATCTAACCTCGACCTTTGCCATTGATTCCGAGTCATACCTCTTCTAGATTGCCAAGTTTCTCACTACTAAGGCCTATGGGGGAGTAAGCTCGGTGTACCTGTGGAGGGAGTTGGCCTCGGTAAGGTGGACTTAGGATCACGGGCAGGATTTGGATTTTCTTTGTTTTAGATTGTGTATTTGGATTTACACTGTATGCTTGGATTTTCTTTGGATTTGGATTTAATGGAATTTGGAACTCGGAGGAGGATCTCAGGTTTTTGTTTGTTTCTTTGGTTTTGGTTTATTTTGTCTGGAAAGCCTTGGGCCAAAGGGGGAGTGTTGACTAGGGATTTGGCCCGGTGGCTTCCCTGGTGTTTGGTGCTGGCGGGCTCGGCATGAGGCCGGTGGCTTACGGCCCCCATTGGCCTCGCCTGCCCCCACCAGCCTCGCCTGCCCCCACCAGTCTCGCCTGCCCCCACCAGTCTCGCCTGCCCCCACCAGCCTCGCTTGCCCCCATGGCGAGGAGGAGGGCTCGGCACTGGTACTCGGCATTGGGCTCCGGCTTTGGTAGTCGGCATTGGGTTTTCCTTCTCTCTCTTCCATATATAAGTGCATAGTTTTCCTTCTCTTTGGATCGACAGACAATCGAGCTTCTTCATCCTTTCTCTTTTGCTTTCAACAAGTTGGTGCTGGCCCTGAGCAGCCTCGTGTGTAAGCTCACGATACGTTCAGCCTCAACCCCATCACAGGGAGATTCGTTACACGCCAGGAGTTGCAAACACGCTGCATGCACGATATCCCATAATGCTATGAATAAACTAAAACCAATAACAATACAACTAGTACAAAACCCATAAACAAAATACACCTTGAGCGATCCAAAAACCTCGCTACGCATGTAATAATCAATGCCTGAGATAACTAGATTAGAACAAAGAAAACGAACAAGACAAGAACCCAACCCTAACCCGAACGCAACAACCATCACCTTCTCAGCAACGCGAGGACTGGTTCACTCCTCGCCTGCAGAGCCATCTAGGCGCACCTCAGGGAGAGGGACATCGGGGAGAGGGACATCAGGGAGAGTAACAGCGGGGAGAGGGATATCTGGAAGAGGGACATCGGGGGAAGGGACATCGTGGAGACTGTCGCCACCTACCCATTGGATCAGCAGCTGCTCATTCACATACACATCTGTGGATTTTCCGGCTGCCTCAGCTTCTTGCAAAGTTGGCACTGCTGGGCGAGGTTTTTGTGGCGTCACAACCCCCAAATGCTCCAGCCCACTGAGGGGATGAGTCTCCGGATTTGGTGGTGGTGGGCGACGCTCTAGGGTTTGTGGCAGTGGGGAAGGCGACGGAGGTTGTGGCCGTGGCTCGCACATCTCCCGGCCTTGCTCAGGTAGCACGATTGGCTGATCGTCTACCATAGTATTTGCATCGTCAGCTGATGAATTTACCATGTCTCCCTGGCCAATCGTCCGAGGTTCTTTGCCATCATCCTCATCCTCCTCCTGTTCATCTTCCTCCACTTGATCGTCACCGTCCCGTTCCATATCCACATCGCCGTCTAAATCAACGCGGTCCGGCGAGTCCACATCCTCCTCCATACGCATATCCACATCAGGATCAAGTTCTGAGTCAAATTCGCTGTCTGACTTCACGGTAGAGTCAGTATCATATTCTGAGGAAATTGACATGGCGGGCGATGCTGCCTGCTCAAAATATACCCCCTCTGCTTTGCCCTCCATGTCCAAGTCTGCGTAATACGTTTCCTTCTGCAACTGCACAGCAACGGCACGAGAGATATCATCTCCTCCTGGGGTTTGTTTAACAATACCTTTCCCTTTACCGTTTCCCTTCCCCTTCCATTCTTCAGTTGCCTTCCCCATGCCTTTCCCCTTCTCTTTCCCCTTCCCATCCATTGAACCGTTCCCTTTCCCGGTTCCTTTCTCACCGCCCTGCGTGTCCTCCTCACCCTCGCTGTCGTCATTGTCATTGCCATAACCAGGACGGCTCCTTCCACCGCTTGGCCCTCTGGGATCCGCCCAGGGCTCATCATGATCATCCTGCTCAAATAACTCATCCCAATTCGGTTGTCTAACGGCCAGGAAGTCACCAGGCTTGTGCTGCCGGCAGCTTGGTGGCTCAATCTTTGCCCTGAGATCATAGCTACCGTACCAAGAGAAACGCTCGGCGGTGCGATTCACCTTCCCCGAGCTGATTGTCTGCGCAATGGAGCGATCCAATTATTCCCAGAAGGCACGGGGGTTGTCCCACCTCCAATTGTTCATTTGGCCGCGGGTTTTGTGCAACATTTGCTCCATATATGAGTGAAAGGCTGCCCACCACTCCTGGAAAGGTAAACTCCTGCTCCTGCCGAGCGGGCACACCAGCTGGAATTGTGAAAAGTGGCGAGTCGTGACTGGATCAAGAAAGATTATATCAGAAAAGGGGTCCCATGCCCTGGCATCCTTGACGCCGCAAAGATTGTATATCCGTATGAGTCCACTGATGTGTTGCGAGATGAATCCCTTGATACGGTCCCGATCCAACGACAGGTGTCTATTTATAACCCATGGCGGCATTTTTGCCCTCGCAGTTGCCTTCTGTTTTCCTTTGCGTCTGTCCTTTGGTACCATCACTGCAAGTTGAAAATGAATCTACACCGGACGCAGTAGCATTATGATACTGTTCAATGTAGCGGAAGGAACCACAGAAGGAGCGTACAAAGTTGTGTGGGTTATCGGGTGTGTTTTCGAACGAGAGGGGTTGTTTTGTGCATGTCACGTGTTGTCGAGCGTGTTCAAGATCCTGGCTGTGTGTTTATTACGGGTGGAAAACAGAATGGATGTGATGGCGGGATGATGGGATATATATACTCAAGTTCCTGCGATTTCTGGGTTCAACTTGTTTGGTTGGTTAACAAACACAAAACGGCCCAGCCGGCACCTTGCAGAACCACAAGGCACCACATGAATGAGGAGCCTCGAAACGAGATGTAGTACTCGCGGACATGGCAGTATAGGACGCTGGGTGATGTTTTGGCACCTTGTAGCACTTGTACCGCTCAGACCTCGTGCATCTCGGAGGAAACTCAATAGTTCTCTGCTTGTCCCAACTGTGCAACCATCCACTACAGCTACCAACGCCTATGAGTGGAAACAGCACACGCAACTGATGTCATAGGATAGAGAATACGTCATTGTTCCATTTGCAATGCATTTTGCTCTGCCAAAGGGGGATTTCCACTGGGAAGCTGAAGATATACACAATCAATGGTTCGATGTATTGTGCCAAGAACAAGTGCAATGCCATGATCATTGCGCCAAAAAGGCATCAACACCCTTCAAGCAGGGCAAAGAGACCTTCAGACGTTGCTATAACAGTGAATTTCAATGCTGAGTTTAATCTGATGCCAGTTAACCCCATAATTGAATGCTGTTCAAGAGATCTCGTTCATGAGTATTGTCAGGTTCAGAGGCTGGTGCGGTCACCACTGCACCTCCCATTTTTGTCGAATCCCTCCATGTTCGCTCATATAGGAGTCGGCGTCGCCTGCCATTGCATATGCATGCAGAGGACATTATTCCTACATCGTTAACATTGAACATATATATCGGACTATGCCTTCACAAAGCGCACCCCCTGACAGGACTCCGGTCTTACGAATTGATTGAAGTCTTGCTAATCGTCAGAATCAACAAATGTGTTGTCCTTCGGGGAATTCTCAATTTCCACATGCTAAGAGACTCATGTCCGTCCCGGCTGGAGAGAGGGATACCTCTGAAGGAGGGTGTTCTGTACCGTGTACAATCCAAGGTCAGAACTCCACCCCTTTATCTTCTCTAAACAATTCTCGCGTTGCAAATATCACTCAGCGCGTGGCTTCCACCCCGTCCGCAACACTGCGACGGCCAACTACTACTCCAGCCGCCACACCGATTACAAGCAGTCGTAGCACAACAGCCCCCGGATGAACCTTACAGACAGACTCAACGCGTTGTGTTGTATCCAGCCCTGCATCCTCCATTGCTAGCACTCCCACTCATCTCAGCCGTCTTGAAAATCTGCCTACTCCCATACCTAATCCAGAATCCCGCGCGATCATTACAAATCCACTGAGAACGGGAGCTACAGAACGGAAACAGAGACAGAGGCAGTGGCAATTGCAACTGCAGGCGGTGTCTACACCTCGATCAATGGTTTCCGGCAGTCGCAGCAGCCATCGATTTGGTCAATCAGACATGAAGTGTCCTGTATTTGCAATGGGCAGACTCCTGGGGCTGAACATGTGGAACAGACGGCCGTTTATTAGTGCAAGCGACTTGGAGACAGTAAGTTATGCAACGCGACTTGTTGCGAAAACATTAGCTGAAGCCCCACACTGGCAGATAATAAAGAGGTACTGGAACACCGCAATGCAGCGAAACAACATTTGGTCCATAGCATTCGAGGCACGCACCAAGGAGATCTTGAAAGAGGTATGCTGAATCAACAGCCCACAGTGGATATTACACGCTCAAACGGGTACCAGGTTCAAGTACAAGTCGATAAGGTTATATCCCATTTTATTCAAACAGAATGGGAGAACATAGCAGAGCTTGATGATCTCCACTAGTTTCAATCCGCCGCAGAGGGTTTGGAATTCATTGATTCCCTTCTGGCAGACAATAAGTATCTTTTTCCTATCGCAGAGCGTGTGGAAGGTGGTGCACGCAGTCCAAACCCAACGCAGAGAGAGTCGAAAGCTGCTAACGAATGGCCAGAGTTCACTTTACTTCCTGGCGGAAGCAATCCCGCGGTTTATCTACATCATATTTTATCAACGTGCGAATATCCGCAGTAAGTATGGAGATAGATTATACAATTCCATGATTGACGACAAGCACGGTTATATACCCTCGCCACTGATCCTGTTTACATGGACCGCACTGCGCCATGCTCTCCTGGAGTGGCAAAAGAACAAAGGTGTTCATCCGAAAGCTTCCAAGTCAAAGCTGGAAGCGGACAGACCTAATCGCTCGAACTACTTCAACTCCAAGAATGACGCTGGTAAGATAGAATCCTGCTGCGCTGTAATGGGACGCAAATTGTTAACCTCGCCTGGCGTTGCAGACACGTATACATTATTGATGAATACCTGGAACACACTACCGGAGAGCTATCAGCAGAGGGTGTATAACAACACTCTTGCCACAGTCACGCGTCAGATCCAACAGGCAGACAATCCAACGCCTACCATGGTGATCAGCGTGGAAGCAGCGCGTGTTGACAATGCAATTCTTGGTGACTATTTGACATCCGAAGTGGCGATTGGGGAACCTGAGATCGGAAGCAGTGACCCAAACATACCAATAGACAACAATTGCACAGTTGACGAACTGCATTTTGGGATGCCAGGGGAAAGCAGGGATTTTGATGATTAAGGTGACCAACGCGATGCGATCCCCACTGCCAGCAGCCGATCACAGGCCCTGGCCGAACTGGAGAGGTCTGACTTGGGAACCAGTAATCTCAACGGGGATGAGGGCGAGGATCGCGATGATGCGGATGAGCAGGAAGAAACATCGCAAGCTGGAGATGGATCAACGCAGAATGTGGAGGACTGAGGGTATAGTACTAGAGCGTGGGAAGATTGGACAGTATATTTCAGACATGTAAAATACGATAATGGCGAAGCAAATGCAATGGCAAGTGATGTATCCGAAGCGAAAACTGTATGGCAATAAGTGACAACATCTCATAGCTAAATATAAATGAGAGTGCGGAATGTGGCTATCGGCCGCTGAAAGGCATACACATCGTCAGGCGTTGTGTAAACGGCTACTGCATAATACCACCCTTGCGATGAGTGTAACATACGTGTCGTTCTGGTGGTGCGTATAAGTCACGACATTCCGGACGCAAAGTAAAGGAAGTCTATATGAGGGATGGTATAATAGCCGCCGCAAGGGAGGTATGCAACGCGACCCGTAGCTTGGGCGACGGGTCGCGCCTGATTCTCGGTCTGAGGGTGCAAGGTTCCGCCAGAGCCATCAGAGTCGTCCGGAACACCCGGGTGTGTCCGACGTAAACTTGGGCTGTTGCTGAGGTATACCACACATGGATGGAAGAGCAAGTCCGCTAGGCTGTCGTGGTCAGTACTAACCTACAGCACTTCAACTTAACCTTCATAATGCTATTGAGTTGCAATATTTGGATTCATACAGTGCTTTAGTTGTTGGTAACTTCCAGTATTGTCTAATGACTGAGGAGTGGGGTATTCATAAACCGTTTTCGCTGTCTCTGATAGCGCATTTTCCTTCATTGAGATTTACTTTTAGCCTATTCCTGCTGGTAATCATTAATAGATTATGTATCATTGACGAGTTCTACAACACCCTATGCCATCATTTGAGTAATGTTGAATTCTGTAATTAAATATCCACATCTTCTACGACCTACACCACTTACCCTGGCTGCTTCACTTTTTGAGCTCAACACAGTGCACAGAATTTTTCGCGCATTGCATACACCACTGAACTGTCCACCATGGGAATGTAGCCAAATGATTCGGCCTTCTTTAGCTCGTTAGCCTCTACAAACTGCCGTATTGACAAGGATTTGAATGCTCACACCGTTATCTTCTGACTGCGATAGACAGTTGTTTGTGAAGGGCTGTTGGAGGGCTACCGCACCATCACGAGGTCGACAAGCATAATGACGAGGATAATTGGCACTTTTTGGACCATTCTGCTGATCAGGCGAATGGTGAACCTGGCGTATGGCTTTTTGATTCACATGGCACTGAACGCGCTATTGAGATTGACCATGTGCCCAGGGAACGATGAAATGTAGCGTCTTAGAGTGTTGACGGAGAAACCGATTTAAGTAATGAATGTCTTGCTGCCATCCTCAGCTGTGGTCGAATGCATCAATGCAAAATGTTACGAGCTGGTACTACAAACTGTTGGCTATGACACGGTCAATTGTCATAAGTACTCGCCCCAACTGGTTTCAACACTCAGATAAGGTGATTGAATCCATTATCAGCGCACATACTTCATCAACTGAATGGTTTATGCCAGGGGAAATGTAGAAGATACTCAAACTGTCAGTCGGCGGGCTAATCATTCAATTGAGCATGTAAAGGGCAGTATCAGGAAGTACTAAACGAGAACCAGTGGGATTAACGAAATTAGTTCCCGTAGAATTGCACAGGCAAGAATCCAAAGCGGAACAAGAGCCGTCCTCGTCTACCATGAAAGATTGCAACCCCATGAGGGAGTTCCAGGCAGGTAGACAAGCTAAAGGAGGCTTCGGATGAATACATCTCAGCCAGCAAACTACCTGCAGATGGTATTATACACGATGATATACCATATATGGCAAATACTTTGGTATCGTTACATATACCTTCCTGAAACGTAGGGACTGCACTGTATCAGGATATTGTATTGGCATTAGCTGTCACAAAGTAAAATTTGCGAATCTCTGTATGTATTCCTTCATCTGTATCTCAGCAACAGGTAGCCGTCTGCTTACAAAGGTTGAAGTTGATAGCTTGAAAATCAATCTAGGAGCATGGATATTGTATTCAACTGGAACATTCTTTGGATGTAGTTGACAGGAGACTTGCGGAGGATCATACACAGTTCGTCTGTGGTGTCAGCAAGGCAGAAGGGCTTTTTAAAAAGGCCTTTACAAACGCATATACGAAGAAATGCAAATGCAAAAGGTTAAAGGTGATTAGAAGGTAATGATGGATGACAGCAACAGCAGGGGTATGTGTGGTGATGAAAATGGCAATGGAAATGTTAATGGTGATGGCAATGGCGACAAAGAACGCAATATGTTAGCACTCCAAAAAATCCGGACAAACAGGCTGGTAAAGAAATCGAAATGCAAGGGGGGCAAGATGGGGATATTTGGGCACAGTATTGTAGAGATGACGAAAAACATCTTGTGCAACATATGACCATTGTATACTGACAGCTACAGGTAAGTATTGATTTGTGTTGAAGTGTAACAAAGCATGTTGAGAATTCTTTCAGCTGATAGAGCTATACAAAAGAATACCAGTCAGTACTTACAAGTACTACTCAATCCTGACACACTAAGCTCCCACTAGCTTTATGTGTTTGCATATTATAGGGAAGCTTAGTGAATACTATCATATTGAAACAGCCAATACTTGTTAGTACTCATTGAACTAATTTCTTGTGTCAAGAGTGGCAATAGAACTATAGATTACAACTGCTTAAATTGTAGTACAATGCCAATTGTCCCACAAACCTTAACATTTGCCATACCCTCAGAGCTCGTTCCACTTATGCAATACATATCGTATCAACCAAGATTGCCATGACCTCCAGAGCAGTGAGAACATCATCATCATTTGGTTCAAGAAACCAATGAACAATGCGCTTGACAAAGTTCGCAAGCATTACAGTCTGAGCATTCTCATCCTTTACCGTCTCCAAGACCTCGCAGGGTGTTCCGATGATATTACTGATCTTGCTCTACAGAAATCGAACATGGTTAATACAGCCACTAATGGCTGAACGAAAGATGATGTACATTGAGTTTCTGATTGTGAGCAATCACCCTTTCCGGAATTTTCCAGGTAAGATAAAACCCCTTAATGAGTCGCTGGTTCGTCATACCATCAAGTGCTGTATCCCAAATGTACTCATTGATGTTCTGGACTTCTTCTTTGCTGCTCATATAGTTCTGTTTCTGTGTAAGTATAATCACATTGAAAGAAGTAAAAGATATGCATAGCTATCCACTCAACTCTTCAAAGCGGATATGTCTATCAACCCTGGCGGGGACGATTTTGGTCGCTGCATTTGTTGGAGTTGCAAGGATGTGAGTTGAAACCTTGTTGCGAATAAGTTTTGCAGGCATGCTAAGGGTCACGGTAGGCTTTTGAGCAACAGAGTGCCCAATGTATTCAGTATTGATCAGTCACAATCAGTACCTGCCAGTATTTGCAGGTTGCATGGTGCTTGTCATTTTGGCATGCTGGTTCTAATTTGTTGATTGTCTTTGGTCGATTGGTAGCAAGGCTGGGTTGTAGTACAATGTTCGGTAGTGCAGAGTTAAATGGTTGGTGCTGCCGGGCAAGCATGCCCCGCATGGTGCGGGGTTCTCATCCCAACCATCCTCAATTGACATCAGAACCCCTTCAACTACACCCAACCAGCCTGTAAATGTGCATACACACCCCAAAACATGAGCATCAGGATGTGCCTTGCCAGCTTCCAGCGGTTGGCAGCCATGATATTTCAGCGACTCCTTTGACTCCGCACAGCCAAGTACATTGACAAGCTTGCCACAAGTATTATCAAGCTTGGTGGTGGATACCTGGAAGGTGATGTTGCAGATGGTCACAAGAAGTTGTAGGTTGTGCCAAGGGATACCATCTGGGTATGTGAGATATTACCGTTTTGAGAACTTATGAGCTCACCAGTACGCAGTCATGACATGATGCACACATTCATGATCCTGAACTCTTCAGGTCATCCACTGTCGGAAATGGCTGATTATCTCACCCTGGTTCTAACATGCCATCTCTTCCCTTGTATGCTCCGCACGGCCCACCTTGAATCCAATCATGACCCTCCGTAAATCATCTACCAAGTACAAACTATGAGTTCAGGAACAGGTTAGATGATGACATGGGTGTTGATATCCACAAAAGGAATCAAGATGATGATGCGGGGTATCGAAGCGAGGATGGGAACAAATGCAGGAATCTCAGCGTCGGGATGGGGAATGGGAATCACGACGACGATGGGAGCATTGATTATTGCAACGGCTAATAAGGCAGAGATGTGAGCTTCAGGGTACCGGACAAAATGTTGACTCACAGGGATGCCATTGATACAGTTGATGATGAGGTATTGGAGCTCGGACAAGCATTTCAGAGTCTAGCTGTTGATGCAATTTTGAATTAGTATCTAGCTATACTGCTCACTTCCCAATATATGTTAATTGGTTTGAAGATGTTGGCTACATACGAACGTACATTTCTTCAGTAGACAGGGCGCAAACTGATCCTGGCAGATTCAAATGAGTTGCTAGTGTGCCCATTAGGTGAGTGGAAGAGGAAGGTGGAAAAACACAAGAAGCTCTTGGAGGAACGCAAGCAAAAGGCAAAGAGAAGATCTGATCACATTGACCAGCAGGAGGATTGCCATTGCCTCTGATGTAAGAGGAAGAACCTGGGTAGCAAACCATGGTGTTACAGTGCTGTTTCATAGGGAATTATACCAGGATTGACCATCTGTATTTGTAGCACAGCAGGAGATTGTGTATTCTTAGTGGGCCCATCTGCCATATTACTACATTGGAAATTATCTCCCAAGTAACTGCAATTACTGTTCAGTGTCTTCATGTATTGGATAGCAAGAAATTGACAAACCAGAGCAAAAAAAAAAATGTTGCATGCTGTTCGATACAAGCAGATACGGGTTAGTCTTTGTGAAAACCTAGCTTCTGCCCCTCTGTAGTACAATCTGTACATTTTGTTCCAGCCACATGCGCTGTATAATAATTATTCCACAGATCTACCTGACTCCTTGAGAAAATAATTACTGAAGAAAGTTGCCGCCAGAACAAATATTTTTACTGTTTTTGCCCGATCATATCAAGCCACAGCCAAATCGTCAGTGATGCACAGGCTCTATTTCCAGTGCTGTGATGTGGTTTCCTCACAGACCCATTGATTTATGAAGGCGTCCAAGCTGTATTGTCGAAATGTTGTCAGTAGTACTACTTTACAAAGCTTGAACGTCCAAGTAATATGTTAAAGCATTCTACTCTCCCTGTTTAGGTCGACTACGACTTGCAGGTGGCATTCAAAGACTTAATGTGTTACCCATATACTCACATAAAGAATATATGTTCATTCAAGAACCAATCGAAGCCTTGATTTTAAACTTTGGAGGCAGAGCAACAATACTATATAGTCCCATACTGATCTTAGACTCTGTCACTGAATAGTCTACATTTCGCACTGAAACCCCTAGACCAGAGTGTTTATGATAACTGTGGGTTGCACTATGTTTTATTGAGCCCATAGTCTATACTGCAATTCTGTAGGTACATTTACCACAATTCTCACCAAAGCTTCAATTTGGTAGAAATCGGTCAAGCTCTAACATGAGGATTGACATGTTCTGAGACGTATTAATCTGAAAAATAATGCTCAGCAGGATAAGTGGACCTGTAACGCTGGGAGTGAGAGTGAACGCAGCAAGCGAGCAATAGTCTTTTTGATAGCGTTTTCACGTCATGATTAACATTTAATTTTGCCACCCTCGCGACAAGTGATTCCTGTGTGCGCATTCTATATTGGTAGTGGAGGGTATTGGCCACTACCATCTCATTCTTTTTCATATATGCCTAACAACTAACTAGGTTAAACATCATTTGTTCTCATGTGTCTTGTCCATCAGATATATTCTTCAAGCTCCATTTTCCAGTGTTCCTCCTCCTCTGTCTCCTCCTCCTCCTGCTCCACATCCTGCTCCACATCCTCCTCCTGCTTCCGAATGTCATCGCCCTCTCCTTCATTTAACGCCACTGCCCACTTACGCAATTGATCTCACATGATTTTTTCTGTCAGCTCTTCATCAATCTGGCCATAGTCACTTTCCCGGTCTCCATTATCTGCTAACTGACAATTGACAACATCAATCTCATCTGGTCATGCAATACTCTGCATCGCAACTGAGAGTCGTATCCGGTGTCCTCCATAATGGCAGTCCTTGGACAAATGAATGTATCGCAATGGAATACCTTTGAGGCATCTCCGTTGATCCACCGCAAACAGGGAATCATAGTTTATTGCACACAGAGCACTCTGAAGTTGGACATGATCAAGGTGGAGCATTTTAAGATGACGGCTATCCATTGTCAATTCACAGTGGTGGAGGTTGAGAAGCTCATTCCCTTGATGTTTCAGCCATTTAATCAGCCTTTAGGCATGCAATTGCAGTAAATTTCTCTCCTCAACAACCTGTTGTTGAATGAAGTACAACCGTATACCATCCCTTCCATACTTGTATACCACACACTCAGAATCTGCTGTACTCCTTGTGATATTGCAAATGTGATCATTGTCTATATCATTCACCCGGATATCATTCGCGGGTAATTGCCTCAAGTTGGCATCTAAGCCTGTGGGTATCTCTGCATTGTATTTCGTCACCTCGCTGTGAAGCTTCTTCCATCTCCCATTAATCATTGCAATGATCTTCTTTCCCTTCTTGTGTCCTCTTACTGGCTTGTGAAGAACAGCAACATTCACTTTCTTCTCTGTCACAATCTGGATGATACCTGCCTGTAGGTAATAAAGCTGTTACAATACATGAAGATGTTGATGGACCGAGCAGCGCTCATTATTAAATTTTGACTCTTCTCGTGTCACTCCTGTTAAAGCTAGGAGTCTTGTCACCGTCAGAGCTTATGTTCATTACGGGTTTTCCTCCAGTGGAGCTCAAAGATCGCGTCATTAATGGATTGTTGAGGCACCCTGTAGTAGATCTGTAAGTATTGATCTTGCATGGTATATTCTAGTACTCCCCAGTATGGAGTATGGTACATGGCTTGATCATCGGATTGCTCTACAAGGTAATCAAATGTAACCTGTCTGAGTAGATGCTGGCACTCTGATTTCTCGATTCGCTCTGCTACCCCAACAGCAGTTATCTGTGCTACAGGTTCCTTGGCTTCATTTGTTATTTCCTCAATCTTTGTCCAGCGGTGTTCCAGGTTATTGCACAAGTCATCTCAAGAATGTTGTGTATTTTTCAGCTCTGTAAAAGGATTTCATTAGGAAAGTAATGAATCTAGTGAAATTGGGCAGTACCTACCAAAGAGTCTATCTTCTGCGTATGGTGGGTACTTGATGAACATCTTCCCACCAGATGAGATGTTGCATCATACACCATAGGTCTTTGTGCTCTTCACCAACTATGAGACAGTAATTTGCTGGGTGAGGAAGCTTGTACGAGACCTGGCACCAGTACTCATGCGCATCTATATAACACTGGCAAATTCGTAATTCTACTACCTCCATCCGGTCTGGATTATAGCGGTACCGAGCACAGTCAAACACACCAGAATCATCATAACACAATTTGGGCTGGGCCGACGAGGCGAATCTGAAGAAATACTGTTTCTGTCAGTCTCATTCTGGGGCTCTGCCACTCAGCACCACCTCAGACATTTTGAAACGGCAAATGTAAACATTGAATGCATGTAATTCCGACAACACCAGTCTTGTCTAACGCCATCGTTTAGTTCATATTCTTTCGAGTCTACTCCATCTCTCCATGGCTTTAAAGTTGTGCCTGCAAGCCTTTCAGTGGTTGATGGTTTTGACCTGCTCATTCCCGCTTGTTGCCATGTCAAACTTCTTCCGGCCCTAGTCAACAAACTGTTTTGGTTGCAACATCTCAAAGTCCCACAGTGTATGTCTCTTGAGTCTTGCATGTTGCAAATTTCCATCAGTTGGTATCCGTATTGTACGGACTTCTTCTTTATCAGGGAACTTCATGCTAGGTGGGGACACATTCAGAAGTTGATATTCCTTCCACAGAGTCTCTTGGTCGCCGTCCTCAATTGCAAAGGCTGTCATTGTGTCTATATGATGTTATGTGGGACCCCAATGATGATAGGCATCTCGAAGCTGAATAACCATATATTGCACTATTGAATAGACTTAGGAAATATCTGGGCATACCAGGTGTGAAAAGTCTGACAGAACCATGTTGTTATCTGCTTCAAAAGCTGCTCGATTGCCGCCAGCCCAAACCTGTTTGGAGATACAATCCCTGGTTTACTGTTCATATAGAGGGCACAGTAGTATTACTGAGAACACAGTATGGGCATGACAGCAAGAATCCAGAGGTTACAATGCTGCTTGCCAAAGTTGTGCACTGGCCATACGGAACCTCTCTCTAAGTATTGCTCTCCAGGGTAATGTGACAAACATTGACGACATCTTAACGGATGCATTCGCTGGCCCTCTCCAACTTGGGATATATAGCCTCGGAAATTTTTTTATCAACTTCTGGCTAGGTTTGTGCGTGCTTTTGGGGCTCGCTGGCCGGCGACCTCCTCTGACTGATTGTAGTGCCGATAATCTGTTCAACCCATCTATACCATCATTTGGAAAATCCAGTTCATCATCTGGCAGGTTACTAAGCTGCTCTTGCTTGTAGTCGAGATGATTGACAAGGAAACGAAATTAGTCTCCCCCACTGGGGCCATTTCTTCCTCCTGCAGTCAGATTCGGATCTGGATGTTTGATCCACCACTCTCGTTTTGTTATCTTTATCCTCTGGCCCATTGAGCCACCATCTCCTCCCAATTCAACCATCTCAAAAACAGCAGTGTGGCACTTCCTAGCCATGATATCTCAGTCGAATGACATCCACAGTTTGTTAATTAGGCATAAATCTTCAGAAGTGTGCGGTGAATTAACAAACGGAAATGGGTAATTATAACGGAATGGTACCTGTTGACATCGTGAGGTGAATAGGGTACTGAGGGGTCAAGGTGGTGTATTTGATATGGAGGCAGTATTCGGAATTGCTCTGGACTGCCAATTCGGGTCCGGATCCGGGTCCAAACTGAATCGTTGCCAATTGGGCAGTCCGGGTTGCCAAGACAGTGGAACTGTCAAGGGGGTACAGTTCGAAGGGACATTCTCAACCCGTCTGTATTGGACCTGTTGTCAGCAGATCGCCCAGCAGGTCCATTCATAGATTTATATATGGCTCTTGTTTTTGGAGTGTGTTAATAGTATCATCTCAAAATTATGTTTTCAATGTCCAATAATTCATTTTTGAATCGTTTGCAGCTTGTATAATTGATCAATTCGGAATCGGTATTTCACTTTTGATACATGTTATTTTTGCCATTCAGGGCAGTCAATGATTCCGACATGAACGTGAAAATCCACCCAATGCCATGATTACAATATTTGCGATGACTAGAACTGTGACGCTCCGATGATGTACATTTTCAGGATATGGCTGGGAGTATGCCCCTGTTTTTGCCATTAAAGGCTTCCAATATCTGGTAAATGGATACCTGCAACTAATCGGAACCTACATTACCGATGGTGCAAAACTAAAAATCGTTGACGCTTGTACTTATGATGTGGCCCGGAGCATGTTGCTGTTGTTTTTGCCAGTAAAGGCAGCCAATATCTGAAATATGGATGTCTATAACCAATATGAACATAAATTATCCAAAATGCACATAAATTATCCAAAATGCACAGCTGAAAATTGTTGACGCTCTGTTGACGCACATTCTCAAAATGGGGTAGGGACCGTCGTGGTGTCTGTTGAGCCAGGACTAGCTGCCAATACATCCGTTATGTGTAACAGCGACCAAATCACGGATTAATTACCGTACTTACAATACCATCAATCGTTAACGCTCCTTTGACACTCATGTTCATGTATTGTCAATTGAACATCTGCTGCCATCAATAATTGTTTTCCTCATGATTTGAACTGAATAGTTGTGTTTCTGACCGATTGAGATGTGGCCATATGACAACACCGATAGCAGTAACATTCTTGCACTGTTCGCTCTCACACTGCAAAGATTTACGTATCTTGGCAAACGCTTAATGCCACCTGCTATACATCTGTTTTTCAACCGATATGCACAAGCTACTGCTCACCATTCGCCCATAATATAGCTTTAACAAAAACTGTTGAACAAGATACAAAACGAAGCTGGTGAAATATTGATGCATTGTGCCCAACAATTTTTTCACTCCCTGATTCCTTCTTGTTTCCATTGCATTGAACGTCACCAAGATATTTTCAGCCTTTCTCTTAGACTTTCGTGTAGGCTGAATCAATCCGGAAAAATTTGGCGCAGCGATCACCTCACGCTTCTCTGGGCATTGCGGATTCTTAATACTATTGTCTTGCTCTATATCAGATTCAACAACCGCCGTGCAATCGTCTTAGCTGTCATTTTGATTATCTTAATCCCTATTTCACTTAAGCGAATCTTCGGTGTCAGAAATTCATTCAGTTGTGCTATCATCATCACATTGGACTGGATGACGGTTGATTCTCCGTATAAGGTGAACACTAAATATTTGAATTCATCCTCCAGGGTGGTCCTTTGCGGACTAAGATTGTGGCAAAGGTGATCTTTCTGACAATGTGATTGCAGCCTCACCATCATGTTGAAAGAGTGAACAGGATGCGTTGACAATCTCTTGCATGTACGAAATGTCTTTTATGGTGGTCATCTGCTTGTTTCGAGCATGAGATTCCATCTGTGTAGTACACAAGTTTTGGCTGCCCTGCTACATCTCCAAAATGTCATGAACATTGGACATTCTGTGCAATTTCCTTTCCTCCGCCTGTTTCTTCATTTCCAAGTCATTTTCTGTGTTCATGGTATCCAATTCTGGGTCAGTGCCAGCCAAAATCCAGTTATTGGCTTGAGCGAATTGCCTTACAATGACTTTTGTGCGAAGGGGCTCACCTGTGGTTTTTGGCTGCCTTTAGCCAATACCATCGGGGCTAAGGGAAAAACTGGCCTCCAGTCCAACACCATGCAGAATGTTAGATGATATGTCGCGTGCCACATTGGAGAGATTGGCGTACTTTGAGTGCATTTCCTCCTGTTGGCGCCAACCCTCGGTTATGTCCAGTATCCAATGTGTTCTGCTACTCACCATTGACTCGGAGTGGTAATCATTGAGATTTGGATTAATTTGTCCCCAGTTCTTTGGTGCTTCAGGCGGTGATTTCAAATAGAGCTAGGAGGCAGTCAATAAGTGGGCTGCGCAATCGCTTCGTTTGAGAATTGTCTCTGCCTTATTTTTATGCGTCAGTTATTCCTCATCATGGATGGAACAATCATATGGATCAACGGATGATTGATATTACCCTGAAGCCGTTACACAGTGGACAAGATTGCTACTCGGTGTTGTTTCGCGTTTATCGACCGTCACACGTCCATGTTTCGCACAGTATTCATTCTCCACATACTTCAGCAACGCCTCTTGGTATTGTGTAGTGTAGGATGTCTCATCCTCACGATGAATATCCATTACCTTGTCCAAGTTTCTAAATGATCGCAACTTCTGGAAATGATCGAGAATGTGTGTGGAAATAACAAACATGCCCGTTGTTGGAGTCACTTCATTGTAGTATTTTGACAACTTCTGTCGAGCTAACTTCACAGCGAAGAACAAGTCTTCCTTCCATTGTGTCTGGTGCTTGGCCAAAGCTCACATGATGCTCTCCATGTGATCGAACATGTCATTTTGCACTGTGATAATGTGATGCAATATGACTGTATGCCTCTTTGACATCCAAAGGGTCCAATATCAACATGGCCGCAATTCTTCCATGACATACTTGACAATTGTCCATCAATCTTGAGTTTTGAAGAGTGGCCGGTATTCACTGCATTATGGGTGTTGAAGCCACTCACATGTGAAGACCCGTAATCGGTAGGCGTGCTCGAGCAGCGCCAGTGTGGAGTTCCAAAGTATCTTCACATCCATAATCAGAAGTACTGCAATGCGGACTTTCGCTGGTTGACATTCAATCCAGTCATTTCAGTGACCAGGTGTCAGTGTACATGATTCCGGGAGCATTCTCTGCCATATGAAGGTCCTTTTGAGGACTTTCAAAATATCATGAAATATGTACTTTCACAATCATCTTGGCTAAACCTGATCTCATGGCTGACAATATGTTGATTCTAGCATTGCCCTCTTTTCGAAGTCTTTGACTCTTCCCAGTGTCTATGCTATCATTCTCTCCAAATTGCGGATCATGCTCATCGGCTGCCCAAGACTTGGCGCGGCCATTTACACAGAACATCTCATGACTGAACCTTAAGCCAGCTGTATGACATGCGCCATGCACAGTCTGTGAATGCTAAATGCCGGCCACTTGATTCCCAAGCCCTCAAGTGTTCAAGGCAGCTCGCGTGTCATTGAGTAGTCTGAGGATTCAGGATCCATTGTAATTCCAATCAGACAGCCATCGGTAAGCTCGAAAGTATAAAACACATTCATGAGATGTATAGCTAGCCTTGCTCCTGTATGATGGGCCTTGACGTAACATGATTAATTAGCTTTCGAAAAGGGAACAGTACAGGCGATCAACCGCATTGAAACCAAGTCGCGCTTCACGCAGTATCCAATTTCGATTGATCTAGTATGCAAAGACCGACATTATGGCTCGTTTGTTCGGGGATGTCCTTCCGTCCAATGCTAATGCGAATTTATTTCTTCCCGGCAGTTGCCTTTTAATTCCATCCACAGTCAGGGTATATTCCCTCCAGCGAATGTTGCTAACAGTCGTAGCGCATGGTAGGACTTGTTCATTGTGTAATACCTTATATGACATGCGTAGCTTAGGATTTGATATCGCGTTCCATGGAATATTTGCCAAAACAAATCCAAACATTAGGTAGCCATTCCACGTGTCTTGGTTAAATTCAGAATTTTCAAAGTCCTTAGCTACCAGTTTGGAACATTTTGTCCGTCATTTCGGTCAATATGGATAAAACTGAATATCAAAGACCATTTTCCTCTGTAAACTTACTATTGTGATTACTCGACTTCCTTGCCTCTTCAGGATGGCCAAAGGTGTTTAATCCACTGTCGAACTAGTCGAATCAGTGACCTCTGACTCTGTTAATTTGCTCATCTTTGCGATGTGAGCTTTTGCCAGCAAGTTGTTCCCCATGGAGCTGGTGCAAAGTTCTGATGGATGGCAAAAAACTCGATGCCATACGATACATATGATGCCCGGGCTGCCAGACACCTCAATTCCACAGTGTAAATACAATTGCCGCAAAGGACCATGTCTAGAATTATTCCAAGCAATAGGCCACTTCGAGCCAACATCCATTGATGGCCACCAAGCATTGAACATGATTGGCAAAGTCAGGTTGCATAAATTGCAAATAAAGACAAATTTGTTTTTGGAAGACATCATAACCTCCAGCAAAGAGGTGTTGAAAGAATTTGAAGCCAACATGGCATTAGAAATTAGAAAACTGGGTAATCAGACCCGAGAGACAGCTGAAAATAAATATACTGTAAAGGAGACTGCGTGTTCTTAAATATTGACTCTACAGCTACAAGGAAAATACTCGGATCAATAAGACATTGTTTGCGTATGTATGAAGTTGAATACAAGGACAGATGGCAACGACTGACTGCATAAAACTCCATTTACTAACAGCATTATGCAGTTTATTGCTGTGTAGTGTTCGGAGCCTTGACACACAGAGAGCTTGCCATTGGAGGAATGGGGACTTGATATCGTCACCTGGATTTTTGCCAATCGAGGCTGCCGACAGGTTCATTGTAGTTTACCTCCGTTAGATTCCGGTTAGATTATCCAAGATGCTAGCGCAAAAATCATAGAAGCTTTGTTGACGCTCGTTTTGGGACGTGGTTACGATCTTGTTGTAATCATATTTGCCTAGAAAGGCGGCCAATAGTCCCATCATGGATCATTGTAGTGAGATAGCCCCTTGCTTTTCCAAGATGGAAGGCCTCAAACTGTTGATGCTCCTTTGACGCTCATTTTTAAGGTATAGTGACAATCTAATCGAATGCATTCTTTTCTAGAAAGAAGCCCGATAGTTCGAGTATGTGTCACTGTCACCACGCTGCACTCTGATTTCCAAGATGCATGGATAAAAGTTGTCGACACGCAGTTGATGCTTATTTTCAGGATATTGTAGCGATGTCGTCGCAACAGTTTTCACCTACAAAGGCAGCCGTTAATCTAATAATCGCTTCATCTCACCGCACAGCCCTGGGAATTTCCATGATGCAAGGCAAAAGTGATTGACACTCTGTTGACAGTCATTTTTAGGGTATAGTGGCGATGTTGTTGAAAGCATTTTTGCTTAGAAAGACAGATAATGGTTCAATTATGTGTTAATGTCGCTGCACTGCCCTCGGAATTTCCAAGATGCATGTACAAAAGTCATTGACACTCTGTAGACGTTCATGTTTAGGACATAGTGGCGATGTCATCGCAAAAGTTTTTGCCTAGAAAGGCAGCCTATTAGCAGATTATGGCTAAATGTCGCCACACCGGCCTAATAATTTGCATGATACAAGGCCAAAAGTCGTTCATGCTCGGTTGACGCTCATTTTTATGGCATAGTGGCGATGTCTTTGAGAGCATTTTTGCCTAGAAAGACAGCTGAGAATTTGTTTATGTGTTAATATCACTGCACTGCCCTCAGATATTGCCAGGTGCATTGCCAAAAGTCGTGAACACTGCGTTGAAGCTCTTGTTTAGGACATAGTAGTGATGTCGTCGCAAGTGTGTTTGCCTAGAATGGCAGCTGATTATCAGATTAAAGCTAAATGTCGCGGCACAGCCCTAGGATTTCCCATGAAGCATGGCGAAAAGTCATTGACGCTCCGTTGACGCTCATTTATAGAACCTAGTACTGCTGTTGTTGCATAAGTTTTTTGCTAGCAAGGTGGCTGATAGAGCCATTATGGGGTAATGTGGCGGCACAGCCCATGCATTTTCCAAGATCCAGGGCCAACAGTCGTTGACGATCTGCTGACACACATTGTTAGAATATAGTAGAAATGTTGCCACCACCATTGTTCGATAGAGAGGCAGCCGATAGATCCATTATGATTGACTGTAACTGCATAGCCTGCTGAATATTTCATGACACAATGCCAATAATCGTTGATGCTTCATCGATGTTTATTTTGCGATATGGCAACAAATGGGTCATTTGTTTTTTTCGCAATAATACCGACCTATATATTGGCTTGGGAAGGATGTTAAAATGCAGCCCATTGGTAGCTGATTGTGTGTGACTTAAAATCGTTGACACTCTGTTGACACTCACATTAATCACATCAGAACAGCCTTTGTACACTCAATAATTGTATGCAAAGAATCATATTCCCATTATGGACATCCAGTATTGCTTTTGTATGTATTATCGTGTGCATCGAGGAGATTTTTTAACACTCAATTTTTGAGCAACTGCAATCTACCCTGTCTGAGTGAGGAATGATGTAGCGCCATCACATTCCCACGCTTTCGGCCAGCAATTGACGGCATGTAGATCATGTTACTAGGTTTTGGTAAATATAGCTCCACATCTTCACCATTCTGTATGCCGCACCTTTCTCCTGCATTTCCATGATGTACCATAAGCAATTTCAAATATCTCATTAATGTGAACGAGGTCTGTGCGGAGAGTTATGTATTTACATACATGGAGGAATGTAGCATGACGGTTGTCGTTCAGATCAATTCGTCATGCACACTGACTGCTCTTTCTCTGACTTGTATGACATCACTGACTTAAATTTTGTTACTACATTTCATCACTAATATTGCATTTGCTTTGTTGCTTGACAGTTACCTGCACAAAGAAACCGAAAGTATTGGCCATCTTACAGTGCGATTTGGATTCTAGAACATTCATATGGTGTGTTCGACCCTTGCAGATATACAGAAGAAGTATTATGTCTCACAATTTTGTCACTGCAATCATGAAAAAGCTGATAAAGATCAAAATTGGTAAATACCTTGCTTTGCACTACGATCATAAGTCAAAAATTACAGTTGGCATATCTATTTTTCCTCAAACGCAGGAGCCATCACCAGCTCTTTATCGGAATCTGATATCTATATGGTAATTCGTTGTAGTCAATATGTAGTGGTAAAAGCCTGCTGATTCAACTGGCTTAGCTTTCAACAACGTTGGCGAATCGGACTCAGAGGATGGCTCACCACTTGCTATGCTGGATTTTAACTCCGGCTTCAGTGAACCTAGCCTAATATGACAACTTCGTGGATAAGAAGTCCGTTGCGGGATTTGCGATATTCTGGGGATAATGTCATGATACTTGCTATACTCTCCAAATGTTGTCGGTGGAGATAACAGAGCATCATCAACAGTTTGAAACTGAATCACTGCTGGAACCCTCAATTTAAATGTACTGTACTTCTTATCCTGTTCACAGAAGTAGTCAGCTGCATCCTCCCATCCCGCTTGAGTCAATTCGTCAAGCATCAACTGCTGCTGCCAACATCTCTCCCAGGGTTGCTGTACCGACTTGTTAATTGTGGCTATCACCCAGCTGGGTTCGTCATCTTTGCTCAGCTTGCCCTACCCAGTCTGTTAATCATCCCGATCTTCCCCATGCTCCCAGTCATCAGAACTTTCAAGATTACTCACACCGTGTCCGATAGCAACCAAATTCTCCTCAACTGTCTATTCAGGGTCTCTGGACATCAATCTCGCGATTTCAGCATTTGTCATATAGTCCCGTTCAAGCTGAACCGCTGCCTCTGAATCTTCAACTTGCTTTCTTGCCCCAGCGGTTTCCCCCTCAACATACTACTCAATCCATGTTTCTTTTTCTTCGTTGCTTAACAAGTATGTTTCTTGTTGTTTCTCTGCCACAAGCTTCTTTTTGGATCTGAAGCTGCGCCATGCCCCAAGGACTCGGACACTCTCTGAATCCAACCCGCTCAAGGCTTGAGTCACTTGATGATGTCGTTTGGTTGACCGCTTTGTCTATTTGCTTTATCTGCCTGCCATAAGTGGCGAAATGTTCTTTTTTCAGAGCATTGACCATGGTAGTTTGCAATGACTTTGTTGTTGGGCAAGATGTTGGATGTTGCGAGTTATGGACAATATGGAGACAAGCTTTGTCTTTTATGTCAAGGTTGGTATATTTACTAATCTTGAACAAAGCAAAATCTCACTTTTGACTGTCAACGACACAGGAATAGAGATGCTAAGCGTGCAACATGACATGGTTGTTAGTGTCATTTTCACGTCATATTCCGGGGATCATTTGAGACAAACATCAGCATATGTCCTTTCCTTTAAGGAACATCCTATGAATATCTAGCAATTAGGTGATTCCGGCAGTTGCACACTGTAACCGATCCCTCTTACCAAAGTTATCTACATCAGACCAACTTATTGCAAATTGCGGGCTGGTGGGAAACTCCTGCAACCTGCAGCCATAATCAGCCGGATTCATCTTGAGTATAATGATCATGTTGGCTGCTACTTACTCAATTCTGATATTAAGCTAACTATATGGTCCTTAGGGCTTCCCACTTCCTACCATTATCCTCTTCCTCTCCTATTCCACAGCAACACGTCACGGATACATAACTCTGTCTGCCAGGTGAGAGTAAATCTAATACCTGCAGATTTGCGGGCGCTACATCAAATACTGCAATCCTCAGCAGACAGCAAGAGAGCGGACACAAGTTAGTTCACTGTGATGCTGCCAATGCAGCCACCAAACAAATAACCCAGGATGCAAAATTAATAATTATCTGTAAGATTGGAAGTAGCTAAAAATAAGATGCAGCATGCAGTTGGATGTGAGTATAACCAAATCGAGGCAAAGGGCGGTCAATTAACAGTATCAGGAACAGCGGGTTTCGGTAGTGAGCTATGTAACAAATTAATCGCTGCCTCTAAAGGGAAACCACCATGGTCAACAAAGGGATTTGTCCGCACAGTCCGTGAAACAAAACATGATGATGTTGTCAGCTCTGGCATTTTCGCAGATGAATTTCCTGATAAAGGTCCCCATGAGTGGATGAAGCAAGCTGTAATCAGGTTTGAGGAGGCTACGGCATAGTATATGATTGAGGCAATTGCCGTATGTCATGTTTAGAACCAGCAAGTAATGTCTTGTAGGTTTTCGACATGTCTTGCAACGATGTCAAGGCAAGGAGATCGGATACAGCTGGAACAGTCCGCCATCCGCCTGGCTCTGATTATGGCCAAAATTGCCCAACACGGATTTTCGCAGACCGCAATATAGGGAACAATATATCATATTCTGAAACCATGCATTGCGGTCTGAGAAGAGATGAAAAGGGGTATTGAGGTTCCTCGGCATAACAAGGTGACGGCTGCGCTACAAAGACACCCAGCAATGCTTTATCAAAAACACACGTCCTGCTGCCATCCGTGCCAAGATGGCACCGCCTAGAATTTGCAGACACGCTGGAGACATAAATGAACAGCTGCATCTCCACATGATCGACGTGGAGAGTAGACTACAGAGCCGACTCCACCACTCCATAGCATACCACACATCCCAACAGCTGAAACTTCCGGAGCTCAATGTGCTCAAATTTTTACATTGCCGGTTGAATATACAGATTTATATACCGCTCTGTCTTGTTTGGAGTTTATCCATTATGATGAGGATACCCAGCACGATACAGTGTTTGATCGAGATATGTTGACTGATCACGGTTCGTACACTATCTCGTCTCTGGTAATGCATCTAACATTAATTTTGAAGGCCAGAGCAGCGGATCAAGCAATCCTGCAACTGATGACGATCATTGACCGAAAGATTTGGGATTTTGTAGAGTATTATTATATATATCTATGTATTATTAAAGAACAACGTTGTGATCAACAAAAAAGTAAATAAAAATGCTAGAAAGGCAGCCATAACAATGTGAATGATGGACTGTACCAAATAAAATGATTGCATATGGTAGATACAGCCATGGAAAAATGAGCATCAAGGGAGCGTCAACAATTGTAGGTCATATAAGTCAGGCAATTCAAAATTGATTCGCTCGTTGTTATGCAAAATCCAAGTATTGGCTGCCTTTTTACGCAAAATAACAACGACACAGTCCCTAACTCATCTAGAGAATCAGCACCAACAGAGCGTCAATAATTTTTGATCATGCGTCCTGGGAAACCACACCGCAAATTGGTTGTACTCAGTCATACCGCAATTTTTGGCCGCCTTGCTAGGTAAAACAGATTGCAATACCCTCCATGCCCCATCATGAAAATGAGCGTCAATGGAGCATCAACAATTTTTGGTCATTCGTCCTGGGAAATCACACCATCGATAGGTTGTAGTCAGTCATAAATGAATTTTTAGCTGCCTCAATATGCAAAACGGATTGCAATACCCCCCCTGCCCCAAACTGAAAATCAGGGTGACTGGGGCGTCAATGATTTTTGGTCATGCGTCCTGGGAAATCACACCCCCGATAGATTGTAGTTAGTTATCAATGAATTTTCGCTTGCCTTTATAGGCATAACAGATTCCAATACCCTCTCTGCCCAATCATGAAAATGAGAGTCAATCGAGTGTCAACAATTGTTGGTTGTATATCATGGGTAATCTGGGGGGCGACAGGTTGCACATTGTTATAACCTGATTGTTCGCTGCCTTTATAGGCGAAAGTGACAGTCAAATTCTTCCTGCCCCATGATCAAAATGAGCGTCAACAGAGTGTTACCGATTGTTGGGCTTCCATCACGGTTAATCACAGCGCGACTTAGCAGTTATTGTCTATATACATCCTTTTGACTGTAATTATACACTAAATGGCTCAAGAATACTTAGTGGTAGATCTGTAAATGAAATAAGTTGTTACTGTCCCAGAGGATGTGACTAGAATATCCCGTACATATCTGCCTATACAGGCGGCCATATCTTTGTTTATAGATGCTTCAAATCATGCACCACTCACAATACCGAAGATGAAAGACCAAATATAATTCACTCTCTGTTGACGCTCATTCGCAGTATGTGGTTGGGCGAATATGTATGCTTGTTTTGCACATCAAGGAAGCTGATACGTTGAAAATGAACGGTGATGAACCAATGGCAATATTTTACTATTAACAGTAGCATATCTGATTGCGACCATGAATGTGAAACCTGTAACAAATAGCCAGAATTTTGAACCACCAGGTCTAGCCGAACCCGCTGAAGCCCCTGGGTTGACGGGTACAGGTCCAGGTTCGGGCAGCCAAGAGTCAACTGGTCGGGTGTTTGGATGGGTCTGGAACCAATCCGACCCGTTTTTGCGGTCCAAATCCTGCCCGCTGGGAGTTGAGCCAAATCCATTGCTGACACTAGATGGAGGGTAGCCTGCGGATGAAGCTCTGTGGCACACTAAACTCAAGCCCTACAGACACCAATAGACTATTTCACCCTACAGTCTTTACATATTTACTTGCAAGCAACTATAGTTCACTCTTTCTTGGTTGAGGCTGAACATACTTCAACACATTTAGTATGATGTATTGAGCACATTATTACACAGAAGAATACCAATGAATGTTTGTTGGTAACAATTGAAATCTCGGAGTCAACAGTAATGTGACTAAATTTGGAGTATAAGATAATACATGGCAGTATAAAGCTGTACTGCACTGTAGTTATGACTTGTTGCCTATCCAGATATTATCGCTCAGTGAGTCGGATACCAAGCAGCATTACACAGAACCATATATGTAAGCAAGAACCGTTAATTAGAATCGCTGGGTTTCATTGTAATGTGGTGGTAGATTACCAAATGTCCATTTTATTCTATGATAACTTCTTTGCACGAATATGAAAAATGGACCAGCTTCAACTCCTGGGGTTCACCTTTCCCGGCATTGTATGTGATTTTGTGCATTTCCAGCCAAGTAGAGACCCTGGTGTGGTGTAATCACTGCTGAGTACCACTCAACTCAGTAGTCCAATGCTCGGGCCCACACAATTTGAACTTCCTAGTACTCAAAATCCTCTGCAGCCTGTGATGGGAAGGATTCTGAAATTGTTCCATACCATGCTGGGTCTTCGCATCTGTACATTGTGGTGTGAATCAGTTTAATTTGAACCATATCATTATGGGCTACATACTTATGATTGCAAGAATTGCTGAAGAAACTATTGGAGTTATCATTTAAGAGAGTCTATGTAATGTGTTATAACCAATGATGGGTACTTCTCGGTAACATTCGGGTTAGTGGCATGCAACGCACCTGCCCTAGGCATCCTCAGAATGTTCAGCCACATATACCTTCAGTAGGGTACATGTAACACTCATCTCATTTGGCTGAGGATATCCCTATGCTTAGCGGATTCACTGAAGCATCTGCTGCGGCAGCTGATTTCATGATGCAATAACACTGCCAGATAGAAAGGGCTACAATCCTGCCAAGTGTGTGATTTTCAATCGGATTCTGTTACCACATACTAGCAGGATCATGTATGATGATACCGAGGATTGCGTTGACCCCCAGACAAGGCAGTCGTTAGCCATTATGCAATTACGTGGGATCTTGAGACGAATCTTCTATTTGAAATCGCATCACTGGGTTCTCCCCGTTTAAAGGGAATAGTCCTGGCCTAAGTATTGGGTATTTGAGATATTATGACTTTGGATGGTGAGATGAGGCCTGGAGCATCACAGCACCTTCGCTTGCGATGAAATGGCCACTTTGATGGCGCGACTTGGCAAAGACTGCATGCGTACTTGTCAATAATCTACTCTGTGATAGTAGTGGTAGTTTGCCACGTAAAACTATGATGCAATGAGAGTACAGTATTGATTTACACGAAGACACTACCGCTATGGTGGCAGACATTCCCAACCACCAAACCGACCGAAAGCAAGATTTCCTGTTTACTGTGATTATGTAATACATGATATCGTGCGGGTGTGGCCTGATTCACATCTGAAGTTTAATGCTTGAATCTCGCACCAGCATAAACACAATGAAGCAAGGGATTCGCGTCTATCTCCTCGCTGTACTTTCAGTTGAAGTGTGAGGACCAAATCAAATTGCAATCAAAAACATTGAAAGGAACCTGGGTGCGTATGCAGAACATCCTGATGACCTTTCTATCGAAAGGTTACATTGTTCCCGCAACAATAACAACAAGTTCTACCAGAGTGAACTGTCCGGCGATACCTACCAGAGAATGAAGACATTTATTTATTATTGTGTTTTCATGATACCTATATCTATTATTATACATAAGAATCAATGAGCATTTTGTAGCGGCAGCCCCAAACCTCAGATAGGTATTTCGGAATCACTATTACCTTTGACAACAACAACAACATTATCGTATACCGTTTTGACAAGATAATCTCGTATACCCGAAAGACTCAATATATCCTGGTTGCTCAATGTGTTTGGTGGCTGGCTTCAATTATCAGTCTTGATCAAGGATTCAGTATAGACTTTGACAACTCCCGAAATCAAGCCAATATCGGAATACGCAATGTGTCCATCAATTCTAGCAAGGATCAAATATTGTATTGTGCTGGGCAGTTAAACGAGGAATGTGATGGAGTAAGTAATCTGTGAGACGGGGTCGGGTGAATCATCTACCTCAGACTAAGACAATGCTTAAGAATGCGAGGAAAACTAAGTGACGTCAAGAAATTAGGAAGTCTGCCAAATCTCTGTGACCCAAGAGATTACAAGAAATATGAGCAAAGTTTAAGAGGAACTATTGTGAAAAATAGGGATATTTTTTACCACAGTTTATGAGTATCTATACTGAACCTTGAAGAACCCCACTAACCGAAACCAATGTCCTGGGTATATCCCACCATACTGTTTCTTCAAAGATTTCAGGTACTGAGAGCTAATTCCTTGATTGTTGGCATAAATCTGAACCGTCGAACATAGTTTTCAACGCTTCAAGATATTTTCAACTGTTAAGGAAGATTTTATAGTAAGCCGCTCCGTTGCCTACAATCATCAAATGTTGTGCAGGAATTTGGGCAGTATAACAAGCAGCACAGTAGGTACACCATGGTTACTGAGGTATGCCACCTGCTTCGTCTGTAATCAATATCTCCAGATTTGAGTATCAAGAGAGACGTGCTGTTTCTTGCAAAAGCTTCACACCCTTCGTATGTGCTCTTTTGAGGCTCTCCATAGTCCCTGCACTTCCATGTACATAGATTTCCTGTAATTTGTCTTTCAAGTACTACCTCTTTGCAGAATAGTCATTTGCAACATCCACTGTGCACTCTCCCGTGAACCCAAGTCACGCCATATACCTAGACCATGCCTTGGGTCTGGGTAGATCAGCAGAACGTGATTCATTTTTCTCCATCATTTACAGTTCCATGAGCTTGTGTTGTGTCAGGGCAAGCGAGATAATTTAAAAGTTGTCAAAGCCTTGGCATACTCGAGGATCTGCATGGCGGTATGTTTAGTCGTCATTCTGGCAATGTTTTGTGCTCTCACAAGTTTGTTGTTGACAGAGGCCTTGGACATTCCATCATCTTCATCTCTGTTAAGACAACATGCTTCGTTTACATGTGATTCTATATCAGCAATCGCATGCCGTATGAATCAGCCACCGTAGATACATGCAAGGAATTGAAAGTCAAATTCGGGTACTCTTTGTAGCTTTTGATATCCTGTTCATAGGTTTTATCTTTCTCCACTGCTGAGGCAATGGGGAATCACTCTCCTGATCATCCTCTTGAACCCCGTCATCCTGAGCTTCTTCTCGGCCATGCTCTTTATCAACCGCATGCTAGTACTCGAGGAATTGTTGTTACACAAAACGTTGTCAGGGTTCGATCCGAGAACATCCTGGTCGCAATGTTACAAGATTGCCTCCCAATCGTGTCTGGGGACTCCGACTGAGTTCCATCTTGACAGTCAGTCTCGTTCTTAACCAGGCGTCTTCCTCAGTTGTCATTCATTTTGAAGTCCTGACAAGATTCCATAGCGTCATGTCGATACCCACTCTCATGCTCCTCATTATCATCATCATCATTATCAGCATTATGAACATCAACATTTGTGTCATTGCCATAGCCATTGCCATAGTCATGACTGGCGGTACACCTGATGCTCCTGTGAGGACATATATGCCATCGTTGGGCCTCATACTCATATGTATGGTAATCATAGGATATGGTAGCAAATGTTGATGCAAGTGACAGGAGATGTAGATGTATAGGTAAGAATATCGCTAGAGATCTAAGGCTCATGGTGAGCGGACTATCTAGAATGGCCATTATCCGTGCCCAGTCATGTCCCACCATTAAATTATCACCCTCTGTAGGCGCAGATCTCCTGGGCTGCATACACCATACAAGAGCAAAGAAAGGGAAAGGGAAGGACGCATTATACAATCATGCCAGAGACCTACTGGTAAGTAATCATAAGTCCCGCTACCGATTGGCACCGTACAATAGCCTGTTGGTAGATCCGCCGCACGAGAAAACACCACCTACAGTAGCAGGTGGCAAAAATCCGTGCGGACGCCATTTGTACTGGGCTGAAATACAATAACAAGGGAAGGAAAAGAAAACAAGGAATGAAACAACCATCCTACATACGCAATTGTAAGAACTCATAAGTGCCAGTTCCAATCAGAACTGCGCAGGGGGTCCTGTTGGGTGACCCGGCCGACGGGGAGACTCCACCTCAACTTCACTGACTCCGAAGGTCTTAAAAACCGGTGCCTATGCCAATTGAACTGGGCGGACATCCAATGCTAAGAGAAGAGGAGAAACGAGAACATCTGAAGTGATGCCATCTCCATATCCCCACTTCCAAATCCATACTCTGCCCACCATCCATACCAGAATCTCATATATCTCGGCATAGATCTTTATTACAATGATCAGCGTGGCGGAAACCTTTCGCCCGTGACTCGGCTTAGATCAGAGCATCCACACGTGGCATTGTTCATAGCCTTTGGTCACTATCGATCATATACGTCAATTGCAACGTGTGAACTCACCTCTTATTCGTCGACATCTAACATGCAAGCTTTTCCAAGCTGGTTATACTTACCAAGTTCAAGCGTGCTAGCGCTCTCTGAGCGCTGTGTTGTGCTTGCGCATGCTTCTAGAGGATATCTTGCAGCTGGTGGTCATCGGTACTACGCATTGACATGTAGATTCATCTTGTTGCATTAATCATCATTCGATGTCGGCTTCGGCTACCATTAGGTTGACTTCATGGTTGCTCTCTCAACAGGTGACTTCATCAGAATCTTGGTCGACTTCATGGTAGAATTCTCGGTCGACCTGTCTGTTGACTTCTTGGTGTGTGTCTTGGTAGACTGCCTCTCGGTAGGCATTCAACATGTTGGTACGACTTTATTGTATAGACATGGGCCTCTTCCTGTTTTGAAAAACCGTTGCTCCATTGATGACTGCTGCATCATATTAATCGCCGATTGCCATCATGGCTCGGTAGCGGTTCAATCGTGATTCGGGATTGATATCGAACCGGAATTGGGATTTATTGGTGCATCAACTGGTCATTTGGTTCGGCGTTGGTTTCGTCTGCCGATTGCAGGTCATATGATCCGGCCATCTTGTATATGTGCTTGTACAAAGTTGATTCTACGTATAGACCAGTGTCGGAATGGGCCAGGGTAACATTGGTAAAATTGTTGATCATTAAGTGGATCACGTCATGACTTCGGACAATGATGTGAGCTTCCCCTCCTGGTATCATAACTGTCATTTGCAGACTGCATTTACAGTGACCAGTCTGAGGTGGCAGAATTGACGCCAATTGCATTGGGCATGGGTGGAATATCATTGATCTATATCTAACATGTAAGTATCACAGTAGGTGGTCATACTCACCGTGATACGACAGCTATTCTGCTCTGCGATGAATGCTTGGTACATGGCATGTGAAAATCTAGCGATCCCTTGGTTCAGCAATAAGTAGGGTCTCAGGAGACCAGTTCTCTGTGAACGTCATTTGGATGTCGGCATCGGTGCGTTCTTGGTTGACCCATCAATAGCTATCTCGGTAGTGATCATTGGCAGAATTCCGTTTGCTTCTCAACAGTCATTAGGTAGGCCTCTGGCTAAGGAGGTTTGGCATTTAGTTTGGTATGCGATTTGGCGATAGTTTGGATCTTTTACAATGCTATTCAGTAAGCGTCTCGGGCTGTCGCTTGTTACGGTAGAGCTCCTGGCAATCCTCTCTATCAGATTTCTATGTAAAGTCATTCGGCAGTGATATCCATCAATGTGACATATTGGTCATCACCTCTTGGTAATGATCTCGCCTGTCTCTCGTGATGCCTTTGGGTTTGCTATGCAGTCCATATGTTGGACATATTCAAACTCGTTTGGGATCATTTCTGTAGGCACATCACAGTCGTTCAAAATCTCTTTCGGAAATGCTCCCATAGCTGTGTTAGAGTCATACCGTATCTTGTTCGGGATTGCTTTCGTACCCAAATTGCAGTTGTTCGGCACGACACATTTGAGTTTCATTTTCTCATCATCACTTCGGTGCACTTGCAGGTATTCTGGACATCCATCAGATTCTAGGTGAGATTATCATCTCAGGTTGTGGGGTGCACTCGCAGGCTCTCCTCCTTGTGCGCTTGTTGATTCATCTGTAGGTGTGCTTGCTATCAGTTGACTTGGTGCATTTATTGTCATTCTCTGAGTACACTAGTCGATTCATCTACAAGTGCACATTACACTGGTAGCCATGTCAATTCATGAATGAATCTCACGGTGCTTCGTTCCTGCACTTCCAGGGCCATAATTGCTTGAGGTATTGGTTGTCATTCTGGTACAGTCATCCCCATCTTTGAAAATCTTTGCTCCGCTGACGACTAATCTCATAGGGCTAGACAGGGAAAATTGATTGGAAGGGCATGATTTGAAACTCAATTTGAATTAGTCAATTACCACTTTAGTTGTTAAGCTGGGGATTGCCGAGTCTGAGTCAGGATCTCATTCATGATGGTGTTTGCGGTAATATCCCTTCATAAGAAATTTGCAATTTTAATCTCTGCCAAACGGCTGCTTGATTTAATCTTTGAATACAAGTTGGGATTGTACCCGGTATGACATGGCCTCAGTTAAATGTAGCTGCATATCTGCTTTCAATTGCTGCTCGTGTAGTTTTATCATCGAAAGTTAAGACCTTGGAAGTGATGGAATTTCACATAACCTCATGTATATCGCAATAGTCAAAAAATGAGATTGTAATCCATCTCCAAGAATTTATGCCTTCCCGGGATGTGCAAATTAGCGCTCCTAAGTCTAATCACGAAGTTTCGATGATAGCCATTTCCTGGATGATGTAGCCTTCTGCAGGACCGTCGTCTCTCGTATCTGGGATGTTATCTCTTGCCCGGGCTTCGAATTGTAGATTATAAGTATGTGGTGCTTTTATGTGTGCTTCACCGCTGGGAATTTTCATTCGTCTGAGGGATGATATCCTAACTAGAGGCCTGCACAGATTCACTCACCTCCGTATCTGCTGCATCCATATTTGCCATATCAATCAAAAGAAAGGATGGAAGCGGTGGCTGGGAAAATCCAGGAGGGCAGATTGGACCAGTTCGCCACCATTGGGCCAAGCCCCATCGTCCAAGTAATCCCTTTGTGTTTCATTAAGCCTGTAGCAGTCACTCAGTGGTCCCCTGCAGACCCCCATCTGGCGCAACTACTGCCGCTGTTCCCAGCACGCCCATTCAGCAGCGACTGGGTCTCGTCCAACTGAGTTTTCATGAGGTGATGCTTTCCGACAGTGTAGTTCCTCCCAGCAGAGGGGTGCCCTTTTCAATTCGGATGGGCAGGGCTGCAACAACCACTCTAGCCGGTAGGTTGTACAATGCGGTGGACCCCAAGGCCTCAATTTACACAGCTGGGGATGGTTCACAAGTTTCATGTTCCAAACTTCGATCCCCCGGGGTAGCAAAGTGATAGTCTGGTCATTTCCGGATTTCCAAACTCGTGTCCGCAACCCTTTATAAATGTCCTTTAGCCCAGTCAGTTTCAGGATTCCAATATTGCAACCAAGGAAAGACAAGTACAAGATCATAAGCCATAATAGGCACAAGGATGTCCGGTTTGTCAATCAGTGGCAAATATTCACTATAGCGACTTGAGAGTGTCGTTTTCCGACTTTCTCATGCCGACATCATTACCCAGCTATCAACACCTAAGGTGGCTGGTTCTGCTGGCAGTCCAAGTCACCGAAGCAGTCTGGATGCCATAAAGAGGATTATAGTATGAGATTGTTATTTTTGGACTATCATATGACGACATCATACCCGGTTATCCAGGGCGACATTGGCCATGTAGGCTGGTTCCAATGACACTCCAAGTCGCCGAAGCAGACTGGGCGCCATGAAATTGCTCATAGCCTGTTACATTCTAATTAGAGTGAATACTGTGTGATTGAAACAAAATCCAAGAGGCTGGTAGCGGGGCAATCTATAAGAGCTAAAATCCATTGCCTCTCCCTGTGTACATCTCAAACATAGAATTCATGAACTGTGTGAAATAGTGTGGGACATGTGGACTTTGATTTTCCATAACAATTGTGCTCTGAGATATTATCATAGTCATCTGAGGAGGTCGGCAGAATTGTATCGGGCAGCATCCTAAGTGCACTTCCGCCATACAATGATTTTCCACGGTTATTTTGTTCCAGGGAGGGAGTGCTTCCATTCCCATTATAAGTTTGCTTCAATCAAGGGAAAGTTTCTCATTGTAGACGTGCTTCAAGCATGGGGTAAGTGTCTCCTTAAGTGAACTTCGCTTGTGCAGATGTGAGTGGCCTTATTAGTACTTCTTTCATAGGCTGATCCTCCTCCATAGGTGTAAGTGGCAATACAATCCTTCTGCCAGTTGGCTTCTTCAAGGTTGCCAGAGGTGTCAGGGGGCACACCGATTGATGAGAGTGGAATTCACTCAATCCGAAGAGATGAAGTTGTGACTCTGCTGAGTTGTAATTCGTCTCACTACTTCGGATTTTGATCTTGAATTGGCCGCATTCACGGGTAACATCGCCCCACTGTTTGTTGGTTCTCCAACTGATGATTGCACTCAATTGACTCATTGGAATGGTGTTTGAACAAAATTATATCCATCGTATGCAATTTCTCTCGTGGCCAGGGTTGAATATTGGTCTCTGGCTACTTGTGAGAATTATTGTCATCACAGCTGGTGACACGTCTCGTTCGCCACTTTGTGTCTATACTCTGCTCCACTGCCATCAGAGGTTTCAATGAATGACGAGACGATCTAGACCAGTGTGCGGAGTCATCATGCCCTGTGTTATCTCCTGTGAAAGGTGGTAACGTCAATTGTTGACTTTTTGGTGAGGTGTGTCGGTAAATGTGTAACCTGGCAAAATGCCGTGAACGAAACAGGTGTGTTTACTGAATAAGCGATGATAGTGTACGGGCATGTATGCCTGTGTTTGGCCTCATAGGCATACATTTGGTGATAATAGGATACGGTTGAATACGTGGATGGGAGTGACAGTAGATGTAGATCTATAGTTATGATTATGGCTAGAGATCTGGGTTTGTGGCGAGCCGACTATATCGAATGGCCATTACCCAGCCTCAGTCACGCGCTGCTGTTACACCTCCCTGTGCCTGATGCATCTAACAGGTAATCCCTATATAGAACCAGGTAAGAATATGTAGTGATAAGTTGTGTAATGTCGAACCTGAGATTTCTTTGCAAGTAGGTTTTTCGATTTCCTAGTAGACTCCTCCAAATCACTGCAACTAAAATCACCTTCACAAAAGATTTGTTGCCGAGTGTTGAACATCACATAGTCCTGATAAACATGGTCATGACTGTTCGTAAGCTACACTGGAGGTTTCAGCCGACGGCGTTTGTCAACATGGCACACCTGGCCAGTTCCGATGGTGGGATGCATAGTGTGATGATGGAAGTAGACGTACATGAGCGTTGAAAGTCAAATGAATGGTGGGAGGGCGTTTTGCGCAGTTGCTGTGTGTCGTGCACGATTAGGGCCAAGCCCAGCCTATGATGTCACTTCCCATGCTTTGAAATAATACTGTAAGTGTACAACATATTGGTGAGGATGGTTGCCCAGAACACCAGCATATCATTAGGCAGGTTAACATGTCACAAATAAAAGGTTGATTAATCTGTTAAAATATTGTCATTGACATATGCAATTCAGTCAAATATTGACAAGTACTTGGTAGTATTGTACATTACAGGCTTACTGGGAGGGGACACTGGACATGACATTGTCATGAATTCACTGGAAAGAAATACTGGGGGGTACAGAGCTAAACAGTCAGGTAGTCCAGAAGACCAGGCTATAAGTCCAACTGAAAGGAAGCTAAAAATCCCCGAGGCCGCTTGCCTAGGAAATCTTGGTGTCAAGATTTACATAGCCATATATTGAAATACTGAATAATACCAGTGCACTTGTCAACCTTGGTCTGAGCCAATGATGTCTTTAAAAATGAAGGTTCAGAAATTGTGGAATATCTATTAGTATATAGATTTACCGAGCAGTATTTTCCAATACCATCGTGCTATTCAAACTCCAACCAAGCCAAAGCCATGTGTAAAAGGAGTTGGATAGGGAAAAGCGTGTATTTATAAGTACATGCTGTACATAGCCGCAGTTGAAGATACAATGAAACAAATTCTCACAAACTGAGCAAAGGATATCATTGAAGGTGGACAGTCCAAAAATGGAGGTATCATGGTGTATAGCATTATACACTGCAGGATTCGGAAATCCAATGCCAATCAATCAAAAGACAACAGAGCCACGCATTATGTTCAAAGAGGTTGATTGCGAAAGGGACCGTTACTAATAAGTAAGGTTCAATACAGTGAAGTATTGCAAATACACCGGATTTCATCCTTTGTAAATGAAGTTCAAGATGTCTTCTAACTTTATTTGCGATAAGGTCCATTCAGGTATGATTGTGTACTGGATTGCATTCAGTGGTATTGTTAGGAATTTTGAACCACAACAGCAGAAGAATGATGATCGTATAAAACCGTACCACATACCAATGCACACCTTGCTATATGTATCAGTATTCAATTGTACTCGGATCACATGGTCAGTTAGAGCAGTATGCACCAAGATTGAATTCTGAAGGCACCACAGATTGTGCTAAGTATTGAAAACATATTGAGCCCCATATGGGTCTATAGTGACAAATATATCAAAATTCTCACAGATCAAGAGCTAAATGGAGACAGTTATAAAATGGGCGGACAGACAATGGTTGCTGTCAGACATGAAAATCACAGCCAGACAATACCGACATATACTCATCAGTATTGATTTCCATTCAAAGGTCTCAGTCTCAGTGCAGTGGCAGTCATTACAAATTTATTACTAAGTAGGGATGGGGCAGCTGTCCCGCAATTATGGATCTTGTTCTAACGAGGCATTGACCATACCCAAGAACCATATAATGTCATAAAATTGTTTCTCATATGTGGTCTGATCGATGTTGGATAGGTATTTGGCTCGGTAGCATCTGAATTGTGTGGTGGTGACGGTATCAGGCATGAGGCAGGTGCCTTCTCGTCACCAGTCAGATCACCTTCTCTGAACCTGTCTCGGCTCCCCCCATTGGCCTTGCCTTCCCCCATAGTTAGTGGATGAGCTCGGCACTGGTATTAGTGAATGGGCTCAGGCATTGGCAGTCGGTATTGAGTTATCCATCTCTCCTTCGTCTATTAGTCTATAGTTTTCCCACACTCTGAATAGACAGAAAATTAAGCTGATTCTGTCCGTCTCTTTGACACTCAACATTCTAATGGGAAGGTAGGACCGGAGCGACCCACATATTGGCTGTCCTGTACGGGATGGTCTTTGTCTGGACTGGTCAATTTACTAATATAATTGGCAAATTGCGTATCGGCCAAGTACTACCAAAAACATGTCAATTTGTCACTGTGTATAACCACTCACCGCCGAATACCCCCTGTGGACGACTTCATAATATTTCTATCTAACTATTCGGCTCAATGGAGATATATTTTCTTCAGTAACTGAATGTTATGCGGGAAAGTATACCCTACCACTAGACACCATGAGGGATTCGTCCGGATGAAGCGCTGTGCAGTGTGTCCCCATCTGGGACTGGTCCGATCCCTGGACCAAAATATCATGGAATGAATACTCCCAGTCTCGGCACATCTATTACTGGTGAGATGTATTTATGTGTGACGCTGAGCTACTACAAGGTACAGTGGTGGCTTCGCAGCCCTTTGGAGCCGCCCAGATAGATCTTCTGCCAAGCCAACACAAATTTGCCATTCAATGATTGAACCAGTCCAGCAATTGACCACACTGGACTGGAACCACCCAGGGAAGTCCTGATTCAATCATGGAAATTTTCAGACTGGGCTCGGCGTAATATCCAATGTTTCGTGGCCTGGACTGAACAGGCTTGGATTCCTTTATACCAGTCAACTCGGGCTGAAGTACCCCAGACAAGCTTGCAGTTACTGATACAATCAGTCAACATAACTGCTCATACCCATATACTCATACATGGAGACTCATCATGCTATTCACCAGTTACAATTTACATCTCACTCCTCACCACTTGCCACTTTCAACTCACCACTTGTTTTGTATCGTTGTGTTTCTCCTGGTGGAGCTTGTTAGCAGTAGCGCGTTGGTTCATAGTGATTGCTTTCAGCAGATGGTTGTTATGAAGTGACATTATGTCTGAGTTGCAGACCTCCCGACAGAGGACTCCAGTTGGGTTTCCTTGGGCACACCGCACTGCACCAATTACTTAATTGTTCAAACAGCACTGCATGCTAAACCAGTGCAATGAACTGGTGACAAATAGTTGAACAGTATATATTCGGTTCAACTATCTTAACAGGTTTGAAAATTCATGCAGCCCTGCAAGGAATTTTTTTTCCCCTGCTCTAACCCTGGTGTACGTACTACATAGCACATCTCTTTCAAACATATCTTTCTTAATCAAGGGAAGACATGAAAATCCTGAACCTTGAGTGAAAATCTTCAGATTGCACAGAGGAATCATTGTGATTATACATTTCAAATCAACCAGTGGCTATTCAAGTGGTGAGTGACTATCAATCCATGAGTGTACATTGTGATACAGATCATTTGCAACCTCTCTGAATTCAATTCAAACAGCTTTGTGGTAATCTGGAAACTCGTACACCTTTCGGCCAGAATCCTGTGTCAAGCGGAAGTGTCCTGGGTAACAAGTGGCAAACTAACTAACACGCCATGAACCAGCAGATTTTGAAATCACAAACTCCACTGCACTCCACTGTGCGCCTCCACCAACTGCACTGCACTGGCAAGAACTAACTACATACCACACTGGTTAACTCTTTACAAGCTGTGCAATGGTTCAACTGTTGGAAGGTCTGCTGAGTTGTTGCTGTTGTTTATTCAAACTGTATTTACTCTAGCTAGAGTATGACAGGCCCTGAATCGCTCTGGGTAAGCCAGGTAGATGGAGAATCTTCCACCAACCCTTTGTCCCAGCTGACAATAGGCAGAGAAAGAGGAAGAGAAAGGAAAGTGTGGCTGGTCTGGCCTCCATGCCTAAGGCCAGCAGGAGCTTGCTGATGTCCATGGCCATGCAGAAGTCCATCACAGCCATTGCACATATCTTCATGGAAAACATCTCCAACTCCTGTGCCTGCTGGCAGCGGTCTGCTTTCCAGGCTGTTGTGTATACTACCATCTTCCTGGGCTCCTGCTGTTGGTTTATCCACCTGCTGAAGTGATGAATGTGATCCTCCCAGGTATGCCCTACCATTCCCCCGTGCCACCAGTAGATGTCATCCTGTGGGTGTTTGCATCACTGCAGATAAGCTCCGGTAGATGGATGCCCTGACGTTAGTTAGGTGAATCTTGTTGCCAATGACCATGTGCTTCGCATTAGGATACATCTCCTATTGGCTGCGTTTCCCTTCAATCTGTTGCCAAATTGTATACTGCCTTTGTCGGCCTCCCATTAAAGCTTGCCTGCTGATGTTCATGTGGGTGGTTTTTATGGTGGTATTGTTGTAGAGATTGCTGTCTGACTTCTTTAGTTTTTCGATTCTTCTTTGAAATTGATATATATTAACCTGTTTGGACTGGTCCAGACCAAGCCTGGGCTGTCCAAGACTGCCAGTCTGGGAGCCAGTCCTGTCTGACCATTTGGTGGGACCAGATCAGACTGAGCCCTACCCCAGCCCGGATCCGGCTAGACTGCTGCAATCATTGTTGCTACTTGTTGCAGCTCCTATGCTTCCAGATGTATATGGCTCTAATATATTCCTAGAATTCAAAATTTTCTAGATCATCACTTAGCCAGCTGCCTGTGAGTACATTGCTCCAAGTTTGGGTAAGGCTCTATCATTTCTGGGGCCAATGCAAGCATGTTGGCAACTGGAAGGATGTCATCTACTGGGTTATTCCAATCAACTCAAGTTCATTTATGTCGATGAGTTGTGCACTGATCACAAAATCTTCTATATATAAACTAGGTATAAACAGATCCTCTTTAACTTCCTGTCTCCAATGTACTATATGATTAATATTCAGGGTGTGCAGTGGAGGAACGCTGACATCAAAGACAAAAGGAAAGCTGTTGTAAGAGAAAAACAAAGAAGAAAGAATTTAGAGAAGACCGACGGGGCAAAGGATGAGGTTGAGAAGTCCATTCGGTGGTCCAAGAGCCAAATGTGTAGTGACTTCCTACACAACCTCAGGGGAGCTGAGGTGTGGAGAGTACCATCATACACTAACCCTCAAGCGAGCATGATTGTGGAGGCCTTGATGGGTAGAGAGGCTATGCAAGGAAACACAGCCGCAGAGAAACAAGAGATGCTGAGGCAGCAGTCTTTCCCCCCAAACTACGACGACCAGTACAAAGAGCTACACCCAGCCGGAAGCCCACCCACACACGTCACCGAGCATGCAGTTGTGCGCTCCCTTTTTGCTTAATGAGTCAAAATAGCCCCGGGGTTTGAAAAGCTGTGTTATTGGCGCCATACCACAACTCTGGCAGTGAGATAAACAGGGAATTGTCGGGCTGACGAAGGAGGCCATTCGCATGGGAAGACTCCAGCACTATGGAGGCGGGCTAGCAGGGTGGTGATTGCCAAGCCTGGCAAAGACGACGATAGGAAGCTCTAGTTGACTCGATGCATATCCCTGCACAGTAGTAGGGAAATAGTCAACAAAAAATGGTCACGGATCAATTATGAGAAGAGGCCAAACACAGAGGCCTAGTGAGCGACGGACAATTCGGCCGCCGGAGAGGCCAGTCAGCCCTTAATGCAGCGGCTACCATGGTTGACAGAGCTCATGCAGCCTGAACAAACAGCCGCATACCAGGAATTCATCTCAGGGACATTAAGTCAGCCTTCCTAAGCATTGCAAAATGGAGACTATTCAACATACTGAAAGTCAGACAACTGGATGGAGACCTTATACAATGGACCGAAAGCTGTCTGTCAGAAAGAACGGTTGACATGATAATCGAGGGCAATGCCATCGAGAGACTCGCAGTGAAAGCAGGGGGCCCGCACAGCTCACCTCTTTCACTGATCCTCTTTGGAATCTACACCTCAGGACTGATCAAATCGGACAAACAGAACTTCTGGGCCAATGGATTGTCTTTTGTCGATGATCTTGGCTGGATTACGACTGGAAAAAATCTCACTCCGGACTTCAGAACACCGAAGCAATGAGCAGCAAGACCATCGGGTGTGCAAGTAGACAAGGGCCAGAGTTCAATACGGCAAAGATGGAAGCGGCGCTGTTTAAGCGCATGTCAGGCAATCAGAAACACCTCTGGCAGAAGCTGACAGCACATATGAAAGGTCCGTAACGGGTTCATACAGTTCAACAACCAGGCGACACACAGCCTTGGCTTCTATATTGAGGCACACCTGATGTTCAATGAGCACCACAACCGATTGATGAAGCAAGGCATGGCAGCAGTAGCGAGACTCCAAGCCCTCATAAAGACATATGAGGTAGTACCAGCGAGCTTCACGGCCGTCCAAGTAGCCTGGGTCCAAGTCGTCGCACAGTATGGGAGTGAGATCAAGTGGGATCCCAAAGAAGTCAACGGGCGAAATGACCTCAATTTTCTTCTCAACCAGCAATCCAGATCCGTCCTGGGAGCGCTGCTCATAACCCCAAGGGGGGCATTAATGAGGGAGTGAGGGCTCACACATGCGCATGCGATCTTAGACTCCACACAACAACAATTCTCAGGTAGGGTATCACACTCATGAAGTTGCAATCTGATGCTGTTGCACGAAGACCCTTCATCTGGCACACCGATATACTGAGTCGTTGAGACAGTACAAGAACACAGCCAGATGACCGAATGTATGATCTGGCCATCCCCGGGCAAAGATGCAGTCGTCGAAGCCATTATACTGGACGAGAAAAGTACAGCCAAGAGAACTATGCAGCGCTGGGCAATAGAGAAGGAAGCAAAAGTTGGAGTGGGAGACTGGATCTGGTGGACAGACGAGTCACCCTCTAACGACAGCTGAGTGGGAGCAGCAGTATTGTGTAAGCACTGCAATGAATGGAAGACCAGCGGCAGTGATGTGGACACCGGGCGTATGGGGGTCATCAATGCGACGATGTGGGCGACTGGACTTTCTCCTGCGGTGACGCTAAAGAGAAGAGATACACTGGAAGAGCAAAATGTGAAAACGGAGGCAGTCTTTAAGGACTTACAAGCCGCAAGCTGAGGAACGGAAAACCTTGAGCCAGGCCCGGGACAGCGATTAGTGAGGTAGATCAATTGGAGAGTGCGCACCCTCCTCGCCCTTGGCATTGGAACCGAAATTCACTTCGTCCTGCGACACTCTGGAGTCCCCAGACATGAAGGACCACACCGCCAGCTGAACGTCACTCGAGACATACACGGAAGAGCAGTGATACAGCTGAAATACAGGTCGGCCTCGAATAGAGCTAGACAAATCTCTCAGTGGAGATTGGCAGGCAAGGCAAAGTGGGAGACCGACAAGTGCAGCGTGCACGTCAGCTACCAACTCAAGGGTAAGAAGGGGACCAAGAGACCTGTCACGCTGACAAGTGTTAAGTTGCTGGCTACCAGGTTCAGCTGACCAAGGTGTTGGCAGGCACCCACTGTAGTCTATCTAAAACTGTTTGGACACCGGGAGGATGGCAAATGCTGGTGTTGTGGTGCTGGAGGCAGGTCACCGTCCCAGATGCAGAAATACCTGGTCCGCCTCTGCAGCCGGCGGAGAGACCAGCAAATGACACTATGGAAGATGGTGGGAATTGCGACGGGCTGGAAAGCTGGCTGATGCAGCCACGTGCAGAGCGCTAAGCTGTTTTCCATAACAGAGTGTGACCAAGCTGTAATGGACTTCCTGACGGCTACTGACATAGGGCAGTTCCCGCCCAAATGAACCTCGGCATTGGACAGGAGCAGAGGCAGACTCAGGGGCTGGGACGCCACAATGTGGGGTTATAGTCATTCCTTTTGTTCCTTTACTTGTCTCTCCTTTTGTGCAGTTTAGATTTGCTTTTGTTCAATCTCTCACCATTCATATATATCAGCCTGGTTGAAGGGCAGTGGGGGAAGGGCACGGCAATTGCGCCATCTCACTCGGAGGCGAACAGGGTTATTAGATCCTGTCAGACTTTAATTTAAGTGCATTCAATAGGAGTAAACAACAACACCAATATTAATCGTGCAGCGGTAAAAAAAAAGTTCCAAAATGCTATTGATTCACAATTTTGGTCACAAGATAATGGATATCATACATCGAAGACTTTTAGGTGAGAGGACATAGTTATCCTCATACTTTGTATAGGACATTTTGTAATCAGATCCAAACTCAGAGAATTAAAAGGGCTGGTCATTTGAGATTTGAGTTTAAGTGGTAGGTATCTGCCGCAATGAGCCACTCAGCCACAGAATTACAATCAATCAGACTGGAAAAAGACACATGTTGTGTGCTTATATGAATAATATTTCAGACAAGATGATAGTACTGCGGTTATCTTCAATTATTCTTGGATATCGTTCATTATGCTTCAGTATCTTAGATTATCAGAAGGCCCTATAGATATACCAACAGTGAAATTAACCGTCCCATCTGTCTGGGATCACTTCAGACCGGGACGGATGGCACATTGCCAGCAGTTTTAAGGCAGGATGGACAAGGTGTCACGTTTTTGATCTTGGACAGGGACGGACGGCATTGACGGCTGAGGATGCTTTAGTGCTGTCTGCCGGCCGTCATCTGCGAACATCCATTGATCGTGCTCACAGTACGTGAGAAAATGGTTCAAAACAGCTATAACAATGATCTACTCTCCTGACCCCAAACCATGATCATTAAGCATCCGTTCCATTCAGACCGTATCAGACTCTGTTGACTCAATTATTTAACCTGTTCCACACATGATTCATGCGGGGTGACCTCAATGATATTGTCACTCAAGCGATTTCGCCAGTCACTGATGAGAACTTTGTACTGCTGAGTAGACGCTTAGGTTCATCTGACATTGCTGGAACACTCATCAACTCAGCACCGTATTATATCTTTTACCGCTCCCTTTCAGTGCTATTTCGGACTGCATCGAAATATATACTGTAACTGCCCGTTGCCAGCCAAGGACAGTGGATAATGACTGATGGCAATTCATCAGTCCCAAATGGACCTCCGGCCAATATATCGTCGTTGTTACATAAGGACAGGACAGACAACAATGGAGATGTCCCGTCCATCATGGAGCAATCTTGGACAGGACAGTTGATAATGCGATAGTGAAGGGGAGAACCCTGTGTATTGGCTATAAGGTGTTCTGGTCCATTCACAGAGGCGGGTCCTCCGCGGAGTACCGAGTTAGTTAACAGAGGTTCACCTTCCATGAACGAAACGTCCATTCACGGAGTCTGTACCCCACCTCCGTGCACTGACTAGTTCGTTTTTGGAGTCAGTCAAAAATTACAAATACTCTGCTCTGCACGCATGATGTGCATACAGTGGCATGTACATACACTCAGCTGGCACTTGACACCTGAATTCAATCAGCCCAATCGCATACATTCAGTGCAGTGCAATTGAGTACATTCATCAACCACATACGTTCAATGCAGCACAAATGAGTCCTTTCTTCTCAGCGCAACTGAGTACGTTCCACGGATTCTATTTTACTAACAATATTGACCGCTTGACATCTACCATCCAACATCAAATTCTGCCATTCAAACAGGGTAGTGTCAAGAAATTTTTCTTCGAGCATCGGCTAGTTTTCTGTCCCCTGCTATACCCGTCTAAGTACATTATAGGCATGATGGAAACTGCACGACAGTTAGTAGCAAGTGTTTCAATTCAACATCCTGGTGCAAATTTCATTGCCATGGCCGGGATGATGGTACCCAGTGCATAAATCCTGAACCTTCTACTATGCCATCTGGTACTTTCAATCTCAAACGGAACACAAGATCAGCTCTACGGGAGCCAGGTCATAATCTAGAACGCCGTCAAGCCAATACACAAGGAGATACTTGCGTGGACACTGATCCAACATCTGCTGAGGATACTACCAAAGAGGGCAGTGATTTATCAGACATGGATATTGAGGATGAGGAGGTTCTTGTGAAGGGAGGGGTCACTATGGCGGAAGAGGAAGAAGAAGAGGAGGAGTGCAATGAGGTGGAGGGCAATGAGAATGGAAATGAAGAAGATGAGCCAGTTTCAAACGATGATGTGGAGCACAGTGTAATTGATGTTGAATCAGGACATGCAAGAGGCATCTGATTGTAGCCATCACGATGATGTTTAGATTATTTATAATCTTTCATTGACTCCGGAAATGAAGTCGTTAGTTCACAGTGTTGTGCAACAGACTCTGTGAATGGACAGTACGTTCACGGCAGGAGAGTCTTGATGAACTGACTAGGTACTCTGCAGGGGAGCCGCATGAGTGAATTGACTAGAACATATACCGGAAATGGAATGCCATTATACGCAGAGAACCAAGCAATGTCCCTGTGACATCCTCCAGGACAACCAAAATGTAGTTTGTTTTCAACGCTCCGACTAGTTTCAGCACAAGGTCCGGGTAACCTAGCAGTGGTCAGGATTTGGGCCTCACGAACGGGTTGGTTCTGTTGCAGACAGGTCGAAAACCCCAGCCTCTGACTTTTTGAGTGCGAAATCTGGACACTTACCAATCTGGCCAGGGGAATGGCTGGGTACGGCGTGACCCATCGGTTCATATCTGCAGTTCCCAGGTGTGGGTTCCACATTGATTGTCGCCTTCAGATATTCTCCTGTCAATCATTACATATTCACATGTGTATGTCACAGATTATTTCCAACCACTTGGCTGCCTCAAGGTGCAAAATGCGCATATTCAAGCACTCTAACACATGTTGGAAATGGGCGTCAACAAAGCACCAATGATTATGGGTCTAGCATCTTCAGAAATATGAGTGGCGCTTGATCATAAGCATCCATATAGAAGACTATAGCAGTCATTATGGGCAGATATAAGTTAGGGGTTCTCCCTTAATAGCGGTAATGATACATGTTGATTGCATAAGCAAGTACACATGACAACCATCAGTGGGATGGGCAACATTGGTTCACGAAGCAAAACACCTTCTTGCGGAAGCATACATGATGATCAGTCAGATAACCTTTAGCGGGGTTTTATCTGAGCCGCGTAGTACGTTTGCGACAAGAATGGTATTTTCGCACGGATTCGCAAGATGATGCAATCACGTCGCAATTTCCAGGATGTGAAAAACCATCAGTGGTGCGCGTAATTAAACATAATATCTATTATCTTTCAATAACGGGACAACGCAGCCTACTTGCGATGAGCAATGTGGGGGCGCAGCACGCTATATGCAATAGGCGAGTAAGCGGGATCGTCGAACCCTCGTCTTTAGTTAGATGAGGGATTAAAGCGCGCAACCCCCGGATCACGGAAGTCCGTATCCTAAGCCTGCAGTGCGTGAGGGATTATTGACATTGGCGATAAGGCCAGGAGCGATGAAAGATCGCAACCCGATAAGGGTGTCTTAATCTACATTGGCGGAGTATCGGTTGGTCGCCGACGTAAATCTCTGACACAAAGCCGAATAGCCGTAAGGTGAGGCATTAATAACCATGAGTTATTAATATTTTGCGATAAAGCACTGATAGTCTAAGTGACGTCAGATGTTCCAACTACTGAACGAACGATAAGCAAGATGTCTAAGTTGAAGTTATGAGTTGGCACTAGGAGTGCGATTGATATCAGGTCATGATGATGGCCTCACACGAGGAGTGTAACGCTTTGAAACCAATCATGCGTGGACACGATAACCAAAGGGAACTCGTTGCGGCGAAAACTGAAGACTCTTCCGAGATTCGCTATCAATCAAAACCTATTGGTCTAGTCGTTAGTAGTTGCCAAAGTTGAGCCTGCGAAAAGACTATAAAATACTCAGGTCGTCCCCGACGATTGAAAGAACCAAGCTCTAGCAGCAATCCACAGTCAGACATTACCAGCGAAGAACACCTTAAAATATTATTAAGAATTCTACCTAAACAACATTCACAATTACTTCTCTACTTCACACTAGTGAATTCCAAATATATGTTTACCTTGAATCAATCGAAGAAACGTACGGCCCACGATCATCTAGTCCGCACATTCGGAGAGTTGTTTCTCTGGTACGAGGAAACCAGGAATACCTCTGGTCAATATTGGGTCTTGCACTCAGCCAAGTATCTTGGCATCACGTACGTTGTCTGCAGATTCGTTTCGACGGGAGTGTTACCTTTCGAGGAACTTATTGATTCGTACCTAGTACACGATTAGGAAGAAAACGGGGATTGTTTTTAGAAGGAGCTCTTGTGAGAGGACAAGAGGTTGAGTGTTAGGCCAAGACGAGGAAGGAAAAAGGCGTTTAGTTGGGCGGCTGTTTTTAAGTAATAAATTATATCATTGAAGCGTGGCTTAAAAACGCCCGTAACAGTATAATATTTTAAAACTCCGCTTAATTGATGACTGAGGAATTGTTACTCTTATATAAGGAACTATATAAGAATGGAGGAGTTCTTTACCGAGTGGGTAAAGATAAGCGGCTTACGATTGTGTTCCGGGAACAACCAAAACTATATTCACAACATCAGTTTCCCGAATACGAATATTCGAAGGCATACGCAATGAAATTACTCAGAAAACTCAGATGAGTAATTGCGATAACTGCAGACAAAGTGATTGCTGCATAGTACAAGGACTATTTTACTGCAGAATACATTGTCCCAGAAATCAGTGTTATTGCATACGCTGCATAATACAAGTCGAAATAAGGAGAACGGAGGCAGAAAATTGTCAATACTGCAATCATGACGCCTGTTGTTATTTTGCACTAAACACCAGAATATTTCAAGGACAGAATAGTTACAGGGTAACAAGACTTTGCCCAGAACATTGCATACGAGTTGATTGCGATTGTAATATTTTTCAAAACGACCCGGAAGCAGCACAACAAGGAACGTTTTTATTTGCTATACCGATTTCTCATCCAACAATTATTATTCGAAATGGCTTTCCCGAGGCGCAGGCTGACGTTGTCTACGCAGATCTCGACCTACAAGTCGCACAGGATCGAGCAGAGCAGCTCAGCCAGGGCTCCGAGGGTTCAAGAGATACCACAATGGTGTCGCAATTACCAGATGAGGATCGAAGCAGCTCGGGAGCAGCTGAAGCAAATCAAAGAGGCCAGGGAACCAGAAGAAGCAGAGGTCGGATTAGGAGAAATAGAAATGAACCAGGACCCCGTCAGACAGCAATGAAAAGGGTTAACACAACAAATGGTTCATATCATCGAGGCATGCAACTCCGAGAAAGTAATAATCGAGGAAGAGTTTCTATCGGTCAACCAGGATCTGCAAATTCTGGAAGTACGAATTCGAACCGAGAAATCATTACTCGATCAAGATGTTTCCGGAGTGGGTCATCAGTTAATGATCCAGCAAACAATACTCGATGAAATGAGAGGAGGAATTAATATCTTGAATGGACAAGATAATGATATCGTTAGAGAAGCTAATGAAGCTTTTGATGGAATAACGATGCAGATACAGGATATGGTTAAACAACAGACCAGTCATGCATCCACACTAATGAATCATAAAAAGACATTAGTTAAGATAAAGGACGATTTTAAAGCATGGATGAATTCTCAACAAGCAATCGAGAATAAGGTCGAACAGATCGACAAATACGTCAGAAGGCTCCCAACAAAACAAGATCTAGATGGCCATTCTAAGGCTATGGATGAGGCGTTACAGAAAATCCAAGAGATTAGTACAGGACTTACGACGCATATGGAGAATTACAAACTTTCCGAAAGTACGTCGCATAGGCCTAGATCAGCACAACCAGGACCGAGTGGTGTACAATCCGGGTTAACCCGGTTCGTGGATGATGAAGAGTATGAGTCAACTTCTGTCGATACTAGAGAGGATGCGGACCAGTATTAAAGATTTCTGAGAGGAGGAGAGGGATAAGATATAGGATCACAAGATGCGAATGTATCCGATCATAATAATCCACCTCCGCCAGGACTGCCACCTCCGCCAGAAGCGCCACCTCCGCCAGGACCGCCAGGACCGCCGGGACCACCAGGGCCCGCCCCACCAGGTCCACCAGGTCCAAATCCGCCGGAAAGACGGAAAAAGAGAATTGTAGATGTTAAGCCTATAAAACTTAAGGACCCAAAACCTTTCGAGGGAAATCCTGGAGATGATTTTGATGATTGGTGGGTTATGCTGCAAACATTTATTCACGTCCAGCCGGAGAAATTCGAAGACCCGGGAAGAACCATTAAGTGGGTTGGAGGATTCCTGCAAAAGTATGCCGGAGCATGGCATGTTCAATGGGAAAGAAAAGCTGTAGCAGGACAATATCCCAGATCTTGGACAACTTATCAAAACGATATCAAGTTAAGATTCGAGAATAAGGAAGCCAGAGATGTGGCTTACTCCAAGATGGGAAAAATTACATATCAGGGCTGTATTCAAGATATGTTCACCAGGATTCAGACGTTTAATGGTAAGGCGCAAATAACCGGAGCGGCCTTGAAGAAGTTCATCCTGGAAAGACTTCCGATTAAAATCCTCGATCAAATGCATGTGGTAGATCTTACTGGTAAATCAGATCAAGAAATGATAGACATCATAACCAATGCAGGAAAGACAGCTGAGAGATGGGAAGAAGCAAGGGAAAACTTGCTGATTAAACCTTATGCTACCAAGGATTGAAAAGAAAAGAAACGCGATAAGAGCGAGTTCCGAATATCGAAAAAATACGATAAACCTTGGAAAGATAAGAAGGATAAAAAGGATAAGAAATGGAAAAAATCCTTTAAAAAGGAAGAAACATCTGATAAATTGAAAGGAATATTGGAAAAAGAGCTTTCTCGGAGAAGGAAAGATAAGGAATGCTTGAGCTGCGCATGGCCTTCGGATAGGAAAGGAAAGCATTTTTCAAGAGACTGCCGTCGGCCTATCAAACTGGATGAAGGAACGGCCAGCTTTCCGAAAGCAAAAGAATATCAGAAGATGAGGATTGGAGCGTTGGAACTGGAAATTGGGGAAGATGATGAGTATAGTCTGGAATCTGAAAGCGAGGAGCTAAGGGATACCACTTCAGAAGGCGAGGAATCAGAAACTTCAGGAGAAGGTTCAGAAACCTCAGAAAAAAGTTCGACGGAAAGTACCAGTGACTCGGATGGGAGCTCCTTAGGAGAAAACTGGTGGGATTGATTAAGGATTGTTTTGTTAACGCCAGCAAAATAAAAAAATTTTGACCTCTGAGGATGATCGGAAGATCGAAAATGCTGGCCAGTAAGGTGATACGAATACTACAAATCTTACATTACTATATCATCAAAACCATATCAATTCTTCTGACACGTTGTGGCCACGATATTGTTGAAAGGATGACGATGTCGAAACGAAAAGCCTCTGATGAGCTATGCTCACAAACGCTCAAAAAACCGAATAAATCTCAGGATTATATTTTCTATAACGCGGTCAATAAACATAACAATAAACCGCTGTTACAGAAGGTTACGCCTAGGAAGATCGGTGAAAGACCTATTTATAAGTTTTTCCTCGATTTCGAGGGAAAATACTTTCGAATTAGATGCATTTTAGATTTGGGAAGTACCTCTTTTATCACATCACCAGAAGCGGCAAAGGCTTTCCAAATACCTGTCGTTAAACGCACAATACAACAAAAAAAAACCTCCAAAGTAGGAGGAAAGAAAATAAATACCGAAGGATTTAATACGATTCCGTTATGGATATCTTTCGGAAATCATAGGACCTATGATGTCGAAGATCACGCTTTTGAATTCATGAAGACCTCAAGCAAATATGATGCTTTAATACCAGCTTGGTATTTAAAGAAACATAGAGCAGAAGGAACTTCGACGCAATTACATTTTCCACATTGTGATAGTTCTTGCTTCGGACACGAGAAGATCAGGCCAGATTATGAGATCTCTTACGACAGAAGAGTAGCATTGAGGCTTGATGCTATCAATATTGGCGCAATAATTTCGAAAAACCCAGAAATAGCCAAGAAATTACCAAAACATTACCATAAGTGGTTATTGTTATTTGATCCAGAAGAATCGGAAAAGTTACCCGATAATAAAGGATGCGACCATAGGATCGAATTGAAAGTACCGGCAGAACGATTGCGGATGGGACCTATATATCAGTTGTCGGTAGAGGAAGAAAAGATCCTCATAAAATACCTCGATAAAATGATTAAGGAAGGAAAAATCCGACAATCATCAAGTTCAGTGGGAAGTCCAATTTTGTTCCTACCCAAACCAAACAGGAAAGGATTACAATTATGCGTTGATTACCGCCATTTAAATGAGCACACCGTTAAAGATAGAACACCTTTACCTATTATGGACGAATTAAAACAAATGATAAACGGCGCAAATTTTCTTACAAAGCTAGATTTCAAGTCAGGTTTCCATTTAATGAGGATGGATTTAGGAAACGAGAAATATACAGCTTGCCGTACGAAATTTGGCTTGTTCGAATACCTAGTTCTGCCATTCGGGCTTACTAATGCACCGGCAACATTCCAACGAGAAGTCAATAGAATATTAAGACCAGTTATAGGGATAGAACTAGTTATTAATACTGAAGAACACAATGACGAAGACGAAGGAATGGTAGTAGTGGCATATATCGATGACATATTAATCGCCACGAAAGGAACATTAGTGAAACATCAAAAGCAAGTCGGAAAGGTTTTCGATTTGCAACTGGATAATAGAATGTGTCTCGAGATTGATAAATGTCTTTTCGACGCACACAAAGTCACATATTTGGGATTTATGGTCAACGGAAACGAGTTGAAAATGGATCCAAAGAAGGCCGAGGATATAGTCAATTGGCCCAGACCGATGAACCAAAAAGAGGTCTAACAATTGCTAGGACTTTGGAAATTCTATAGAAGATTTATTCCGAATTTCGCAGGAATACTGGCACCAATTACCGATTTATTATGAGGAGACGGAAAGAATTTTGTTTTCGGAGACGCACAGGAAGCAGCGTTTCTTAAGATTACAGTATTATTTACCTCTGATGCTATGGCAATTATGCGACATTTCCATCAGAATAGACCAGCAATGATAGAAACAGATGCTTCCGATTTTGCAATTGGAGCCATACTTTCGCAAAAATTCAAAGACGGCAAGATACATCCGGTGTCTTTCTCTTGAGGAAAATGACGGATGCTGAATTTAATTATGACGTTTTCGATAAAGAAATGTTGGCGATAGTCTACGCCTTAGAAAAATGGCACCAATTCCTACAAGGTTCGGAGTTCAAAACAAAAATTTTTTCAGATCATCAAAATTTGTCATATTATACGACGAAAGTTGTTTTGAATCGAAGACAAGCAAGGTGGGCATTACTGCTTAAAGGATACGATTTCGTCAGTGTATACCGGAAAGGTTCCGCAAATCAAAAAGCAGATATCTTATCTTGGTGCCCGGCGTACACCTTTAGAAAGGGAGGTACAACAGCGATATCGACAGAGCCACGGTTGGGACCAGAACAATGGTTAGAAGTAGGAGCAATGGAAATTGAGAATGAAGAATTTCAGGAAATTTGCATCGGAGCAATGGCAGTCGAAATACTTTTACCAGAACAAAAGAGAAATATAATCGACGATGCTCTGTTAGATGAAAGATATAGATCAATTTGCAAATTGGTCAAAAAAGGAAATAATTCAGACGATAATTATGAGATAATCGACGACTTGTTATGTTGGAAAGGAAGATTATATGCGCCCAAGAAAACCAGGAATGGTATTATTCGGCCAGAGCATGATTCGAAAATAGCAGGACATTTCGGAAGGGATAGGACGTTAGAGTTGGTTAGCAGGAATTTTTATTGGCCAAAAATGGAAGACTACATACAGAAATATTGTAACGAGTGTGACAACTGCCAAAGGACGAAAGCACCAAGGCACGCTAAGCACGGGCTACTACACCCTTTGGAATTAGCCAGCAAACCATGGACACATATATCTACAGATTTTATAACCGATTTACCGGAGTCAGGGGGTTATAAGAATATATTGGTAGTAGTGGACAGGTTTACTAGGATGGCGCATTTTATTCCAATTGTTACAAGGGAAGCAACGGAGGTAGCTCGAGCATATCTTAACAACGTTTGGAAATATCACGGCATACCTCAGGACGTGGTGTCAGACCGTGATGCGACATTTACGGGTCAATATATAACTAATCTCTACGACTACTTAGGAATAAAGAGATCGATGTCGAAAGCATATCATCCACAGGCAGACGGTCAGACCGAACGGATGAATCAAGTAATAGAAGCATACTTGCGCTCATATTGCAACTACGAACAGAACGACTGGTCAGAAATGTTAGCAATGGCAGAATATGCTTATAATAATTCTAAACATTCGACTACGAAAATTTCGCCATTCTACGCCAATTACGGTTACGAACCTAGTTCGAATTGGCCGACCGAAATTCAGTTTAGAAATCCAGCGTCAGAATTATCCGCACATTATATGAGTACGATACACGACAAACTCAGCGAAAAGTTATCGGAAGCCAAAGATAATATGGCAAAGTATTACGCTAAAAAGAGAAGGGAAATTCCAGGATTCAAGAAGGGAGAATTCATAATGTTGAATGGAAAGAACATACGAGCGAACGGAAGATGCAGGAAGTTAGAAGATAAAATGTACGGACCATTCGAAGTACTATACGAAGGACACAACAAACGATACTGCAAGCTTAAACTGCCTGCGAAGTGGAAAATATATACCGTATTCAATATATCGTTATTGGAAAAATACCGAGGAATGAATCCAGAAAGGGAAGTTGTCGAAATCGAAGCGAACGATTCGGGCTGGAAAATTGAGTCGATTATAGCAAGCGGACCCTCAGACGATGACGCATTAACGCACATATATCTAGTGAAGTGGGAAGGGTTTCCTCACGAAGAAAATACCTGGGAAAGTTACGATAACGTCGCCGAGTCTGCTTATGAAGTTTTTGAGGAATATTACAGAAAGAATCCAATGATGGAGAAAGACGGTAGGTTTGGAAAAAATAAACCGAAAGAAAAAGTTAAAAAGAAAAAGACGAGACGGCATAAATGATTTTTATTTTTGTTTTTTATTTTTTACGGTCAGTAGATTTTATTTTTTTTGCAACTGTTTATGCGTTGTATCTGAGTGGTATCTTAAGCATTTGTTCACTTCTTTTGACGGAGCTACCGTTGGGTCACCGGTCTTAGAGAGGGAGGTAGTGTTAGGGGTTCTCCCTTAATAGCTGTAATGATACATGTTGATTGCATAAGCAAGTACACGTGACCACCATCAGTGGGATGGGTAACATTGGTTCACGAAGCAAAACACCTTCTTGCGGAAGCATACATAATGATAAGTCAGATAACCTTTAGCGGGGTTTTATCTGAGCCGCGTATTACGTTTGCGACAAGAATGGTCTTATCGCGCGGATTCGCAAGATGATGCAATTACGTTGCAATTGCCAGGATGTGAAAAACCATCAGTGGTGCGCGTATTCAAACGTAATATCTATTATCTTTCGATAATGGGACAACGCAGCCTACTTGCTGAAAGCAATGTGGGGGCGCAGCACGCGATATGCAATATGCGAGTAAGCGGGATCGTCGCACCCTCGTCTCTAGTTAGATGAGGGATTAATGGGCGCAACCCCCGGATCACGGAAGTCCGGATCCTAAGCGTGAAGTGCGTCACGGATTATTGACATTGGCGATCAGGCCAGGAGCGATGAAAGATCGCAACCCGATAAGGGTGTCATAATCTACGTTGGCAAAGTATCAGTTGGTCGCCGACGTAAATCTCTGACGCAAAGCCGAATAGCCGTAAGGTGAGGCATTAATAACCTTGAGTTATTAATATTTTGCGATAAAGCACTGATAGTCTAAGTGACGTCAAATGTTCCAACTACTGAACGAACGATAAGCAACATGTCTAAGTTGAAGTTATGAGTTGGCATTAGGAGTGCGATTGATATCACGTTATGATGATGGCCTCACACGAGGAGCGTAACGCTTTGAAACCAATCATGCGTGGACACGATAACCAAAGGGAACTCGTGGCGGCGAAAACGGAAGACTCTTCCGAGATACGCTATCAAGCAAAACCTATTGGTCTAGTCGTTAGTAGCGGCCAAAGTTGAGCCTGCGAAAAGACTATAAAATACTCAGGTCGTCCCCGACGATTGAAAGAACTAAGCTCTCGCAGCAATCCACAGTCAGACATTACCAGCGAAGAACACCTTAAAATATTATTAAGAATTCTACCTAAACAACATTCACAATTACTTCTCTACTTCACACTAGTGAATTCCAAATATATGTTTACCTTGAATCAATCGAAGAAACGTACGGCCCACGATCATCTAGTCCGCACATTCAGAGAGTTGTTTCTCTGGTACGAGGAAACCAGGAATACCTCTGGTCAATATTGGGTCTTGCACTCAGCTGAGTATCTTGGCATCACGTACGACGTCTGCAGATTCGTTTCGACGGGAGTGTTACCTTTCGAGGAACTTATCGATACGTACCAAGTACACGATCAGGAAGAAAACGGGGACTGTTTTTAGAGGGAGCTCTTGTGAGAGGACAAGAGGTTGAGTCTCAGGATAAGACGAGGAAGGAAAAAGAAGTTTAGTTAGGCGGCTGTTTTTAAGTAATTAATTATATTATTGAAGCGTGGCTTAAAAACCCCCGTAACAATATATATGGGATATTCCCGCCACATCCTCAAGGATGGTAACAACATATTTCAGTTACTGTGCTACAACTCAGTAAGCTTGAATCTTTTAGTGCATAAACTCATTCAAAACGATTTATATAGACGATAACGGCCATAGATTACTCTGATTAACCATGCTGGAAGGCCAACAATAGTCCATAGTCTGTTGATGCAAATTTTCAATATGGGGCAGGAATCTTTTCACATTCCGTTTTGCAATTAATGGCAGCCAAGTATCTGCTTATAACAATGTGCAACCAGTGACCTGCCCGAATTTGCCCATGATATACGACAAATACTCGTTCATGCTCTTTTGACAGTCATTTTGAGGATGGGGCAGGGAAGGTATTGTGATCAGTTTTGCCTATGCAGATGGCCAAAGTGTCCTGTATGGCTACCTGCAACCAATCAGCAGTGTCATTATGCAGGATGCATAATTAAAAATTGTTAATTCTTCGTTGACTCTCATTTGCCCGCTGAGGTAGGGAGTGAATCGTTATACTTTTCCAAGTAAATGGGGCCTATGCATGGAATATGGATAACCACAAGCGAATCACATTTTAAATCCCAGACTTAAGTGACCTAGAATTGTTAATGCTCCATTGACCCTCATTTTGCCACAGCTGTAGCCACAATATGCAATCATTTGATTTGGCCTATTCTATCACTCACATTATTCTGGCAGCATTACTAGTGTTTTCAAGTACATTCTTTTTGATCACTACGTTGTTCTTTAAAAGTACATATAAATATAGTATTATAATTTCCAATATTCCATGTCTTTCAATCAATGCTTGCCATAACTTGCTAGATCACTCAATATGCTTCTCTGGTCCCCAAAATGGATGTTGGCTGCATTACCACACAACACATTGTGAACTAACTGGTGGATGTTCCTTCGTCAGTCAACACATGTGGATCAAAATCTGTATTGTGCTGGCTATCCTGGGCAGATGCATCAAGATTTCAAGATTCTGCACAGTCAATAGCAGTATGTAAACACGTATATCTGGCCGGCAAGTTTACGATTACGGATAACACTGGCTAGGAAATGTTACCGGGCAGTTCATATTGTGTACCGGGCAGAGATGGTGTGGACTCGGGTGTTGGCAGTCTGGGTCGGTCGAGTTGATGTGCACCTGATCCTATGCGTGTGGAATGTGTTGGTAGAATTGTTGTGGTGCCATAATAGGAAGGAATGCTGCCGGATATGTGGTTCTGACAAACCGTAGCCGGGTGTCTTTCTATTGCAGCCTTTAATTGTTCATGCCCAGTGAACTCGACACCCCAGTTTCTTCTTCCCGAAGTTCGACCTGAGTTGTCGTATTCAGACATTTTGCTTCATCTATTGCAATGCAGAAAAAGCCATTTTTAGTGTTTGCCCATATTCAATACCAGGGACAGGTCGGATTGTCCCTGCTGTACCCAACCACCTCGCCTTGCCATAGTAGGAGACAGGTTCAAATCCAACCAGAAATTCGTTGGTGCTTCTAACAATGAGATCAGGCTATGACATCTGACATATACTCTTACGTAGCCTTCTGCAAGGTGATGACAGTCTTCTTCTTCCACCCTCGTGGATTCTTGTCAGGACATGTGGCTATGAAAATCCCAGAGCTGACAATATCATGATGTTCGATTTCACCGACTATGTGGAAAATTCCCTTTCATTACCATTGAGGCTTTCCATTACTGGCAGCAATAAATTGTTCACGTAGCTTTCTACAGACACCCGCTGTAACTTCTCCAGTTAATTGCCTCATGTTCACATCAATCTAGGTATACTCAAACCCAACTGCATGCTGTGTTCGGTTCTTGCTGATTCTAGTCTTACTGAAGGTGTTGAAATGTGGATCCTGGGTCATATCTTTCGTGGCTGCATTGTCAGCATTGGGGTGAACTACCTGGTCTGTGTTTTCTTGCTGTGTGCAACGTATTTGATGTACCTGGAACAGCGACTCGCGACCCACGGCCAGGTAAGCGCAATTGTATATAGATCTCCCACTACGACGTTTAGATCAGTAGGCAATATCTTATGACTGTACTCTCCATCTATACTCTCTTGCTCCCGTGTGCAACCATATACCATGACATATGTCTGTGGTCAGGCTTGGGTGTACGTGCCCTTATATTGCATTCGATTTTCAGTTATCATATTTGTTTCGCTCACGAGGTTACACGAGTTTTACCCCAATCGTTTAAGAACGACACCATCAATAGGAAACGAACAGCTTGCACTTCAATTCTACCTGCAAACCTCTACTATGCCTCCTAAGCAAGATACCCAAGGTCAATTAGTCTTGTCCAGTATACATTCGGGCATAGACAACCTATGATCGGCTCTTGGCAGAGTAACCCCAAGTCCCACCTGAGGAACCTCCGTACTTCCGGACAATGTAAACCACAACGAGGATGATCACGACTAGGGAGAAGCATCGCCAACATGGAAAAGATCCAGAGCGACGGCAAAGGGGACGACCTAGGCAACATTCTGGAGAACAACCTGAGTGAGCCCAAAATTACCAGGCTAACCGAGATCGAGTCAATGTCAAAGATGTTCGATGAACAGTGAGAAATGCTCAACAATGCCATCCAACAAAATACTCAGCTATATGTGCAGGATGCGAAGCTAATGAAAACAAACCAGGAATACCGCAGAGAGTCTATTCGATGGGAAGAAATGAACTCCCAAATCTTCGATCTGACTCATCCAGAGCAGTACTATGCCGGAGTAAAAGAGCATGATTACTTCGTCGACACATTACGATCTAACTTCCAATCCCATGAGCACTTATACCCGCTCAGAGATACCGACTCACTCAAATATGCAGTGAGCATTCTCAGGACATAGAACAATGACCTGGACGTGCCACAGACCCAGAAATGGATGACCGATCCGGAGGTGTGGCTTCGAGTTCTACGGAGAGACACAGATACCTGTTTAGAATACTTTGAGGGCTGCTGGGAAAAACCTGCAAAAGATGTATGAGGACAGGGACCGAAATCTCAACCCAGTAATGAGCTGTATGGCCAACATCCTCCAAGGATTGAATGAACCCGTAAGAGTCTACGCCAATCGAATCAACTCCAACTGGAGAGCACCGGGATGGTTCCTGCAGGATAACGTGAACCATTACGAAGTCACTTGGAGCTGAGTATGAGTAGGACTTCAGTCGAAGATCATCCCGTTGACCCCAAACAACGGAACATTTTACAGTATGAAAGCGCTTTGGTACCCTGCCACCGATTCAGAAGTCCAGCGGGATGGCAATCAGCCCCACCCACAGCAGCCACAACACCAGTAAGGCAGTCAGGAGATTCATCTCAACAAAGCGGCAACAAACACAACTTCCAGACATCAATATCTGAGCCGGCCGAAGTGCCAAAGCCCAGCAAGTCAAAGTTGAACAAAGAAGATAAACATACTGCAGCACCTTGCATCAGGCCAGCGCTCTATACAACTCGGATGTCGGAAGGAAAATGGATACGCTACGGATCACCCAAATATACAACATTCCAGTGCACGAAATATCCATGTGCCAACACCCTCAAAAACCATGCTCCTCCAGGAGATGGAAAACAAATTAAACACCAGCACTCCTTCGATAGTCAAGAACCCAAAAACTAACCTACCTATCTCTGTATACAGCTCAGAGGGAGAGGATGGGCGAACATAAGCCTGTATTGCAGTCATTTGGTAGTGGGGCATTGTTGGTAACATTAGAGGAAATTCAACTGCATTGGATTCACTAAGACTGAGCATTGTCTTAGAGATCTCGAACGCCGTCCTGTCGAGTAAATATTTGTGTGGAATCGTAAGGCCGGATTCATCGTACATTGTGCACGAAGTCCAAATACGAGATCTACATGGAGAATTGCGACGAACTGGAGGACTTATTGATTCCGGCACCACAAGCATCTTTCTATCTCCATAACCTTTCGATAGACTTCGAGTACCCGATGCTACAGAGCACATCACAACTCACAGCCCGATCGGTCAGCTGATCATGCATGCAATGGAGAGCTGCAAAACTGGAATGACGGTTCAATATATGGATCATTTAGCACCTGTCGCCGAACCGAATGTGGTAGATGTACATATGAGAGCGTACGATCGGGTACTGGGATTGCCATGGATCAAAAGCCGCAAGCCGGAGATTGACTGGGCTACCAGCCGATTAAGTTCTTTAATAACCCAAACTGGCCAAGATGAGGCACACGGATCACATATGATTGTGCAGTGGTACGAAGGTCGGGATGACGAAAGTACTAACGTAAAGCTGGCAGACATCGGTGGGAGTACGCTGACTATCAACTTGACTTCGGAGAGCCCTGTGGATCCAGATGGAGAACCAACGGTGAGCAGTGAGGACAGTCCTACTGCAGATATCGAAATACCCCGAGCAACAGCATTCGACGATCTCTTAGCTAGTGATGAGACCAACGAGATATTGGCCCTATCCCTTGGGGAACGCATTGGACTGCTGGGAGCAACTATGGAGGGCACCGCGTTGGAAATTCCAGGTGAGATTGATACAATCAACCCCAAGCGCTCGACGAGCGAGCAGGGAGCCGCCGTGGTAGTTGAAGCAAAACAGCATCATTGGATCCTTGAATGACTGCAACTGGCTAGCTGAGTCATGATGGGAGTTGTGGACTAGTTGGGTTTGTCTCGTTTTTGGGCGAACTGCTTGACCTCCAATTCCCGGGACTTTCTTCCCATCATCCCAAATCACAAGGTGGAGAGGGAAGAATGACAGGCAGATGTCAGAACAGATACTGTACCTAAAGATGATGGAGATGATATCCCCGTGAGATCCAAGGACTATGTGGACGTATTCAGTAAAGATTGGGCAGAGAATCTTGCACCGCACCGGCCAATTGACCACGTAGTGTAGCTGGATCCAGGCTTCCATATTCCCTATGGCCGAATCCATAACCTTTCAGAACTTGAGGTGAAAACTCTGAAGGCCTACATAGAAACCAACCTAGCAACTGGATTCATCAAGCGATGTCATCGCCCACGGCAGCACAGATCTTATTTGCGAAGATGATGGACGGCGGTCTACGACTGTGTATCGACTACCGAGCTCTCAATAACGCCATGGTGAAGAACCGATAACCTCTCTCACTGATTTCAGAGAAGCTTGACAGGTTGTGTGGAGCTCAGATCCTCACAAAACTTTACCTTTGGAATGCCAATCAGGTCGTCTGAATTATCGAAGGTGATAACTAAAAAACCAGGTGTGGCACCCGGTACGCTCAGTTCAAATACAAAGTCAAGCTGTTAGGGTTGTCAAATAAACCAGCTAGATTCGAAGCCTATATTGACGACTTGTTAAGGCCTTTCATTGACAACTCTACTATATGCTAAGTCGACAACACACTGATATACTCGACCAACGAGGAGAAGCAACAAGAACAGGTACCAATAGTGCTAGAATGGCTACGAGAGTATGGCCTCTACACCAATTCACAAAAGTGCAATTTTGTAGTCACAGAGGTCGGCTTCCTCGGGTTTGTCATTGGCCCTGATGTGATCCTCATGGAATCGGACCGTATATCAATAGAGGAGGATTGGCCAACCCCCCAGTCCGTTTGTCACGTGCAAGGGCTGCTCGGATTCACTAACCACTACCAGCGGTTCATCAGAAAATATGGCAAGGTTACCACACAGATATCAGACCTGTTAAAGAAAGCAGAGAGATCCAGAATGCCTAAACAGCTAAAATGGGAATGGACTCAGGATGCGGAACTTGCGTTTCAGAAGTTTAAAAGTGCCTTTACCGATGCACCAATTCTCAACCAGTTCCATCCGGCCAGGCAGATTATTCTGCAGACTAATGCAAGAGGCTTCGCATTAGCAGTCATTGTCAACTAGTATAATGGTTTCGTGATGCTCACACAGGCCAACTTCTAGTCTCCAAAATGCACTCTTACAGAATCAAACTATGACACGTACAATTGGGAGCTGTTGGCCATCATTGCGACTTTGAAGCAATGTCACCACTATGTCGACGGAGCGAATCATAAGGTCCTCATACGATGTGGCAATAAGAATCTCGAATATTTGCAAATGGCAGAAGTGCTATCATGGCGGCAGGCAAGATGGGCGGAGATCGTATCATGGTACGAGGTCGATATCAAACACCTGGAAGGAAGGATGTACCCAACTTATGGACCATCGATAGGACCTGACTAAGATATCGACGATGAGAATATCACGGCAAAGTTCCTAGCCACCTTAGCAGCAACCAACAACACGGAATCATATGATGACCATCTACCGGAAATCAAGGCAGCCCAGGGGACCGACATTTTAGGCACAGAAATACGGCTAACTATGGTTGAGGTTTCAACCATAGATGCGACTCAATGAAGATCGATCGACAGAGCTCTGACCTATAAGAGGAGGATATATCGCCCTCAAGCACTCTGCAGTACAGTAACCATCCTTTTCTCCCACAACCCCCAATCTGGTCACTTCGTGGCCAAAATGACTGCGGAGCTTGTATCACAAGCGTTTCATTGGCCTGAATGGGAGTCAGAGGTACAGAAGTACGTTGCCAGCTGCGAATTGTGCCCCCGAATCAAATCACCACATCACGCACACTATGGACTCAACATGCCTCAGTCACTGCCTGCTTTTCCCTGGCAGAGACTTACCAACAATTTCGTTCACCGACTTACCAGAGTCAACCGAATCGGGATACACTGGGATTTTGGTCATTATCGACGTTTTGACTAAAATGGCTATCTACCTGCCCTGCAGAAAGGACATTGAGTCCCCAGAGCAAGCAGGAATGTTCTTTGAACATGGAATCTGCAAAGGAGGCATACCGGACAATATTACCACCGATCAGGACAATGAGTTTACCTGTTGATTTTGGGACAGAGTTTGCTCCCAACTGAGTATCAATTACTGCCTATCGACCGCCCTCCACCGGCAGATAGATGGCCAAACCGAGCTTCAGAACCAAACAATGGAGCAGTGCCTTCGAGCGATTTGCAACGAAGAGCAGCACAACTGGGTCGAATTCTTACCGCTGGCGCAGTTTGCCTACAACAACTCCATCCACCATTCAACACTGATGACACCCTTCTCGGCGAACTTCAATTACAATCCTATGATGCAGTTTAAGCCTGCCATGGACCCCAGTGTCAGATCACAGGTGCAGGCAGACTAGTTGATGGCAGGCAGGGAAGAGACTCACTGAATTCACCAGGAGAAAATAATCCAGGCTCAGGAATGACAAACAAAGTACGCCGGGGGGAAAGAAATCACTTTTGAGATTGGAGACCAACTATGGCTATCGACCAGGAACTTGAAAACATCCAGGCCTTCAAAAGAGCTCGATTACAAGCACACAAGACCATATACGGTAAGTAACATCATTAGTAAGAATGCTTACAAACTTGACTTACTGATTAAAATGCGGAATGACAACGTTTTCCATGTTTCACTTCTCAAATGTTACACAGTGCCAGTCGGAGGTCAGTCATCTTCAGACCCGCACCGAATGATAGTCGAGGACACAAAGGAATACAGGTCCACCGTATACTCGACTCTAGCCGGCGCTATCGGATGCTGCCTTATCATGTCCTATGGGCCGGTTACAAGCACATCTGCACTGGGTGGGAGCTGGCCGAACACATTCAAAATGCCAGAGATCTGGTTGATGAGTCTCACGGAGAGCGTCCGGATCTGCCACGGGAATAGGGGTTTAGAGTCAGTGCTGGATGTACAGAGGACACAGAAGCAGTTTGGACTTTTCATTTTACTTTGTTTCTTCATTTCCTTCTCTTCTCGTTTGATTGGATGTTGGCCCAGTATAAATGCCGTCGGCATGGGTTTTCCCACCAACCCATGGAGGTTGAGGTTACCCGATCGCCGAATTCGCCAAAAGGTCACAATTGAGCGTACAGATTGGATGTGGGACATATGGGTTCATACGAATGGGTACGTAGGATGATTGATTCATTCTTTGTTTCCTTTTCTTTCGTTTCGTTTATATACTGTCTTTGGCAGTCCAGGTGGTTTGGGCATAGAGAGGAGGATAATGTAACAGCGACACGTGACGCAAGGCTGGGTAAGTGCCATTGTATATTGATCGCCCGGTATGACTTTTACATCAGAATCGAATATATTACCAATATACTCTCCATCTGTACTCACTTGCGCTGATGTGCAACCTTATACCATATCATACGTCTGCGGTCAAGCCCAGGTGTACGTGCATTTACAGTACCACCCACCTGTCGGCTGGAATTCAATCTGCTATCACCTTGCATATGTGGTTGTGGATTGATGACGTGCTGGTGTTGAACATGAAAGGAAGATGATAACGAAATGATGTTTGAAGTCGTGAACAGTATATACTTAGCATTATGTCCAAATGGAATAAGTAGCTACCAACATTGTTATAATACTCAAGATCATTCATGCTGACGATGGATTCAAGTTGCAGAGGTTTACCACCTCCCTGCGATTAACAATATGTTGGTCAGATGTTGCTTTTATGTTCACAGGGATGAAATGCAGTGAACCGCCGCTGGAATCACCTGGTTGTCAGAAATTAATACAATATTGGTTGAGGAAACGAAGGTCTGGTGGTGTTTGTCTTAAATAATGCCCGGAATATTTCATGAGTCGAACAGTATAATTCAAGTGATGTTATGCAGTGAGCTTAACTAATGCAATTTGATTGCCAGACAAATGCGACATTTTGGTGTGTTCAAGATGAGTAAATGAACCATCCTTGACATAAATGATGCAGCTTGCCTCCATATAGTCCATAACTTGCAAAATGTAACATCTTGCCCAACAACACCCTCAATGCAAACTACACTAGTTAATACTCTGAAAAAGATCATTTTGTAAGTTCCAGGTAGCAAATATGGCTAATGGACAAAGTGTTACACCCAACAACGTTATCATGGGAACAAAGGCATGAGTGACTTGGCCGCAGTTAGAGAACAAGCTCTCAGTACATTAGGCAGCTTGCAATGAAAGAAGAAGCTCGCAGCCGAGAAACGACCGGATACTCACATCTACATCTGTGAAGAGCCAAAAAAGTGTTATGAATTATAGCTAGAGAGAGACCGCTGGGGCAAGAAAGCAACTTGCAGACTCAGAGGCAGCAATTAGGCAGGAGCAAGAAGATACAGCAGCAGCTGAAAACGTGCGATTGACAACCAGAGAGCCACAAAACAAATCTAATGACATGATGGTTGCTACAGTAGACAGTCTGAGCAATCTCGCAAGTTCTGACGATGGGGTGCATGGGCCAGATCGGTATGTTGAAGAGACAGGACAGCACCAGCTCAGCCATGATGACAAACATGGCTGGGTGATAGGCACAATCAGATAAACGGTGCACCAGCGAGTGGAAAGCTGTTGCCAACGGTGGATGACGCTGGATACAATGACATAACAGGGATGGAAGCAAGAAGCTGACTACTTTCCTGAAAGCGACAAGATGTTGGACATATCTGAATAAACAGTTAGGGCAGTTGCTCCACTGGATACAGATAATGATGCAGCTGCACCGTCACTGAATACATTAGTTCCACTTATGGAGTTTGTTAACATTGTCCCCAGAATATCGCATATGCCACAAGGGACTTCTTGACAAGCAAGTGGTCATATAAGGCCAGGCTCTGGGAAGCAGCAGTCAAACAGGAGTATTGACAGTCTTGTACACTTCATTGAACCGGATACATCCCATATGCAGAATGTGACGACTGATGAAATCTTAAGCGTTTACAGGTGCATATCCCATCCTGAGCTAATCACCATATTGACATCGGATCCAGATGAAGAAATTGTTGACAGCACCAGCATCAGCAGAGGAATGCAAAGGCGAGTATGTATTTTTGACCTCATAGCTCTGTGAAAAGCAATTTGTATTCCAATGTTACTCTATTTTAGCTTGTTCAGATGTCAGAGACCAAATTGTGAGACATGATAAGGTGTCCGTGCATGTGCAATGCTCAAACGCACCATGCGAAAAGTGTGGAATCCAATTCCTGCTGTACGACGGCCACCATGTGTGCTTTCTGTTTTCTGATTACTGTTCATTCAGACAGCACAAGCTGTATTGGTGATGAAATATGGAAATAAAATGTAAGTAAGTGATGTCATACGAATCATACAAAGAGCGGTCAGTGCTCACTACAAGTCTGTCTGAATGACGCCCATCATGCTACATTCGTCCATATATCCAACTGTGTAACACTCCACACAGAGCCGGTACAAATGGTGGAGATGTTTGAAATTGCCTACGGTATGTGATGGGAATCAAGTAGAGGGCGCTGGATGAGGAAAGGTCAGGAAGGTGAGCTATATGTTCAAACAATTAGGGACACGATCGACATGATGTACAGTCCCAGCGAACAGTGCTGGAATGTGATAGGGCCACGTTATCTTCCACGCACATAATGTGGAATGAGGTTGCTCAGCCATTGTATTCTAACACAGCTCCTGGGTGCCAATGATAAAACATACAATCTCAATATTGGATGTCAGTAACTGGTTAATGATTCTTCATGTACAATTATTGACTATACAAATGCTGGTTCAATTTAACTAATTCAACCGTCACCAGAGTATCAACGATTGTTGGCCTCACATCATGGCACATCCTATTGGCTGCATGGCAACATTAACTCATCATCAAACTAGCAGCCGCCATTTTACACAAAAGTCTTTGTGAAGACCATGTTCCAATGTCCTAAATGTGAGCGTCAATGAGAGGTCAACGAGTTAACGCCATCTGTCATGGATAATGCATGGGCTGTGCGGCGACATTTACTGTTTATAAAACTCTCAGCTGCCTTTCTAGGGAAAACCAGTGGCGTCAACATTGCTGCTATGACCTGAATATGAGCATCAACTGAGCATCCACAATTTTACGACTTCCATCTTGCACAATCAAGGGCCTGTGCCACGACATTCATCAATAATGAAACTATTGACTGGTTGCCTAGACAAAAATTCATTCGACGACATCTTCACTCCGCGCTAAAATACAGCGTCACAGAAGCATCACCCATTTTAGCCCTTCCATCTGCAAAAATGATCTGGCTGTGAGACAACTGTCATCAATAATCATGCAATCAGCAGGCTCTTCTGATAACAATGCATGCTACAATCTAGTTGCTATGACCTAAAATATAAGTCAACTAAGTGTCAACTGAGGGTCAACGGAGCTTCAACGACTGATGGTATTACACAATGGATAATGTGAAGGCAGTGTGGTGACATTAACCCCTAATCAATTGATCGGCCACTTTTATATTGAAAAAAGGTTGCCAAAACATTGTAACTATATGCTGAAATGAGCGTCAGTAGTGGGTCTATGATTTTAGGCATTGAATTTTGATCAATCAATAGCCTGTGGCAGAACATTAATCAATAATCGAACTATGGACACCCTTCGCAGAAAAGAATAGTGTTGATGGCATTGTCACTTTGCCATAAAAATGAGCGTCACCGGAGTGTGAATTATTTTAGAACTTCCATCTTCGAAAATAGTTGGGCAGTGTGAAAATTTTTCTTCATTAACGTATACTCGACAGCCTCTCTTAGTTAGAATGTGTACTTCAACATTGTGAGGATGTTCAAAAATGACTGCCAATGGTGTGTCAATGGAGTGTCAACTGAGTATGAACTGAGCATCAACCATTTTTGATCTTCCATCATAGATACTCTAAGGCAAATCGATCACACCTTAACCATATTCCACCCTTCGGCAGCCAATACTTCCAATATGCTACTGAAAATACAGTGTCCGCCTCCTGTAGTTGAGTGCCCCTGGAGCATTAACAATTTCGTAGGAGGCTCAGCAAGTTACACAGCAATAAACTGCATTGTAATATTCGTGAATGGAGCTTTACCCGATCCGTCTTGTCAATAACTCCTTGTTTACAACTTCACAAATCCGCTTGCAATGTCTCACAGACCTGATTTTTTTGCTTGTCGCTCTCGAGTCAATGTTTAACAACCCGCATTCTGCTTTACTATAAGGTTGCTTTTGGCAGTCTTTTGAGTCATATTACCTTGGTTTCCAATTCCTACCACCATGTCAGATTCAGACTCTTTAAATCCCTAGTTGCTAGTGATTATCATCTGGCCCAAAAATGAGCATGTCATTATTCCTGATTTAAGCGACCTAACTTTATAAATCTTTTTTGATGATTGGTGGGATTCCATGAATGTAGGCTCGAAACCTCCTATTGCTTGGAATAACTCTGTACATACATCTTCATGGCGATTTTATTTGCACTGTTGAATTGAGGAGTCTGGCAGCCCTGGAATCAGAAGTATCATTAGTCATCAAGTTTTTGGCCATCGATCAGAAAATGGGACCAACTCAACGGGGATTTACTGCCTAGCAAAAAGTCACATCCTAAAGGTGAATGTGTTTACAGAGTCAGACATTTCAGAATGGACTAGTTCAAAGGTTGACGAAATCGCTTTGGCGATCCTGAAGCGGCAAGAAAGTCAAGGAATTACAATAATCTGCTAGCAGAGTAAATTCGGTTTTCACATCCTGCTGATTTCATATTGATCCAAATGACAGACAAAACATTTCAATCTGGCAGCCGATCACTTTGAAACTTCTGAATTTCCGAAAGACATGTGAAATCGCTACCTCATGTTTGGATGTATTTGCGCTTATCTTCCCTGGAACTATATCTAATATTGAACTGTGACGGTCATAGAAAGTACTCCCGAGCTAACTTTTGCAGCCTTCTGCCATGACACTTAGCAATATTTGCTCGAGGCAAAATTCACTGACCATGTATGCAATTATGAAGCAAATATCATCATGAAACAAAGTTTGTTTAGCTTTGGACGGATGGACATCAACTAACAAACTTGACAGATTGTCGGACATTGCTTAGTATATGGATCAAATTTGGCCACTGTGTGAAGTCCAACTCGCTTTCATTGAAGTAGATTACCATTTCTGTTCCCGTCTCAACAGCTAATTAACAATGATAGGTTATAGGCCGCATACTCATGCTAGGGTTTCCGTACATTTGCTGGACATTCTTGATCGTTTTGGGCTTACTGTCGGCTATTTGCTTGAAATCACGATAGATAACGCTTCCTTAAATTACTGAATGACGCCCAAGCTGAAATCAACACAAGATAATTTTGCAATCGAGTGGCCTGCATTTAGGAACCACTTACAATGCATCCCACATGTCATACAGCTGTCTTTGTGTGGATTCTTGAACTATCTCAGTGTACAAGGCTGGACCAAGTCTTGGGAAGCCCTTGAGGGAGGTCTGCAATTTGAAGGAAATGGAATACTAGATAATTGGAAGAGTCAAAGACTTTGAAAAGAGGGCAACGGTAGAATCAACATGGTGTGACGTATCAGACTAGGTGTAGCAAAGATCACTGAGAAAGTACTGACTTCAGGATGTATTGAAAGTCCTGAAACTGTCCTTCATCAATCACAGAATGCAGGTGGCAATGGTGATGCTAACACCTGTTCATCAAAATGAGTTCATCATCTGTAAAAAGGCCACATGCTGCATCCCAGTACTCCCCATTATGGATGTGAAGAGTAGTGGGAACTGCACAGTGGAGTTGCTCAAGCAGGCCTACAGAGTATGAGAATTGACAAGCAAGTTGCTCCAAAATCCAAAATACACTGATTGGCAGCCACTCTTCGCTACAGTGGTCGAATGGACAAGTGTCAAGTATGTTATGAAACAATTCAGGCAATTCGAAGATTGGATGCTGTGGATGTTGCACAGGCATTCATTCACATGACATCACATTATGACAGTATACAACGACATGTTTGATCACGTAGATGGCATTAGACAAGCTTTGGCCGAGTAGAGGACGCAGTGGATGGAAGAGTTGCTGTTTTCAGTCAAGTTTCCTTGACAGAACCTGTCCAGATCATGTGCTGAAGTGAGTGCATTGACTGGTATACTTCTCATGTAAGAACATATCTTTGATCCATTCCAGAAGTTGTCATGGTTTATGAAGTGGGACAAGGAAATCGATATCAATCCTGAGGATGAGACATCCTATGCTACCCAATACCAAGAGGCATGTCTGACGTATATGGAAAATGAATACAGCGCCAAACATCGACGTGTGCTGGTCAATAAACCTGACAGCGTTCCAAACAGAACTCTTGTTCCGGCCATAAAGGCTGTGTGAACCGGTCAATCATCCTTTGATCGATATGATTTTTCCATCTACGATGAAGAATACTCAGAGCTTAACACTGTTGTTGAAATGACATCCAGCTGAAGCATTCGTGCAGCAAGCATATTATCCGCTGCCTTTCTCTATTTGAATTCACCACCTGAAGTATTAGAAAACTGGGGGCAAATTGATCTGAATCTGAATCTTTACAACTCTGACCCAATGGAGATATGCAGTACATTATGGATACTGGACATCACCGACTGGTGGCGTCAGCAGAAGGACATCCACTCAAGCTACACTGATCTCTCCTATGTGGCATGCAACATCTTCTCTCTCATACCACATGGTGCCTAAGTGGAGGTCAGTTTTTACCTTGCCTAAGATTGTGTCAGCTGGAGGCAGACAAAAACTACATGTAAGACCTTTCCAAAAAAAAGTCATTGTATGGCAGTCTGCTCGAGCCAATAACATGATGTTGGTAGGTATCAACCTCGAATTGCATAGCAATAACACAGAAAACAACTCGAAAATGAAGAATGATGCTGTGCAAATGAAATTGCACAGATTTGCCAAGGTCCACAACTATTTGCAAATGAAGCAGGGCAGCCAAAATATATATGCTAACTAGAAGCAATCTTGCAGTCAAAACAAGAAGACAACCACCGTAGAAAACATTTCAGATACAGAACTGATCGTCAAAGCATCCTGGTTACATTTTTTACTAGATGGTGCAGCTGCATTTATAATGTCACAAAGATCACCGTTGCCACCAGAGTTGTTTGCAATAGACCACCCTGGAGGACGAACTCAAATATTATATGTCTGCCAAATCGGAACAATCAACCGTGATCAAGTCAAAAGTAGTAAGGCAAGTGGACCTGATACGATATCGGACACTGAAGGTCGGTTTAACTGGGATGGGTACTTGGATAATTCAAATGACAGCGAAGACGATAGCATGGCAGATGTTCAATCTGATCTAGAGGATGACAATGGCATCCAGAATCAGGAATGCCAGAGCAGCAGGATGTGAGTGTCTTGCCACATGATGTGGATTGATTCAGCCTACACGGAAGTCAACAGGACCACCAGAGAGGGTGTCAGTGACGGTCAATGCAATGGAAATGAGGATGCATTGAGGAGTGAAGAAAACGTTGGACACAATACATCAACATTTCACCAGTTTCTTGATGTATCATGACCGAGAGTTATAGTTAGACATAGATTGTGGGTGAATGGTCAGAAATAGCATGTGAATATCCGTTGATATACAGATAAAAAGCAGGTGCAATGAGGCTTTTGGCAAGATACATAGATATTAGTTGTGCGAGAGGGAACAGTGCAACAATGTTATTACGCTCGGCTTTGCTCCAGCGCTAAGGATCAATTGGTCCCATAAACTAACAATAAGTTAAAATCACATTGAAATGTTTTCTCAATGGCAGCGGATGTTCAATGCAAAATACGTTAAACTAAGTGTGAATGGAGTGTCAATGATTTGCAGTCATGAAAGTAGGGGATTTAAACAGTCATTTGGTCACTGTTATGCATAACCAAAATAATGGCAGCGTTTATAGTCAAAAGAGACACCAAGACAGTGATCTCCATATTCTGAAAATGAGTGTTAACAGAGGGTCCACAATTGTTAGCTTCGCATCATGAGCTGCAATGGGAATACAATGCATTACGAAGCAAGATAGTACTGCCATCTGCTAACATGCTGAGCAACATTTGCTAGAGGGAATTCACACCGACAGTGGATGCCATTAAGAAGCAATTGCTGTCAAGAAATACAGTTGGTTTACCTATAGGCAGGTGGACATCAACGAACCAACTAGCCACAACTTCAGTCATTGCTTACTACATGAAAATAGATTGGGCACTGTGCAAACTACAACTCGCGTTTCATCAGGTTGATTGCACATTCTTTCCCTTGTTCCAAAGCTGACTGAGGATGGTAGGTTTAGGGTTAACATAGTGGAGCATGGCTAGCCGAACACTGAAAAGAAGTTCTTCATCATTTTGAGCTTACCAACTGCGGTTGGCTGGGAATTACTACCGATAACACATTCTCCGAAGCACTCTATGGGTGCGTGTGCCTGCATTCGGCTATGTAGGAATCCGTCTGATATTATGGTATATGGTTGCATACGGCGCATGAGTGAAATCAACTGGAGAAGTAAGTAGTAAGATTATTGGTACATCTCTACATGTCATTGCAATGACTATATGAGTGCAGTTACCGGGCGCTTGACATATCACGTGCCGCACTGTTACATTATCGCCGCTTTCTAAGGAAGAGCTCGCGGACTGCTGACCCAGTACATACAATCAATTTCCAAACAAAACGCCCGCGTACGTACCATTACGATCACAAAGTCCCACCCCCGATCTGCTATCATTCGGTAGTCATTTGGGGGAACCGGCGCACCAGGAAACTCCACCTCCATTGGTAGATAGTAAACACTCATGCTGACGCCATGTGTACTGGGCCGAGATCCAAAAGAAGAGAAGGGTATAAGAACAAAAGAGTCATTGCAAGACCTCTTATCCTCTATCATATTACCACTGTGGCTTGTGAGGATGATCTCTGTGAAGGTCATCGATCAGCTCCTGGGCAGTGTCGAGCTTTTCGCCAGTTCCCTACTTGAACGTATGTCAGTGTAGCCGGCCCACTCAACGAGGTAATGTAGCTTCCAGTAGAGCCGCTGGGAGTCTATGATCCGATCGACCTTCCACTCCTCCTCGAGATCGTCGACTATGATGATGTTTGGCTCAGATGGTGGCTGGCCTGTGACTGGAGCAGTGTACCGATCATGTTGTGATAAATGGAAAATGTTGTGATTACGCATCATCTTTGTCAAGTCTAATTTGTAAGCATTCTTGTTGATGATCATACTTACCGAGTACGGTCCAGTGCGCTTATAATCCAACATCTATGATGGTCTGGTCGTTTTGAAATTCCGAGTCGAAAGCCACACTTTGTCTCCCACCCTGAAAGTCATTTCTTTCGCGGCAGTGTACTTGGATGGCCGCATTTGAGCTTCGAGCAAGTTTTGTTTGAGGAGCCGGTGGGTCCCTTCCAGGCCCGCAGACTTTGCATCGGCCCGTATTTCTGTCCTCAAGTTCGATGTGACCTTCTGTGGTTTACACTGCGTTGATGGGTGGTAGTGGTAATTGGCCCAGAACGGCGTCATGCATGTTGAGTGGTGGATAGAGTTATTGTATGCGAACTCGGCTAGCAGTAAGAGTTCGACCCAATTGTCTTGCTCGTAATTGCAGACAGCCCGTAAGTATTGCTCCATGGTCTGGATCTGCCGTTCCGTTTGGCCGTCCGTCTCCAGGTGGCAGGCGGTGGATAGTCGGTGATTAATGCTCAGTTGAGAGCAGACTCGGTTCCAGAATCGGATGGTGAACTCCTTCCCACGATCACTGACGATATTGTCTGTAAGGCCACGTTTGCAGATCACGTGTTCGAAAAACATCCGTGCCGATTCCGGGGAGTGGATATCTTTTCGGCTGGGGAGGTAGGTCGCCATCTGTCTCAATCAGTCGACTATTACCAAGATCCCCGTGTACTTGGAAGCGGTTGACTCGGGAAGGACGCTAACGAAGTCCATCGTGACTGCCTCCCATGTTCGAGAAGGCGGTTGTAACGGCATGTTGAGTCCATGTTGGTTGTGGCGTGGTGCCTTGATTCAGTGGCATAACTCGGAGCTGGAGAGGTATTCCCTTACCGTAGCGTCCATCGCAGGCCAATAGAAGTCTCTAGATACCAATTCAGCAGTTTTAAGAGTTCCAAAGTGGCCGGATTCAGGGTTGTCATGGAAAAGACTTATCACTTGGCTGTGGAGTGTGTCATCCGCCGGCACGTATATCCTCCCTTCGTAGGTCAGAGCTCCTGCGGTGACTTTCCATTCTTTGCTCGAGTCCTCAGCTTGTCTCGGCAGATCAGGGAGTCCGACCATTGGAATACCGACGATCCTGCGGTTAACGTCGGCGGCCAACGAGTCGGAGGCCTGCATCAGCAAAATGTAATTCGGTCTGGAAGCCACACGCAATCCTCCCAGACACTCCGGGCGACCTCACCAGTACTTCTAAGTACTTCCAGATGCTCCCAGACCCCCCTGGAGCTAAGCAATGTGCTCTCAGACTCTGCAATAGCATTCTCAGGTGCTCCTGAAAGCACCTGCAGTTATGGAGGTGCATTCAGGATGCTACGAGATTTGACTTATAGAATAGTCAAATTTTGGAGCTCCTGAGACCTCTGCGCAGATCTGCGGGAGACTTGGTGCCGTATTCTCACAGCAGTGGTTCTTACATAACCAAAAAGCATTTCGTCTTATCATATTCGTCTTCGTTACAGTCAGAAGATTCGCTACATTATAATATGGCATGCATTATTTCAGTCTCTCTATATATACACATACGGTCAATCTGGCCGGCGGAGTGTTGATGGTGGGCTCTCTGCCTTCTAGCTCCATCGTTTCACCACAACGGCCTCCAAGTGGTGCATCACTAAGTTCTCTCAATGGGCGTGTCCAGGTGTTCCTCCGATTATGCTCGAGTACCATCTGCGCACCTCTCGCGACATCCAAACGGAATTCATTAGAAAGAGCGGTTCTAGTTCGAGGAGCGTAGGAATCGGGTGAGAAGATATGATACTACCCGGCGTTGAGGATCCACTCAAATGCGTGGATCCACGAAATCTCGGACAGAGCGAGTGAGACCAAAAGTTGGGAAAGATAGGGTGTGTATTTTCATTGTATGATAAGATGAGATGGAATGAGATGATGTCTGTCTACTCCGGGGTCTGCCGAATATATACTCCCCGTCACTCTGTCCACCTTCGTTACCCCTGTATCTCCGTACGCCCGCCGTCGCTCCTTGAAGATGTACTTGGAGGCCGTGATCGAGCGTGTTTGGAGCTGCACTTGGAGACCGAGAGATGGAGTGAACTCAGAGATGCACTTGCAGGCCGTGATTGAGCGAGTTTGGAGATGCACTTGGAGGCCGAGATCGAGTGAACTCAGAGATGCACTTGGAAGCCGTAATTGAGCGTGTTAGGAGATACACTTGGAGGCCATGATCGATCAAGATTGGAGGAGTACTTGGAGGCGGTTGATCTGGAAGTGATTGATCTGAAGGCGGTCAATCTGGAGGCAGTGAATCTGTAGGCAGTGAATCTGGAGGCAGTGAATCCGGAGGCGGTAGTAGATCGGGAGGCATGTGCGATGGAAGCTGAGACTCTATTCATTGGTTAACTCGTAATTGTGGGATTGTAGAGAATTGAGTACAACAAGGTCCGCTGAGAGCTGAGAGACTGGCTGGGAGCGGGAGACAGTCGATTGTGGGATGATGAAGTACGCGGTGTATGTAGTACTCGGTGTCAACTCTTGATCAGAGCATGGAGAGATAGAGAGGGATGACTTAACTTCGTGTTCTTAGGTGACGGTAGAGTTGAGGACGAGAAGGAGAGAGATGGGGCAAATCATCATGAGAAACTGGGACTTAGAGAATTTCGTGTGCGAGTCAATTTACCATCCCCGATACGGCAGGTACGAGTCCCGATCCGGCGTGTAATTACACCGATACGAGGTCTTCCCAACCCAATCAGGCAAGTTGTACCCCTGATTTCTCATATCCGCTCGTATCCTCCACATCCTTCTCATCTTCATCCCCCATCTCTCTCTTTCTCGTCCACAACTCTATCATCATCAGAAGAACACAAAGTTAAGTCATCCCTCTCTATCTCTCCATGCCATGATCATGAGTTGACACCGAGTACAGCATACCCCGAGTACAACATACACCTAGTACAGCATACACCGAGTACAGCATACACTGAGTACAGCATACACCGAGTACAGCATCCACCCAAGATTGTTTGTCTTCCCTTCATTCTCATGATTACGAGTTGACCCCTGAATGTAGCTTCAGCTTCCGGCGTGCCTCCCTACACGATCGTACGCTATCAGCCAGCTCGCCATGAGAGCTCAAAGGTAAAGTCACCTGGTCACATTCCCACGTTTGCGAGTCAACTAACTGATGAATAGAGTCTCAGCACCCGGGCGCGCCGTCCATCGACCGCCTCCAAGTACTCGTCCAATCTCGCACGATCACGGCCTCCAAAGTGTATCACCAAACTCGCTCGATTACGGCCTCCAAGTTCGCACGATCATGGCCTCCAAAGTGCATCTCCAAACCCGCTCGATCACGGCCTCCAATTGTATCTCCAAACTCGCTCGATTGCGGCCTCCAAGTGCATCTCCAAACTCGCTCGATCACGGCCTCGAAGTGTATCTCTGAGGTCACTCGATCGTCATTTTCAGGCGCTACTCGAATTGCTCTCAAGCACCGCCTGCAGCCAGTCCAGATATACCGTGTGTAGATGGGTAGCTATATAGATACATAGATACATAGATGAGAATGCAAACTGAATACATGAGTTTTAAAAATCGTTGAACGATAAGTAGTAGCTATGATTTCCAGGCGCACCAGCAACGTTCCCAAAGAAGATGTCATTTTTCCTAGACTACTTTACAGTGATTCGAGGTGCTCCCAAGCTTGTCGTCGGCGCTCCCAGACATGTCGTCGGCGCTCCCAGGCTTGTCGCCGGCGCTCCCAGACTTGTCGCCGGCGCTCCCAGGTGCTCCCAGGTGCACCCAAAGTTCTCTCCGGCGCTCCGAGGTGTTCTCAAATTTATCACAATCACTCCCATGGTACTCCTGTACCAGTCATCAGAGATCCCAGTTACTCCGAAGGCCGGCCGGAATGCCCTCCTAGGGTCTGATACTCTCCTGAAATTGGCGCATCTAAGTTTACACTCCACATCCTCTCAGACACTCCTGGAGGCTTCCAGTGACTAAAATACATTTTGCTGATGTGGGCTGTCTTGATTGCTGGTAGAAGGTCATTGTACGGTTCTACAGTGGCTGTCCGCGTTGCCAATAGTCCTGCAATCGGCCTCTCGTATCCAATCTCGTAGTCAGGTCTTCTTGAATGTCCATCTGCCGGGTTCTTCTTGCCCTCTAGGTGTTCGATAACAAGTCATAGGAGGACAGTATCTCTGCCCATCTAGCCTGCCATCGGGAAAGCACTTTGGAGGTTTGGAAATATTTGAGGTTCTTGTGATCGCACTGCACTAGAATCTTATGAATTGCGCCTTCGAGGTAGTGTCGCCATTGTTTCACTTTTCCGCGATCGCTAGGAGCTCCCGACCGTACGTGTCGTACTTCTGTTCGGCAGTAGATCATTTTCGGGAGTAGAAGTTGACCGGTCAGAGGACCCCGAATCCGTCTAACTGATTGAGCATGCGGCCGATTGCGAAGCCACTGGCATCGGTCTACAGAAGGATCGGCTGTTGCGGGTCGAAATGTTGGAGGACCGGTGCGTCAGGAAAGGTCTTTTTTAGCTTCCGAAACACAAGTTCGGCATCCCGAGTCCACTCCCATTTGTATCTCAGTTTCTTCGGCTTCTGGCTGTGTTTAGTTGTATCTGCAGTCTCTGCTCGTTTCAGTAGCTCTCTGAAAGGAAACGTAACCTTTGCATATTTCTGGATGAACCGTCGGTAGAAATTCGCAAATGCAAAAAGCACTTGTCCATCCCAAACTGACTTCGGAGTCGGCCAATCCTCAACCGTAGATATCCTGTCTGATACCATTCCGATCCCTTCTGAGGTGATGACACATCCAAGAAAGCCAACGTCCGAGACTCCGAATTGACACTTTTCAGGTTTGCAATATAGGCCGGATTTATGCAGTAGTTCCAACACTTTTCGCATGTGCACCTCATGCTCCTTTTCGTTGGTCGAGTAGATATGTATGTCATTGAGGTAGCAAACAGTGAACTTATCGATATAAGGCTGCAGGCGGTTGTCGATGTAATACTGCAAGGGGACCGGTGCATTCCTCAATCCAAAGGACATAACCCGGTATTCGAATTGGCGGTAGTAGGTTTGACAGTCCGTCTTGTACTCGTAGCCTTCGTTGATGCAGATCAGATGGTAAGAATTGCGGAGGTCCAGCCTGGTGAAGATCTGAGCTTCGCGCACATGGTCAAGCATTTTGGAGATCAGTGGAAGGGGATATCGATGATTTACTGTTCCTAAGTTGAGTGCCCGATAGTCAACAGACATCCGCAAACCTCCGTCCTTCTGCTTGGCAAATCAAATCGGTGCTATTGCCGGTGATGATGACTGTTGGATAAAGCCATTGTCTAGGTTCGTTTCAATGTAGGCTTTCAAAATTTTCAGCTGGAACTCCAACAGGTGGTAGATCCGCCCGTATGGTTATTTGTAGCCCGGCGCTAGGTCAAAGGCATGATCTACTGGTCGGTGAAGCGCGAGTGTTTCTGGCTTGGTCTTGCTGAAGACCTCCACAAAGTCTCGCTATTGAGATGGGATACGCACTCCGTCGTTGGTGAATACCATCTCCATATTGCATTCTCATGATATCTATTAGCCTCTGCTTCATCCACAATTCTGGCAAGTTTGGAGAAGGAAAGGGGTCCCAGGAGGCTGAATCGGAAAGATTTGCCACAACAGAGTCACGCCCCATCGTCCAGGCACTCCCTTCGCGTCTCCGCGACCCAGTAGCAGGCATTCACTGTTCCCATACGCACACCCTTCTGCCGCAAGGAATGCCGCTGGACCCTGGTCGCCTATTCAACATAGACTGGAGCTCGTGTCCCCTAATGTTTCCTAGGTGATGCCTTCGGGCATTGTTAATGCTCCCAGCAGACCAGAGCCCTCATCAATTCATATTACGAAGGCTAAGGCGACCTCATTACTACCATGTAGGTCGTCGAATGTGGTGGCCCCTAGAAACTGAATATCCACGGCTGGGGAAGATGGATCACATTTACCATCTTCCACACTTCCATCTCCCTGGGGTAGCGAAGTGATAGTCTGCTCATTTCCAAACTTCCCAACTGGCGTCGGCACACCTACCAACTGGCCTTTAGACCAGTCGATTTCAGGATCATGATATTGAAACTAACGAAGACCAAGTTCAAGATCATAAGCCATCATAGGTACAACAAGGACATCTGGTTCATCAAGTGGCGCCAAATGTTCCAAATACTAACATGTGGGTGTCGTTTTCTAACTATGTGTCACCAACATCATTACCCGCTGTCAAGGCCCAAAGTGGAAATGTGTACCGGTTCTGATGGCAGTCCAAGTCACTGAAGCAGTCTGGGCGGTAAGAAGATGCTGGTAGAGCCGCAATCAATACAAGCTCAAATGCGTTGCATGTCTCCGTGTATGTCTCAACCATTGAGTTTATGAACAATGTGGGATGTATCTGGTTTTGTTCTTCCACATAGTGGGTGACTTGCCATGAGGGCTGGGGGACGCTCCAAAATAACTCTCAATTTCTTTGCAATCCGGTGCGGTTGTATTTCATCCAATGTTGTCATTAGGGTCCGCATTCCAATGGTTTCAAGACCCAGCTCATTCATGTCGAGTCTCTCCTGCCAAGCCAGGTATCTTGAGCAATAGACTAGATTTTGGAATGGCTATTATCAAAGGATCGCTGGCGTTGGACTTGATTACCAACTGTGCCGGGTGTGATGTTGGTCTGGTCTGGGAAGTGTGCCTTAATGTATTTCGTGAAATGGTACACCTTGTAATCGCTGCCTTATCTTCCATACTACCCATTTTCTCTTCGGCTCTGGTAGACCTCCGTCGCCACCCAGGGTGCCGGTGGCAGGTTATTGTGGTTGAAGTTGACATTGGGCTTCGCCTGGTCTTTCTTCCCTTCTTTCGGCCATTCAGGATTCGCTTGGGGTGCTTCTACCGGCTCCAAGATAGCTGGTCCGGATTCGCAGTTCATATCCCTGCCTGTTTGTCAATTGTTCAGATACCTTTCCTGTTACTGTTGACCTCCTAGCTAGGTCTCTTCCAGCGTGGATCCTGAGCCTGCAGCCCAATTGAAAAGTTCGTCCAATGTCTCGAAACAGTCCATGTCCTCTAGAATCCAGTGTTTCGCGTTCGTTTTCAGAGTGTGTCGTAGTCCTGACCATGCCATATCGCACACATCAACATCGTGCGTGATCAGGTTCCATCCGGCTCTCCTCTAATTATCTTTCATTTGGTTGGGGTAGACTCTAACTGATTTGTTTGATAATTGTTAATAGTCCGGTGTCGCCTTGATTGCCAAGTTGAGTCGTCAGTCCTCATCTCTGTACAACTTTATAAATTCTTGTGCGAATAGTTCTAAATCTTGCAAGTACGGATGTGTCTCGTGTCGTAGATTGCTAGCCCACTCTGAGGGGTTAGAATACACTGTTTGTCATCCACTTGCATCTGTGGGGTTATTCCACCAGTTGTGGAAGGAAATCGCATAGTTGACCCGATTACGGCGCCCATTCGGGAATAGGTGTTTGTGAGTATCGATGTTCGACCGTAGAGAATGAAGGAACATATCTGACTCCTTCCCTCCGTCGCAGTAACGCACAGAGTTGGCCAGCTTGAAGATCTCAGATTGAGTGGGCTCGGTGGTCTCATTCTGTTCAGCACACCGACTGTGGTCGAGCTCTGCAAGTGCTGATTTATGTTCTTCTTCGCATTGGGCATGTTGTTCAAGCAGGCTTTTGAAAAGCATCCGATTCTGCTCTGTCATCTCATGATTTTCATTATCCGGGATTATGGACAAGACATTATCAGTTTGTGTTTCAGCCTCAGAATGAGCTTCCTCATCGTCATCATCTTCATCTTCTTCACTTGGTACATCTTCTTCCCTATAATCATGATAGTGACCATCTCTGGTGTCCCCATCATGAATGATTTTGTCCTCTGGAAGAACCAAGACACGTGCGGAAACAATAAAAGTAATTCATCCATTCAATGGTTGGAGATACTTCCTGCCGACAAGTGCGTTTTTTTGTTTTTTGTTTTAATCATACTGTATTCACTCTAATTAGAGTATGACAGGACCTGAATAACCGCCTCCGCCTCCGGGCTAGCCGGCTAGATGGCGGAGCTCCCTCCCCGCTACCCTTTGTCCCCGTTGACAAATGAGAGCTAAACTGAGAGAAAGACACAAAAGAAAGAAAGAAAAAAAAGAGAGAGAGATTGAACCCCGCTACCGCCCCCAACACTCCTGATCCCAGAGCCCTGAGCCCGCTCCCAGCCGCTACTTCAGTTTGGGTGGAAACTTCCCGACTTCAGTTGCCGCCAGGAAGTTCATCACCGCTTGGTCGCACTCTTCTATGGAAAACAGCTCAGAGATATGCACATGTCAACATCTGCCTGCATTCCAGCTCGTGGCCTTCCGCGCCGCCTTCCACAGTCCATTCTGGTGATCTCTTCACCGGCTGCAGTGGCGGCAGAGGTGCTCCCGCGTCTGGGAAACTGTCCCTCCACACCACCATCACTTGTCGTCCCCTCGGTGGCAGAACCTTTCCAGGTAAACTCCCGTGGTCGCATGACTGGACTTCAGTCGGTAGAACCTAGTGGCTAGCGACTTTACGCTTGTCATCGGGATAGGTCTCTTGGTCCCTGCCTTGCCCTTGAGTCTGTAGCTGATGTGCTTGCTGCACCTGTCAGCCTCCCACTTCGCCTTGACTGCTGATCTTCCCTCGGAGATTCATCTGGCCCAATTCAAGGCCGAAGTGTACGGCCGCTCAATCACTGTGCTTCCGCTTCCATCTCAGGCTAAGTTCACCTGATGTTCTGCCTCTTCATGTCCTGGGATGGCAGAGTATCCCGGGACTCAGTGGATCTCGGTTGCGATACTGTAGGTGAGGAGATTCTGCGCCCTTCTGTTGATCCGCCTCGCCAGTCGCTGCTCTGGGCCCTGCTCTAGGTGTGCCGCTCGTCGAATTGCTGTCTGTGAGTCGCTAAAGACTGCCACCATCTTCACTGCATGCCTCGGCAATAATTCTGTCTTGTCAATCGCCAGGTCGAGCGCGAGTCCGATCGCCCACCTTTCGGCGTCAAAGACCTCCATGCATCTATTGCCCAGAAAGCTGCGGTGAGACCTCCATTGATTTCCATGTTTGCACACTGCAGTGGCTCCCACTCAGCCATCGTCTGAGCGCTATCCATCACTCAACCACATCCAGACCCCTGTTCCGATTTTGGCTTCTTTGTCTCTTTCCAAGCGTTGCACATCGTTCTTGGCTGCTGTGGTATCGTCCAGTATGGTAGTCCTGACCACTAATTCTTCGCCTGGGGGCGGCCAATCCGTGCCTTCGGTTGTCCGGGCATGCCCATGCTACTCCCTGATTACTTTGCATGTCAGTGCGCCGGAGGAGGGGTTGTGGTGTAGCTCCTTCAGCTTGCCACTGCATGCGTTTGCTAGTCTCGCTGCAAATCGCTGTTGTCTGGAGTCTAGGATTACCGGCACTGGCGTAAGCCCTCACTGTCTCATTAGGGTGCCCTGCGGGGTTGTCGGCAGCGCGCCCAGGATAGACCTGGCTTGTCGATTGAGGAGGAGTTGGATGTCGTCTCGCCTGCCTACTTCACTGGGATCCCACCCGAGCTCATTCCCATACAGTGCGACCGCCTGGACTGATGCCACTTGGACAGCCCATACCTTCTGTGGAACAACACTGTATGTCTTGGTAACGGTTCGGAGTCCAGCTTCTGCAGCCCTGGCCTTCTTCATGCATCGGTTGTGCTGCTCTTCAAGGTCTCCGTCCATTTTTCTGACTTTCATTAAGTTGACTATTCTCCCTTTCGCCACACTTGGGAAGGCTGCTTTATTGTCCAAGAGAAGCACGCCAGTTATGTGGCCGTTCCTCCAGGCCGCGTAAGCTCTGTTGACCATGATGGCTGCTGCGTCAATGGGTGACCGTCCTTTTCTGCTTCTGAATTGTTCATCGCTCAGTAGTCCTCTTCTCTAGGCTTGTTCTGACTGCAGCACAGCGACTACTTTTTGGACAACTTGTCCCATGCAGCTCACCAGCGATATGGAGCGACAGGCCTTCAGCCGCGTGTAGTCGTCGTTGCCAGGCTTGCACATCACCACTCCGCTGGCCCGCTTCCATACCGCTGGGTGTCTCCCCGTGCGAATGGCCACCTTCGTCAGCCTCAGGATCATCTCTTTATTCCACTTCCAGAGCAGCCGTATTTTGCCGAACGACAGCTTGTCCGGCCCCTGTGCTTTTTTGACCGACTGAGAAAACTAGGCTCGCTCGACTGCTTGGTCTGTGACGCGTGTGTGTGGGTTTTCCGCGGGAGGCAGTTCGTAGTACTGGTCGTTGTCATTCGGAGGCAAAGACTCGCGCCACAGCATCTTCTCCTTCACTAGTGATGTGTTTGGTTGCTTACATTCTCTGCCTGTGAAGGCTTGCACAATGGTATCTGCCCGAGGGTTGGCGTATCGTGCTGCCCTCCATACCTCGGCCCCTCTGAGGTGTTGCAAGTATTCGCTCAGCATTTTTCTCTTGGACTGTCGAATCAACTTATGGAGTTCTGCATTCGCCCTGGTGGCCTCTTCCGAGTTCTGTCTCCTCCTTTTCTCTCTTCTGACCACCTTCCTTCTGCCATGATGTCGCAGTTCCACCACCTGTTAGATCTGGCCAGATCCTGATTTTCTTTGCTGTAGCGTCGAGAACGTTGCCAATCGCTTGCTGACACCATGCGGCTTGTTGCTCCACCTCGTCTGCTGTGCACTATGCGATCAGGTCCGCTCTCTCTTTGCTAGCTCCAGCCATAGCTTAGCGTCCGCCTCCGCGTCCTTCTCCGTCATTGCAGCTACGTTCCACCCGACTACCCTTTCAAGGTCCGCCAGCTCCTGTCTGTCTGCTTCCACGTCCCATTCTATAACCTCGTGGTCGGAACCCGTGGTGTAGTCGTGGGCCTGTACTGCCCCCTGTGTTATTGGTCGATTTGCCAACGTCAGGTCGATGACTGACTCGCCTTCATGACCTTTTCTTGTCCAGTGGTGGGTGGCTCTCCCATCATTGCCAATCTCCAGTCCATTCTCGTCAATCACGTCTTTCCACAACATGGCATTCCGCTGCACTTGGCATTCTGGATCCCATCGTGAGCTATGGGCGTTGAAGTCTCCGGCGAGGACTGTGCTGCCCTGCCGCATGACTCTCTGCCATTTCAACTTCCGCGCAGGTCTCTCTCTCTCTCCAGATTGCGTGTCTTTTTGATCATAAATGTTGACGATCCTCGTTATCGTCTCCCCTCTCCTCCTGACGTCAGTAACAGTGACATTGTCGTTAGCACATCTGCTTAAATCGATTCGCTCATCAACTACCTGGCTGGTTTTTTCCGTATCGCCGTCCAAACTCTGTGTCTGTTGGTTATTCCGTCTGCCAAATGGCTGATCCCGAAACCTCGTTTTTCTCACAGTGGCCCTTGCAAGCACATTACGTCGGCCATGGGTTCGACTCCCGTCTCCAGCGCCGCAATGGTCCCCTTGTACGACCTTATGCAATTGTGCTGGATCACTCTAATCATTGGTAGCCAGGGCTCCCCCTTTTGTTTCAGTTTCAGTCGCGGTCCTAGTCATTATCACGGCCTTGGTAATCATGACATCTCTCGCCTCCCCTGTTGCCTCATCTTCCACCGCATCAGCCATCTCCCCTTCTGCCCTTCCGCCATCTGCTGCCTCTCCTCCCCTGGGTCTATGACCATCCAGCATGCTATTCGTCCCCGTTGCGGTCTGCGTTGCTTGGCTTGTGGGCGCCCGCTCTAATGTTCCCATCATTCTGCTCTGCCGCGCAGCACTGGCGGCTTCGCTCTTCTTTGCACACCGGCTACTGAACACAATGTGATTTCCTTTGGCACTGGGGCTCTTCTCCGGCGTGTGGCTGCAGAGTGATCCCTGCTTTGCCGTACACCCCACTACATTGCACTTGTGGTCGCTTGTCTGGTGATTGCCTGAGCAGTAGCCACCCTTGGGCGTGTTGCCGCACATATTATCTATGTGGCCCCATCCACAGCAGAGTTCACACCAACTGTCAGGGCCCGCATTTGTGAACGCTTCGACTCGGTGCCACACTCCCGCCAAGTTGATGCCTTTGTTCTTTAACTTCTGTGCCACCTTGCTTCCCTTTACGACGAAGACTACCGATGACGCGGTGATCCCTCCATTCTGCCTCATCTCACTGATGGTGCGGGGGTTGGCCATCCATTGTAACTGGGTGGGGATCGCTCCCCCCTCATTCTCCGCTTCAAATTCCTCTCCCATCTTCTGCAGGCCCATTGTGCCTTTTGCAATGTAGCGCACTAGGGGTACAGCATGGATCTTGATGTTACGGGGGTTTTTAAGCCACGCTTCAATAATATATTTTATTACTTAAAAACAGCCGCCTAACTAAACTTCTTTTTCTTTCCTCGTCTTATCCTAAGACTCAACCTCTTGTCCTTTCACAAGAGCTCCCTCTAAAAACAGTCCCCGTTTTCTTCCTGATCGTGTACTTGGTACGTATCGATAAGTTCCTCGAAAGGTAACCGCCCAGTCGAAACGAACCTGCAGACGTCGTATATGATGCCAAGATACTGGGCTGAATGTAATACCCAATATTGCCCAGAGGTATTCGTGGTCTCCTCGTACCAAGGAAACAACTCTCCGACTGTGCGGACTAGATGATCGTGGGCCGTACATTTCTTCGATTGATTCAAGGTAAACATATATTTGGAAATCACTTGTGTGAAGTAGAGAAGTAATTATGAATGTTGTTTAGGTAGAATTCTTAATAATATTTTAAGGTGTTCTTCACTGGTAATGTCTGACTGTAGATTGCTGCTAGAGCTTGGTTCTTTCAATCGTCGGGGACGACCTGAGTATTTTATACTCTTTTCGCAGGCTCAACTTTGGCCGCTACTAACGACTAGACCAATAGGTTTTGCTTGATAGCGTATCTCGGAAGAGTCTTCCGTTTTCGCCGCCACGAGTTCCCTTTGGTTATCGTGTCCACTCATGATTGGTTTCAAAGCGTTACGCTCCTCGTATGAGGCCATCATCATGACGTGATATCAAACGCACTCCTAATGCCAACTCATAACTTCAACTTAGACATCTTGCTACTCGTACATTCAGTAGTTGGAACATCTGACGTCACGTAGACTATCAGTGCTTTATCGCAAAATAATAATAACTCAAGTTATTAATGCCTGACCTTACGGCTATTCTGCTTTGCATCAGAGATTTACGTCGGCGACCAACCGATACTCTGCCAACGTAGATTAAGACACCCTTTCGGGTTGGGATCTTTTATTGCTCCTGGCCTTATCGCCAATGTCAATAATTCCTCACACACTGCATACTTAGGATCCGGACTTCCGCGATCCGGGGGTTGCGCGCATTAATCCCTCATCTAACTGCAGACCAGGGTGCGACGATCCCGCTTACTCGCATATTGCATATCGCGTGCTGCGCCCCCACTTTGCATATCGCAAGTAGGCTGCGTTGTCCCGTTATCGAAAGATAATAGATATTATGTTTAATTACGCGCACCACTGATGGTTTTTCACATCCTGGCAATTGTGACGTAATTGCATCATCCTGCGAATCCGCGCGATAAGACTATTCTTGTCGCAAACGTAATACGCGGCTCAGATACAACCCCGCTAAAGGTTATCTGACTGATCAACATGCATGCTTTCGCAAGAAGGTGTTTTGCTTCGTTAACCAATATGGTCACCTGTACTTGCTTATGCAATCAACATGTATCATTACCGCTATTAAGGGAGAACCCCTAACACTACCTCCCTCTCTAAGTCCTGTGACCCAACGGTAGCTCCGTCAAAAGAAGTGAACACATGCTTAAGATACCACTCAGAAACAATGCATGAACAGTTGCAAAAAAAATAAAATCAACTGACAGTAAAAAAAAAAAAAAAAAACAAAAAATAAAAATAAAAACTTACTTATGCTGTTTCATCTTTTTCTTTTTAACTTTTTCTTTCGGCTTATTTTTTCCAAACCTACCGTCTTTTTCCATCATTGGATTCTTTCTGGAATATTCCTCCAAAACTTCATAAGCAGACTCGGCGACGTTGTCGTAACTTTCCCAGGTATTTTCTTCATGAGGAAACCCTTCCCATTTTACCAGGTATACGTGCTTTGTTGCGTCGTCGTCTGAGGGTCCGCTTGCTATAATCCACTCGGTTTTCCAGCCTGAATCATCCGCTTCAATTTCAACAACTTCTTTGTCTGGATTCGATCCTCGGTATTTGTCCAATAACGATATATTGAAAACGGGAAGTATTTTCCACTTCTCAGGGAGTTTAAGCTTGCAGTATGGTTTGTTGTGTCCTTCGTATAGTACTTCGAATGTTCCGTACGTTTTATCTTCTAACTTCCTGCATATTCCTTTTGCTCGTATGTTTCTTCCATTCAACATTACGAATTCTCCCTTCTTGGAACCTGGAATTTCCCTTCTTTTTTTATCGTAATACTTTGCCATATTATCTTTGGCTTCCGATAACTTTTCCCTGAGTTTGTCGTGTATCGTACTCATATAATGTGCGTATAATTCTGATGCTGGATTCCTAAACTGAATTTCTATCGGCCAGTTCGATCTGGGTTCGTAACTGTAATTGGCGTAGAATGGCGAAATTTTCATCGTCGAATGTTTAGAATTATTATAAGCATATTCTGCCATTGCTAACATTTCTGACCAGTCGTTCTGTTCGTAGTTGCAATATGAACGCAAGTATGCTTCTATTACTTGATTCATCCATTCGGTCTGATCATCTGTCTGTGGATGATATGCTGTCGACATCGATCTCTTTATTCCTAAGTAGTCGTAGAGATTCGTTATATATTGTCCCGTCAATGTCCCGTCTCAGTCTGACACCACGTCCTGAGGTATACCGGGATATTTCCAAACATTGTTAAGATACGCTCGAGCTACCTCCGTTGCTTCCCTTTTAACAATTGGAATGTGCCATCTTTGTAAACCTATCCACTACTACCAATATATTCTTACAACCCCCTGACTCCGGTAAATCGGTTATAAAATCTGTGGATATATGTGTCTATCGTTTGCTGGCTAATTCCAAAGGGTGTAATAGTCTGTGCTTAGCGTGCCTTGGTGCTTTCGTCCTTTGGCCGTTATCACACTCGTTACAATATTTCCGTATATCGTCTTCCATTTTTGGCCAATAAAAATTCCTGCTGACCAACTCTAACGTCCTATCCCTTCCGAAATGTCCTGCTATTTTCGAATCATGCTCTGACCGAATAATACCATTGTTCTGGTCCCAACAGTGGCTCCGTCGATATCGCTGTTGTACCTCCCTCTCTAAAGGTGTACGCCGGGCACCTAGATAAGATATCTGCTTTTTGATTTGCGAAACCTTTCCGTTATACAATAACAAAATCATATCCTTTAAATAGTAACGCCCATCTTGCTTGTCTTCGATTCAAAACAACTTTTGTCATATAATATGACAGATTTTGATGGTCTGAAAAAATTATTTTTTTGAATTACGAACCTTGTAGGAATTGGCGCCATTTTTCTAAGGCGTAGACTATCACCAACATTTCTTTATCGAAAACGTCGTAATTCAATTCAGCATCTGTCATTTTCCTCGAGAGAAAAGACACCGGATGTATCTTGACGTCTTCGAATTTTTGCAAAAGTATGATTCCTATTGCAAAATCGGAAGCATCTGTTTCTATCATTGCTGGTCTATTCTGATCGATTAATCAATCCCACCACTTTTCTCCTAAAGAGCTCTCATCCGAGTCACTGGTGCTTTCCGTTGAACTTTGTTCTGAGGATTCTGATTCCTCGCCTTCCGAAGTGGTATCCCTTAGCTCCTCGCTTTCAGATTCCAAACTATACTCGTCTTCTTCCCCAATTTCCAGTTCCAATGCTCCAATTCTCATCTTCTGATATTCCTTTGTTTTTGGAAAGCTAGCCGTTCCTTCATCCAGTTCAATAGGCCGACGGCAGTCTCTTGAGAAGTGCTTTCCTTTCCTATCCGAAGGCCATGCGCATCTGAAGCATTCCTTATCTTTTCTTCGCCGAGAAAGTTCTTTCTCCGATATTCCTTCCAAATTATTAGTTGTTTCCTACTTTTTAAAGGATTGTTTCCATTTCTTATCCTTTTTATCCTTCTTATCTTTCCAAGGTTTATCGTATTTTTTCGATAGTCGGAACTCGCTCTCGTCGCATTTCTGTTCTTTCCGATCCTTGGTAGCGTAAGGTTTAATCAGCAAGTTATCTCTTCCTTCTTCCCATCTCTCAGCTGTCTTTCCTGCATTGGGTATGATATCTATCATTTGTTGATCTGATTTTCCGGTAAGATCTACCACATGCATTTGATCGAGGATGTTAGTCGGAAGTCTTTCCAGGATGAACTTCTTCAAGGTCGCTCCGGTTATTTGCGCCTTATCATTAACTGTCTGAATCCTGGTGAACATATCTTGAATACAGCCCTGATATCTAATTTTTCCCATCTTGGAGTAAGCCACATCTCTGGACTCCTTATTCTCGAATCTTAACTTGATATCGTTTTGATAAGTTGTCCAAGATCTGGGATATTGTCCTGCTAAAGCTTTTCTTTCCCATTGAACATGCCATGCTCCGGCATATTTTTGCAGGAATCCTCCGACCCAGTTGATGGTTCTTCCCGGGTCTTCGAATTTTTCCGGCTGGTCGTGAATAAACGTTTCCAGCATAACGCACCAATCATCGAAATCATCTCCAGGATTTCCTTCGAAATGTTTTGGGTCCTTAAGTTTTATAGGCTTAACATCTGCCTTTCGTTTTTTCCGTCTTTCCGGAGGATTTGGACCTGGTGGTCCTGGTGGAGTGGGCCCTGGTGGTCCCAGCGGTCCTGGTGGAGGTGACGGTCCTGGCGCGGGTGGATTATTATGATCGGATACATTCGCATCTTGTGATCCTATATCTGAACCCTCTCCTCCTCTCTGAAACCTATAATACTGGTCCGCATCCTCTCTAGTATCAACTGAAGTTGACTCATACTCTCCATCATCCACGAACCTGGTTAACCCGGATTGTAAACCACTCGGTCCTTGTTGTGCTGATCTAGGCCTATGCGACGTACTTTCGGAAAGTTTATAATTTTCCATATGTGTCGTAAGTCCTGTGCTAATCTCTTTGATTTTCTGTAAAGCCTCATCCATAGCCTTAGAATGGTCATCTAGATCTTGTCTTATTGGGAGCCTTCTGCAGTATTTGTCGATCTGTTCGACCTTATTCTCGATTGGTTGTTGAGAGTTCGTCCAGGCTTTAAAATTGTCTTTTATCTTAACTAATGTCCTTTTATGATTCATTAGTGTGGATGCATGACTGGTCTGTTGCTTAACCATGTCCAGAATCTGTATCGTTATTCCATCGAAAGCTTCCTTAGCTTCTCTAACGATGTCATTATCTTCTCCTTTCAAGATATTAATTCCTCCTCTAATTTCATCGAGTATTGTTAGCTGGATCATTAACTGATGTCCTACTCCGGAAACTTCTTGATCGAGTAATGATTTCTCGGTTCTAATTCTTAATTCCAGAATTTGCAGATCCTGGTTGACCGATAGAAACTCTTCCTCGATTATTTCTTTCTCGGAGTTGTATGCCTCGATGATATGAACCATTAGTTGTGTTAACCCTTCTAATTGCTGTCTGACGGGGTCCTGGTTCATTTCTATTTCTCCTAATCCGACCTCTGCTTCTTCTGGTTCCCCGGCCTCTTTGAGTTGCTTCAGCTGCTCCCGAGCTGCTTTGATCCTCATCTGGTAGTTGCGGCACCATTGTGGTATCTCTTGAGCCTTCTGAGACCTGGCGGAGCTGCTCTTCTCTATCCTGTGCGACTTGTGGATGGAGGTTTCCGTCGACAATGTAAGCCTGCGCCTCGTGAAAGCCATTTCGAATAATTATTGTTGGATGAGAAATTGGTATAGCAAATAAGGTCGCTCCTTGATGTGCTGCTTCCGGGTCGTTTTGACAAATATTGCAATCGCAATCAACTCGTATGCAATGTTCTGGGCAAACTCTTGTTACCCTATAACTATTTTGTCCTTGAAATATTCCGGTATTTAATGCAAAATAACAACAGGCGTCTTGAATGCAATATTGACAGTTTTCTGCCTCCGTTCTCCTTATTTCGACTTGTATCATGCAGCGTATGCAATAACACTGATTCCTGGGACCATGTACTCTGCAGTAAAATAGTCCTTGTACTATGCAGCAATAACCTTGTCTGCAGTCGTCGTAATTACTTATCTAAGTTTTCTGAGTAATTTCGTCGCGTATGCTTTCGAATATTCATATTCGGGAAACTGATGTTGTGAATATAGTTTTGGTTGTTTCCCGGAACACAATCGTAAGCCGCTTATCTTTACCCACTCGGTAAACAACTCCTCCGTTCTTATATAGTTCCTTATATAAGAGTAACAATTCCTCAGTCATCAAATAAGCGGAGTGTTAAAATATTATACTGTTACGGGGGTTTTTAAGCCACGCTCCAAAATATATTTTATTACTTAAAAACAGCCGCCTAACTAAACTTCTTTTTATTTCCTCGTCTTATCCTAAAACTCAACCTCTTGTCGTTTCACAAGAGCTCCGTCTAAAAACAGTCCCCGTTTTCTTCCTGATCGTGTACTTGGTACGTATCATAAAGTTCCTCGAAAGGTAACCGCCCCGTCGAATCGAACCTGCAGACGTCGTACGTGATGCCAAGATACTCGGCTGAATGTAATACCCAATATTGCCCAGAGGTATTCCTGGTCTCCTCGTACCAAAGAAACCACTCTCCGAATGTACGGACTAGATGATCGTGGGCCGTACGTTTCTTCGATTGATTCAAGGTAAACATATATTTGGAAATCACTTGTGTGAAGTAGAGAAGTAATTATGAATGTTGTTTAGGTAGAATTCTTAATAATATTTTAAGGTGTTCTTCGCTGGTAAAGTCTGACTGTGGATTGCTGCTAGAGCTTGGTTCTTTCAATCGTCGGGGACGACCTGAGTATTTTATAGTCTTTTCGCAGGCTCAACTTTGGCCGCTACTAACGTCTAGACCAGTGGGTTTTGCTTGATAGCGTATCTCGGAAGAGTCTTCCGTTTTCGCCGCCACGAGTTCCCTTTGGTTATCGTGTCCACTCATGATTGGTTTCAAAGCGTTACGCTCCTCGTATAAGGCCATCATCATGACGTGATATCAAACGCACTCCTAATGCCAACTCATAACTTCAACTTAGACATCTTGCTAATCGTTCATTCAGTAGTTGGAACATCTGACGTCACGAAGACTATCAGTGCTTTATCGCAAAATAATAATAACTCAAGTTATTAATGCCTGACCTTACGGCTATTCTACTTTGCATCAGAGATTTACGTCGGCGACCAACCGATACTCTGCCAACGTAGATTAAGACACCCTTTCGGGTTGCGATCTTTTATCGCTCCTGGCCTTATCGCCAAGGTCAATAATTCCTCACGAACTGCATACATAGGATCCGAACTTCCGCGATCCGGGGGTTGCGCGCATTAATCCCTCATCTAACAGCAGACCAGGGTGCGACGATCCCACTTACTCGGATATTGCATATCACGTGCTGCACCCCCACATTGCATATCGCAAGTAGGCTGCGTTGTCCCGTTATCGAAAGATAATAGATATTATGTTTAATTACGCGCACCACTGATGATTTTTCACATCCTGGCAATTGGGACGTAATTGCATCATCTTGCGAATCCGCGCGATAAGACTATTCTTGTCGCAAACGTAATACGCGGCTCAGATAAAACCCCGCTAAAGGTTATCTGACTGATCAACATGCATGCTTTCGCAAAAAGTTGTTTTGCTTCGTTAACCAATATGGTCACGTGTACTTGCTTATTCAATCAACATGTATCATTACCGCTATTAAGGGAGAACCCCTAACACTTTAGCCTTTCCCAGGTCTTGTTCTCTTCGACATCCACGACTTCCTTTTCGACAGTCCTCTCTCCTTTGATGATGATGTCGTGGTCCCGTATCGCCATCTCCCCCGTTGCATTCTGATGCGTGATTACCGTGATCACGCCCTTCGGATTCCTCCTTGCATTCATGATCCTAATGTGGGCCGGAGCCTGCTGGTGGAACAGTGGTCTGTTAATCGCTGACGCAATCTTTTCGTCCATCTTATTGGGGAGTGGCACACTCTGGTCTCTGGTTAAGATTAGGCGTCTGTCGGCCATGCTCGAGCCTGTTGTCAGGGCTGGGGATGGGCTGGCCAGCTTCTTTTGGTTTGGTGGTGGGACCATCTCCCATCGTCTGGTTGGTATCAGCACTGCTGCCGTCGGCCCTTTCGTGGTCGAGGTACCTCTCGGCACCGGTCTCGGTGTCTGTGTTGGTCGCAGTGTTGCTGCTAGGTACCCCGTTGGGTTTGGGTTTGTGTTTGGGTTTGGTTTGGGTTTCGGCATTGGCACTGGCACTGATTTGGGCTGCGTTCCAGGCTGCAGCTGTTGGCGCTCCTCCGGCTGCCTCGGTCCGCCTGTCTGTATAAGGTCTGGGTGTATTGAGGCCTCTTGGCCAACCCCCTCGGTGTCCGCCTTCCTTCCCTCTCTCTTGTCCCGGTCTGTAGCAGCCACCACTCTCTTGACCATGTCCGTGATGCCCTTGCCCCACAGTACGTCATCCTGGTGGTATGCATCCCGCTTCTCCTCTTTTTTCTCCAACCACATTTTCATCCATCGCCACTGCGTCTGCTGCAGTGCATTCCGCGTGTCCAGCATGTTTACCATCTTTGCGATGGTTCAGTGTAGCTGTGCTAGTTTTCAGGATTGCTGCTGAGCCGCATGCTCCATGCGGCTCCTCGAGTCCCCGAGGGCCAAGGCAGTCAATGGGACCTCACTCCTCCTTCTCCGCTCTCCGTTGTCCTTTCGCGCCAGGTGGGCAAGTGAGTGTTCGCCTGTGGTCTCTGCGGCGATGGCTGTCCCCACCGTTGCCCTCTCCATCGCGATATCCATCGGCGTGTCACTCCTCTCGCTGACTCTGACTTCGGTAATCACTTCTGTGAGACACACCTCTTCCAGGGTAGGCCTGGTCGTCGCTCGTTCTGTGGCCGATGCGTCGGGTCAATCGTGTTTTTTCCCAAGACTTCGCGTGAACTGACTCAGTTGTGTGGATTGCTGTGCGTGCCCTCCTCCCGCGGTCCTGCCGGCGCTGGGACTCTCATTCCAGGCTCAATTGGACGTCTAGAATTATATGCTGCCGTCCGTTTTTCAATTGCTATCATTGTTGTCGACTTAACGCGTTGATTCTGTTTTTCTTGCTGTTGCTGGCGAATCCAACCCACGCCGACACGCGCGTTAGCCTGGTGCAATGCATTTCGCAATACTTGCTTTCAAGACGGGGAGGGTCAATTGGAATTCAATTCTTGATTTTTTACAAATCACAACGTGTTGAGCAGGAAGCAAACTCACACAGTTTTGTCCGAGAAACATATCTGGTATGTGACAGACCATACACCGTGGATGGGTACACATGCCAGCGTCCAGTTCTGGATGGATACTTCGGATATTATCGTGTAGGGTTGCGCACAGCACACAAGTGAGATCCAGCGGCGAAGGAAGTATTAAGATTTTTGGTAAAGATCTAAGTGGTGTGGCGATGACAATATGTGTGCAGTAACCTGGCGCTGGAGATATCACGGGCTGGGCCGTTACAAATATTTGATCAATCAGCAATTACAATCAAAGTTGGAGGCCTGCGTAATGAAGTGTCATGAAATGGTAAACCACATAACCTGCATGGCGCACGTCATTCAGCTTGTTTTAGGTGCATTTATGAGCAGTCTAAAAGTTGAAGGCCACACCAAGTGTTGGGAAGCCGATGAGCGCGATCAGCAAATTGGAGAGAATTACTGTTGTGATATTGGGAAGTCTCAAAGACATCGAAAAGAGGGCAATGCTCTAATCAACATACTCTGTACTATGAAGCCAGGTTTTGCAACGATAATTGAAAAAGTATGTATTTCAACATATTCTGAACGTCCTGAAACTGACCAGTGGATAGTAGAGAATGCTTGCTGTATTGAGTTTGCGGACACCTGGTCCTCAAAACGGGTTTGTTGAATGTCAACAAGCCAATGTAATTGTTGTGGTACTACCTATTATAGATTTCCAGACTGGGTGGAAATCATCAGTGGAGATGCTTCACTGGGCCTTCCGATGACAAGAATTCACCTGCTGGTGGCTGCAGAATCCACAATACAGTGATTACCAGCCTGTGAGGTCAACACCGGATGAATTGAATATCGTCATGTAGGCCATGGAAGAGTTATCGCCAATCTCGTATTGGATGATATGGATGTCAAAAAGGCATATGGTGACTCTGAATTGTGATATCACTGTATACAACAACAGGTTTGACCATATAGATGGTGTTGTGGAACTATGTGCCAAGAAGAAGACATTATGTTAGAAAGACTTATGCTTTGCCGTGAAGTTTGCATGCTGGAACCTGTCAAAATATTATACTGTATTTAAATTGTCAATGGTGCGAGAGGTTCTACGTTAGCAGTGTCTATGGAACATGAGGTAACGAAAGATAGGTACTTGTCACTAATCTTCGGGTTATCTGTCAAGCAAAACACCGGCCCTTGGCATCCTCAGAACATTCAGTCACGATAATGTTTACCAGGCTTAGCAGATTGGTTGAAGCACACGCTGCGGCAAGTGATTTGATGACACAATACCACTGCCAGATCAAAAGACCTATAATCCTGACGAGTGTGGTATTTACAACGACAATCGTTTACTAGATACAAGCAGGATTATGTCAGATTAGATGTAGCATAGCAGTTCGCCCCGCTGACACGGCAGTGGTTAGCCTGAGCTATTACGTGTGATCTTAAGCCTGATCTCTTATGTCAGGTCGGATGACTGGGCACTCCCTGGCAGATGATGATGGTCTCGGCCTAAGCAAGGTTTGACTGAAAGTTGATGACATGGCTGTTGAGATGAGCCCTGGAGCATCCCCACACATTGGCTGGTAACGGAATGGCAACTGCAAGAGTGTCTGGATTACAATATCAGACATATGTGTCATTTAATCTATGTTGGCATAGTAGGGGTTGGTTGCCACATAAACCTAACATGCATTCATACGACAGTATTGAATAGCTCAAAGACACCACCACTATGCCGTCAGATGTTCCCAACTACTGAACCATAAGAAACCAAGATGTCCATGTTAAGGTTATGATCTGGTATATGATATTGTATGGGTGTGGCCTGATTGTTATCAGGAACATGATGCTTTAATTCTGCACCGGCATGAATATGATAACCTTGGGAATTCATGGCAATCACTACCATGCGCATTCATTTGAAATGTAAGACACAAATCACATTACACTCATAATCGTGGATACGAAACCAGGGTGCACATGCGTAACATCCTGATGACAATTCAATAACGAGGTAACATTGTTCCGGCAAGGTAAAGAACGTGCGCTATCTGCAATTCAGTCAGCGATATCTACCAGCGAAGGATGATCTGAAAAATAATTGTGTTTTTATAATACCTACGTCCAAAATTATTATATATCACATCTATTAGCATTCTGTAGCGGCAGCCACGCATGTTTGATAAGTATTATTCAGTGAATCAGTGTAACGTTTGTATACGACAATGACGTTATCCTATACGCACTTGAGAACATAATATCATATGACAGGACTAATCATTACATCTTGTTGGCTCAAAGGGTTTTGTAGATATCATCAATTCTCAGATTACAGCAAGGATGAGTTATCCCTATCGACTATCTTAGGGTGCAAGCTGATATGGAATCGAAGAAGAATCCATTTGTGCCCAGGACATCTCCAGAGACATTTGTACCGATATTCTACTGGGATATATGCATTCGGATAGGCAATCCCGAGTGAGTATTGCTGGAGGAACTAACGATACTTCCAAAGGGAGTTTGTCAGAAACTTCACAAGATGAAATTCATGATACCATTTTGGATTACTGAGTTAAGTTGCTGAGACAGTCCAAGCTTAGAAGGAAGCAGATTCCTAGGAGAACTTCAAAGGCTATTGAGGTGATTAAACGGAAAGCCCGGAAACAATATAATATTCTTGGAACTGAGACCGCAGGAATTGGCGTGTCCCAGTTGAGTTAGCGACAGGCACCCAGACAGTGTCCGCTTTGTGCTTGGCCAACAGATAGGAAAGGTTCACACAGAACTTTGAATTGCTTGAAGAGGGCACGGAAAGAAAAAGGAACAGCACTGTTTCCTAAAGCAAAACAATATCAATGGTTAACGATGCAGCAAAATTAAATAGAACCTAGGGCCTTTCATGGAACCTATACTTAGGTCTTTCGAACCCCCCTAACAGATGGGTATGCATCTGATAACAGCATATATCCTAAGTCGTCTCCGGTTGTTGGGATTGTTCCGGAAGTGGGACAAGGGAATGGATATCAGTTCTCCAGATAAGACTTCTTATACTATGTCACGGTGACAGATGACTGTGGCTGGGTAATGGTCATTGTATATGGTGGGGTTGCACTGAGATTGAGATCACTAGCAATAATCGTACCTATACACCTATTTAATAGAACTCCATTCCACATCTGCAACCATATACTTTTAATTACCATGCATATGCCTATAAGGCTGAATGGTGGCATACGTGCCTTGATATACTACCCAATAGTAGTAGGCATTTCAGAAACGAGTGCAGAATGAATGATACGCCAAACATCGACGTTTGCCAGTTAGTAATCACAACTTCATTCAACTGACCAGTCTTGTCTATGCTGCATTGCCTTGAAGATCTACTCAATCATCATATGATCAATATCATTTGTCCAGCGATGCTGAAGAATACTTAATGACAAAATGTGTTGCAAAAAAATATCCCAGGCAAAGTGATCGCGGAGAACAATATGTGACAGCCGCTAGGCTCAATCTCATTTCGCCTTCTGAATCACCGCAGAAGTCAAGGCAAATTAATCTGAACAATAATGATTACCACTACCATACTTTGGAGAGATGCAGTTCATTCTGGAACCCGGATATCAGGAACAGGTGGTAACAGCAAGACGAAAAGAACTCAAAGTATGTTGATCTCTCCAACGCGGCACTAAACAAAATCTCCATCATACAACATGCTGTCAGAGTCAAGGGAAGTTCTTCCCTTCGGTGAAATGTGATTTGTTGGAGGCAGTCAACATCCACAGAGATAACCATTCAACAAAATGTTTTTGTAGGACAGTTTGTATGACCCAATCACTGGATATTGGCAGGCGATGACCCAATATTGGTTATGATAAATACTGAAAACCTCTTGGAAATGATTACAAAGACAGAGCAAAGGAAATTGCACCAAATTGGCAAGGTCCACAACTTCTTTGAGATGAGGCTGGGCAGCTAAAGCCTATGCACTTCACAGAATGAACATTGATTTCAAACCAAGCAAATAACCACTGTAGGACGCATTTCAAATAATGAAGATCACTCCAAAGCGTTCTGGTGAAACTTGCCACATCATGATAAGGCTGTATTTATATTATTGAAAAGATCACCAGTGCCACCAGGGTTGGCTCAAAAGGACCCGCATGCAGGACAAAGTCCAGCGTTGAATGCCCACCAAATCAATGGAAGCGACCACCATCGTCCCCAATGTGATGTGGATAGTTCACCTCATCACATGTTGGACACTAATAATTGACTTGGCTGCTATGGACACGTGGATAATCCATATCACAGCGAAAAACACTAGGAGGCAGCCAATGAATCCGACAAGGAGTTAGACCATGGAGTCACCGATGCAGAAACCTCAGGGCCACATGATGTAAGTGCCGCACCGAATATTCCCCAATTGACTTCGCTCTCCCAAAGGTCATGGTAAAGGGCTGACATGTTGTGGACAATATTCGCTACAATAGAATTGAGGAAGAAGCACGGGATTAAGACAATGTAGGACAGAATGAGTCAATGTATTTTCACAATGTTCTTGATGTAGTTTGACCAAGAATTGGATTTAGAGAAGTACTATGGGAGAATATTAAGCAGTTGCCAGTGAATATTGGTTAATAAATGGAAGTATAATGCGCAAACTGAATTATTTGCCTAAAGGTATATATTTTGATGGGATGAGAATAACAAGTCGAAGAAAATACATGGGCTCGGCTTTGCCAAAGGGACTAGTCTCGATGAGGCAGAAAAGGAACTAATAGTGTCACATTATTATGACTGGCATTATTGATGGCGGCTGATTTCAAATAGACAATAAATCAAAATCAGTATCCACAAAGATTCTCAATTATGTGTTGAGTAAGCTGTAACGGCGACACGTGACCCGAGGGCGGGTAAGCGCCATTGTATATAGATCGCCGGTACGACACTTAGATCAGTATCGAATATCTTACCACTATACTCTCCATCTATACTCACTCGCTCTCGTGTGCAACCGTATACCATCTCATACGTCTGTGGCTAGACGTAGGCGTACGCGTCCTTACATTATATTCGATTTTCAGTTATCGGATACGTTTCGCGCACGAGGATATACGATTCTTACCCCTATTGTCAAAAAACGACACAAGCGACAGGAAACGAACAGCTTGCGCGTCAATTCTACCGTCAATCGTCTACTATGCCTCCTAAGAAAGCTGCCAGAGGTCAATTGCGCTTGGCTAGTATACGTTCGAGCACGGAAAACCTACGATCGCCTCTCGGCCGAGTAACCCCTATTCTCACCCGAGGAGCCTCCGTACTTCCGGTGGATGAGATCCACGACGAGGACGATCATGACGACGAAGAAAACACTGCCGACATGGAAGATACCCTGAGCGACGGCCTAGGCGACAACCTGAGCGAGCCCGAACCTACCATGCAATCTGAGATCGCGTCAATGCGAAAGATGATGGAGGAACAGCGAGAAATGCTCAACAATGCCATTCAACAGAATACTCAACAATGTGTGCAGAATGCCGAGCTGATGGAGGCAAACCGGGAATACCGCAGAGAGTCCATTCGATTAGAACCAGCGAAAACGAAAATCTTCGATATGACCCATCCAGAGCGGTATTGCGGCGGAGCAAAGGAGCTTGATAACTTCCTCGACACGTTACGGTCCAACTTTCAATCCCATGCCCACTTATTCCCGCACGGAGATCCCGACAAGGTCAAATATGCAGCGAGCCTTCTCAGCACATGGAACAATCATCCGGACCCGGCACAGAGAGAGACACAGATGACCGACCCGGTAGAATGGCTTCGAGACCTACGGAGAGACTCAGACCCCTGCCTGGAGGACTTTGAGGCCTTCTCGGAAGAAATGCAGAAGATGTACGGCGATAAGGACCGAAAACTCAACGCGGCAATGAAGTGTATGACCGACTTCCTCCAAGGAGCGAATGAACCGGTGAGAGTCTACGCCAATCGAATCAAAGCAAATTGGAGAGCAGTGGGCTGGATCCCGCAGGACAACAAGAACCTTTATGAAATCACTTGGAGCGGACTACGACCAGGACTTAAGTCCAACATCAAGCCGCTGACCCCGAAGAACGGAAGATTTGACAGTATGGAAGAGCTTTTCGACCGCGCCGCCGATTCAGAAGTCAAGCCGGACGGCAAAAAGCCCCAACCGCAGCAGTCACAACAACAGCAAAGGCAGTCGGGAGAATCATCTCAACAAGGCGGCAAGAAACGCAACTTCCGACCATCCATATCCGAGCCGGCCGAAGCACCGAAGCCCGACAAGTCAAAGTCGGACAAGGATGATAAACGCACTCCAGCACCTTGGGTCTCGCCAGAGCTCTACGAAACTCGGAAGTCGGAAGGAAAATGCATACGCTGCGGATCACCGAAACATAAAACATTCCGGTGCCCGAAATACACACGCGCCAACTTCCCAGATAACCTTGCTCCTCCAGGAGACGGAAAACAAATAAAACGCCAGCGCTCCTTCGACAGTCAACAACCAAAAAACTAGTTTACCTCTCTCGGTACCTAGCTCAGCGGGAGAGGATGGACGAATCCGAGCTGGGATTGCAGTCATTGGGTACAAGGACGTTGATGGCAACATTAGAGGAAATTCAACCGCATCGGATTCCACTAAGGCCGAGGGTTGTCTTAGAGAGCCCGAAAGCTCTCATGTCAAGTCAATATCTGTGTGGAACGGCAAGACCGGATTCATCGCACATTGTCCACGAAGTCCAGATACGAGATCAACACGGAGAATTGCAACAAATACGAGCACTCATCGACTGCGGCGCTACAAGCATCTTCATGTCTCCACAACTTCTCAATAGACTCGGACTACCCCACGAGGCAGCGCACATCACAACTCACGGCCTTGACGGTCAGGTGATCGCGCATGCGAGGGAGAGCCGCAAGACGGCGATGACGGTCCAATATATGGATCATTTAGCCCCGGTCCACGAACCGGAGGTGCTGGTCGTCCCAATGGGGGCATACGACCTAGTACTGGGATTACCATGGTTCAAAACCCGCAAGCCGGAGATCGACTGGGCTACCGGTCGATTAACTTCATTAAGAACCCCAAGTGGCCAAGGGGAGGCACGCAGATCAGGTATGATAGTGCAGTGGTACGAAGGTCGGGATGACGAAAGTACTAACGTACGGCTGACAGACATTGGTGGGAGTACGCCGACGATCAACACGAGGTCGGAGATCCCTGCGGATCCAGTTGGAAAACCAAGGGAGAGCGGTGAGGACAGTCCTACTCCAGATATTGAAATACTCGGAGCAACCACATTCGACGATCTCTTAGCTAGCGACGAGACCATCGAGCCATTCGCCCTACGAATTGGGGAATGCAGTGGACTGCTGGGAGCGACTATGGAGGTCACCACTTTGGAAGATCCAGGTGAGATTGAGACTATCAACCCAAAGCGCTGGACGAGCGAGCAGGGAGCAGCGGCGGTAGTTGCGGCAGAAGAGGAACCTCACTCAGGTTTACTTGAATGACTGCTACCGGCTCGCCGAGTCACGATGGGAGGTTGCTGGACTAGCGGGGTTTGGCTCGTTCCTGGGCGAACCGCTTGATCCGGAGGTCCCTGGTTTTCCTTCCCCATCATCTTCCCAAATCCCAAGTCGGAGATAGAAGCTAATGTACGTGCTGGAACAGGTACTGTACCTACTGATGATGGAGGTCGTATCCCCGTGAGATACAAGGACTATGTGGACGTGTTCAGCAAAGATATGGCAGAGACTCTCGCACCGCACCGACCAATCGACCACGCAATCGATCTGGAACCAGGCTTCAATTTACCATATGGCCAAATCTACAATCTTTCGGAAGTCGAGTTGAAAACCCTCAAGGCCTACATCGAAACAAACCTAGCCAATGGATTCATCCAGCGATCGTCGTCGCCTGCGGCAGCACCAATCCTGTTTGCAAAGAAGAAGGACGGCGGATTGCGGCTGTGTGTGGACTACCGAGCTCTCAATAAAGCCACTGTGAAGAACCGATACCGTCTCCCACTGATCTCGGAGATGCTCGACAGATTGCGAGGAGCCCGGATCTTCACGAAACTGGACCTCAGGAACGCCTATCACCTTATCCGAATCAAGGAAGGCGACGAGTACAAAACCGCGTTCCGCACTCGGTATGGGCAGTTCGAATACCGAGTCATGCCGTTCGGGTTGACGAACGCACCAGCTACTTTCCAAGCCTATATCGACGATTGCCTACGGCCTTACATTGACGACTTCGAGGTGTGCTACCTTGATGATATACTGATCTACTCGACCAATGAGGAGGAGCACGAAGAACAGGTACGAAAAGTGCTGGAACGACTAAGAGAATTTGGTCTCTACTGCAAAGCCGAAAAGTGCCGATTTGGAGTCTCCGAAGTCGGCTTTCTCGGATTTGTCATTAGCCCCGATGGGATTGCCATGGAATCGGACCGCATATCAACGATTGAGGACTGGCCAACCCCGGAGTCCGTCCGGGACGTACAGGTGCTCCTTGGATTCACAAACTTCTACCGGCGATTCATCAGGAAATATGCAAAGGTAACAACGCCGATATCAGATTTACTAAAGAAAGCAGAAAACTCCAGGACGTCTAAACAGGTCAAATGGGAATGGACTCGGGATGCCGAACTTGCGTTTCGGAAGTTGAAAAGGGCCTTCACCGATGCACCAATTCTCAACCATTTCGACCCGGCAAAGCCGATTATTCTGCAGACCGATGCAAGCGGCTTCGCCATAGCCGGCATTCTCAACCAGTATGACGGTTTCGGGATTCTCAGACCAGTCAACTTCTACTCTCGGAAATGCACAGGTGCCGAACAGAACTACGAC
>Ga0307514_10000353_pt1 | contig 107041 bp, 91 predicted proteins | sample 16_EM_MG_FD_203088 | JGI IMG/M metagenome (GOLD analysis project Ga0307514, IMG submission 203088) | Populus trichocarpa ectomycorrhiza microbial communities from riparian zone in the Pacific Northwest, United States - 16_EM | ecosystem: Host-associated > Plants > Roots > Unclassified | place... | reverse complement strand
AATTTCACCATATGTAGAGTATTTCTATTTATTCTGGGGGCATTTGGCTGGATTGTGGTTGTGTGATGTGTATTTTAAAAGCTGGCCCATCTGTGGGCCCAAACCCGGTTACCGGCAAAGGGATACTTCCATTCGTCCGGTGCCGGTGGCTGCGGAAGGACTTCCGGCCATCTCTGTGCTTGCACACTGCTGCGGTTCCCACTCTTTCATCGTCGGTTCACGATCCGTCCGTCTACCACATCCAGACCCCTGCGCCTACTTGGCCTCCTTCTCTCTCGCCCAGCGTATCGCCTCTCTCTTAGCCGCGACATCGTCGCTCAGTATGACAGTCCTTACAGCCGGTTCTTTGTCAGGCTGGGCAAGCGCATGGTCTCTGCTCCCCGACCTCGTTCGTGTTCTTTCTTAATCATTCTGCTTATTAGTGCGCCAGGCGTAGGGTAGTCGTACATCTCTTTCAGCTTGGTCCCTTCGCACGCGTTTGCTAGCCTTGCTGTGAATCGTTGCTGCCTGGAGTGCAGTGCTGCTGGCGCAGGTGTGAGCCCTGAAACTCTCATAAGTGGGCCCAATGGAGTCGTGGGTAGGGCACCCAGGGTGGACCTGGCCTACCAATTGAAAAGAAGTTGAAGATCTTCTCGTCTACCGGTTTCTTTTGGACCCCACCATAGCTCGCTTCCATATAGTGCGACGGCTTGGACGCTAGCTATTTGGACGGCTCTTACTCGCTCTGGGACGATCCCGTGCATCCTCGTGAGCGTGCAGAGTCTCGCTTCTGCAGCCCTGGCATTCTTTAGGCATCGGTTGTGATTCTCTTTGAACGTCAGGTGGGCGTCCATCCAGACTCCCAGCCACTGTGTCTCTTCTTGGTTAAACCGAACGACGCCGTTTCCAACCTTGATTTTGGCTGTAGGTTTCGGCCAGAGGTGCTTCCTATGGCCTCGCCTCCATGTGAAGAGTGTTGCCTCCGTCTTGGCAGTATCGAACTGGAGATCTCGTCTCCTGGCCCATTCGATGTGTTGAAATAGTGATGCTGGAGAAGCTTGATTGTATATTATCTAAGAGAGCCACAAGGCCATATATATATGAGAGTACAAGTATGAATGCGTGCGTACGCATCTATGTATAGACCCTTCAGGCCGACAGCAATCTCCGGCCATACGAGACTCACCTCCGGCCATACGAGACTCACCTCCGGCCATACGAGAGTCATCTCCGGCCATAAGATGGCAGAGACCTATCATGCAATACGATGCTCTCCGCTGCGCAGGCTTCGAGTTACTTAACCAGCTGGTTCACGTCTCTTCCGGTTGCCACCCACCCGAGGTCATCCACGAAGGAGAGGCCTTCGACCCCTTGGACTCTCTCTTCCACCTATTCTATCAGCCCGGCGGTGTATATTGCGAAGAGAATTGGCGACACAGGAGAGCCTTGTGGGATGCCTGCTTCTACCGGATGTCTCTGCAGGACATTGCCTTCGATTACCATCTCTACCGTTCTATCTGAGAGTAAGCTTTCCGTCCATCGTATGAGATCTCCGTCGATCCGCTTGCCCTTCATTGCATGTACTAGTCTCCCTCTTGCTACGCTTGGAAAGGCCGCCTTGATGTCCATTAAGAGTACTCCCGCGACGTTGCCCTCAGTCCACGCAGCGTGCGCCTTATCGACTATAATGGCTGCTGCATCGATGGCAGATCTTCTCTTTCTGCTTCCAAACTGACCACCGCTCAGCAGCTCTCTTCTTTAGGTACTTGAGAGCGTACTCGGGAGTGTACTTGAGAGCATACTCGGGAGTGTACTTGAGAGCGACTCGGAGGTGTACTTGGGAGTGTCTTGAGAGCTTACTTGGGAGCGTACAGTCAAGCAGGCTGGGAGTGTGCCATCGAGTGCAATTGGGAGCGTACTTGAGAGCATACTCGGAAGTGTACTTGAGAGCTTACTTGGAGGTTGTACTGGGGAACGTACTCGAAGGTGTACTTAGGAGCGTCTTGAGAGCTTACTTCGGAGCGTACAGTCAAGCAGGCTGGGAGTGTGCCATCGAGTGCAATCAGGAGTGTGCTTCAGAGCGTACATGAGAGCGTGCAATGAAGTGCATTTGGCAGCTTGGTTTCAAGTTTGTTATATGCAGCGTGATGTATAGTATCAAGCGCACATAATCGCATGCGTATTATGGATTACCGTCCCAGAAACAGCTTCTCTATGAGCTGCGCGTCGCGCATGGTCATTTTTCCCGGTGAAGGTGCTCCCCAGATTGCCACCAGTCCTCCTATGTCCTCGCAGATTTGTCGCCAGCGCTCCCAGGTGCACCTGAAGGCCACTGCCTGGGTCCATTCAACTTCGAGATTTGACCATTGTAGGATTCTGGTCCGACAACTCCCACACACTCCCAGAGGCTCCTGATGACAAAAATACATTTTGCGGATGTACGGCCTCCAAGTTCGCACCATCATGGCCTTCAAGTGCATCTCCAAACTCGCTCGATCACCGCCTTCAAGTGCATCTCTAAGTTCACTCGATCACGGCCTCCAAGTTCGCACAATCGCAGCCTCCAAGTGCATCTCTAAGTTCACTCAATCGCCATCTCCAGGTGCTCCTCCGATTGTGCTCGAGCACCGTCTGCAGCCAGATCGACATATATTGATAGACTTAGATAGAGAATACATGCCATATTATGATGTAGCGAATCTTCTTGTGATTGTGAAACACAAATGTCTAACAAAGACAAATATGATAGACGAAATGGCTTGTGGTTATGGGACCTGGGACCCTAAGAACCACTGCTGTGAGAATACAGCACCAAGCTTAAGGTCTCCCGCAGACCTGCCCAGAGGTCTCAGCTCCTCCAAGATTTGACTATCCTATAAGTTACATATCGTAGCATCTTGAATGCACCTCCATAACTGATGGTGCTTTCGGAAGCACCTGAGAATGCTCTTGCAGCATCTGAGAGCACTTTGCATAGCTTGACAGGGGCCTGCAAGCGTCTGGAATTACTTAGGAGCACCAGTGAGGTTGACCGGAGTGTTTGGGAGGTTTGCATGTGGCTTCCGGACCGTTTTACATTTTGCTAATGTTAAGTGTATTTGGCAGCTTGGTTTCAACATTGTTGCAGCGTGATGTATAGTATCAAGCACATGTAATCACATGTCTATCATAGTGATCTAGTCAACGCGCAGGTCCGTAGGACCACATTGTGCAATGCATCAAATAAGCTATGAATTACCATCCCAGAAACAGGTGCTCTATGAGCCGCACATCACAGATGGTCATTTTTCCCGGTGAATCTGCCAAATGCACATGTGTCAACGCTTCTATGTACCCTCTAAAGCAAACTTCTGATTGCCCTCAATTGCACACTCCCAGCTTGCTTGATACATTTGTGATTGCACTCCATTACACTCTGCGAATGGGAATGTGGGTAGAAATTAGGCAATGGCGGGAAACAGTCTGCCAATTAGAGTTACTAAAATAACGGTAAGCACTACATGTACGTAGAGTGTGCTGTTAGATACCAATAATATCATGTATACCACCATCGTCCATGTCCACTGCAACCTTGTCCGTTACACTTTACCTTATCATAACCGAAATTATGTATTAATAACTTAGATTAAGGGAATAGAGCAGTTTTATTAGATCTACACACTGACCAAAGATCGGATCAGCGGATATTGCATAGTTTCGTACCTCCGATGGACTTTGAACCAATGATTCCACCAGTCCAGCAATGGACCAGTCTAGTCCAGGTCCAGTCCAAGAAAATTTTGGACCGGGATCGGACCAATCCCCAATTTTTTTGGACCTGGACTGAACTGGCCTGGACTGCTTTGGACCAGTCCACTCGGGCCGAATCGGCCCGAATACGCTAGGAGGTACTGATACACTGAGTCAACAAATAGTCTCATACACATATACTCATACACATATACTCATACACGTAGACTCATCTTGCCATTCACAAGTCACCATGTGTTGACTAGGGATTTGGCCCGGTGGCTTCCTTAGTCTTCGATGCCGGAGGACTTGGGCATGAGGTCGGCGGTTGGCCGCCCCCACAAACCTCGCCAACCCCCTCCAGCCTCGCCTGCCCCCATGGTGAGGAGAGCTCGGCACTGGTACTCAGCTTTGGGCTCCGGCTTTGGCAGTCGGCATGGAGTTTTCTTTCTCTCTCTTTTATATATAAGTCTATAGTTTGCCCTCTCTTTGGATCGATAGACAATTGAGATTCCTCGTTCTTCTCTTTTACTCTCAACACCATGCACATCTTACCCCTCACCACTTGCCACTTGCCACTTGCCACTCACCACTCGTTTGGTATGGTTGGGATTCTCGTGGTGGTGCTTGCTAGCAGTGGGCGGGTTGGTTCATAGTGATTGCTTGCAGCAGGTGGTTGTTATGAAGTGACATTGTGTCTGAGTTAGGGTTGCAGGGATTACTGCCTCAATTCTTTAGTTTTACGGATCTACTCTGAAATTGATAAATATTATCCTGTTTGGACTGGTCCAGACCAAGCCCGTCCAGTCCAAGACTGCCAGTCTGGGGCCCGGTCCAGTCTGACCTTCCGGTGGGACCGGACCGGACTGAGCCCTACCCCAGACCGGGTCCGTCCGGACTGGTGGAATCATTGCTTTGAACGGCATGTGGCCAAATGTTGACCTCGAGACCCTTTCTGGCCCTGACCCATGGTTCAAACAACTAGTGATACTCTTCCTCCCAAATTATAAGTCTAGATTGAAAGCAAAATCAAAAACCGGGCCGAGCATTGTAAACACTTCCTTTAAATTGTATTTCGGTAACAGAAAGTCTGTCGTGCATAGTACATATCTTCTTGCGAAAAGTTGACATCCGCACATTGGCTATGAGGATTATCTGCCCGGATATGCTAATTGTTGATGTTACATGAGATCTGAAACGTGTTAGAGACCTGATCTAAGCTCACTGTAACCGGGGCTGATGTCTCCTGTATACATCACAAGTCTTTCTACTTCTCTTCTCTCTGTACGGTGGTCTATACACGCACACGGTTCTCCCCTTCATATTTGCAACACCTGAGAGATGAGATATATCGAGTGATACCGGGTGGATTCCTCTGGAACTAGTCTTGGCCCAGGTACTTTCAATATTTGAATATACGAAGTCATATCTCCTGAGCGTGGGCTCAAGGCAAACTACAATTACCGAATTGTGACACCTTAAATACTGCTATTCCTGCATATGATTTTCATTTCACCACCCCGCCGACCGCGACGGTAAACCTACTCCTATATACCCGCGATCCTACATGCTTATTTACTATTTATGGCATGTTTCCCAGAGAGGATCCATCCGACTCCAAGATTAAAAGGACGGAGCTACAATTTACTCGTAGAGATAACCGTCAAAATGAACATCCAAGTCTTCTGCAATCGATAACTAGGTAACTTCATTCACCTTGGAGACAATCACCAAGACACGGACTCACCGCACATGCTCATCCACATTTCCGTAGTTTCTCAAGCAAATAGAGTCACACGTTCTACTGTTATTAGTAAAATCAAGGACTAGGAAATTGATGCACACCTTCACCACCTTTGTCAAATTCCCGCAGAGGAAAGGATCTTGCACGCCAATCATATATCGGGGGGTCCAACTCGCCTAACCATTTACGCACGTTGTGCATATCTTTATTCAGTGACCTACAAACTGTATGTTCTTCTCATTCCCTCGTTTTGAGGTATTCAGCCCCTACATTTGTTGGATATCAACCGCGCACCGTAATGAGTGATGGGATCGAAGTTTGCAAATCGTTATGCGCGTCCTTGCCACGAGCAGGGAATATTAGTCGGTCCCATTCAGTGGTGTGGCGAACTCACCCGTCCCGGTATGTTCGGATCGTGGGCCAGGTAGAAACAAAAAACGCAGCTTGATGATCTTCTGTCGCTCTAATCGCTATAAAACAGCAGGGTTTGTTGAAAAAATAAAAATAGAAGCCCAACTCCGCTCTAAGACACAGCACATAACGTCAGCTAGTATTAAATAAATATAGACTTGTTTTGTGCTTCTAGAACGGATGATAAGCTTGCATTGCACCAGTGATACCAATGGTTCAGCCAGGGATTGGTTCAAACTTGCAGTTCGTAATCCTGTGCAATTCCGGTTCGGGATGTGACTGGACTACTTTGATTAGTAACACCATTGGCTGGGGTTTCAGTCGAAATGTATCAATTCAAAAGCTCCAATCTACGCGGGGGAAGATATATACAAGGGAGAGCAGCTATAGTATCCAGGACCCAAGCACGCAGGTATTCTAAGTAGCACGTAGTGAATCAGTTTCAGGCAATAGACGTATGCTACTGAGCGCTGCTGCGCTCAAGGAAACTGATGGACGTAGCTGAACTACTGTAGCGGTCGAGAAAGTTAGTACGTCAGCAGTCAGAAGTGATGTTCGTATTTGTAAATATTATCAACCAGTCAGTGTCAAAACGCCTCTGTACCCAAACAAAAATATGTCAGAGGCTGGGTTACAGGAAACTAAAGTACTTATGAAAAGGGATGTTGGGACTCGGAGAGCAGGCTGTCACAGTTTTTGAGCCACAATTTAGTGTTCAGAGGAAAACAATGAACATTTATTGCTACTAAAATCATGTACTCGGTGGCTCAGTGCATTGGGGACTTCACTTTAGAACATTTTAGCAGACTGATTGCATTCGGGCGAAATCCTAAGTCAACATAGACCACATAATATGTCAGTTGAAACTAGTTCCATCAAAAGAACATGTCAGGAACCTCTTGTCCTAAAAAAAAACTTGTCAGCGGTCGCGTATGTACTAGCCGTCTCGACCATCCAGCACCCAATCCGCTTGTATATAGCCGAGGCTTTTCCTTCATGCCTTATCCCATATCAGCACACAGTTCTCTCAATATTGCGACAGGCTGGTTAGAATCAACCCCGAGTGAGTCACTATGAAAATCTTGATAGAGGTTTCAATTAGCATAAGATTGTGATTTCTGTATATTTTTCGTTGCCTCTAAGTCTCATATACATTAGTTCGTAAATCGCTAAATTTACCGAGGAAACCGACTGCCGCTCCATTCATTAATCGATTTATTGCTACGGAGCAAGTACTTCATTTGATCACTGCATGTTCCTGCGTACGGTATTCAACTGGTTCACTGCCTCCGGCCCGAACGCCTGAATTGTTTCACCCCTTCGGGCCGGGATTGGTTTGAAGTCGTTGCATTAATATCACTAAATTGCGATTCTATCCCCTGGATCGTAACCGGTTCCCGGCCCATACGGGCTGCCCGCGCAACCACCTCGCCACACGTCCAAAAATGGTTGTCAGAGGCCCTCCATTTTATGAAGTCTTCTCTAGTAGCAAATAAGACTTTCTATCCAAGTGAATTGTAAATTATATGTGATGTGACTTTGTAAGCCTTACTGCCCCTCCAAAATTCACTCACTGAACTGGCAACCCCACCCCATGTCTATGCACCACTACCCACCATTCTCCTTTACAGGTGATTGAATTCTGCAAAATGATGCCTTTCATTATTGAGAAACCACAGGTACTTGCATTTTGAACATGCTTAGCAAAGTTTGGGTGGAGATTTGTTATTTCTGGCTAGGACTTCAGGGTACGTCCTTAGCACAGAGCTTGAAGGATATTTTGGGGTGCTATGGGCAGAGTTGTCCATCTGGGCTATGCAGTAACATTTTCGAGTTTTTGGGGAACCGATCTTGAGACAACCCTTTCAATAAGATCTGCCTTTTTTATCGGTGCCGCATTCCTGCACAGTCCTTAATTTTAGCAAAATACTCTCAAGACATAAGAAAGTAATTTTATAATGCTCCCAGGCCACCCCCACAGAGATGTGGTTGCGTCGCTAAATATTTGCGAGTGGGCGGTTGCCATGCCCAAACGGGCCGGAAATGCCAAAGTTACGATCCAGGGGATAGCTACGTGTATGCACATACTCATATTACGCGATCTGAAACATGGCAAATTTGAATTATATCGGCTGTCCTACTGGTGATTGTCGGCTCTCTTATCTGAGAGTTCAGACGGCAATTGCCGCACCGATGCAGCAACGCGTCACAAGCTCAAATCCTACACCGCACAAGCCCTTTGTGTAATCCATATTCCACATTTGGTTTATCTCTCGTCGAGTACAATTACGAGGATGGTTTTAGGAGACGCACATATATCCCGGCATCTCGTCCACGTATACCTGCCGTCGCTCTAGGATTCGTAGGTTTTTATGTTCACTTCCGGCATTTTTGCAGTCACCAACTTGAACCGCGTTCACTCAGCTCAGGAATGGTACGTGGTAGAACGGTGCTTTAACGTGTAGCTTAGCCCTATAGCAAGAGCCCTACACCAAAGAAACCCGGGGACTGGTGCAGCGCACTGGTGGAGGTGGTGATCAGCGGTTCCTGCAGTGCATTCACAGAAAACATACATCTGCATCATGTCGATCAGTTTGGATGGACACGGCTCGGACTTTTGCAGTTAATTGTCATAAAATGAGACCTCGACAATCAGGTCCTTGCGATCCGGATGTAAATACCAGAGTAAGTTAAATACTGGACGACAAAAAAACTTCGTTCATTAATAATATCAAATACATCGTTCCAAACTGCGTCATATCCGGCCACGTTATTGGTCAACTTCCTTTATATCTGGTGACTTTTTATTTCCATTAGACGATCCTACCCTCGCTGTAGGTAGTGTGAATTCTGGCTATAGTTAGTTTAGTATTCTAGAGGTACAGAGAACAGTATCCAAACAAACCTCCGAATTTCCGGGTAGGAATGCGGTGCTGGAACATATAGTCCAGTTCTTCGTATGTACGGCCCTTCATTTCAGGGACCGCAAAGTAAATGAAGATTAGAGTGATGAGCGTGAAAGCACCATAAATAAGGAATACCTTAGGGCCCAAGTTTGCTTGGTCGAGATTCTACAACACGCTTAGTTTGGACTATCACTACCGAGGGGAAGAATTCTTGGAGGCTCATTACCCACAATCAGATATGGGATAGTAAAGAAAATTGCAAAACAGGAGACATTGAAAGAAACCAGGGCGATGGATTGAGTCAAAGCTCTCATCGCTGGAGAGCTCACTTCCGAGGCAACAGCCCACCCCCTGCTAGAGGTTAGGTAAGACCAGACAATTGCAGTCTGAAAGACTCACGCTGAACCAACAGAGATTTGAAAGAATACGGAATAAATAACAATGAACGATACAATAACTTTAGGCAGTGATCCGATTTTGTATGTGCTGCTGGTTCCGATGCCGCCAATGATGCAGTGCGACACAAGCATAACAGTAGTTCCAGTCAGGAGCAGAAAACGACGCCCAAACCTTTCGATCAAGAACCACGATGCAATATTGGCTATAATTCCCAGCGCAGAAACCAGTGCTGTATAGGCAAATGCTTGGGTCTGACTGATTCCCGCGAGGATTAAAATGGTTGGGGTCTTCCATTATTAAGCTTCTGCGCTCATGAAATGGGGTCCACGCAACCTACATAGGAGAAAACGAAAGAGCAGCCAACAATTTGCTGTCCAGCAAGTATTCCAGTTGCGATCAAAGTGCGTCTCTATTCCAGTCACTTGTGAGGATATTTCTTTCAACACAGATTTCCAGCCTGATAATATTGGCCGAAGTGGAAAGGGTAGGTACTTACCAAATTGGAGCCCTTGAAACAGTCTAGATACGTGACGTCTTTTGCTTTCCGCTGCTGGTTGATAGTATGCTCAATGTCTCTGAGGCGCTGGTTAAGGTCATGGTTCCTGCCATGCAGTTTCTCGAGAGACTCCTTAGCGGCTTCGGTCTTTCCATGCGCTACAAGCCAGTAAGGTGACTCTGGAATGAACCAGCTGCATGTGAATAAAATGATGGGGATACTGTATTGCAGGATGATCGGAATGAGGAATGACATGCTGCTAAGCATGGTTTGGGTGCTTTGCAGGACACACGAGCAGAGAAACCTAGGGGCATTAGCTTCATCACGTATTATGTATTAGGCATCAATGTAAAAGACTGACAGCCAGGTTAAGATAGAAACATTAAACAGTGATAGCATCACACCACGGATCTCAGGTGGGGCGATTTCAGAGATGTAGGTAGTTGCTCCTACGGCATACATGGCCATCCCACCATCTATTCTCGTCGTTAGCATCTTTTTGCATGTGATAAGTTCATTCACTTCTTCTTTAAAGTAAGGCTAGGCTCGGGGAATATTTTAGACTTACAGTAAAAAAGTTTCGCGATCATTATTATCTTCCAGTCGCGACTAACTTGAAGCTGTAATATAGCGGCGGCAAAGATAACACTGCCAACAATAAAGACATATCTTCGTCCAAGCCTGGAAGAAGTGTCATGATCAGCTTATAATTATATAACAGCATGATCCGCCCTTAATATGTGGGTATGAAGACATACAACCCGCCAATTGGCCCAGCAAGAGCAGCACCCAAGATGCCCCCAGGGAGAAGCATTGCGTTCCATATGGATTGGTATGCCGCTGAAATAACGTATTCCCCTTGGTATTCATATCCGAATGATCTTTGGTACGGAGGCAACGACACTAGCATAGTGGTATCGAAACCCGTGGGAAAAGCAGCAATACATGCAAAGACACCTCATTCAATATGTCAGTCCTGGTAGTAGCAGATACAGCAAATAGCTAGTAAAGGATAGCATCTATGACGACTGGATTAAACCTTACAGTAAGCGACGATTCGTTTATTCGCAAGCACTCCGTGCAGCGCTGTTCCCTTGGTCGAAGTTGGAGGATTGCTCATTTTGAGTTGAAGAGAGCTGGAATAAGGAGTGTATAGGGAGGCTAATTTCTGCGGGTTTGTGGGTAGTTTTATAGTCGTTTTCTAGTAGCTCGGAGTCGTATAAACTGGCCACAGCTGGAATGCGTCGCATAGTTCAATCCGGAGCAAAGCATTCTCCTGAAACATCGACAAATGCATAGCCCAGCTGTGAGAAATTTAACCAATTCCGAAAAAAGAAGACATTAATTCGGTAGCCGTTATTCTGCGCACTATGCTCAGTTTATTTTTAGATCAACAGGTAAATGAATAGCACCAGGTGCCTTCTTCCTCTGGACACCGTGAACAATCGAAATATGGTCGATTTAAGCTATATCAAACAGATGCGAGACATAGCCTGTGCTATGCGTCTGCAAAGCAAAAAGCAGTGAGATTTTACCGCCAGAGAATCATGTATAACGACGAGCACGACCAAACGAACGAAATGAAGCTAACTATAGAATAGCCTTACAGCCTCCAGCCGCCTTCATATACTGTAAGCTGGGTGAGTGCATACGTCTACCATTACTACCTTCACCGCAGCCATCTACCAATATTGAAATTACGGCTGTGAAAAAGGGGGTAAGTGGTCCACCGAGACTGCAAAGATGACCCGATTGGTGGCTGTAGCTTAGTGCAGATGGTGGTGTGGTGGTGGAGCCGCATTTGTGTCTTCCTCAGCTGCACATTCAATACCACGCAAGGATGTCACGTCTGAGCCGTCAAAGATTTCAGACGGGGGTGTAATTAATACAGTACAATTAGAGTGACAGAATGGCATTTAGTGGTATGGCGATGGTGCACAGGAAATTTAAATTTTGCAGTTCTGATACATACTCTTTCCTTACTACACCGTGACTATTATACAGCACTGCAGTTTTACACAGTTAACTAACTCCTTTCTCACGTCCGCAACTGCCCCGCCTCCACCAACCAATTACTTAAGTAAACCAGTTAATGCCTGTGAACTTGAGATCAGTGCTTGTTGCATGACGTTGATTGGGTGAAGGTTGAGAAAATGAGTTATCTAACGTTTCCTTATGATATGTTATTGTCCTTTCTTCATGCCGACCTGTTGCTCATTCTCATTAGCCGCAAGTGCCTTGACCGTGCCTTCAAGATGGGCATACGCGGCGCAAAGCCAAAATCATTCGGTTTGAGGATCCAACATACCACCGCCGGCATTGCCGCTAGCAGAAAAATCTGCTCGCCCAGTGAGCACTCCAGTTGCCGGTTGCGGCGAACATTGTTGTGTGATCGAGGCTATGATTTCCGACATCAAACGCTTCGACTGCACTTTGGAGAGACTTAAAGGTTCCGTCCTCCGGAGAATGTTCGGTCATGCTCGAGAATATATTAGAGCGTTCCTTTGCTCGATACATCGGAGATAAGATGGTCCTAGTGCTAATGAGACCTATGGGAAGTTTCGAAGGGGTAGGAATCTCCATTATCTTCACTTCAATTCAAGTAGGTGTAACTACTTAGTATGTTATCACATACTCATGTTGTGCTTTTAGGTTCTCCGGTTGCTTCCGTTACGTAGCCCAATTAGAACTGCTACGAATGACAACGATTTTAAAGACAGGGCAGCTGTCATTTTTTTACCGGCCACCAGTGACAAGCGACTACTGAAAGTTTGGTGCGTGGTTGGCATAGGATAGAAACGTTGAAGGTGTTCTAATCGTTCTAACTGATCTAACAGAGCTGAAGAATTTCCCATTCGGGAACCTCCAAAATTCTCCGAACTACTGTTACATGTTTTCAGCTGAGCTGCATCGGTAGAGCGGTTAGAAATTCTAAGTTTTTACACCTGCAAATGTCAAATATACATGCTGGGAAGTACTGTACTATTATCTTATTGAATTCGCGATTTTTGAAGTACGTGCAAGGATAGGTTTAGGCAGCTTCTATTCGTCCGGTTGGCTACTCATCTCACAGTTCAGACAACCCAGAGTCTGTCGGGTATGCGAGCTGCACGAGCTACACAAATCGCGGGTTCAGCCAGACAATACGGTATGATTCTGTTGGCTGACCCGATGGCGAATTTGACTAGGTATCTTAATATCACTACTATTATCTGGCCTATTCTGCAGGTAGTGTCTCGATGTTTTTGGATCCTACACCGACAGCGTTATTGATTAGCTATCTTATCACCCATAATATAAAACCAACGCAAGGCGTTAAACATCTTTTGGTTTTTTTTATAAACCCTTCATGGTATCATCGAATGTTTGTATGCCAGTTCCCCGACCAACGAACCTAGAGTCAGCCCCCGATGGCGGACGTGATCGGTCTTGTTGCGAGTATTTATGGCATTATTCAACTTAGCGGAAAGCTAACACAAGTTTTCGGCGGATACATTGGTGGTGTCAAGCGGGCGCCAGAAGATATAAAAACCCTCCGCGATGAGCTCGATTCACTTACCTCTGTCCTAAACCTGCTGGAAAAGTGCGCGAAGGAGAACCCATTGTCGACGGCGTTACAAGATCTCTGCGGTCAGGATAAAGCCCTTTCCCGATGCAAAGATGAGTTGGAAAAGCTCCAGAACAACCTTGTACCTCCTAAGTCGGGACTGCGAGGGGTGATCGACAGACTGAAATGGCCACTTAAGGAAAAGGAAACGTCTCAGTATATTTCCCAAATTCGAGGGTATACATCTGCGTTCAACCTAGTGGTGTCAACGGTTCAAGTGTACGTCACATGTTACTCGATGGATTTATAGGGTCACGCTAACATTCACCAAGAACACTGTCGAAAGAAATCAAAGAATATGTCATAGATACCAATTCCACGGCCCACAGTTTTCAAACTGACGCCAAATCATGGCGTGAAAAGGAAAGCTTTCGTCATATGAGTAAGAATAATTAAGAATTCTTCCATCATTACAATACTAACATTTATGCGTCCTACCCAGCGGGAAAGCGGAACCAGGTGCTAACGTGGCTCTATTCGAAAGCCTACGACACCCATCATATTAGCATCAAAGATCGGAGAAAAGAAGGAACCGGCAATTGGCTGTTCGAGGGGGCAGTGTTTCAGGGATGGAAGTCTGGGAAGACTCCAGTACTTTGGGCTCATGGCATCCGTATGCGTATCCTGTCACTCCCTTCATTTAAAGGGTATACTAAGTTACAGGATTCAACAGCGGGAGCTGGTAAAACATTTCTAAGGTACGTTCTTAGAATCATCGATATTGTCCGGGTACTGATGACAATTGTAGTTCAATTGTAATCGATCATCTTCTCGCAGAGGCAAGGACTTCAAACTATGGCGTTGCCTACATTTATTTCGACTATAAAGAGCAAAACCAACAGCGGCCGATCGATATCCTTTGTTGCGTCGTAAAGCAACTTGCTACTCAACTACCACTACTCGAACTACCTCTTAAACTCCTGGAGCTGTACGACAACTTGAAGCCGGCAGAGAAAAGACCCAATTCGGACGAGTTAGAAGCCACTCTGTATGTGATTTCTAAATCATTTACCCGAACGTTTATTATTTGCGATGCTGTGGATGAATGCGACCAGGCGAAGCAACGGGAAAGACTTCTTCCATTGTTCCAGCGATTGGGAGGCGATGGCATCAGTTTATTGTTGACCAGTCGGCCCCATCCGGAAGATATCCAAGAAGCCTTCGAAAATGTCCCGCAAATCAATATTTCTGCACAAGAAGAAGATCTATACAGTTTTATTCGGGATAGAATATGCAAGACTCCGAGAGCAAAAAAATTGATTCAAGGGAGCAATATCAAAGACCAGATCGTCTCGAAGGTGGCAAATTCTGCCAATGGAATGTGTGTAGACTTCCGTACAACAATCGTTGCATAGCTAACTTAGTGCAGGTTTCTCCTCGCCCACTTCTATATCGAGCACATCTGCAAGTTAACTACCATGAGCCAGATCCGGGAAGCTCTGAAACAAATCGAAAACGAATCAACCAACGAGAGACCCCTGGATCTTTTGTACGACCGAGCCGTGGAAGATATCCGCAGAAAGAGCCCGAGTGAAGTGGAATTGGCTCTGAAGATCTTCTCCTGGCTTACTACAGCCCGGCGGACACTCACTGTTGATGAGCTCAGAGTTGCCGTGTCCATCGAGCGCGATAAACATCAGCTTGATTATCTGGAAGAACTACCATTAGCCACAACGCTAATTGATGTATGTTCTTCCTTAGTCATTATCGACCATTCGATCATTCGTCTGGCCCACTACACTGTTCATGAATATCTTCTGAGGAAGGAAAGTACTATACAACAAGAACTTCTACCGGAGAAGACAACCTACGGTAATGCAGACTTCAAGCTGGCCACCTCCTGCATTGCATATCTCTCGCTCGACGTCTTTAGAGAAGGCGCCTGTACATCGGAGGTCTCATTCGTTGGCCGGCTCGAAAGGCATCCGCTCCTGGACTATGCCGCCCGACATTTGCATTCCCATCTCAAATGCTGCGACGAACAATTGACTACAGACGAATTTCTCGGTTTTCTTGAATGCCACGGCAAGATGTCTTGTTACCTCCAAGTCGCACATAGTAGTGCGTATAGTCGATATGGTCATGACTGGTACCCGAAAGGAATCCGTCCAATACACATAGCATCTCGGGTCGGACATAAGGCGGCTGCCCAACGGCTGCTCCAAGAGCCAAGCAATGTAGATGCGGTAGACGATGACGGCCGAACTCCTTTGCATATGGCTGCCGAAAATGGTGATATAGAGATGTTGAGAGTTTTAGATGAGCGGGGCGTTAATGTTCAAGTGGCCTGCAAAGGCGGCCGGACTCCACTACACATGGCTTCCGACAGTGGCGATATCAAAACCGTGTGCTTCCTGGGGGGAAAAGGTGCAGACGTAGGGTCCAAGGACAAAAACGGCCGGATTCCTCTGCATATGGCCGCCGAGAATGGGCACAATGTGGTAGTGCAGTTCCTCATAGATAATGGTGCGGACGTAAACACGACAGACCACCACGGTTGGAGTCCTCTACATCTGGCTTCTCGACATGGTCATCTCGACACGGTACAATTCCTTCTAAAAAGCAACTCCGATGTGAAAATTACCGATAATATCGGCTGGACGCCATTGCTCATGGCGGTCGAAAATGGAAACATTGAGACGGTGCGGTTCCTCGTGGAGATGGGTGCCGACGTGAAAGTGATAGACAACGACAAGTGGACGCCTCTGCATATGGCCGCCGAGAATGGTGACATTGAGATGGCCCGGGTCCTTGAAGAGAAGGGTGCCAATGTGGACGCAACGGACTCCGATTACTGGACCCCTCTTCGTATGGCCGCGAAGAGCGGCGATATTGCGACGATACGATTCCTCGAAGAGAAAGGCGCCAATGTAAATGTAATAGATATTGACGGCGGGACCCCTTTGCACATGGCAGCTCAGACCGGCAATTTCGAAGTGGTGCGCTTCCTTGCAGAAAAGGGCACCGACATAAAGGCTACAAATAACGCGGGGCGAACCCCCTTACACATGGCTGCTCGAAACAGAGATCTCAAAACGGTGCAGTTCCTAGTGGAGCAAGGTGCCGATGTAATGGCAACAGACAACGACGGTCGAACCCCTTTACACATGGCTGCCGAAAATGGTGATATCCATACTGTGCGCTACCTTAGGCATAACGGGGCCAATGTGAAAGCGGCAGACAATGACGGCCAAACTCCTTTGCACACAGCTACCCGTCATGGTGACCTCAAGACTCTAAATTACCTAGGAAATTGCGCCGATGTGCGGGCTGCGGACAATCAAGGCCAAACCCCCTTGCATATAGCTGCCCAGAATGGCAACATAAGTGCATTACACTTCCTGGAAGAGAAGGGCGCTAATGTGAACGAAATAGACAAAAATGGTCGAGCACCTCTGCATCTGGCTACCCTTAATGGCCATCTTGAGTTGATTCGAATCTTGGAAGGGATGGGTGCCGACACGGAGGTAACGGACTACTTTGGTCGGCACGCCTTGCATATAGCTGCACGGAACGGTGATATTAAAACGGTACGAGTCCTTGAAGACTTGAAAAAAGGTGCCGACATGACGACAAAAGATGGCGACGGTTGGACCTATTTGCACATGGCTGCCTGGAACGGTCACATTGAAATAGTGCGGTTCTTTGAAAAGAAGGGTGCCGAAGTGGATGTAACAGATAACTGCGGTCGGACACCCCTGTACATGGCTGCCGAGAATGGATATATTGATACGGTCAGATTCTTACAAGAGAAAGGTGCCAACGTGCAGAGAGTGGATATGAATGGTCGTTCTTCCTTATTCATGGCTGCTCAGAATGGCCATATCGAGACTGTACGGTTTTTGTCGGATAGCGGTACCGATGTGAGGATGTCAACAGATGAAGATGGATGGACTCCATTGCATATGGCTTCTTGGAATGGTCACCTTGAAACGGTGCGGTTCCTAGTGGAGAAGGGGATTGATGCAGGAGTGGTAGCTAAAAATGGTTGGACGCCTTTGCACATGGCTATAGAGAACGGGGACGTCAAGACTGTGCGGTTTCTTGAAGGGCTGACTGCCGATGTGAGAGTAGCAGGACGTACCAGGATTCCACTGTACAGAGCTATTTTATTACTTCTAGTGATATTTGTTATTGGTGCAGTACTTTATATTTTTTACTCAGGATAGAAGCATGCATAGATCGCTACATGTAAGGCTACTTCTTTTAGCAAATAAACTTAGTGCATAGCAATCACAGTTAGCTTCCTGTACTCCGGCGGAAATAAATTCCTGAAGTCTTGTCGCGACAAAACTCAAACACTACAGTCCCGCCGCCAAATACTTAGCCAGGCAAACGCCCGATCTGGTGAGGTTACACACAATAGCCGCCCAAATCTGGTGAAAGATGTTCAATCGGATAGGCAGCTTATTCTAAACTCATCTTGTTTGGTACCTCTTCAAACCAATCACTGCTATTCTTTTGAATAAAGTCGTTACGGGGCAAAATAAAAATGAGCACAAGATATACTCTAAGCTTATATAAACTTTAATTCCTAAGATTTATTTGCTTCCCACAGTATTTTCAATAGACAATAAGTCCTTAGAATTCACCGTTAGCATAATAATTATTAAATCATCATACCGGCGTTTTACCGCCATAAGTCGGTATTACAAAGAATTTCACAATTCTTCTGGGCAAGCAATTCACCCATTATACAAAAGGTACGCTCTTATTATTTATTTAGATTTTGATCGAGCTACTTATAAAACTACTATTTCATTACATTTCCCTCACGGTACTATTTTCACTATCGCTTAATATGCCCATATTTAGCCTTAGAGAAAGGTTCCCCTTTAGTTGTTCAAACAGACTTATATCCATTTTACTTAATAGCTTATAGGCTTTTCTACTTTCATTCACACTAATCATAGAATCTCCTTTGTTTTTTTTTCCTGAAGTTACTTAGATATTTCATTTCACTTTGTTTTATTATTTAATTTCTCTTAAAGCTCATGTGTAATATAATACAACTTCATTCTCTTTGGTATATTGCTAGTAATCCGTAATAGTTCTTCATATACTATCCATAATATTATGGTGGATATTAGATTCCATATCGTTTATGTTGGGTAATTTTAAATGTCAATTGAACTCGATATCCTGCTTTATTAGTAGACTTTGCAATACCAACATAAAAGCAGCCCTCAGCTTCCACAAATCCAGTTAGTCAATTAAGATCTGAGATAATCTGATCTTCAACTCTAGGTCTTTCCACAGGAATAATATCCGGGAAAGCTTCCTTTAAAGAGTCTGAAAAACCTAAATTAATAGCAGCTTTAATACTTAAAAATTCACAGAAACCCCCAGGAGTAAGTTGTTCTTTACGTAGAACTAGTTCAAAAGCTCTTTTAAATAATAGATAATTAGCCCGTTTTTGCGTTAACAATGGGTACTTGTCAAAATGGTCTATAATTACCAAGATATCTTTTATTGATGAAACTCGATACTTAGACGAGAATTTCCCATGTTTATCTATACCGCTGATGCCATTAAAAAGGAGTTGAACATTTTCCAATAACGCTCGATCCCTATCATGTAACACTATAGTAAACTCATATTTTACTTGATATCCGGTTTGAATTTTGGGAGTTTTTTGCAAAAAGATTCCAAAACTTCCCAGCATTTCTCCGAACATAGTACCCTGGTTGGAGGTTAGGCTTGTGGAACCGCCACCAAAGCCGTAGAGACCTGCATGAAGCACCGTGTGATGAGGCTATCAGGCGCATGAACTACCCCACTTTGCGATTCAGCTCAACAAGACGCATCTCCAACCATCAAAACGACGAGCAAATTATCGATTCCAGCGCAGTGTCAAGACAATACTGTCGGTCATAACGAGGTGCGAACATTTTGTGAGTAGATTCACCCCTTCCGTACTCCCATCGCCATGGAATCCCAGGAGTCTCTATCGATGATGGCTAAGTTCCAGCTCCAATAAGAGATGGAGGTTGTCGGCATAGGGCTCGCCATTCCCGGGGTAATCGATCTTCTCCTCAAAACTGCCCTTAGCGGATACAAGGTCTTTTCGAGCGTGCAGTCGCACGGTTCTCAACTCGGACAGCACCAGTGGCATCTTGACCGGCAACGGGAACGGTTTGAGGAGTGGACCACACAACTACGGAACAATAGCGGATCCACCTCCGCGCTATTCGCCTCCGAAACGAGAAGGGGCCAATTCATCCTCGAAACATTAGTCCGCATAGCTGCTGTGTTCGCGGAGGCCGATCAGTTGGAATCCAAATACGGCATAAAGCGTTCTACGTCACCCGAAAACGCGAGACGGATCCGATCCGCTTCTCCGGCACCATCGATTCGTTCTACACGTTCAGAGAATGGCAAGTCGGGGTCTCGTAGGGCTAAAATCCGCCACAAAGTTATGGGCTTGCTCGGGAAAGAGTCGACTCATGCAAGGAGCTCATCCGACTTGCTACAGGTGCCCCCGACTTTGTCTCCGGAGCCCTCACCCTTCATGAACTTTTCCGTCGCCACCTTAGAGCTTCAGTCTACTGAAATTTCCGTGGAATCAATTCGGAGAACAGACCTAGATTCCAACGTAGATCCCGCCGATTCGAAAAGAAATTACCTCCAAAAATTAGCCCAGCAGTATCAGAGCAATCTATCAGCCTATAGCCATGTGGAGTGGGAAGTCTGTGGCCGGAACAACCTTCAAGCTCTGATTGACGACCTGAAAGAATACAATGATGCACTTGTGGAGCTGACCAAAACCCTTTTCCAAATTTGTAAGTGCCTCTCTAGCACGGATTTGATTCCACTAACCTTTCTATGAAGCCCTGTTACTTCCACAGTTTGACGAGTTTGTCGTCAATGCACAGCTACCATTTCCTAAGAACAAAAAATTCTCTGGTAGAGAAGACATCCTCGCGGAACTGAGTACATTCTTTACCCCCGATCGAACCGATGTAACCACGCCATCTGTGAGGAAGGTTATAGTTCTCCATGGCATGGGTGGAGTAGGAAAGACTCAGATCGCACTACAATATGCACATCTCCACCGAGACTGTTATACCGCCGTATTTTGGATAGATGCCCGAAATAAAGGAACCATGGCAACAAGTGGTCTCCACATTTTGGAAAAGCTTATATCGCACTACTCAATCAAATACCCGACCCTTCACGGTGCAGAAAGGAACGACCGAATCTCCCTTGATCTTGGGATCCCGGGACAAATAGAGGCCTCGGGGAAGCTCGTACAGGGTGTTTCGGGTTGGAAGGTAGTTCAGGATTGGCTTGCAAAGAGTGGAAACACAAAATGGTTATTGCTAGTTGACAACAACGACGACCAGGAAGCAGTCCGGTTGGATGATTCACTTCCGACCTGTGAATGGGGTAACATCATCATTACTTCGAGAAATCGGCAGGCCTGTGATCACGGACGATCTGTGCCGGTATATGCTATAGGAAAAGAAGCGGGGGTGCAATTGCTTCTCCAAGGAGTGGGCAAAAATTCTGAAGAGCTATCTGAAGAAGGTGTGATTGAGTTCACCCTCAATACCTATCATCAGCGAACTAACTTACGTTTCTTAGAAAGGCTAAATGCAGAGAGAACCACAGAGAAACTTGGCGGGCTTCCCCTGGCGATTGCACAAGCCGCAGCGTACATGGTCTCCACCGAGACAGGCTTTGAACAGTATTTTCGCGAATTAGATTCGAACATCAAAGATATGTTAAATACGCAATTCAATGGTCCCTACAGAAACGGCAATAGTTTTACCTGCTGGAAAATGTCCTTCGATGCCCTGGGGCCTGATGCAACTCAACTGCTGCAGGTATGCGCATACTTTAGCAATGAGGATATACCCCATGAACTGCTCACAAGGGGTATTGAGGCAATGGATTGGTTGGACAAAGGTCAGTAAAATGTTAAAGCATGATGCACTCTACTAAAACTATATGTTCAGATAAGAACCGATTAAGGGCGGCAATCAACAATTTAGTTTCATTCTCCTTGGTCCAGCGGAAGACAACATCAAGCTCTAAGGATGGAAGCTTCTGGATTCATCCGCTTGTTCATCTTTGGGCTCAGGAGATTAAATCAGACGAGACCCCAGCCTCACAGGATACTGCTCCGGGACAGAAACATTTCAAACGAGCAATTTGTATAGCCGGAGATAGACTTCAGCCCCGAGCAATGCACAGAACACAAATGGATTGGGACTTTGACCGGTCTATTGCAACACATATTGAACTTTTCGCTAAATACCTACCGGAGATCTGCAACCAGAAAGTCCATGACCCCAACGAAACTGACCCTCAGTTTGCCGAGGCGCTTTATAAAATAGGCTCCGTGGAGTGTCATTGGGAGCGATACGATCGTTCGGAATCTTTCCTGAGGGCTTCGATATCTGCGTACGAGAAAACATCAGATGCCGTCGACCATTTCATTGCGATGGGATCTATGTCCATTACGCTCGGCCACCAAGCTGGGAGAACAGCTGAAGCCCTCGTGTTTGCTCGCAGGGCCTTGGAAAGGATACAGAGCCTTGGGGAAAAGGAGAGAGTGGGTGCGGAGAAACGTGATATATATAGGTTTACTTTCATGTGTACTGTCGCCCGTTTGCTCTCGAAGAGCGGAAAGTACGACGAAGCCACAGAATTGTACAACAGTGCCATATCTGAGGCAGAAGAAACAGTTGGACCTGAACACATTTTAACTTTAGCCATATTGGACGATATGGCGACTGATGCCGGTAACAACGGTCACAATGACCAGGCAATGGAGCTATATATGCGGGCTTTGCATGGCTACCGCTGCTGTCTTGCTGCTGGACACATTTTGATCAACCGAACTAATTACAATTTGGGAATATGTTACAACAGAAAGGGCAACTATCAGGAAGCACTGCGCTATGCATTTCTTGCACTAGAAAGCTATGAGAAGACTCACGGAATGCATAACACAGCGACTCTAGACGCCGTAAGCCAAGTCGGAAATACCTACTACAACTCAGGTGATTATGAAAATGCGTTGACTTACTATCGCCGATCACTGGAAGGCTATGAGAAGACCGTCGGAACGGATCATACAGACACTCTAATCACCATGCAAAGGATCGGGGTTGCCTACTACAACTCACATGATTATAAAAATGCGTTGACTTACTATCGCCGATTGCTGGAAGGAAGGAAGAAGACCTTGGGCGCCGATCACGCCGATACCTTGGAGGCGGCGCAAGATATCCGTGACGCGGAGAGGTATATCACCACAACAGAGTCAAGCGCAGCATCACAGACATCGTCAATTTGAGTAAGCAGATCTGGCTACAGTCTTAGGCTGGTTTAGCTGACCGTTTTACTGTAGCATCTCTCTGTCACATTCGATGGGGCCACATGCTACCGCACCATGACTGAAGACCTACGTTCCCTTTTTTTCTCTCAAGGAGGAGTCTGCAATCAACTTTTAGCGATATGAAAGTTTGTTGGAGGATCATTCTTATCAAGATTTTCCCTCGTTCTCTTTGATGATCTGTTGTATTTGGCGGAGTGCTGGGTGATTCGTTAGGGATGTGGGACGAACGAATGACAAGACTAAGCATAAAATCGTGCACTGATTGTGAGACTACTCGTTGTCGGTTGCTATGACCGCCGGGCCGGAAACATCCGCGGCACGTGTCCAGTCGCTGTTCGTTATCGGTTCCGAACGTATCCGGGGGTACACGTGGTCGACTCGGGGTAATTGAGGATTTACGGTTACATACTCTACATGCCGCGATTGGGCTCATAAGCACGGGCTTCGGGAGTTAGCTGCAAGTCCGTCGCACAAGCTTCTTGATGGAGATCCAAAATGCACTTCAGAAGTCATTACATCAATACCTAACACGTAGTACCCCGTTACTATACACCCCCTCAACCCCCCAACCCCCCAACCCCGCAACCCCTAAACCTGCCCCCAAATCCACTCCGCCACTCCCCTCCCCACAGCCCCGCGCTCAACCTGCGCACCAACCCACCCAGCAACCGTCGCAACACCCACCAACACACTCGTCCACAGCCCCCACCGGATCAGCGTCTCCAATTCCCCCTCTTCCCGCTCCCCCACTTCCACGCTTGTCACCTGCGTCGGCTTTTCGAGCGCCTCCAGACGCGCAGTAAGGGTCTGGATTGTTGACTGCAGGTCCGAGATAGCGTGGTCGCGGTTGGAGAGGAGGGAGAGGAGTTCGGTGAGGGTTGGGGAGGCCGGTATTTCGGTAGGTCCCTCATCGTGTCGGGGGGCTTTCTTCTTATGGCCGGAGTCCGTGTCCGGGTCGGCGTTGGGGCGTTTAGTCTGTGCCGCGAGTTGCGCCCTGTGTGTGCGTGCCGACGGGCCGGATGTGAACTGTGTCGGTTCTGTAGCGAACTCCATTTGCAGCGTTCGAGGCGAGGATTGTTGCCGCTCTTTGGTTGTATGGGGCTTGTGAGAGGCTGCTTCGTGTGCTAGTTCTTGGTGGTGGGAGTCGCCGATGTTGGTGCCGATGTCTTTGCCGGTGAGGGTGGTCTGCTGGAACTCTTTGGTTTCGGGGGAGGTTTTGGGTTTGGGGGTGTGGTGAGGGGCGTCTTCGTGTGCAAGTTCTTGGTGCTGAGTATCCCCGATGTTCACTCCGATGTCTTTGCCAGTCAGGGAGGTATTCTGCAGCTCTTTGGTCTCTAGTGAAGTCCCGGATCCATTTGTGTTGCTGTGCGCCGCTTCTTCGTGCGCGACCTCCTGGTGTCTGAAGTCACCGATATTTCCACCAATGTCGCTGCCGCTGACGGAGGTCTGCTGTAACTCTCTGGCTTCCGGGGAAACCACATTTCCTTCCGTGTTATTTTGCTCGGCTTCCATGTGCGCGAGTTCCTGGTGGAAGGCATCGCCGATATTAGTACCGATGTCGTTGCCCGTGAGTGTTGTCTGCAACAGTGCCTTCGTTTCCACAGCCGGAGTCCCAATGTTCTCAGTGTTGTTTGGGGTCTGCGGAACTGGCGGCGACGGGTTGATATCGATATTTTCGTAGGAGCCGCCGAGGTCGATGGAAGAGTGCTTGCTGTTGGCGACGATGTCCGCATAACTCGGTCCATTGGATGAATTGGGGTGTATAGATTCCTCCTCCAACGCATCCTCCAACTCATTCGTATCCAAATTCTTTGCCTCCTCCCTCACATTCCCACCCTCCTTCGCCGCATCCTCCAATCCAGTCTCATCTAGATTCTTCGCCGCCTCGGCAGCGCCCTGGTAACCCTCCATCTTCTCGGCTTCCTCTTGATCGCTGGCCCCTACCTGCCTTCTTCCAGATGTGTACTGCCCTTGCACGGGCGAGCTTGCTTTTGAGGAGAGTGGTGGGTTGGTGCTGAAGTGGCGCCCGCGATCGGGGGGTGACTCGTTGAGCTCTTTATCCGGGCGGCCACCGACGTAGCGGACACGAGTGGGAGAGCTTGCGCGGTTGCAGATCTCGGAGTGGGCAGCGTCGTGGATGACGGCGGATAGTGTATCCGCGGCGGTGTTTTGCGTGTGCGGTGCGTGGTCGGGTTCAGATCCCTTTTCCTCTTTGAAATTCCCACTCTCACACAACTTCTCAACGATCACACGCTCTGCGTTCTCCAGGTGTTCTTCGGCTGGTAGACACGGGGGGGATGGTGGAGGGCTGATCTCGCCGGGGGAAGTGGCAGTCGATTGTGTGTCGGAGACGGGCGTCGCGGGGTCCGGGGTGGCTGAGCTCTCTGTCGCTGGTTTGTCTAGGGTGATTGTGGTGGGCTTCTTGGATTTCTTGGATTTGTGGGATTTGTTGGATGTGCCCATTGTTGCGGTGGTGAGCGAGAGGGGAAAGGATCGCCGCTCGAGAGACGATGGGGGACGGTGTGTCGTCATGCGAATTGAGTTTACGTGATGGTGACGTCGCCAGTGGGATGCTCAGCCGAGCGACACAACAACCGCCAAAGAGGATTAAGCAGTCTGAGAGAAGCGACACAGGTCACATAGAGCGAAACGCAGCAAAGACAGAAAGTCCAAGTTCCGTTCTCAAAGATACTCTCCAAACTATTCAGAACATTTCTCCATTCCCGCCGATATATCCCACCGCCCGCATTCCGCACTTCTCCCGCCAAAATCTCACCACATCCTCAAACTCCTCCGGCACCTTATACCAATGCTCGAACCCTGGATACCTAGTCCACTGCACATCCATCCCAAGCCTCTCGAACGCCATACGCATCTCCAACCCGACCTGATACGCCACGACTCTGTCGGCATCCCCATGACCCAACCACACGGGCGTCCTCAAGACCTCGCTCACCACCTGATCCTCCAGCGGCGGCTCCTTTAGAATCATCTCCCTCAGCCTCCCCAACAGCCGTATCCTCTCCCACTCCTCCTCATGCCCTGCAAGCCCCTTCATAATCTCCTCGGCAAACGGCATCCACCCGCTCATCCCGACCACGCCCTGCACCTTCTTCCCACCCAGCAGCAGCGTCATAACTGCAACCGCACACCCCTGACTCAGCCCTCCCAAAAGCACCGGCACCTCTTCGCCATCAATGAGTTCGCCGACATGTTCCACCACCTCCTTTAGCCCCTCCAGCTGCTGCGGGGTGTACGACTCCGGCGGTGTGCCATGGAAAAAATCGAACCATTGCCGGATGCGACGGCGGAAAACAAGTGAGAAAGTCTCGGATGGGGTCGGGAAGATGAATTTGAGACCGGGAAACTGCGCGGTGCCGTAGAGGTCGCTGTGGAAGATTGGGCCGAAGATAGGGGCGGTGTCGCCACGGCCATGGAGGAAGATCAGCGTGTGCGTGTGTGTGCCTGAGGCGGGGATCGTGAGGGGCGCGAGGAAGGCGGGTTGAGACATGCTGTGACGAGATCAAGGCGGGGTGCGGGGAACTCCGGAAGTTGCTGGTGGGACAAGCGCGGTGGAATAGGGCTGAAGAGCTGTTTGGCGATTGGCTGGCGGTGCGAGTGGGGGTGAGTGAGATTGTGTGGTGGAGGCATGCGATTGGTGCTGAAGCGATATCCTTACGGGCGATCGAGAGACCTCAGTACATCATCTGTTTTCACTCGCTGTCATGGTCGGGGGGGGGGTGTCAAAGAGGTCGAATTGCTTGATTACCATAGATGTCAGTTGTCAAGGACGGCATAACTGTGGCTAGGCACATTATGAGTGAGGTAGCCATAGGCAAGAACATCATGCACTAGAGCTGCCGCACTCCGTATTCCATCAGACGAAGTCGTTGAAGTGTAAACCAAATCCAAGCACTCCATAGATAACGAGGAAAAGCCACTTCTTAATAATAATCCATAGCTAGACACGTTACTCCTTCCTCTCAAGCACCTACCCCTCCCCTAGACCACCTCCGCAACCCTCAATTCCGCCTCCTCAATCTCCCTCCTCCGCCTCGCATCCTCCCACCTCACCAAACTCCACTCACACTCCCCTCTACACTCTCTCTCCTTCCCGCGCCAGCATTCAATCACAAACCGATCCGTCCTAACCTTTCCCTCCCACCTCACCACCGTCGGCATTTTCTTATACATCACCCCTTCCTCCTCCATACTTTCCAAAACCAACTCCAGTTCCTCCTCAAACTCCCCCTCCTCCTTAAGCACACTCACCACCGCCCTCCCTCCCACGGCCAGCACCCTCGCAACCTCCCTCAGAAACCCCATTCTCTCCTTGGGTAAAACCAAGTTCCCTATCCCACCAGCCGCAAACACCGCCAGATTCACGCGTCCGCTTAACTTCTCGGGCAGTGCAATAGCGCTAGTTTCCACCCAGTGTACGTTCCTCCCCGGCGTTGTGTCACGGGCGCGCGAAAGCATAGCGGCGGAGTGGTCAATCGCCCAGATTTCGGCGGGGGAGGAGGGGAGGTGGCGGATTATACTACCGGTTCCGGTGCCGATGTCAAGGATTGTTGGGTTTGGGTGTTAAGGGAAGAGGCGGGCTAGGAGCGGGGTTGAGGCGGGAGGGGAAGTGCCAAAGAGGTGGGTGACCCAGTGGTCGTAGAAGGCCGGGTAGAAGGGGGAGGTGTAGGCGTATGAGGCGTGGGAGGTGAGCTGGGTGTCGAGGGGCATTTGAGTGTATTGGGCAGATATTGGGAATTTTTCTTGCGGTGATGTGAGGAAGAGAAATTCCGAAAGTGGGCGGGTGGGAAGGGAACGATTAAGGTATTGTGTACTTGTGTCGCACAGAGATGCGGGTCAGAGCTACATTGCACCGCCATACTCACTCTTCAGCCCTAAGCGCCGGTTTGTGACAGACTACTTCAGCCCTAGGTACTGCCCTCCAAATTGGGTTTCTATGCGTAAGGGTGATTTTGCCTGGAGACTGACGGTGGAGTGTCGATCCACGATGGCTCAAGGTCGGGAGAATTATGGCTTGGCGCCTGCTTCAGTGATATCGCAGGGCTGACTCCGCTCGGAGCGAGTGACCGAGTCATTGTTTATGAATGCTACGTCAAAGTCGACCCAGAGGTTGAATTGTGTACTTAAGCCCTCGTTCGCAGTCTAATATTACGTTCCTATTCGACAGGTGATGTGGAAGAATAGGAGCTTTTGTCTTAAGCTTACTTAAGACTATGTCGGAATCACAAAGCGATCCAGCTCTAGCCAAACACAAGTGCAAAAGCCCGCAATCCCCTCGGCTGCTCGCCCACAGCCATCAATCATTTCATCACTAAGACAAAAAGATAACTTCCCAATGCAGCAAGCGCCCTAAACACCGATCCTGAAGGCTATTATACGCCAGCAACACGATATATACAAAGAAAAGAAACTGAACCCTCTGGATACACCTCCTAACTCGCTAGACCTTCATATTCAGTCTGTCGAAGTGTTCCCCAGCATTACTATTGAGTGCTTAGAATTGCGGTTCGTGTTATCCATACTGCTTAGACAATCGTACTTAGTGTTTTAAGGCGCTCCCGGACTTTACTGTCGAGGACTTAGACTTGCCCGATATTGTTTTGGATGACTCCGTTCATTCAGTCGAAGTTTTCTCGCAAAATCCATTCGGATCCGCGAACGCTGCTCATTCTTGCATAACGGTCATCGAGGAGAGTAACTGCTTACGTCAGCTGTCAGAAGGATTGTTTGTTTGTTTGTAATCATATTGCATTCGGCCGCTAGCGGCCATGGCATATCCTGTACACATTTCCTCCCCACTTCTTCCGTAACATAAAGAAACAAAAGCAAAGTCGTGAGTCCTCTTCCCCAACAACAAAAGAAACCGCCAAAAGCAACAACAAACTTTTACACCCCCCCATCACTCGACTCCTTGTGATCTGAGTTCTCCACCTCCTCCTCCACTCCACTAATTCTGCCGACACCTGTATAAAAAAGAAAATCTAACAATGCCTGCGAATGTTTTTCCTCTGCAAAAACAAAACACATAGGCAAACTAATCTTCGGCTTCTTCATCACTTTTTCGATCCCTTCATACCCTTCTTCCCACTCTTGCCCGTCAACCCAAAGTCACCTTTGTTCCCGTTTCCATCTCGTACACCACTTAAATAGGTGGTCTCTTGTCTGATATTCGTGCCCACACCACCAGCACTTCATATCTCTTCTTTTTCCAATGCGCATTAAGTATTTCCCCATAAGAGCATGCCCTGTCTTAAGTTGATAAAATCTCGCCGCAATCAATTTTTGGGATTTCATCACAGCCCTGTTACCCCCCCTCTTCACCAAATCATACCGGTAACTGTGCTTCGATTTCTTTCCCATCTCTTTTATTTCTTCTTTACTTTCCTCCCATTTCGTCTCCGTCAAACGTCGACCAATGTGAGCGAAAGATACATAATACAAATGTTCTAACAGATTTTGCGTTTCGGTATAACTTCCGCAATGCTTATACGCTGCATTCGTTGCCTGTAGGTCCGCTTCTTCGTTGCCTTCCACACCCTTATGCGCAGGTACCCACCGGTACTCTACCCGAATGTTTTTATCGGTCAACTCGCTTTCCCAATTGATTGTTCGTAATGCCAGTACTTGTCCTGGTCCTGGTTCGTCCGATTGTATTCTTCATAAAGTTGCTTGGGAGTCCGTAAAAATCGTCACTCTCCTTACTTCTTTTTCTCTGCAAATCTCATCCCCGATTTTCACCGCGTCTGACATCGCATACATTTCTGCGTCAAACGCCTCCTTCTGTCGGCCTAGGTGTACCCTCCTCATATTCCATCTCTCCTCTTTCCATACCACTGCACACCCAACCCACTCATCTTCTTTCCTCGATCCATCAGTCCAAAGAACTAAGCCATCCCTTTCTTTTCTTGCTTCTTCGAATGCTTGTTCTTCTTCCTGAATTATCACTTGGCCTTGCAGCCTCTTTCTAATTTCCAGTAAGGTGGTCCCCTGATATCTCCTCTTTTCAAAGGGGTAATCCTCCGGGATCAACTCATCAATCCCCTCCACCCTTCATACCACATTTCCTTCCATTTCTAACTCTTTCCCTCCACCTGTAGCATCAGGCATCATCATCTGTCTCATCTTATAACGCCTAACCCGATTATTAGGAATCGACTTTGCCGGTCTAAGTCCGGCATTATTCATTAAAGCTCCTTGAGGTGTTGTCCTAAAGCATCTGGTTACCCTTCTGCCCTGTTCATTCAATATTTGTTGAACCTCCTGCGCTCTATTTTTCTGTCCTTTCCACCACAACTCAGCTCCGTATAAAGCAATGGCCTGTACTGCGGCGACTTGAATTCATTGACATCCTTCCAGGCTTAATCCTTTCTTCACCATCAAGGACCTCACCCAATTCTGTGCCCATTTTGCTTTCGCAAAAATCTTTTTCGTATGATCATTCAGGGTAAGCATACTATCCAGCCATACCCCCAACCACCTTGTCGATACTCTATAGTGTTAGCAACGGGTCTGGACCGTCACTTTTGGTCCGGGTACGGGTCGGAACCGAACCGGAGCCAGATTGGTGGTCCGGGTTGTGAATAAACCCGAACTGTCGATTCGGGTACGGTTCCATCGACATCTCCCTACCTGTCTGAATTGGGCGGGTTCTCAGCGGGTTGTATAGCGGGTCCATCTGTAAATTCATATAACATGCTTGCGTTTGCTATTCGATTATAGTACTCAGTCAAAATCGATCATTTGACATTCAGTAATCACATTTTGCATGTTTTGCATGTTGCGAGATCAACAATATTTTAATTCATGTTTTTCTTTCAATGATTTGTATTTTTAACCAGGGAGAAGGTCAATATTTCAATTATAAGCTCAAATATCCATTCGATGCCTTCATTACCCGATCTGCATCACCTGTAATTGATGACCCTCAGTTAATGCTAAGTTGACAGATATTGTCAGAATGGCGCCGTGACCGTGTCACTTCCTCTTTTGCACATAGTGGATGGCAATACATTGGTTATGGATAGCAGCGAGAAAATCACTTACCAATTACCTTATTTACAAGACCAAACATTGTGGAGGCTCCATTGATGCTTGAGGTGTAGCGGCATTGACACAGACCATATTGCCTATAAAGGCTGCCAATACTTCCAATATGGGTAAATGCCGTAGCACAGCCCTTGGATTTTACAAGATGCAACACACAAAATCGTTGACGCTCTGTTGACGCTCATTTTCAGACAGGTGCTGTGACCATGTCACGATTGCATTTCCACAGAACGGCTGCCAGTACGTTGATTATGAACATATGCCGTAGCAGAGCCCATGGAATATACATGATGCAACACCCAAAAGCATTGACACTCTGTTGACACTCAGTTGACACTGTGTTCATGCTCTGTTGACGCTCTGTTGATGTTGTGTTGACGCTCTGTGGACGCTCATTTTGAGGTGTAACGGTATCGACAAACATGATAATGCCTATAAAGGCTGCCAATACGTCGATTATGGATAAATGCCGTAGCACAGCCCTTGGATTATACAAGATGCAACACACAAAATCGTTGACGCTCGGTTGACGCTCATTTTCAGACAGGTGCTGTGACCATGTCACGATCACATTTGCACAGAAGGGCTGCCAATACATTGATTATGGACATATGCCGTAGCAGAGCCCTTGGAATATACATGATGCAACACCCAAAAGTGTTGACACTCTGTTAACACTCAGTTGACGCGGTGATGATGCTCTGTTGATGCTCTATTGACGTTCATTTTGAGGTGTAACAGTATCGACAAACACGATATTGCCTATCAAGGCTACCAATACTTCGATTATGGATAAATGCCGTAGCACAGCCCTTGGATTATACAAGATGCAACACACAAAATCGTTGACGCTCTGTTGACGCTCATTTTCAGACAGGTGCTGTGACCATGTCACGATCGCATTTGCACAGAACGGCTGCCAATACGTTGATTATGGACATATGCCGTAGCAGAGCGCTTGGAATATACATGATGCAACACCCAAAAGGGTTGACACTCTGTTGACACTCTGTTGACACTGTGTTGATGCTCTGTTGACAATCTGTTGATGCTGTGTTGACGCTCTGTTGACGCTCATTTTGAGGTGTAACGGTATCGACAAACACGATATTACCTATAAAGCCTGCCAATACTTCGATTATGGATAAATGCCGTAGCACAGCCCTTGGGTTATACATGATGCAACACACAAAATCTTGACGCTCTGTTGACGCTCATTTTCAAACAGGTGCTGTGACCATGTCACGATCGCATTTGCAAAGAACGGCTGCCAATACATTGATTATGGGTCTATGCTGTAGCAGAGCCCTTGGATTATACATGATGCAACACCCAAAAGTGTTGACACTCTGTTGACACTCTGTTGACACTGTGTTGATGCTCTGTTGACGCTCTGTTGATGCTCTGTTGATGCGCTGTTGACGCTCTGTTGACGCTCATTTTGAGGTGCAACGGTATCGACAAACACGATTTTGCCTATAAAGGCTGCCAATACTTCGATTATACATAAAGGCCGTAGCACAGCCGTTGGATTATACAAGGTGCAACACACAAAATTTTTGACGCTCTGTTGACGCTCATTTTCAGAGTGGGGCTGTGACCATGTCGCGATCACTTTTGCTCAGAACAGCTGCCAATACGATGATTATGGATATCTGTCATAGCAGAGCCCTTGGATTATACAAGATGCAATACCCAAAATCATTGACACTCTGTTGACACTCTGTTGACGCGGTGATGATGCTCTGTTGACATGCTGTTGACGCTCGGTTGATGCTCATTTGGTGGTGTAGCAGTATCGACACACGATATTGCCTGTAAAGGCTGCCAATACTTCGATTATGGATAAATGCCGTAGCACAGCCTTTGGAGTACACAAGATTCAACCCACAAAATCGTTGTCACTCGGTTGACGCACATTTTCAGACTGGGGCAGTGACCATGTCATGATCGCTTTTGTTCAGAATGGATGCCAATACGTTGATTATGAGTCCATGCCATAGCAGAGCGCTTGGATTTTACATGATGCAACACCCAAAATCGTTGACACTCTGTTGACAATCTGTTGACGCTGTGTGGATTCTCTGTTGACAATCCGTTGACGCTCTGTTGATGCTCATTTTGAGGTGTAGCAGTATCGACACACACGATATTGCCTGTAAAGGCTGCCAATACTTCGATTATGGATAAATGCCGTATCACAGCCTTTGGATTACACAAGATGGAACCCACAAAATCGTTGACGCTCTGTTGACGCTCATTTTCAGACTGGGGCAGTGACCATGTCATGATCGCTTTTGCTCAGAATGGATGCCAATATGTTGATTATGGGTACATGCCATAGCAGAGCGCTTGGATTTTACATGATGCAACACCCAAAATTGTTGACACTCTGTTGACAATCTGTTGATGCTGTGTGGATGCTCTGTTGACAATCCATTGACGCTCTGTTGACGCTCATTTTGAGGTGTAGCAGTATCGACACACGATATTACCTATAAAGGCTGCCAATTCTTCAATTATGGGTAAATGCCGTATCACAGCCCTTGGATTATACAAGATGCAACATTCAAAATTGTTGACGCTCTGTTGACGCTCATTTTCAGACTGGGGATGGGACCATGTCGCTTTCTCTTTTGCCCATCAAGGCTGCCAATATGTTCATTATGGATACCAGCTAGCAAATGGCATCCCAATGGACTTACTTACAATATCAAAAACCGTTGACGCTCCGTTGACGCTCACTTTCAGAATGTGGCTGTTACCGTGTCGATTTCTCTTTTGCCTATTAAGGCTGCCCATACTTTGGTTATGGATAACAACGAGCAAATCGGTTTCCAATTAACTTACTTACCACAGAAAATATCGTTGACACTCCGTTGACGCTCAGGATCAGAATGTGGCTGTTACCACGCCGCGGTCTCTTTTGCCTACAAAGGCTGCCAGTCTGTTGAATATGAATAGCAGCGAGCAAATCACTTTCCAATTAAGTTGCTTACATATCCAAAAATCATTCACGCTACGTTGACGCTCATTGTAAAAATGGAGCTGTTCCCGTGTCGTTTTAATGATCATATAGTCATTATTGACAGTCAATGAATAATTTGTATCAATACTCAGTTGCATGCAAAAGCTTTATGGCGTATCAATTTCTGATCAACTGATGCAGAAGTTCTCTGAGCGATGGACAACTCAGCACGGTGACATTTCAGCGCTTTCAGTTGGCAACTCACTGCATGTAGAGCCATCACCTAATTTTTCATTAATATAGCCCAACATACTCAGTTTGCCATATCCAGTTCGATCCGCTCGATTTCCATGACGTACCATAAGCAATTTTCACAATGCTCACTATGTGCACCCGGTCTAAACGCGAAGTAATGTAGTTGGTTGTATGGATGAATGCAACATGATGGTGGTCATTCATACAGATTCGCGTTGCGCAATGACTACTCCTTCTATGACTTGTATGTCATCACTAAGTGAAACTTTGTTAGTAAATTTTATCTTTAGTTTAGATTGTGTGTTCTCACTTATCCGTAAAAGGTAGGACGATATTGTGTTGATCAGCTTTCAATCAACTTTGTTTGGAGTTTGGACCGTTCGTATGGCCCGTATGACCCTTGCACATGCACATACGAATTATCATTTCTTATAATATAGTCAGTGAAATCAAAAGAATTCTTTCACGTATCGACATAGATATGCCAACTACTTTTTGCACAGATATGTCGTCAATAATCACATATTGTGCAGGTTGTGTACACATGACCTACGAGCCAATCCAATATGTGTACCTGAATCCATTTCCTGTATGGTACGTAGGTATGGAGATCATATGCAGGGGTAAACGCTGACGGGTTTAACAGGCTTCGTTTTGTTAATCGGTCATGAATTGGGTATCCCGTCAGTTGTGAGAGCCGATATGCATTTGTGAGACGGTCATTTGCGGCATGCTATTTACATATGGCTACTCTATCTCAGGAGGTTCCTTGCGGCATTGCGATTCACCGCTGACACTATCGTGTATCTCCATCAGCTCTCCAAATGTTGTCGACGCAGTCGCATGTGCAAACTGATCAATTTCCAGCTGAATGACTGCCTTAACAATCATTATGGCTGTTCTGGACCTCAAATCTTACAAATGATGCAAGATGACCAATTGATCACACTCAACTTCAGGACGTAGCAGGGAGCATGTCTCTCCTTGTTTTGAGTATAAAGGCCACCAATGAAACAAATATAGAGAATGATGTACCAAAGTTGATATTTTGCACAGAACAGTAACATATCTGACTGCAACCATAAATAGAAAAACCCGAAAAGGAGAACCGGAGACTGGAACCGATGGGTCTAGCCAAACCTGGCAAAACCCGTGGGTTGACGGGCACGGGTACGGGTTTGGCCTGCCAAGAAGCTCCGGGTCGGGTTTTAAGATGGGTCTGGAACCGAACCGAACTGTTTTTCCGGTCCAAACCCGCACCGCTGGCCGGTTACCCAGCCCCGTTACTAACACTACTTCTCTATTATATTAAACCTCATGACTCCCAACCCTAATCTTAACCTTCATCTTCGGTTTCTTATTGCTTCTCTTCTGAGTAAACAAAATTGCTTCGGTTTTTTCGATGTCAAACTGACAGGCGTTTTCCTTTGCCCAAATCTGTGCTTCTTTGGCGCATCCCTCTAGTCGTTGTGTGCATTCCCGCACATCTTCACCTTCTACCACCCATGCCACATTATCAACAAAAGATATGCCCTCACTTCCACACTCCTTTTCTTTCTCTTCAACTCTGCCGAACAACCCCGAAAGGTATATAAAGAAAAGTACTGGCGACACTGGCGACCCCTGTGGAACCCCCATTTCCACATCCATACTGTCTCCCTCCTTTCCATCCATCGACATAATCACTTTTCTTTCTTCCATAAAACTTTCCACCCACCTCACCAGGTCGGCTTCAAACCCCATTTCTTCCATTGTTTTTATCAGGTTACCCTTCGCCACATGTGGGAAGGCTCCCTTAACATCAATCAACAACACCGCCGCAGTATTCCCCCTGCCCCACGCTTCATCAACTCTCTTCATCAACCTTCCAACCACATCTATTGCTGACCTTCTCTTTCAACATCCAAACTGCCCGTCATGAAGTAACTGCCTTCGCTCACACTCCTCTGCTATTGCGTTCGCTGCTACCTTCTCAACCACCTTTCCCAGACAATTCAATAATGTAATCACCCTGTATGCTTTGGCGACTCCATAATCTGGCTCATTCGGCTTCGATATCACCACCCCCTTCGATTCCTTCCAAACTCGTGGGTGTATTCCTAACCTAAATGTCATTTTAACGATCGCAATTATTCTCGGAGCATCCCACTCCCACAATAACCTGATCGCCTTAAACCCCAGTCTGTCTGGACAGGGAGCCTTCTTAACTGATTGATCAAACAACGCCAACCGAATATCCTCATCAGTAATTTTCTTTCACATTCCTCCTCCCTCTTCTTGGGCCTTTCTCTCAACACCCTTCAAAGGTTTCGGGAATGCTTCTTCTTTTATCAACTCTGCTTTGTCCTCCCAGGATTCTGCCTCTACTCCCTCCCTGGATTTCAATGCTTTCGTTGTTTGCTGGCCCCCCGGTTTTGTGTACCTCAGAGCCTGCCATACCTGATCTCTTGTAGCTGAAGACAAAAAATCTTGGCACATCTTCGTTTTCGATTGTCGGATTATTCTTCGGATGTTGCTCCGCTGCCTCCTAACCTGTTGCTGTGTCGCTTCCCCCCTTCGTCTGGCCCTTTTTAACAAGCCCAAAATTCTTCTGTTTTCTGCAATCTCCTCATTCCACCACCTTTTGGATCTCGCACAAACTCTTACTTTCTTGCAGCACCTATTAAGATGATTCACAAAATTTCGCTGTATCCACTCAGCTTCCTTCTGTAATTCTTCTCCGCTGCTCTCTTCGGTCAAAACAGGTCTCTCTGAGCTCTTATCCTCCCAATATTTTTTAGCTTTTTCATAATTTTCTTTTTCCCCCTCTGACTTGAGCACATCAATATCCCATCCTGTAACCTTTCTTGATACTTTGACTCCTTCCCCTTCATCCCATCTTAGATGGGCACACACAATCGCATGATACGAAGTAGTTGCCAGATCTGTAGCTATCTCCAATTTATCGGCCATCCCGGCTTTCGTTATGAAGAAATCTATTAGCGATCTTGAAATTTCGCCATTTCTTATACTCATATGGGTTGCTTCCCCATCGGTAATGTCCGTCAATTCATACTCATCCATAAGATTCGTTAGAAAGACTTCATCTCTTTTTGGTGGGCACTCTGGGTCCCATCTATCACTGTGAGCATTCCAATCTCCTCCCAAGAGAATCTTGTCCCACCCCATAATCTCACTCCATCTTGCTGTCCGCGCTGGTCTGCCGTGGCTTCTCACCCCCTCCACCTGCCTCAGCTGATCGTACACATTCACCAATCTCATTTCTCTCCCGAGGGATATTTTATATCAAACACCTGTACATCTCCATCCCCCCCGATATCCACTTCAGAAAACTCCAGGTGTGTATCTCTTCATATCGCTGTCATTGTTCTTCCTCCTCTGACCAGCCTATATCCTGGCTGACTAATGTTGTATCCCTCTTTCTCCACCACTTGTTCTTGCATCATCACAACATCAGCCCCCCAAACAATTCCCTTTTCCAACGCAATCATCGTCGCATCATACCCCCTCCCACAATTATGCTCAGAAGGATTGTACGTACTTGTAAAGATCATATCATAGTCAGTGTCAAGTCAGCTCTGTACTAAGCTCAAAATGTGTCAGGAACGGAGGAAATGTTATCAAGAAACTACTGCTACACTACTCTAATAGCCTGTGTGCTGGGAATTCCTCCGCAAGCCTTCCAGTGCGGCCTTTCCTAACTCTACCAGTTCTTGGAGCACATTCGAGGACCCAAAGGAAAAGCATCTCTGGGTTCTAATTCCTCCTCACATGTTGCACTTTTGGCTGGTTCTGTATCCAAGTTGCACGCACGCAGCACAAATACTAAGTTCTACACATATCTGGTTACATCCCATACCGCTCTTGGAATCTGTTAGCTTACAAAAATATCTTATTCCATGAAGAACCCCCATGTACCATAAAAAATAGGTGTCAGCTACTGGCAGTGTACTATCCTGGATGCCCGTTACAGTACTGGCATCGTTCAAGGCAGCACCCACAGAACGAAAAGGAACAGATTCAGCAGTAGCAGGGGGGAACGTACACACAACTTTGAAAAGACTGGTAGAACGGGTAAGAACAGTTGCTTGGAGCATGGTGGGTTGGAGCTCGCCTATTCCTTCACTTGCACAGGTAATGAGTAGACACTCCCAGTGGATGTAGAGAGCAGGACGGACCGGGTAGAAGTTGATTGTTTGGATTGCAGGGCACTCTCAGTCATGTGGAAATCCAATGAAAGAACAAGAGTCTTCCAAACAACTTGGATATGTATTCGCACATAAATGTTGTTGCGGTGAGTCATAGTCAGGTGCACTCCACATGGCACTCGTTTACAGCCTGAATTCGAGAGTGCGAATACCCTATCACAGAAGTCATCTCAGCACCCATGCCGTTCTCGAGAGAAGGTGACCATTGATCATACCCAGTCCAGCTGCCTATTAATCGTATGGGTGTGGTTTCACAACGAGTCACTCGGAGAAACGAAATGATTGCTGATGTGAAACCCCATAGCATTCACTCGAATGGACCAATCGTCTTTCGCAACACAACATCGCTTCCCATTCCTTATCCCTTCATTCTCCACTCGTGGATCTGAGACATAGTCCTGCTTATAGCCGAAACTAGTCCGCCGAGTACCATCTCCAACAATCTGACGACTAACAATGCCGAATAACGACTTTCGATCCTTGATGACGTGAATATCGATTGTTGAACACGGACAGACCCGTTCTGAAGCATTCAAGAATGCGGTCAACATATATATAACAGAGAAGGCAGTTTGTAGCTGCAGGGTTCCAGAAAACTAGCGCCGACGTATCGGAGTTAAGACGTGCAAACTACCCCTATGTACGCTTTGTAGATCCCTTGACATAACGTGGCTAGCACGATAGCACGATAACACTCATCGGCACCAAAAGCTTGTCTGTGTCAGCCCTAACCCTCGAGATAGACGACAGACCTCAGTGCAATCAAGCGCCCCAGTAGCTTATTCTAGCAGCATCCACGCCCCTTCACGATAAGTGAGATTAGGGCATCAATTTCTGTGGACTCTACCGGTGTGTATGCACCTGACATGGACCAACTTACAACCAGGAACAAATTGCTCGATTAGTATGATCTCAACTTCCTGGGTCAACTGTTATTGTCGGCTGAGGCTATACTTGAGGGCTCTCGAAACTGTCTGGGCAGTTACAGCCTATCCCCCGACTCGAGTGACGTCTGAATGATTTCTCTAGCATAAATATCAGCGAAAAAGCTGGCCACCCCCGAGTAGTTGCGGGACCAGGAAGAGAATACGCAGTCAACTTTCCCTCATGATCGAGATTTGGCTATTTCAGAGTCTATTCCAGGGCCGAGACTGCATTTGAGTTTTAGATGCTTTTCTCAACGCAACTATCCAAATGAGGTCCATTCAACGTTCAACTGGGTACGTATTAGTACATCAGATGACAGTCGGCGAACTGCGAGCTGCCCCAGCAGGGCGCTTAAATGTCAATCAATTAAATCCACTGACTTTATTTAGCAAAATTTGAACTTCACCGGGTAGGCTCTTCGTTAGCTGTTTAGCTACAGCTTGCAGAGCATAGGCATAGAGCGAGGAAAAACTTATACGCTTAGGCCATGGCCGCAAACGGCCGAACATTATACATTATGATTATCTATTATGTACAAACAGACATAACAGTTCGACTATGCGGGTTCCATTCAACATAAGCACACTATCTGTTTACATATTTTGACCAGTGTGGTGATACATCTCATTTACCGTGCTTATTCTCGGATCGCCGGGGTCAGCACTGCGACCAACGACCTCAAATACGCAAGATAGATAGGACCTGTACCCTAAAATCACGCCATATTTGAAACGTCACTATCACCCGCAAAAGAAGGAACCCCCTCACAGAACTCTTCGTACCGCCCGAAACTCCCCGGAACATTTACCACTCTGGCTGTTTTGATCTAACGATATCCTCTACAACTCTTATAGGTCCAGTATATTCTGCCTCGCCGTAAGCGCAGCAAAAAACCAAGTAAAGGGCTACATAATCTTGTTTGAAATGCTTACTATGCGTCGCCGAAGAATCTTCTTTGTGTTGACAATAAGGCGAACCCCACCCCAAGCACATGCAATGCAAATAAGCATCGTGCATAGTCGGGGACATAATTATCCGTTTATCATGGGGGACGGGATAATACCTGCTAGATGTGTAAATTCGTCCAATAATAGCTCGCCCACGTTGCTATCCAATTCTAAATGTGATGCAGTAGCAGGTGAGATTTGTGCATGTCGTTTATGAGTGTACGAGGTGTTACACCAACCCAACTCTTGCCTTTCGGATAAACGCGAAGTCGTCATCTCTGCTGGTTTTGGCCGCCCACACTACGCATACTGGCTACACAGCGTTGTCTGTTTACTAGCACCTCATTGGTCAGTGGTTCGGTATGCATGAAGGAAGCGTAGCGTATGCAATAGCAGCCATGGCAATTCAGGATAATAAGGCTCGTTGACAGTTAAAGTTACGAATACAGCGCTGCTAGTCCTAACAAGTTTTATCTGCCACGGAAGTTTCTAGATAAGCATGAAACTCGGATCTAGATATGGCAGGTTTTGTACTCCGTCAGTGTCTTTCTCGCCTGGCTGATTGATGAGCGGATAACGATGCGAATCCTTGGATTGTGGTGTAGTCTGGCTCGCATATAATTACTAGTCGGTAGAGTTGGTATCACGGTTCTGTACTTGCTAGACTCCATTGTTGATTAGAGTTTGGTTGAGCGCGAGGACTTGCAATTGCGGCGCGGCTACACCTTTCGCATGGCCCACCAAAAATGGGACCCTATGGGATTTCATCACGATGGAATATGAATCCGAACTTGGGAAACCTCAACAAGAGAAGTCTAGGCGCAAACTACCAGCTTCTAGTTAGTCCCTATGTCCGATTCTCCAGCTAGTGCTGTGCCGTAGTTATGTCCGAAACCTATGACTGGGCCGCCACCGTTGAAAGTGAATATAAAGTCCTGTCAGGTAGTCTGAAGATTGACGACTCCTTCATTCCTCATGCGTATTGCAAGTTATGCGCCTGCTTCCTCGTCGTCGGTGGGATTTTTGTGCCAAGCCGTACCGGTGCCGGCATCTAGCGGAAAATCATATGCGATATCTTTCTCAGTCCCATATACGTAGGGTAGACATCGAAAGATTTTGCATCCGAGCATGTCAACGGCTGGTGTGTGGATATCAAAATCACGGACTAGGCCGACAACATCGGAATGCAGATCCTAGATCCCTGCGTATGGCACTGGGCGGCTACCCCTCTTCGAGATGGATTATAGTTATGGATCGATTCAGATCCATCACGGCAGCTCCCAAATTATCAATCCCTCCACATCTTCCAGACTCGATAAATACAGCGGCTGCTTTCCCAACGCACTATCCACTATTTTGAGCTTCTTCTACTCCTACAATTGAGTTGGCGCCGAGACTCAACACTAGCTATCACATACATCGCCCCGCATTACAAATCCAAAGCTTCAACAGCTGCGCAGATGTCGTCACCCGACAATCAAGCAAAAAAACGCAAGCGCCAGCGACCCATCATCTCTTGCACGGAATGCCACAGACGGAAGCAAAAGGTAATATTCACGTCTGCTGTATATATGGTGCTGATACGGCCGGATCTCACAGTGCGATCGCCAACAGCCATGCGGAAACTGCACCCTCCGGTCGGCCAGTCACCTCTGTCAGTACGAAAACCGACCGATGCGACAAACATCTGGTAGTGCGTCTCCTACTAGTCCAGTCGATGCGGTATTGGCCAGCGCAGAGGTTGGCGGTAGCTTCGGATATGTGCGGAATCGGGGTTGCACGGCAGCAGAAGTGCTTGAGAAGGTTAGCATGCTAAAGAGTAGATCGATGTCAGAGATAGCTATTGCTGATGGGCGACATAGCTGGACCTTGAGGAAAGCGGAACCTACGGAAGGGAATTCCTTCTTGATATTCCAGAGCAGGTAGAACTGCACACATACAACCGGATCATAACCACTGTCCCACCTCGGCCATACTCCATGCTTCTGGTCAAGGTTTTCTTCGCGGAGTGCAACTGGATATATGGCTGCATACATCAAGGCTCCTTTTGCCAGCTTCTGGAAGAGTGGTATGATTGTTGCACATCGAATAACCCACCGTGTCCCTCTCACGGCCGGTCCGGGCATGGCGAACGGCGGAGAGTCCTTTCGCAGTTCCCGGCACTGTTGTTGCAAGTGCTAGGGGTAGCCTTGCAAATGCTTCCTCGCGAGCACTACAAGCAGATGTCGCAACTGAATATCCTTGGGAAGGAGGATTTTCGGGTGTTGTCGGCAAAGTATAGTAACGCAGCGTGCGAATTGGCTACATTGTTAGCGCCCAACCAAGCCTCTCTGCCCCGCATCCAACAATGGTTTCTCCGAGCGTCCTGGCTAAAGAGCGAAGGCCGAGCAGTTGAATCTTGGCATGCACTTGGACAAGCTATCAGAGAAGCTCAGGAGCTCGGTTTGCACAAAGAGCAGCCACGGTGCTTCAGCGACGGAGCGGAAGACCTTGCGAGTCTATGGCAGCGGGAGATTGAAAAGAGAGTATGGGTAAATCTCTATGTCTGGGATAGGTATGTCGTCACTGTCTGGAATCCAATCAGTTAGTCTAATAATTCTTAGGTTTATGGGCATGATCTTAGGGAGACCAACCTTGATTAATGATAGACATTGCAATGTTACACCTCCAATAGATTGTAACATACCGACGGACGTGACCAGAAGCCCGCCCATCCCTAGAGGACCGTTAGATCCCCCTTCACAATTCACCCAACGACTTCTTGACTACCAGCTCGCACACGTAATCAATGAAATTGACGACTTGCAGTTTGAATCCGGGAAAACGATGTCCCACGACTTTGCCGGCGTGGAGCGCCTTCACGCAAAGGTACAATCTTTGATGGAATGCTTTCCGCCGTCCCTCGCAGTTTTTGGCCGAGACACCTCTCATGACGCAACATTTCCATTCCTCCGAGCGCAAGCGGAGTTGTTGAAGTGCTCGGCGTGTAGTCTTATTGTGGGACTTCATCGGCCTTTTGTCTTCACCCGGCAGAAGAGTCGCATCGAGATCGCAAAGGCGGGAATTGCAGTTTTGGAATCCCAGGAACGGCTGTTCGAAGCCACCAGAGAGCACCACCATACCATATATACGTTAAACTTTTTGTATGGACCCGTGACTATTCACCGCACCTGTGCTATTGCTGACGAGGTGAATAGTACCTTTGATCCTGCAGTCTTGATTGCTGCTGTCATAATCACATCTCCACTTTCGCTTGACCAGGACTTGCTTGACACGGCAATGGTCTATCTCCGCGCAGGATCGAAACGCATGGAGTTCCTCGGTCGGCGAGTAAAGCTTGCTGAGAAAGGAGCGGCAGTCCTCAACCTGCTTGTCAAGAAAGCGGAGTTATCCTGTGCTGCGGTTCAACACCTCCGGGTTGCCAAAAACCCCTCTTCTGCATCGCCTGCCGAGAGTACGAGTTCGCCTTCATATTCCTCTGGCGGATTAAGCCACGATTCCCCTACGTCTTCGGGGTCCATGATTAGCGACGATCTGATGAGTTCCAACTGGATGCCGGGTGGACAACATGCGCCCAATACCTTTCCTATATCCGACTTCAATGCCTTTGGTCCGATAAACACCAGTATTTTGTCGACACGGGAACTGGATGAGATTCTGTCCGCCCCAGATCCGATGATGGGAAGTGAGATGGAGCAAATTCAGTTTGGAACTGGGATGCTGGACGGTATGGAGAGTGACAACTTTTGGCAGAACTTGTTGTATGTTCCGTTTCAGTAATAAGTGTCTGGGCCGTATCTTTTGTTGGGGGCATACCCCGGTTCTTGTTTGTAATGGTCCGTTACCTATATGTTGGCCTACAAGTGAACACACGTTGCGAATGGGGTCAAGTCAAATGAGAAATCCAGTAGTCAGATCGTGAAAGAGATCCGCTCTCTCTTACTGGCTTAGGTTCGTTAACGGCCTGTAAGATTGTGTACGCAAGTTCGTATCTACTATTCTACAAGTGGGTATAATTTCACTACCAAGTACTACAGACCTAAAGCTGCAGCAATCATCGAATCATTGATTCCAAATATATGTCGATAAAACACCTAGGAAAAATGCCTCATGCTACTTATACTGCACTCCCGAAGCTTCACGATCACTATCATGTGTTATCACTATGTGCCCATCTTATGGCGCATCGTATTATGCTCACACTGTCGGCAAACACTAGATCCGAGAGTCAAACCCACCCCCATAGGCTCTTTCTCCGGGTTTTTAGACCGTCGGTTCTAAAGATGCTCGGCCAGAATGTAGCCTCCGCTTCCGCTTCGGCGCCAATTCCCAGCGTTTTTGCAGATATCCACACATAGGAGACAAAGTAGGGAATGCTTAGTTTCAATCCGTAGAGTACTATTCATATAGAGGCAGGGATTAGACGTTTCCGGTTTCGCCCTCCATATGCTGGTGCTCTAGCTATTCAACCGCTAATAGCAGTCACATCTACCCTTCCGCATGCAGCTCGTACGCGAGACGACACAGCTCAAGGGCTAGTGAGACTTTACGTATGCTCGTTCAATCGATATCCGGCTTGTCGCGCGATAGAATTATCTACATATTTACCTACTTCCTACCGACGTAGAGTTTGAGGCATTCCTGTACTTCTCTCGCCTGTTTGATGACGCCGCCACCCCACGGTATCAGTATTGACAGCTTTAGGAATAGCCTACTCCGCAGGCTAAGCCTGTGGAAGGTGATTTAATACCGCGAATATGTAGCAGGGTTTATTATGTTTGGTACGATTAGAGTCAAGTTTGCCACGTTTCAGATTTAGGCGGGGAGAAACTCATGAGTGAGATCATATGCGGCACAAAACGTGTTAGAAAATGTTGCCCGTAATTTACGTGCAGAACTTGCAAGGGCCACAACTTCTTATTGCATTATCATGTCATACAATCAACAACGCACTCAAAAGAAGTCAACTTAAATCCAGCAGAAATTGTACAATTAATTAATTAGATATAATTAGAGATGATGATTCCCATTTCCTTTGACAAAAAAGGTACTCAATTAGGGTATCTAGTGATCTTAGTCATAGGCTCAAGATCGGTTCAACACTTACAGTTCTGTTGGCGATGTTTTGTTAATCCCTATAGGTTTAAATGTACCACGCGACACCCCAGATTCCCCATTCCCCCATTCCCCCATTTCCCCAGGCCAGCAGTTATATAAAATGGGTGCAAATTTTTATAGTATAGAATGTACCCATCTAACAGGTAGCCAATGCTAGGCTTGAACTTGTAACCTTCTGAGGGAGGTTTAGCAGTTGCACAATGTGGATATTGACACCAACGATTCCTGACTGCTAGCCACCAAGCCTGTATACATACAGTCATCCGAGCAGTATCAGCAGCACAGTGCAGGGTTCCATGTTTATTTGGCCGCATGGAGTCTAATTTGACATCTCAGATCTACGGGCAGTACTGGGATAGGCACACATGACTCCTGGCCCCCACCATCTCCCCGGGTGTGCAAATAACTCTGGGTTAGTTCGTCCTGAGTATACTACCGTGTTGTCTGGTCATATTCAAGTTTATTTGTGGCGTTACAGGTGGCATAATAGTTGTAGAGTGCACAGAAGACAGCACGTAGGTCGAGAAAGTAGATAAACCGAAGTAACTAACCCGGCATCCTGCGAAGTTACAAAGAAGCCGAGTACAGCCAGATCATATGCTAGTGGATGTGACGGTCGGAGGCTGTCTCCACGGCTTGAGATTCATTGGAGTTTGCTTGATTACTTGTTTTATGGAGGTAAGAGCAGCTTACTAGTCAGGTTAGATGACGCCTAACTGAGAGTTACACACGAATTTTTTTCGAGTTTTGAGTCGTTTCTGATTGGGTAGTATGGCTGTTAGTTTGCCCTCGATACACGGAAAGTGACCACCATTGTTTCTCGCAACTGGTTAACACGAATATAACGACTCCAGAACTACGAACATCCGTGGAAATTGTAAAGCTCTTATTGCCTCTATTTTGCGGATTGTTTGTATGTTAAATCTGGTCGAGGTTGCAGTATTAAAAATGCACCGCGTCGATGCATTTCGCCGTGTTATTGAAAATACAACATGCCCCTGCTGATTTTATGACATTGCACAGAAGACTCATGCAGCTGGTGTTTGCTATTGATGGGCTGAGGTTTCCGGTGAGAAGGTATTCGTCACGTGAACATTTTTGACCCGAAGTTGGGTATGAAGTGTGGGATCATGGAAGGTCAGGAACGTCCCGATTTCTGGCTAAGTGACCCTGTCAGACCGTAGAACTTTCTGCAGCCGAACCTCTGTTCCAACCTCATAGCTCCCCTGGAGCCTTGCTTTGGTCGCGAGGTAGGATAGCACCGAAAAATGTTGCGGGCTAAAATTTTCCAGAACGGTATGAAGCCTCACGGATTGGTTATGTCCATTGCCATTTCAGGCATGTCTGAGATGTCGCAACTCCAGTAATACCCGAGTAAGCTCTTGGCGCACTCCACAATGATCCAGACTCCACAATTGCTTAGCTCTCACAAATAACCAGTCTGCCGCTCTACTGGCCGAGTTGAGCTGTTTAGGAGCCATGGTTGGCCCACGATCTTTTATTTTGCCACTCACCCATGCTGCGCTTACTTCACGGCAGTGCGGCAGAAGCCCAAAAGCCCCACCCGCTGTGCCAAGAAGGGCTCCAATTGCTAGTTTCCCCTCGACGCCCGAGGTGCGCCTGCATCCCTGTCGGGCAAAAGGCTTATCTCGGAATCGTAGTCTTACGTGGTGTCGCACACGAAATATATCCGTACGTCATTGCATTGGACACCGAACCCTCGCTGTCTGTCGTCTGTCGTCCCTGTCGTCCCACGATACAGGGTGTTGAAGGAACAAGAGTGGCAGCGTTGGGGTTCCGCCATCCCACACACGGAGCGAGTCGGGCAGGTGCGCGCATTAACAGAACATTAACTCAGTATTATCGCTTCCCCACTCCCCCGCTCCAACGGCATTCGTTTAATTCCTCACAACGGTGCACGGTGCCACAAACTCAACTCAACCAATGTCGCCTTGCTGTAGCAATGCGAATCCATGATTGAAGGTGCTATTTCTATATAACACAAGACCCGGGTCCACCGTTCTTGTTCCTCATCCTCCGTCCACCAATCCGACCTCAAAATGGCTCGAACCAACGTAGGAAGATACATAGCGACGCGCTTCACCTCCCTTCGTCCGCCAGGCAACTTTCCTCCGAACCCGTTCTCGACATTGCGTCTGCTCACCTGGCAGCAATGGCGCTTCTTCCTCGTTGCCTTTTGCGCATGGACGATGGATTCATTCGATTTCTTCACCGTCTCGCTCACCGTCTCTGCGCTGGCCAAAGAGTTCGACCGCTCGAAAAAAGACATCACATGGGGTATAACACTTGTGCTCATGTTGCGTTCGGTCGGCGCTATCGGCTTCGGTTTGGCAGCAGACAAGTGGGGGAGGAAATGGCCGTTCATCATCAACAATCTGCTGTTTATTATTCTTGAGTTGGCAACCGGTTTTATGACCACGTAGGTCCATCATTCTATCCTCTGCTGGGTGTGCTGACAAGGGTGCCTTAGATATCGGGGATTCTTGGCAGTCAGAGCCTTGTTTGGAATCGCCATGGGAGGTATCTATGGTAATTGTGCGGCGACTGCGCTTGAGGATGCACCACCAGAGGCAAGAGGAATCCTGAGTGGGATGCTTCAGCAGGGCTATGCATTTGGTTATCTCCTTGCCACAGTATTTGCGCGGGCACTTGCGCATAACCCCAAGGTTTGTCATTTCCAGGCCCGTTTTGCCAGCTTTGACAGCCTAACGTTGCTATCTAGCATGGTTGGCGCCCTCTGTTCTGGTTTGGCGCATGTCCTCCCGCCCTCATCATCTTCTGGCGGTTATTCCTCCCTGAGACCAACGCTTTTATCGCCCGTCAAGCACTACGTAGAGAGGTAGAGCTAGATGGCGTGGCACATGTTTTCATCAACGAAGCAAGAGCAGGCGCGAAGAAGTACTGGCTCACGCTGGTATATCTGGTTCTCCTCATGGCAGGATTCAACTTCATGGTAACCCTCACCCCTATTCGCCATTTATGACATGTAACTAACGACAACAGTCCCACGGCTCCCAAGATCTTTACCCAACACTCTTGCAATCCCAACTCGAGTTCTCTACCAACCGCATGACCGTAACACAAGTCGTTGCCAACCTCGGCGCTATTCTCGGTGGTACCCTCGTGGGATATTTCTCGCAAACCATCGGTCGTCGGACCTCCATCATCGTGGCATGTCTCCTCGGCGGCGCCCTCGTGTACCCATACACGTACGTTCGCACCGGTAACAACATCATGGCAGCGGCGTTCTTCGAGCAATTCATGGTGCAGGGTGCATGGGGGGTTATCCCGATCCACCTGATGGAACTTTCTCCTCCGTCGATGCGCACATTTGTGGTCGGAACCTCTTACCAACTCGGCAACTTGGTCTCTTCAGCCAGCTCGACTATTGAAGCTATAATCGGAGAGCGTTACCCGCTACCTAAGGACCCAGTAACTGGGGAGGCTAGATTTGACTACGGCAAGGTTGTGGCAATCTTTATGGGCGCGGTGTTTGCGTATGTTGTAGTTTTGACATTTATCGGACCGGAAAAGTTGGGAAGAGATTTGGAGCACGTCGAGGATTCCGAGGAAGAGGAGGCAGGGAAGAGGAGAGGGGACATGGAGTGTGCGAGCTATTTGGGGGAAGTAGGGGGCAACAAGGGAAGAGCTGAGGAGAAGGAGACTGTGAGTTAGATTGGAGGTATGGATTTTTTTTCAAGCTAGAGCTAGGGGTAAATGACTTACGACGATGATAATGGCGAATTGCTAAAATATAAATCAGCTGCCGCATGCAGTTAGGCTGGATTCTAGCTACCGGGAGTGAATAGAAGTGTCGCAGCACATGTAACAGTTGTAAACATGCTGCTACTTGTAGAGCGCCTACCCAAGATGTGACCAATATGATTAGGTATCATGAACCAAGAAGTCTTCGCATGTCAGGTGTAATCCAGTGCAACGTTCAATACTATTAAAAACGTAGGTGTTTGGTAGCGGATAGAAGCCTCATAGACAGGCGCCTATAAAAGTTGATTCACTAGTGTTGCATATATGTTCCAACCATTGGCGAACCCACCAGTTCGCGAACTAAACTAACCGGTTCGCAATATTTTGTCCCGTTCGCAAACCGGACAAGAGGTTCACGAACTGATCAATTTATGTAAACTCTACCCATTTTATGCCATTACAGTTGCGAGAATGGACATGATACTAGCTAGCTATAAATGGCCCCACAACTTTCATCGAATTCAACATGATGCAATCTCCGAGCCTTTGTCAAGTCATAGCCACTATATCTATACATTACTTCATGTAATCTTCCTGTATTATGAATATCTACTAGTCATTCTATAACTATACTCGAACTCAAAGACCAAAATTCGCTGGTCTTTACCTGGCGCAGGGTCAAACAGACTTCCAACACTGCGAGGTGCTTAGGATTGAAGTTCTTGGAGCAACTAAGACTCCAAGTATACTTATGACAAGTCTTACACAATCTTTATTGCATAACTCCCTGGCTTGCCTGGTGGGGTTAAATCTCGTACTTTGGCATGGTCCCATGCTGGATCCCCAGTTCGCGAACCGATCAAAATTCGCGAACGGGCAAAGTTCGTGTATCGGTCGGAACGAATATAGATTATTAGCCTTTATAAGCTTATGAGCTTCAGCTAAGCTAATGAAATAAAATAATAAAATTGATAGAAATCAGCTATGTTAATAGAAGTCAATCGAAAGTTAGCTAGATATAGATAGCTAATTACGCATGCATGCGTATAAGACATATACGGAATACTGTATATATGAGCATACAAGCTCCCACAAGAGACACACTGAATCATCACATTCAACAACTAGTCTAACATGATGAAGCGGGCGATGACGACTGTCCACGCGTCACGGATCCGCTTCAAATCCCGACCAAGAAATCTCAGGTCTGGGAATTAACATGGCTGAGAAATTTTACACTCAGTATTTCCCTACAAATGGTGATAGAATACGTGTATTCGACGAAGAAGTTGAACAAATCCAGTGGATCCCGGGCGGCCTGTAGGTGTTCAGTGCCGCGTACATATTTTCAATTTTGCCAGTAATACAGGAGGGGGGTCCCGATTGGTCAGGCCAGTCGCGGATGCTTATTATGGATAGTACCATCAGATGGGCCACTCACGACTGGACCGGAAAACATGAACTGATAAAGAATTTGTACTGAGGAACCTTTGATGGTGAAGGTTACAAACAAATCATGGACCCTGGGGCTAATCTCACCACCTAAATTCCAGGCTGCACCTCCTCCCATTCCACCATCATTGCATATTAGTTCCTGGGTTAAACCTGGCATCCTTTGCCTTCTCCGGCTTATTATTACCCGCACTCCCCTCTAGCTTTTCTCATTCCATCCTATCGTAGTGTTAATGATCTTTACTTCTACCCAACATCTCTCATTGCATGGCGAAAAGAGTCCTCGACGTATAACTAGGAGATAGTTTAGGCGGCAGGATTGCTTGGGGTTATCCGGATGTTGTTGTTGTTTAATCATACTGTATTCACTCTTACTAGAGTATGACAGGACCTGAATAACCCCCTCCGCCTCCGGGCGAGCCGGCTAGATGGCGGAGCTCCCCCCCCGCTACCCTTCATCCCCGCTGACAAACGAAAGTTAAGTTAAGAGATGGACCAAAAGAAAGGAACCGACAAGAAAGGACAAGAAAGGAAAGAAGAGAACGTGTATAACTCCACTGCCGCCTCCCCCCCGCACCTGAATGAGCCTCTACGCCCGCTCCATACCGCCACTCATCTGGGCGGGAACTTCCCGACTTCAGTAGCCGCCAGGAAGTCCATCACCGCTTGGTCACATTCTTCCATGGTAAACAGCTCAGAGATCTGCACATGTCGGCATCTGCCTGCTTTCCAGCCTGTCACTTTTCCCACCGCTTTCCAGAGCACTTTCTGCTGGTCTCTCCACCGGCTGCAGTGGCGGAAGACGTGCTCCCGCGTCTGGGCCGCTGTCCCTTCGCACCACCAGCATTTATCGTCCTCTCGGTGGCCGAACCGTTTTAGGTAGACTCCAGTCGGTGCATGCCCGGACTTTAATCGGTAGAACCTGGTAGCCAGCGACTTCACGCTTGTCATCGGAACAGGTCTCTTGGTCCCCGTCTTGCCCTTGAGTCTGTAGCTGAAGTGCTTGCTGCACTTGTCGGCCTCCCACTTCGCCTTGGCTGCTGACCTTTAACTCTTCCATGTGTGTCGTGTTCATCAAACTAACGGAATTATCACTCTACTGCACTAGACGGCTTTCGACCATTTTTATATACCGTATTTAACAATGTCAGGAATCTCCCCCGGCGTACGTTGTAATGCATATTCCGGTTGCTTAGGCGCATACGTATCAGCCGTTTCCGTCGTCTAAAGCTAAAGTAAAATTAATCTCAGCAAAACGGACCTCGCTGTTTCTGTTGAAAAAATGACGTCGATCGTTTGTGTCCTAAAACTTTACGTCAACTTATAAAGAACATCGCAGCTTCGTTGTGATGGTTCTGTTGACGGAATGCATGCATGGCTTTTGCTGAAAATTATCGACGGGTATCATGTGTGATTGCTTGGCAATTACGTGGGTTGCCATTTTCAGTACCACACATTCGACATCCATCCCAGCCATCCCGGACTGCTGCACCATTGTATCGTTACATACGACGGAGAATTGAAAGGCCGTCCGGATAAGTTCATCGAGGGTATTTGTCGGCCGGTTGACATAAGTTTGTGGAATTTGGAATCTACGCTAGAGGAGGACGATATACTGGTCGTCCGGAAACAGTTTAGGCCTGAAAATATGCCCTAGGTATTGGATGGGGCGAGGTATTGCGCGTGGCCTATAAGATCTGTGTTTATGTTGATAGTGCGGGGTTAAGATTCGAGGTCTATACGGATGGAGGTGGCGGGATGGATCGAGGGTATTGATGTCTTTGTTTTTTGTTTTAATCATACCGTATCATTCAATATGCACTCTATATTGAGCATGAAAATGCCCGATTTCTCTGAGTATTGATGTTTGCTAGTGTTCGGCACGAGACGAGACGAGACGAGACGGCCTGCGACATCGCATCACGCCGTACGTATAATCTCGTGGTCCCGGGACTATAAATAAAATCCCGGCAGTAAGCCCGGGATATCTCGTCTTCTACAGTGCACATCTGAACTCTCAATCTATAATGCCACTTCTTGATGATTCTCAACGGCTGTCTAGTCTTCTTGATCAGCCTAATATCTAACTGTAGCTGCTTCCTCATCCTCTATCTTCTGGGCATGAACCTCTAGTTGCCCTAACTAGCAGAATGGCCCTTGCTGTGTGGTCTACACGCTTTTCTGAAAGCATATTACCTACAATGTCCACAGTGACCAGGCGGGCCTGGGGGTACATTAGCGTACTGTTCTGAGTGTTTCATCAACGGTAACTTGTGAGGTATTAGCAGTACCAGCTGGTGGGGAAGTGTCTATAGGCGAACAAGACATTGTAGTTGAAATATAAGCAGTGTAAGCGGTGTTACATTGGTGGTGAGCCGCTGAGATGTGTGATCTGGAGTGGGCAAGTTGACGATAAAGAGAACAGAAATCACGGAGGAATACTCTCGGTCATGAGCCATCACTCCCAGTTCCGAGTTGTTCCGGGATATCGCGTCTCCTACCGAACACTATTGTTTCCTAGACAAGGGACGTGAACAGTTTATTTGGAGTGAGAAGACGTGTCATCGAGCGAGTGGGGTTACGGTTTGGATAGTGACGGAGATCGTGAACTCGAACTTAATTCGTAGTCGGAATGTTTGATTTGTTCCTTACAAATCAATATTCCACAGAATATTTGGTAATTGGATGATACATTCTGATATAGCATAACCCCCCCGATCCTCTGTGTTATGTGAAACCATCCCTTTCGAGGAGTGTATGTGGAATAGCTCCTCGAGTGTGCACAGTCAAAATATGAATACCCTAAATTTAGGTCACGAGCTCTCAGATGAGATGTCTGTCGCCCTCCCAATCAAGTAACTATATAAGCCTGTTGGGCCTTCTTTGGCATGACTTTGGGTAAGTGATACACCGGGACGTAAGCCCAGACGTCGTACATAGATCTACGGTCATCTACCTAGACGAAAGGAAGTCAGTAGAACACGCTACTGCTGACCTGCCATCAAAGGTTTAATGGCCACGAACATGAATGCTTGTCCGACGGTGCAGGTGAAAGACCTTTATGTACCGTGTCTGAATTCTCGACAGGCAACCGTGACACAAACTTCATGTGATAATATTTTGTAGTGAATCGTCAACATTCTCGATCAATTCCATCACAGGGTTCGCAATAGTTCATCCCGTCCTGGCAAAAACATGCTTGACGCTGGATTACAAGTTTCTGGGCTTAGAACCCTCTCTTGCTTGCCCTAGGAATTTAATTTCAGGACTACAGCCGGATGGGGCCCATACAGACTAAGTATGAGCACTATCAAACGATAGAGTGAAAATGGGAAATCCGGGGCCAGCTATACTTTCAACAAGGCAAAATGGATAAAGGGTATGTGCGAGGCGAGTATGGGGACTAAAGCAGATCAGAAGTTGCCGATATTAATACTAAGAATTTCAGGGTTTTAACTGCTCATGTAGAGAACTCACCTTCCATCTCGGCTTCTCCGGGTGTAGCGGCAACTTCCCAGAAAAATCATGGATCTGTTGACTCGGGATGTGGCCCGGTGGCTTCCTTGACAACTGGCGCTGGAAGATACTCCAGTCGAAGGCTCTCAGGCATGAGGCCGGAGGTCGGATGTCCTTATCATCCGCTATCAGCCCCATGCTAACAAGGAGGCCTAGCCTCGGTAATGATACACGGCTTCGGGTATGATAGTCAGCATCCTCGAGTATGGTGTCTTCTCTCTCTTCATATAAGCCTGCCTTTCTCTCTCTCCTTGTACGGGTAGACAATTTAAAATTTTTTATTTGTACTCGATTGATCTCAATAGGATCTATGGAATTACCGTGTTGACCAATGCATAGCGTACTAAGAGGATGTCAAAAGTCGGGCGCGCCCCATAAAATGCGGAAATTCTACACTTCCACCATAACAATAAAGAGAGATTCTAAAGGAGAAAGGGGTGGGAATAGGCTATTAGAGATGTTTCTATGAGGTTTTCTCAGAAAATATGTGCTATGTAGTGAAAGACGAGGATCTTGGCATTTCTCGTTGTATAGGAGAATAAAGTCGCTCTTTTGCCCTGTGTGACCGCGCCCCATATTCCCTTATACCCTAGTACATACCCAGTGTCGGTAACATCCGCTCAGCCCCTACATTCACCCGAATACAGTGTAAACTCGGATAAGAGGTACGCCCTGTCTGGTTAGCTTAGTGAGATCTTCCCATTACGGCAATTAACATCCGTAAGAATGTTTTCGGTAATTTGATATTTGCTAATTACTATAAACGGTAATTAACGTGGGCAAGGTCTTACCATGCACCGGACTATGAGTTGTCTTCCTGGAAACGTTTAGACTGAAGGACTATAAGTTGTTGCATATATGGATCGCGGCCCTTTGTAAGGCTTATAGTTCAGCTGGGCTGGTGGAAATCATGATCTTATTCATGATATCATCAGTGGCGGTCATTTGGGACTCAGCTGAGTGCGCATGCATGCGTACAAGGCATACTCTGAATGCCGTATATAAGGGCACACAAAGTCCCTCGTAGTTAGAATCAACTAAGCTTCTCTAGCATCTCTATTTCAACATTAAGTATCTCTGCTTTTCCGAGTGATGCCATTGTGACCGAGTGACGACCTCCGACAACCCACAAATCACATTAATCGCACACCAACAGCATTTATGTGGCATGGGAGAGTCTATCAAATAGTATGTTAGGATAAATTAATGCAGAAGAGGTGCTAATCAGAAACTCCAACCTGGAAGTCACCTCTAGTAGCCTAGGTCGGGTCCTGGTCTTGCAATATCGCGCCAGTGACTGGACGACAGCAACTAGCCCGTAATGGCAGGCGGGCAGACGGACTGTTTCCATCCCTGCACAGAGCACATGGCCTGGAGTGCGCTGATTGCACGATCTTCCGATCCCGCCCTGGCCCGACGACACATGTAGGACTTTATCGCACATATCTCTTGTCAACCATCATACACCCATGAAATTATATAAACCATGCTTTAATAGCGAGAAATTGTTCAAAACTTGGCGTACGGCAATATCCAACAATAGTTACTCGCTCTAACGCACGAAATTGCTGGATTAAACCGACGTGACGCTCCGCGTAGCCCGAAACCTGGATAGCCACATGCACGAGGAGTTTTCTGTTGACTCGTGGTTTAGCCCGGTGGCTTCCTTGGCATCAGGAGCTGAAGGATACTCGAGTCGAAGGCTCTCGGGCATGAGGCCGGAGGCTTACGGCCCCGATCGGCCTCCATCAGCCCTATGCCGAGGAGGAGGCCTACCCTCGGTAGTGCTACTCGGTAGTGCTATTCGGCTTTAGATAGGATCCTCAGCATCCTCGATTATTGCACCTTCTCTCCGCTCACGATTGTTTTCTTTGGGGATATCAGATCGTCATCCAGGGTTCAGGATTCACCCCTGGTTCCGCCCTCTGCCGGTACCCTGGGCGCGAATAACGGCCTGTAGTTCTACGAACTTGTGGGTACATGAATTCAGGGTTGAATAGCCGTTGGAACCAGTTACGGTCCGGACTAGACCGTTTTTCTATCAATGATGGTAGCCGTCCAGGTTGATGAGAGCAATAATCTTACACAAGAAGAGTTGAATTGTCTACAGAGAAGAAAGCTATTTAGAGGAAAATCTAAGCCTTTATATGCACAAGTTGAGAGTTACGATATGGGGAGAACTGTGTGCATTGACCGGCGCGATGACTGTGTACAGGTCTAAAGATCTAAGATAGTAGGGAAGCAAAGAGTGAAGTGCGAAGTCTAAAAGAGCAGTCACAAACCTTAGGGCTCTACCACCATCCGGCTCATGTACATCTGTAACGAGAGTGGCGGAGTAGTTGGTGAGTGATAGTTCATGAATGGGTCTGATTAGTCAGATCATTAGAAATCACTCTCCAGTGCATTCTAGTATCTTCGATATTACTAGCAACCATTTGCAACCGCTCTCCAGCCCATTCCAGGAGCTGCGATTGCCTCACAGTAACTTCTAGGCCACTCTAGCAGCTTGCAGTCCTTTTCAGCAGCTTGTAGGCCCTTCGAGCTAAATCCTGAATCAACACAGGTAGGGATCGGTCCAGACTGGCACCGTCCAGGTCGAGTCCAGTCCAATCTGACCTTCCTGCTGGACTGGACTGAACCAAGTGATAACTACACTCAAAATCTGTCCAACAGTGACTGTGGTGCTGATGATAACTGGGAGGATCTTATCCCCCGGTATACCGCGGAAGTGTCTTGGGCAATGTCAAACTTAGACACTGGTGAGAACTCCTGAGTCCCAGTGACTGTGACATTCATACTCTCAGGTACCTTGCCAAAAATTTGCATTCAAGTTAGCTCAGGGCGGAGATAGGGAGACTCATTACCCCCTGTATAGTCCTATACTCGGGTCAGCCTATAGAAGATCGGACGCTCCTTTTCCAGCAGGTTGCCACAACAAAACTGACTGGATATAGTGTAGTAACGGGTATAACATGATCTGAATATCGACAAAAAGGGCAAAGCTAGTGTGCTTTGACTTCGTTCTTAGCTTCACTCCCTGGTCAACAGTGACTCAACACCCTGCTCCCACAGCAAAATAAAAGGCCAGAAATGGGGCGTCCGGTGTTCTACAGCTTGACCCGAGTACTCACTTAGCAAGGTTACTCTAGGTGCACTGATTTCGGTAAACTTAAAATCTTCCTGAGACAACTGCTGATCGCCTACAAAGTGTATTGGCACCAGGCTTGTCAACCCGTCTAGGCAAAGCATGCCCCATCCTCGACTACAATTTTCCAGCTAAGGTTGGTTGCAATGCTCTAGAGACAACCGAGAGTGGCATTGTTTGGCCATGTGGGATGTTAATCAGTTTACTGTGGCAACGTAGAACATGTTTCATTGGTCACTTGAGCTAAGCGACAAGTGACGTTGCCTAAATCGGCAATTGCAACCATTTTAAAAAATTTGATGTGGGGTCTTATCCTCTTTACCTACGAAGGTTCTAGTTGAATAAATTGCGTTAAATAAAAACACACCAACTTATATCCGACTTTTTAGCGGGTCACGGAGGAGAGGAAGTTTCCCTCCCAGCGAATTGAGGTTGAACGCTCTCTTTCGTTTCGTCTCGTTTCGTCTGTTTTTGTTTGTTTTATTCATACTGTATTCACTCTAACTAGAGTATGACAGAACCCAATTTACCCTCCGCCTCCGGGCGAGCCGGTCAAGGTGGCAGAGATCCCCACCCACTACCCTTCATCCCCGCTGACAAATGAAAAGAATAAGAGACTGACCGTACCTAAAAGCTCACCAGACAAAGGAAAGAAGAAAAGAAACAAGAAAGGAAGGGAACGAAGACCGTCTCGTCAATCCCTATAGGGCTGAAACTTTCCAATGTCCGTCGCCGCTAGGAAGTCCATCACTGCCTGATCACATGTCTCCATGGAGAACAGTTCAGAGATTTGGATATTCCGGCATCTGCTCACTTTTCAGCCCATCGCCTTCCAGACCTCTCTCCTGCTGTTCTTCTTTCCATCGGCTGCAGTGGCGAAAGAGGTGCTCCCGTGTCTGGGCCGTCGTTCCTCCGCACCACCAACACTTGTCGTCTTCTCGGTGTCTGAAGCGTTTCAGGTATACTCCTGTGGGTGCATGCCAGGACTTTAGTCGATAGAACCTGGTTGCCAAAGACTTCATGCTTGTCATTGGGATGAGTCTCTTGCTTCTGGCTTTGCCTTTTAGTATGTAACCGAAGTGCTTGCTGCATTTGTCGGCCTCCCACTGTGCCTTAGCCGTCGATCTTCCCTCGGAGATCCGTCTGGCTCTATTCGCGGCTGAGGTGTATATTAGCTCGCGTACTGTGTATCTTCTGTCAGTTTGTGCCTTGTTTGCCTGTCAGTCGGCCTCTTCGTTCCCGGGGATGCCTAAATGCCCAGGAACCCAGTGAATCTCGACTTTTATGCCGTAGTCGTTTCGTTTGTTATGAGCGCATTTGGTCAGTCGTTTTGTCTGTTTCCTGTTCTGCGGTGTGAAATACAAAAAAGGGGAATAAGGGTAGAGGACCGGTATCTCCCTCAGTTAGCTGGCCATCTGGGTAGGTGAAGTAGGCACTGACATACTTACTCTAGATAAAGTGAACGCAGTATGATTAAAACTGGAAAAAAACCTAACTTATATCCTAAATTCACGATACGAGCGAGCTAGGGTTTTTCGTTCCGGATCTTGGCTTGCATATGGTTACTGCACCTAACAATGAGAAGGATGTGGCGCTGGCGAAACATGTTGTAACTGCGCCATCACACCAAGTGACTTCTCTGCCTGAGGCGCTCGACGGGGTTCTAGTTTGGTGATATCAATCCTGCGATCTTGTTAATTCGGACTAATATCCTGAACGACAAATCCCAATCCATCGATCCGATTCGATCGTGGTAAGGTGAGTCTTTGTTCACAATTCGAACGGCACAACTATGCTCAGAACCGATATGCCGTGGTATCACAACATTTTGGCCCTCGAACAAGCGGCTGCTCTGGAATTCTCAGCTCGCTAAGGCTAGCGCCGTGTAACCATCTAGTGAAGGCTCCTATTATTAATCATTTAACTGGCCTAAATTACGAGATTTTTCATGAGGCGGCCATAGGGCTGTCGGAACCTATACGAATTGGAGTGTGGCTGCCGCTTATTGGCTAGTCCTCCTTTATGGCTCCTCGCCTGTAGCCTACTTCCAAAAACGCATCCATTCCCTCCTCCAACACTAGATTCTAGTCGGCAGCACAGTATGGACGGCCTCTCAGTCGCAGCGTCAGTGGCGGGTCTGCTTCAGGTTACGGCAAAAGTTATCGATTTCTTTTCCACCATGATGGGTGCATCCACTATTGCGCAAAACGTACTTGCCGAGGCCAAGGCACTCCAAGCGATTTTTCATCAACTGCAGCACTTCATACTCGATTTCGCAGACGGAACCGACAACCGAAGGTCCATGATAATCATCGACCAACTAGTCGCTACCCTTACTGGCTGTGTCTGCGTGTTCAACAATCTCGAACAAGTACTCGACGGGCTCAATATTGGTGGCCAAGTCTGTCTATGGGATAGCGCGATGTGGGCTTGGAAGGACCAGGATCTTACTCGGATTCTCGGCGACTTACAGAAACATAAATCTTCACTTAACCTAATGCTCACGATCATTAACTGGTTTGTTATTGCTCTATGTGTATCTTTCTAGGCTAATTCATGTATTGCTGCACACCAGCAACTCAACGCAACAGGCACGGCGTGATATGGCGCGTTTAACGGAATTTATGGACGCAGTTTTAATGTCAGACCCAGCGCTCTCCGAGCGTATGGCATTATTCACTTCCCAGCCAGATAGATTTGATCATGATGCGTCCTCTAGTCGGTCAGTTGCAACCCTCGCAACGATCAACAACCTCCGTGTCTCGATGTCATTTTCGTTTGAGGGTATTCTCCCCCAAGCCCCTGTCTACCGAAACGCGAATAGAAATAGATCTACACAATCATTCAAGACCATAATCACCTCCGACACAAAGTGGTCGCAACTCAGCGGGCTGAGTCTTTCTCAGATATCAAATATCTCAGCCATCTGCCTACCTGTTAACACCCACGAACTAGGTAACAGCCATATCGTACGATCGATGGAGACCGATTCAGGTGGCGAATCGATCGGGCTGCATCAAGCGGCGGCCATGGGAGACAGCGCCATGGTTCGGCTGCTCGGTGCTGACAAGGATTACAATGATGAGATTGGGCGGACGGCATTCTCGGCAGCAGCCAACAGGCATGACACCACGGATAAGCGCAAGGTTTCTGTGGACACGAAAGGGAGAACGGAACTGCACATAGCAGCTATGAATGGGCGGGATGATGTGGTTCGATCGCTTGTCGAGCTTGGTGTTGATACGGAGGCTCGGGATATTATGGGATGGACGGCACTACACTCAGCAGTTCAAAATGGGCGCTATGATGTGGTTCGATTGCTTATCCAGCTCGGTGTCAACAAGACGGCCCAGGATAACGAGGGGAGGACGGCACTACATTTAGCAACTCCCAACTGTCCGAATGACATGGTTAGAATACTTCTCGAGCTTGGTGTCAACATGGAGACCCGGGACAAGTATGGGAAGACGGCGCTACACTGGGGAGCTCTGTACGAGAATGCTTCTAATATTCGGCTACTACTTGAGTTCGGTGCCAACATCCGGGCCGAGGACAGAGAGGGGTGGACTGCGCACACCTACGCAGTTCACGGTAGGCATGCAACAACAACTAAGCTGCTAAGCGGAGGTTTGCAATGGCATAGGAGGGGATTGCCCGGTATTGGGACCTGGAACTGACACGAGGTAAGAGGCAACAAGACTTGATGTAGTCTGACCTTAGCTGACTAGTTCTAGTGTGTCCGAATTAAAAACAGATAAAGACATTGAGCTGGCAGGCTCACGGCCCGAAACTTTCTTTGAATGAGTCCCCAGGCTAGCTTGAGTTTGTTACGGATGTAAGGGAGACGTAGTGCAGGAGGAGAAGTTGTAGTAATCCCTTTCGTTCATTTATAAGTTGGGGTGAAAATGGTTGCGTATAAGGAAACGGTTTTGGTGTTATCTTGGTGGGCTATTCCTACATATGTACTGGGTCTGTAACGGGAAATTTCTTTGCGGTTTTTGGGGTCATAGTTGGATATCAATATGAGTTTTGCTGCTCGCGAGGGGTTACGGATTTATGTCAATTTATACTTCATCTTTGTTGAGCTGATTGGAAGTACGGATATCACTATGCCAAGGACTATGATGTAACTTGCCTCTTTTGTAGTTAGCGTTATTAGTCATCGATTGACATTTTGTCGACGTCTCGTTACACGATACAATAGACACACCTTCGCATACGCACGCACACACTCGACTACTCGAGCATCCGCCACCGTACAATAACCTTTAACTATGAGATTCACCGATTATTGCACAGGGTGTTGACGCCTATGCGTAGCGGTAGATGCTAGTTTATCTTATACTCAAGAAGAGTAAAGGAGAAGCTAAAAGACATGATGTCCAATGAACGATACTGAAAATGGCAACCCACGTAATAGCCAAGCAATCGCAAGATTGTTGAGATCAATCAATGGAGAGAACAAAGATGACGAATTATCTATCGTACAAAGAATAAGATAGACATATATGTAGCAAATATAGAGCGAAGTACCACTCAGGCCCAAGGTACCCGAGAGCCGATTATCATACGAAGCATGAGGCTACCGGAGCCGGGAATCTTTGGTCTAATCCCGACGGCCATCAGGCTAGATCCTTAGTCAACAACGATACCCGCCGATGAACTCGGGTAAAAGTCTGCAGCCGCCTAATTTTAGTTCGACCCCATGCATCATACCGGTATTCTGCCATTACTTACTTATCTTGATTCTTCCCGCGTAGCACAAACCACCGTCCTCAGCAATCGAAGTATACTCGTTTGTCTCCCTCCTCCCACAGCACATACACTAACGCTCCGAGCTAGCCGACACCTTCGCCTCGACTACCACCACTTGCTACATAGCTACAACTGAGAGTCTAACCTCTATCAACGTACATTTTAAATGGCCGGCACGACCACGCATACTTGGCGTAGACAATTGAAGCCGACAGACGGAAGGATCGTAGCCTGTGAGCGGCTGACGCTGCGAAGGCTCGATGCACCACGAGATTCTCATGATTATGGAGGGGAGGCTTCATCATGCGCTGCTCAAGGGCTGCAAAAAATCCTCGCTGTGGGAACGGGAGCGGAATTTGGGTGGTTGATGCGGTGTATATATCCCGCTGCCGAGGTCATGGCGGCGGCTTAGATGTGACCGAAGGAGGGCTAATGATGATCCAACCAGCCGGGTACTGTACTGGTTACAGTGGTTCGGACGTCAGCAGTCAGAATAGTGTGTCCGAAAAAGATTTATGGTGGATTTGAACGCTTTTTGCTCATTCGGGATTGAAAAATCTGTTAGCATAAAAAAAGTGTCTGAACTACTGTAACTAGTACAGTACTGCGAATTGTATATCTGAATCGATACGCAGAAAAATAAATGGACTTTTCCACGTCTTCGGGCACCGCTAAAACCCTAGCGTCTTCGACTACACCACTCCCGCAACCTCTGTGTATCGCCGACTGGGCCTTACATATCTGAAGTCTACCGGTACGTCTCCATTCTCGCTGACCCATCATGCACCACCCCAGTAGCTACTGTACCGAGCGTCAAGGTTCGTACGGCTTTCTCTGCGTGACGCCGTTTCTCTTGTTTTTATTTTAAGCAATCAATGCCATGAAAGCAACTTATTTTGGCTAGAGGGCTCGTGATGGCTTTTTGAGTACCGTTACGGACGAGTATGGTTCATGATTTTGGTAATTACCAAGGTATAATTCTTGGAAACTTGACAGGATGGGATTGCTATAGATGGAAGTGTCCTACAAGTTTCACTGCGAGGATTATCCAAGTGAGTATAATGCCAGTTACCACAAGCGTGGGATATAACTTGCTTTTTACCACCGAATAAGTTTGTATGTGTATGCGCGACATGATATTAACGTACCTCAGCAGTTACGTTCAAGGCCTCTGTGATGTGTGACGAATTTGTCTTTTAGTACCGTACAGACCCTCCGTTATGCGGTATGTACGAACCTTGACGTTCGGTACAGTACTGCAAACTCGCTGAGGTGATCCTGTACCCCCACAACACACTCCCGGTTATAAAGCAGCGCTGATCTGTGTATGGCGGCGAGGCGTCCATTCCCGGTAACGGAGAAACCGAGGGGTTGCTAGGAATAAGAAATTATCATAAGTATAACTTCTTGTAAGTACTCTGCTTCCGGGTGGATGGATGGTTGATACTGATGTAGTTATGATGCATTTGGTCGGAAACCACGTTGTTACTGTATGGCTTGAAAGGAAGTCGCCGATACACTGAGATCGCCGAATTGACACACAGGCTCTCGTAGACTCATACACAAGTTTGCACTCGCCACTGGCACCGCAACTGATGTTGCATGTATGTATAGAGCTGACCGCTAGTGGGGCTGGTAGTAAGTGGCACACTTCTCTCTCATATATAACTCGCGTCTTTCTCCTTTTCTCTTCTCTCTGTATCTAAGTCTATACACGCACACGGTTCTCCCCATACTGCAACAACTGGTATTTCCAATCATGGACTTCCATAAGCTTCCACCGAGCTCCCGGCTCTCTTGTATAGAAAGACATAGATTCTACCTTTGATATTTCAATAGACTTCTTCCGCTTTACACTTTGGGGGAGGAGTGCATGGTAGATGGTTGGGCGTAGAAGCCCAAGTAGGAATGATCATTCCGTTTGAAAGTCATACTGCGGTCCCTCAATCGGTGTAACGATACAATGAATGAATCAGATACCAATTCGTCGCACGACCGTCAGGATGTCGATGTGCCAATACCAAAATACTCACCCATCTGCTTCCATGGTGAAATGGTATCATACTTGCCTTCCAAGCAAGTGGCTCGGGTTCGATTCCCGATGGATGCAATCGTGCTTTCTTTTAACTTTTACCCATTGGCTTATGGTTTGGCCCTGTCGTTTCTGATAACTGGAATCGTTATAGCGCAATAAAAAACCTCCGAACTGCGGCAGCTTGTCCATAACGTAATGTAGACAAGTGCGGCTTCTGCTTACGGTATATTGCACTAAACATCGGAGAGTCGTACATCACAATCACTCGCCTCACATGGTAGGGTTAGGTTTCTGCTGGATACTCGTACTTGTTTCCCATCACCACAAATTACACAATAAACCCTTTGCCGCGGAGCTTATCTCTGGGGATATGCTAGCACAATGGACGTCCTTTCTAGCCCCAGGCCAAGACAATACCGTGGCAACGCACTATTGAGATATTACCGAATAAATTGCAATGGAATCATCGGAATCACGACATCGGTGATTGGGAGATCTTGTGGTTTATGACTATCACCATGTAGATAGAGATTTCAGACCAGTACTCATCCAGATAGTATTTGAGAAATAATGAATACAAACATGCATTGCAGGCCGTCAACCTCAGCAGCACCTCGCCCCGCGCGAAGCGCCCTCCACCAGCACTACACAAATCTCAGACATCCCAATTTTAGCCCTGACATAACCGCACTGTCAAACACTCCAGAACGAAACGCCGATATATAAAACTACAATCCCCAACTCAGTCAGCGAAATTGGGAAGCGGAGTAATAAAGCCAGGAGACTTACACAGGTCCAATAACAACCACTTACTGGCCAGCGAGTAGCAAATTCGAGACTAAATCGTCCCGAGTGATGCGTATAGTAATTTCGGAGGTTGCCCAAATTCCTGGTGATCTCTCCGAGGGTCCCCGTCCGCGATGGGGAACATCCAATGTATTTAGAAGCCGCTCAAGCGCATCGTGGCCACGATTACTTGGATAGCCTCTTGTCGGCTCACGTTCCATATCCGGCAATTCTAGAGACCGGAAAGATGTCCCCTGGATAGTAACAAACGCTTTGAGGACATCAGAGGCAGCTGATATGGGACCTAGTTGTTCAGGTATTGTAAGTAGAAATCCGGGCTTTCGTTCGTCGCCCGCTAGAATCGTTTCGAAGTCGGATTTTAGTGGATATATCTGGGTGATACCCCATAATGGTTGAAAGTCAAAGATCGTTAGGTTAACGGCCTCCTCAGTTCCGTTTTTGAACCTAATATAAACGGCACCCCCATCTCGAACAGTAAAAGGCTTAGTTGGATCATAGGCTTAAGGAGGTTAACAAAATATTTGTGGACGCGGCGGGGGTTCTAACTTGCATCGACCAGCTCAAACGTAAACTTTCCATCCAGCTTGTCTGGTATATTTGGGTTTTTCAGCTCTCGAATCATCTCGTATTTGGCCAAATGCGACAGCCTATGGAGAACCATTTCCGGTTCCTCCAAAGGCGGAAATGTCGGGATCGGCCGATCAGAAGTATCTAAAAGTTCGTATCTGCCTTTAATATCCGCGCTAAGGTGAAAAGTTGCACAGCCTGCATTGTCGTCCGTGATGAGCTCCACTGGAAGATCTTCCACGTTAGAACGTAACTGTAGCTGAAGTTGATTAAGCTTTGCCTGTTTGATGTCGTCCGCAGGATCGTTGACTAGTTTTACTACTAGCTTCTGAATCGGGGTTTTCCGTGGCACGGCCTGGTAACCTGGCTTGATGTTCTGAATTTTGCCACTGGATAATTGGGCTTGCGATTCTAACTCGAATACATCGGTAATACGAACTCTCGGAGACGAGATAGAATCACTAAAGTCGTGGGCATCCCAAGGGTAGATATCATAGTCCGATTCCTTCAATATTCCATGTGCTTTGCCAGCCCCAAGTATGAGGCTGCCCTTTTTATCGACTGACTTGACGGTAACGGTCGAAGCATGATGTCGTTCTTCGTTGGAAAAAAGGACTCGTTTGCTGTTGCCTGCGAAAATGGGTGTCTGTCGAGGAAAGTCGAGCTGGACCTCCGCCCGGATTCTTCGGTGTAGCATACCGTGCGTCAAGTTAGCGCCACCCAAACTCATCGATTCCAACAAGCAGTGAGTCAAGGCTCCATGCCAAATTCCATCCTGGTCACGGTCTTCGACTTCATTGGCCTTTTCGTCAAGACGGCAAGCGGTAAGCAACTCGTAGCCTTCTGCTTCCAACAACCAACTCTCCTTTGGTGTGCGACTGGTGTCTCTGTAACGACTTCCGACGGAAGCCAACAGTTCCCTAGGTATATCTGACTTATCACTTGGCAGTACGGTATAATCTACCTTCCCGATACCTCTAGGAACTGGTTCTCCCGGAGGGCCTCGTGAAGCACTTCCGGAATAGCAACTATCGAGTACGACCGTTACGATTAATCGTCTTTGCACCATCTCGTCAAGTAGCGCAGCTAACTCGAAGTCGCGCAAATAACGCCCTGTACAATGGATGTCACAAGGCACGATAGCTTCGTCAAGACCGTTTGCGCCTTTCAACTCTGAATACACTGTCTTCGCTTGCGCACCGTGCCCTGAATAATGAATGTAGACGATATCACCGGGTTGGGCTGTACTTGTCACCGTCCGCAACTGCTGAACGATATTATCGTATGTTGGCCGTTTCGTCATGCCTTCTTTCGGTTTGTTGGGGTCGGTGCTATTGGGTGAGGATGTGAATGTTACGATATGAGATTGATCAACGTTCTGAGTTTCCTCGATGTGTTTTTGAAGACGCCCAATGTCCGTGACACAACCTAGCAGGTTGGGATAATGCAAAGGGCTGCCGTCTTTATCGGTTCGACTGTTTCCAGGCATGTAGTAATCCACCCCAATCAAAACGAACCATTTCGTCAACTCTGAAGTCTTCTGTTCCGACATTGTTGCAGGGTTAGGGTGAATTGTTGATAGTCGGAGGTGTAGTGGAAATTGAAATTAACCAACGCACGATCCCTTTAGACTGTGGCGAAGAAACCGACTGTATGCGGATTATTTGTATCCACAGGGTGCCCGATATGTTACATTCATTTATCCGTTCTCTCAGTTGCGCTGGGTTCTGTGTTCTACACTTCTTGGGGACTCAACGACTGGCATTGGGATTCCGTGCAGCGCTTAAACCGGGAACAAAAAGATTCTGCGGTTTTGAGATCGGCTGATCGCTTTTACGCGTTCAGTCCAGATAGCGTTCAATTTCTCTATTGGTTGAAGCGGGGTTGAGCGCAACGCAACACATCTGCATGCACTCAGCCAGCATGCAATGCAGCCTAACGCAAAGAATCAATCAAGACTCACCAAACATTGTCCTCACAGGCTGGAACCCGACACTATGGGGCTGCACTAACAAAATATTTTCTGCAACTCCTAGATTCCGAAGGCAACCACCCACTCTGCCTTGAGAAATTTGCAGCTACCCCACTTCCTACCAGCCTCATTCAAACTACAGGAATTTTGGCACAACGCATTTTCCCATTCATCAGTCTCTCTTTCTCTCGATGACCGTACTTAATGAAGATATATGTACGAGGCTCAATATAAAGTGAGATACAGACTGACCGAATGAAACTACTCTAAAGGAGTTTCAATACGGAGCACGCAGCATAATGACATGGAAACCGCACACCACCGTGCCCGGCCTTGTATATAAATGAATTACAAATACCCTCATTCCGTTAAACAACATGGCGATCAGCATTGTATTGCGTTTGTATGCGAGACCATGTACCCCTAACCCTGACCCTGCGATCTCGATAGTTTCACGCCTCTACACCAGTACCAGGTGCTCCTCCAGTTTCCTGCTGACGAACGAACAGCACCTCATCATCGTCAATAACCAACGACTCGTAATCATCATCCAGGTCGCTCCGTTCAGGGCCGTCGTCAAGCTCTAGATCTATAATATCATCATACCCGTCTTCCTCACCCCGTCTGCTCACAAAGAGTTTCCAACGGTTTCCGTTCTCAAGGAAAGTTCTGTCCACATCTCGACTTGAAAACTTCTCGAATCGGATTTTTCGGTATTGAACTGAGTATACCTGTTCCCCCACACCTTTACAGCATGAATCTTGACCAAAGTCATTCGTTCGGGATCCTCCAAAACCAAATCCGGGGCCTATCGCCGAAGGAACCTGCTTGACAGGTATTTTAATATCCGCCGAGTTATTTGTTGATCGCTGTTGACTGTGAGTGACTATTGGGTCTGTCAAGGTTTTAATGCCGACGACTAGGTAAATATCTTTCCGTCTTCTGATCGCGCGCTCTATCCACTGCCGTGCCGATGCGTCCTTGCACAGGTCGCGGAAATATTCTCCGGAATTCTTTAGCTGGGAGGTTTGGCAAGTGGCCGCATCGACCGCAGTTATCGAATGGTCTGTAATGTCGAAAGTCATGGAGAGATGTTTCATCAGAAACGTGCGGAACTGAGAGCCATCGGACTGGATGAGAGTATCCTGAAAGGTTTCGAGTTTTATGGTAGCTACGCTATCGTCGGCGGGGGAGAGCGGATGCAAACTGAAAAAGTCCTGTTCCGGATGCTCGGCATTGAGGACAAGTCGACCGAGTTGCACCGCGTCTTTCGAAAGAAAGCGATTCGATATCCATGTGGTTTTTCGCATTGCTGATTGTCGTAAAATGCTCCAAAGGCAAAGCGCGGAGTAGACAGGTCTAGGAGAGCCTGAATGGATGAGATGGTCACTCGCCTTTATACAGCACATGGCGTGGCATCTGCGTCATATTACTTTCGACAAGGATTCTGTTGCCAGGGGAATAACTATGTGTAACGCGAGAACGCAAATGATATATCACATTTACGTTTTCGTGCAAACGAAGATTGAATTGAGAAAGTTCCGTCATATCTCTCGTCCCGGATATGTGCGTCAATTCGGTATCTTGTTATGGACATCTTAGTGCCCTTGCATTGATGTTTGTGAGTGGAGAGGCTGAGAGTGCCGTCTATTCGAGCCCTAACTACATCCCCGGAGTACTAGTTTTGACAGTATTAGCCTAGAAATTTGATGATCTATATTTGGTAGTTGCGAATCCATTCCTGCTTTTTGTATTTTAATATCTCTCATGGTTGGTGGGTGATGTCGATAGAGACGAGCTGTGCGGGACGCGTCACATCGACAGCTGAGGGATTTAGCATAAAGTGCCTAGTACTAACGACCACTGCCTTGAGAACATTTTTCACCCGCAGCTCTATAGCACTGCACCCACGATATATCAAAGATATACCTGCAACTGTATTTCTTATACCCTCCTTATCCGGATTTATGATCCTCTCACATTCAGTGGTGGCGAAGCTAAGTGTTGTTGAGGGCGAAGCAAAGTGTGGTTGCCTAGAACCCTCTAGTATGCTCACCTTGACATGCTGGGAGAAGCAGGGACTTGGCTTGGCTGCGTTATCCATTGCCTTAGGCTTTATTGAACGAATGGGGACGAGCCAAGTGGCGCTCGCATCTAAAATTCAGCCGCACAGTCTGCTCACCAGTTAACGTCGACCATCTCCTCACTTCGCCATACCATGGCGATTCTCGAAGACAACCTCTGGCTACTTCTATCAACACTCGCTCTGGCGATACTCTTCGCCGGCTGGGTCCGAAGCCAGGCCGCAATCGAGAACACAGATCGTCGGCATCACGAGTTGGAAGTGTTGTACGATCCTAAGTGTAGTGCTGATATTGAACCCGGAAAGGCCAGGAGTGCTATCGTTGAGTGTGTTCTTCGTTTCAAAGTATCGTATAGTTTGCTAAGCTTCGAAGTGTCGTTGCTGTGCATGGTTTAGGGTCCTGGGCAGAATGGGCCTGGGTCCACAAAAGCACTGGGCGCAACTGGCTGAAAGAGTTCCTTCCCAGTGGCCTAAACCACCGAGCTAGAATAATGACATATAACCATGAATCGCACTGGACATCATATTCTCTGCGAAAATCTTTCGATGCCTTTGCACAGGATCTTTTGAATGCTCTAGAAAAGAAGAGGCGTTTACCAGAGGTACCGCTAAGCGACTGTTATACCGGTTTCATTCTCATGGTTCCGAATGCAGGAACGAGAACGGGCAATAGTTTTCATCGCGCATAGTTTCGGCGGTATTCTCGTCAAGCAGCTAAACCTGATAGAACATCTGAAATTTGTCACGGTGTAGTATTGCTCATGGTTTATTAGGCTCTAATCAAGGCAGGAGAGAGAAGTAGTGTATACCAGAACATTGCAAACTTCACAACAGGTGTAGTTTTCCTAGGAGTGCCGCATCAAGGCTCGAACCGAGTGTTACATCGCATAGCGTCATATGTCGCTTTTCTGAACAAACCATTTGGATCCCGAACCGACCTCCTGGACCTGGTTGAAGGCTCTACTGACTTAGATAAACTGCATCATCGATTCCTCTCGGATTACAAATCAATTAGCTGTATCTGCTTTTACGAATGCGTCCCGGAATATGTACTGGGAGTAGATATCGGAAGGGTTTTTAGCCAATTCCGCGTACAGAGTAAGCTGAATCACGGGATGGATGTGGGATGGGATTTGGGATGCCCGAAAGCGAAACCCAACAGATACTAAACGGGATTTCGAGTCATTTCAGGTCATATGGGCAAAAATGACACGAACTATCGTTCAAATCCCGGTGTTTGGCTGGACTGGGGAAATCCCGTCTTGGCATAGACACAGGACGGTTTTGCGCGGGATTCTAGTCCCATTTTCATCCCATGGTTAAGCTTAGCCTCGAGCCTTGATTAACATCTTGATAGGTTGTTTCTGAAAAGTCAGCTACAATTCCTGGACACCAAAATATTGGGTTGAACGCAGACCATCGAGGAATCAACAAGTTTAGATCAGTGGACGATAATAATTATCTTCGATTGCTGCCCGAGGTGAAAAGGCTTGTTCATGATGCCCAGGCTATGCTGAGCAGAGGTAATCGCTACTCCGTGCACTTTAAAACACAATGAACCAAGCTAAGAATGTATGCGTCAAGAATTGTTTAGAAAAGGGCAAAGGATGATTCCGTACCCAATAAACGTTGATTTTACCGGCCGTGAAGATCTTAGCGCAGAGTTGGTAAAAATGTTGGCACCGCCAAAGACAAATCATCATCGAGTAGCTCTTAGTGGATTAGGAGGGACAGGGTAAGTTTTTGCCTCTATCTACTCAATGCATATTCGTTGTTTGCACCCTGACCCAAGACAGGAAAACCCAGATTGCTTTAGATTATGCATATCGCCAGGTCGACCACGAATGCCATATATTCTGGGTCTACGCAAAAAGCTACGGAACCTTTAGCCGAGGTTACCAAAAAATTTCTGCTCGCCTGAAACTACGCATAATTGACGATAAGGAAGAGAAAATTCTTCTCGGAGTGAAGCGCTGGTTCGAAAGCGAGGAGAGCGGCAAATGGCTTCTGGTATTAGACAATGCAGACAATCCTTCCGAATTTAAGGGATCACTGGGTAGAATATCCAAATATCTACCCCAAGGTTTACGAGGAACCCTGATCGTCACAACAAGGTCTAAGACGGTTGCAAGCCGATTGGGTTGCAAAAACGTTGATGTCCCCAAAATGAAGCCTGAAGAAGCAGCGGATCTTTTCGGGCAGCTCCATAACACCATCGAACCTACGAATGCAAACTCCATTCCAGAATTGCTTCTAGCACTTGACTATCTCCCGCTGGCCATAGCCGCTGCTGCTGCGTACATGAGAGAGACAGGAACACTGCCTGCCGAATATTTAGACATCTTGAACTCTACAACTGCAAATCAAACGGGTCTGCTTATGAAGGAGTTCTACGACATCTACAGGGGCCTGAATGATGGAACTGAGAGTGCTGATAACGAAGATGATATGACTGAGAGTGTTTTATCAACTTACTATATTATTTTTCGAAGGATCCAGGTTTTGTGTCCTTTGGCGGCAGACCTTCTTAAGTTGATCGCTTTTTTCGATCGACAAGCCATACCCGAGGTGTTTCTGACTGAGAGCGGATTGGATGGAGTCTCCAATATGCTCCTATTCAATGTAGCACGTGGATATCTCCTCGACTTTTCATTGATATCTAGAGGCGTCAATTCGAAACAGTACAATATTCACAGGCTGGTTCATCTATCCATGGAGACATATGCATTGCAAAACCCAGATACTGCTAAGACGTGGAAGGGGAGAGCATTGGGTATTGTTTGTCGCCTATTCCCATGGGGAGCATACGAAGACTTGGTTACATGTACTGCATACGTTCCCCACGCAGTAGCAGTACTCAGGTATGCCGATGAGTTTGAGTCGGCCTCCGCAGTGCTCTTGGAGAATGTTGGAAGGTATATGCGTAGAAAAGGTCAATACCGTGCCGCAGAAGACAACCTAAAGCGTAGTCTTGATCTTCGGGAAAAAGTTGGAGGCGATACATTGGCTTCTATCAAACTTTTAGGAAGCGTGTCATATAGACTAGGGGAGTATAACAAGGCACTGATATGGTACCAGCGCGCCCATGATGATTGCGAGAATAACCTTCGAAAGGACCACCCGACCACCCTTCACACAATGAAAAATATGGCCGTGGTCTTCAACTACCAGGGAGAGTATGGGAAGGCACAGGAATGGTACCAGCGCGCCTTCGATGGCTGGGAAAAGAGCCTTGGAAAAGACCACCTGACCACCCTTCACACTATGAACAACATGGCCGTGGTCCTCAAAAACCAGGGAGAGAATGGGAAGGCACAGGAATGGTACCAGTGCACCCTCGATGGTAAGGAAAAGAACCTTGGAAAGGACCACCCGTCCACTCTTGACACTGTCCACAACATGGCCGGTATCTACCGTCACCAGGGAGAGTATAGCAAGGCACTGGAATGGTACCAACGCTCCCTCGATGGCTATGAGGAGAACCTTGGAAAGGACCACCCGTCCACCCTCGGCATTGTCCACAACATGGCCAGAGTCATCGATAATCAGGGAGAATATGGAAAGGCACTGGAATGGTACAAGCGCTCGCTCGATGGTTTCGAGAAGAACCTTGGAAAGGACCACCCGTCCACCCTTGACACTGTCCACAACACGGCCGGTATCTACCGTAAGCAGGGAGAGTATAGCAAGGCACTGGAATGGTACCAACGCTCCCTCGATGGCTACGAGGTGAACCTTGGAGAGGACCACCCGTCCACCCTCGGCACAGTCCACAACATGGCCAGAGTCTTCAATAAACAGTGAGAGTATGGGAAGGCACTGGAATGGTACAAGCGCTCGCTCGATGGCTGCGAGGAGAACCTTGGAAAGGGCCACCCGTCCACCCTCGCCACAGTCCACAACATGGCCAGAGTCTTCGATAACCAGGGAGAGTATGGGAAGGCACTGGAATGGTACCAGCGTGCCCTCGATAGCTGCGAGAATAACCTTGGAAAGGACCACCCGTCCACTCTCTACACCATCAGCAGTATGGCCGTAGTGTTCTACCACCAAGGAGAGTACAACAAGGCACTAGAATGGCATCAGCGCGCTCTCGACGGTAGGGAAAAGACCTTTGGAAAGAACCACCCGTCTACCCTTCGCACTGTCAAACGTATGGCCAAAACAAAGGACAAACTTTCTATTCCCACCAGGGCCGACACCAACGGTCAGGGCCCAATTAGTGATGCCAATAGCTCAACCCAGCCTTGAAGTCTCGTAGAATTTGTGCGTGGCAACTATACGAACCGTCAAAGATTTCGATCTACAACTTGATATTTACCGCAGCAATATTCTCCCGCTAGCTAGCCTAGTAGCGTTTGTGATACGCCGATGTACTTTGCTGCATTCTGTCGCTGGCGGAGTGAGACGTGTTCCTCGTTCATATATACTGTTGAGTGCTTCCGTGCAAAGTTTTCTAGTTCTGTTCAGGGATTCTTGGTGGTAGAATCTAAATTTCCTTTCTTGTTACCTTTCATCACGACATTTTAGAGGGTGTCCCAAGGTGAGCAAACAACTAAGGGGTTTCTTATGGCGCTAGCAACTTTTATGCGGTCATTTTCTTTGAGCTGGTTGAGATTGGGATTAAGTGTGGCTCGACTTTATCAATTTCCTTACCTCTCTGTGTTTCTAGTTAGTGGCAATGGCCATTGAGAACTTAGAATTGAAGTTTATTTCAGGGGTGCGGGAGATTCCGTTATCAACATGCCGTTTTGGTTGTAGGTTTTGGAGAGCTCACTTTGTCTTCAATCACTTCTCATGAATCCGGTGCTTTGGAATATTCAAACTCTGACTATGTGACATTAGATATGGCCATATGTAAATACTTTACACCATCCTGCGTGACTGTCGACTGCAGATAATCGTAGATTCTTACACAGGTCTGTACACGAGCAGCGGCCGACGGGTTCTTGCCACACACCTTCGACAACCACACTCAACGCCTGGTTTTGCCAAGCTTTCCCCTCTTTGGGGGGGAGCAGGGTTTTACTTTGGCTTCACTTCATACCTTTTGTCTGTGTCCGCTTGCTTTTGCAAGTGTATCTCGTTGTTTTAAAGCTCTCTTTACCACTCAGCATCGACTTCGACCGGTAGTCTACCCAGCAACTCGCCACTCGAAGTTTTACGCCAGTTATCAAAGCCTACCAGATGCCTGTGGATTCACCAGTACGTGAGGTCTGGGACCTATCAGCGCAGTATCGGTGAAGTTCCGTCAAGCGGTTGAGTGCTGAGATACACGCTCCGTACAAGCTCTTCGAACCGACTACGATGGACAAGACCCGCTTCTCGGGCACCACTAGGACGAAGTACAAGAAGCGGCCTTACGATAACATCACCCTTCCGCCCCCCCGTTCCAGTCAAGCCCGAAGATGGTCAGCGCGCCGTGTATGACCTAGGGAGTTTCACTTCCGGACCTCCCAATGTCCTGCCTTACTCTGTTTTGGCGGTTGGGGTATTCCACTGCGATAACATCAAAGAGACCCTGGACTGAGTGTGAGCGAGGATTTTGTAAGTGGCTGTCGTCAGATGACGGGATGTGCAGGTTATACTCTAGGAAAGGGGGGCCAATTAATTTAAAATGGAGGGAAGGAGAAAGGGATGGTACATTTGACCGAGAGGAGGGCTTGGCGGACACGTCGGGTTCACACCGCGGAGTATCGGGGAAAAACGGATTTTTTGTCATACTCTATTTAGAGTGCATACAATATGAATACACACACGCACACGGGTTCTTGCCATTGAATATAGTCTACTATTTCTCCATCTCTAAGTAACCGGTTAGTACCGGTAAAGTCAGATAATGATTGGGTAAATTAAGTTTATTAGGCAGTCTACTTGGATTAGATAAAATCTAAGACGGCCAAACCCTAACCCGCGATGATCAGGAATAACAGAAAAAAAAACGGCGTAGATCGCTCCTTTACCCGGTATCCCACACAACATCCACATTCACCTTAACTATGCTCCCTTACTTTAGCATCCTCTCTTCGCTTAATACGCCATTCTACATTCAATCCTGCTCATTCCTTGATGGCGTCAAATGCGTTCAATTCTAGGGTAGCGGGGGGGGGAGCTCCGCCATCTAGCCGGCTCGCCCGGAGGCGGAGGGGGTTATTAAGGTCCTGTCATACTCTAATTAGAGTGAATACAGTATGATTAAACAACAACAATGCGTTCAATTCATTGATGGTTGCGGCACTACCTACGATCCTGCGCCAGTTAATTTTCCTAAGATGATACCGCCGCCTGGGGAAGGGCGATAGAGCAGTGTAGGTGATATGCCGCCGCCAGTGGTAGTCGTACGCTTCATGGAATCGAGTGACGGACAACGTAGTGGCTTGGTTAGACGGATGTGTTGAGTATATTGTTGAGAGCAAAAGAGAAAGAACGAAGTTATGAGACAATCAGAGGAGGGAGAGAAAGATGATCGTTGAACTGTCTATCGTACAGAGAGAGAAGAAGATAGACATATATAAAGAAAGAAATCATCATCAACCACTAAGAACAAATCACTAAGAGAAAGCACTAAGAGCGATGCATCACAAGAAAGGCACCACTCAGGCCCGAGGCTCACGGGGAGATAGACACTGCACCAAGCCCGAGGCTGGCGGGGAGATAGGCTCCGTACCAAGTCCGCTAAGTCTAGTGCATGCCTTAGTCCCAATGGCCTGCGGGCTAAAGTTAGTGCCCGCCTTAGTTCTGGTAGCCTTCGGGCTAAATCCTTTAGTCAACATATACAGGCGCGGCAAAATCTAGGCGCGGTATTTAGCGATAGTCCAACTTTCGGCTAGGCCGATCTTAATCTGACACAGGTACCAAGTGATTGGACACACTATTCTGGCAGATGGCGGGCCAAAATCGGCATGTGATCAGGCTACACACCATTTGAGCAAACACAACGCAACCAGAAAATAACAGAATGAGCAAAAGTGGAAATGCACTGACTTTCAACTAATATTCTCCCCTCCAGCCAAATTTATTGCCAGAATAGGTGCGTCCGATCACTTACTCGGTACACTACCCACATTTCTTGCGATTACGCAAGTACAACCGACCCGTACTAGAGTAGTAACAGAGTTACAATCAATGCCAGAAATCCCCCGGGTACTTCGCTCAACGAGAGTTTGGATGAAATGCGGGTTTTGATGGCGGCGTTCGAGGAAACGGACCCATCGAGGCTTACTTTAGAGAGTACATGTCAAGATGGCAGCCGTGTCCAGGGTTAGGGATTACCATAACATAATCCACAGTTGAAATCCACCATATACTCGGATCTACGGACTGCACAGCTCAGGGATGTTTGATTCCCTCGCTGTCAAACATCACTATCCCTAAACGGCTCGATTCAAATCACTTATAGTACAAACACCACTCTCTAATGTCGCAGCGAAAGCTCATCATACATATACAGCTTTATCTGTGTTTGTTCATCCATAATCTCAATAACTACGGCATCATTTATTGCCCTAAACTGCAAATGCAAGGATTTTGCTCACACTTTACCAAAACACAATGAAGCGTGAGCCTACGAAAGAGAGATTAGACGAAAAGAAGTTATCATATCATAAACCGATCTTAAATACATATTGAAGGTAAGACCATATCGAAAATTGGCTGGTTCATTGACTAAAATTACTACTTAAGTAAAGCGGGGATTTGACATCTCTATCTTTTCTCTGCTGCATTAAGAAAAGCAAGAAGCAGCGCAGGCACAGCAAAGTGCTGACGGAATACTGGGCTTTCGCCCGAGATCATCGACTGGTATTATGTGATTGCTTGGCTATTACGTGGGTTGCTACTTTTAGTCTAGTTATTTTGACGCCGTGTACTTAAGCTCTCTCCTTTGCTCTTATGGTCGAGTTTTCCACGCCCGCTGCAACACGTGTCAACACAAAGCAGGTACGGGTAGTATTGAGACCTAGTGTAAACCCAGCGGGCAGATACAGGTGGTAATCATGGCAATCCAACGCCGGGATGGTGATGGTTCATGATCAGCCTTTGCAAAGACCGTCCTTCTAGCAGGAAAACCCTTCTAGAATTACCTTAAAATAATGTAGAGATTACAAACCTTACGGTTATAGGCTGAAGGGCAAAGCCGAAAGCAAGAGACCCGTCCCAATGACAAGCGTGAAATCACTGGCAGCAAGGTTCTATAGACTGAAGAGCGGGCATGCACCGACTGGAACGTACCTAAAGCGGTTCGGACACCGAGAGGACGACAAATGCTGGTGGTGCAGAGGCGGAACACTACAGACGCGGGAGCATCTCTTCCGCAACTGCAGCCGGTGGAAAGACCAGCAGAAAGCGCTCTGGAAGGCGGTGGGGAAGGCTACAGGATGGAAAGCAGGCAGATGCCGACATGTGCAGATTTCTGAGCTGTTTTCCATGGAGAAATGTGACCAAGCGGTGATGGACTTCCTGGCCGCCACTGACGTCGGGAAGTTCCCGCCAAAGCAAGCGGAGGAGCGCGGACAGGCGGAGCGTGGGCAGGAGTAAGGGTGTTTGGATCGGGGGTGGTCTCTCTTCTCGTTGATCTCTTTTGTTCTGTTAATCGTTTGCTTTTCCTTTTCCTGGGTCAAAGGGGACGATGGGTAGTAGGTGGGAGCTCCGCCATCTAGCCGGCTCGCCCGGAGGCGGAGGTGGTGTTTCTAGACTCTGTCATACTCTAATTAGAGTGAATACAGTATGAATAAAACAAACAAACAAGACCGTCCTTCTAGCAGGAAAACCCTTCTAGAATTACCTCAAAATAATGTAGAGATTACAAACCTAGGTATGTTCCAATGGTGGTACTCTATACATATGACAGACGGTGTGCAACTAGAGCTTAATTGCATCTAACTCGCCCTAGTCTTGTACGAATCCTGGTAATTGCAGTTTGGGGCAAAAACGCTGCGTAATAACTCTTCCAACCTCTTTGTATACACAGCCTCACTCCCTATCCAGCCGAACCAGTGGCTCCCAACCCATGTGTGCTCCCTCCCCACCAGCCTAACCATCAGCTTCCAACTCCTATCTCCTATGTGCTATCTAACCGAATCAGCAGACCCCTCTAATTACAATCCAACTCACACCCATATACAGCCTGCCCATTCGTGACCTGCGGCCCCAGATACGGGCATGGCACACAATTGTAGTGCAAAAACCGGTTATGCACGTACTCGAGTCCGGACAATCCGTAAACACCGGCACCCCCGGGTTCCGGCCAATCGCAAAATTCTGGTTCGCTGCTGTACAATGCACAAGTCGCGACTGCTATGATCAGCCTAAAAACTTTGATCTTGTGAGGGTAGTGGGGGGGGGGGAGATGCTTACGCCACACTATAATATCCCAAGGTCATCGATATACGGTCCTTGCGTCTAGCAGCCATAGTCGTTCGTGTAAAAACTCTGCGTCGTCGCACAGCCATTCGTGAAGATCTTCTGGTTTAGGGAGGCGTAATGCTCACCGCCAGGTTCTTCATTGTTAGCAGGCACCGAGCGCGAGGTGGGGGCGACGCACTGTCCATGTTCTCGATGGTGTATGTCGGGTGGCCGTCGTAGTACCAGCGGTCACAGAGGCCGTTGCCGTCGGAGCCGCCACACTGCACTCGGGGGGTGAGGTGGGAGATGTTGAGCAGTGTTCTCAACCGTCCCGTCCGACGGCCGAGGACTGTAGTGCCGTCTGAGATCTCGCCAGGACGGACGGGACGGCACTAAATCCGTCCGTCCCGTCCTAGCAGATAAATGACGGCAGGACGCCCGTTGTCTGCCGGGGACGGTGAAAACTCCGTCATCGGCGGTCATCCACCGTCCCCGGCGGTTAGAGGTTATATTTAGATGATTAGCAATTGAGGCTTGAGAGCGCGCGGTAAGTGTTATAAATCGATAAATTGATCTTTGGAGCAACGGGGTCAGACATTGTGCGGATGGAGCAGATGCTGAAGGATCTTGCTTCACAGTCAGGGTAATTGTAATGAGTTTTATATGAATATTATTATGTACTTTACGAAAGATCCATGGATGTCGACCATTGACGACCGGGGACGGTGAAAAACCAGTTGACGGCCGTCCTTTCCGTCCGTCTCCGTCCTAACTCGGACGGACGGCACCGTCTCCGTCTTGCCCTTGGACGGACGGCGCATTGCCGTCCCGTCCCCGTCCTGGGTGATCCCGGACGGACGGGACGGTTGAGAACACTGATGTTGAGAGCGCTGATGCTGGGACTGGGAAGGTTAGCTTGCGTAGGTGGCCGCACTAGGGAAGAAATGATGGCCTTTGTAGCGATGACGGCGTGATTTAGAGACAGCGCCGAGCCGAGGATATACAGCTTCAGCCGGTCGAGGATGGTATTTGCCTGGTCTGATAGGGAACCCGAGATCCTCTATACCCCTTTAGCGTTGTCCAACCCCCCTTCCGCCGCGTCCGCATACCTCCGTAAACCCCCCCCCCGCTTGACACAGTCAAAAACTTCCCCACATCCTGCTGCACTTCCGAGATCGCTTTCGCGAACCCAGCTTGGTAGTTGATGATCATGTCCGACAGCGTGTTCTGGATATTCGACATCTGCAGCATTTCCTGGTGGTAGTTGTTTTGCCCACCCTTGTCGTACAGGGAGTTTCCGAACTGTGCGGCCCCGCCAGACAGGGTAGTGAGCCCGATCCAGATCGCTTTGAACGACAGATGATCTTTTCCCATGAACTCTTTTACGATCTAGTTTTGTTAGAGGATTTGGGGGAGGAGGAGGAGCGGAGGACGGACAGCGAAGAGGGAAAAGGTCGTCCAAAGGAGGATGGAAAATTTTCTTCCGTCGATTGTAGAGTCGCGTGGGAGGACAACGGGGAGGACTATCTCGCCGACTTTTCCGCTGTGGGGTTTGCGTTAGTAGGGTGGGCGGGCGTTGGGAATTGTACTCACTGGGCTACCTACACCCTGGGCTATCCCGAGCGCGTTGTAGTACTGGCTGAATAACTGATGGATGGCTGAGAAAGGGTTCGGTTTGCGCACGGCGCCGCAAGGATGAGCGGTGCCACATATAGTAAATAGCCCAGAGCGTCTAAAATTCCCGTTAGAATATCGAATCCCCACGAGCAAACCGCACTTACATAGAACTGCAAGGGCGAATCCCACCACACTTTCCCGGAGTCCGGGGGCCCGCAAGTGTCGATAGTGATAACATGGCAAGTCTAGCCGGCATTGTGCTAAAAGAGCGTTGGTTAGACATGGCAAAGGCACACGGTGGGAGCGTACGTTGTATTTTAAAAAACACTGAGCGAACCCTAGCGTACCACAATTGGAACTATTCCCCGCCCACCAATTCTGCGGATGTCAGTTTTGCGTAGAGACGTGGGGTAGGTATCAAAACATTAATCCAGTCCTCCATTCCAAGTGTTGCCCAGCACGACGGATCAAATGCGCTACGCATGGTTAGAACGCCCAGAAATTAGTGGAAGACTCACGTTGGGGCGTCGGGAGAACATGCGGCTTCAGCAGCTGTCACCGGTTGGTGTGGTCTGTAGACGGCCCTGCGAGGTGTTAGCTAGCTGGGGGCACCACCGGGGAAGATCTCACCAGGTCCTTGGACAATGCCGCCCCCAATTGGGACCGTGTCTCCGTTACCCGTATTATTGCTCTTCTCTGCCGGTGCCGGGGCACCACCCGTAGCGGCAACCCAGATTGTGAGCGCCGTCGTGAGGATCGTGGCGAAGTTGGCGAACATGGCTAAAGAGGAAGTAGAATGGAAAAGGAATGATGCTTGAACTGCAATGCCGGAGGTTATAGTTTTTGTACACATTTACGAAGGCGCGTTGCGGACTGGTGTATCGGTGTTCGGTCTTCTGGAACCCCGAAATTGATACACATGCGCAAATTTGCACTGCATCTCCGTTAGTAAATCAAGCATTGTACTGGAAAGCAGGCAGAGAAGCATAGGCCGAGCACGAGCATAATGGACCCAGTTTCATTCGTCATTGCGATTGAGCGGGGACTGGGTATACCCTTGTGGATTAAGCTTATCGCTATGGATCTGCCAAGAGCTCTGCATTTTACCTCACAGTTGCTATCATCGGTTATGGGGACTATCAAGGGGGATGATGTGCGACTCGTAGGCCGCTGTATGGACGTGTTTAGCCTCCGGACCAAGTCAGGGAAGTCGAAGAAACCGAGTGTCACAAGAAACCACTGAATAGAGATTGATGGCCCCAGTATACTCAAAATCCACGTTCGGGAGTTCCGTCAGATTTAACCTATTTTCAACAACGGGATTAACTGTAGATATACCAACTGTGCGGTAAAGGGTGGGGATTCCGAATTAGATTTGCTGAAGGCCCACATTCTTTAGTAAGGTTTTGTCTTACTCTGTAAGCTTAGAGATATTACATAATAATTGCATATTAAAATAATCCGAGGCAACTTTGAACGATTGTAAAGCACTACATGCATCAAGTACGCAGTTCGAGAAGATTTGTCTAAGATTTTCAGATTTTAACTGCTCATGCAGAGAACTCCTCTTCGATATCGGCTTCTCTGCGTGTAGCAGTAGCTTCCCAGATAAACAATGGATCTGTTGACTCGGAGTTTGGCCCGAAGGCGTTGCTAACGAACGTCAGGGTTTTCCCCAACCCCGGATTCCCACCCCGGGGAGAGCCAATCATTTATAGGGCGTGCTTGACCAGTTACACGGTTCCTTGCGTATCGCTTAGCCTGTAAAAAGTAATCGGAATGTTTGACCCTGGTATGAATCTGGGCAGGGAAATATTCTAGGTATCCGCATTCGGGTATGAAGTCCGATTTAGCGTTGTGCATTCAAGATACATCAGACTGGGAATTTTTGGGCTTCTGACGTTTCCCCCATCATTCCTTGCCTTGCCAACTGGCTGCTGGAGAGTCCCCAGTAAAGGCACGTGCCTTACGCCTCTCACGGGGAATAGAAATTTTGTCGTTAGATTTAATGCGCTACTCGGAGCTGAGAAATAGAGTTGGATTTGCCAATACTCTCATTGTATGTGATGTGTTGGCCTAGCTTCGGTTCGGAAGCAGTACGATACCGTTTGTTGAAATAGTGATGCTCGAGAAGCTTGATTGTGTATTATCTAAGAGTGCCACAACGCCATATATATATGAGAGGACAAGTGTGAATGCGTGCGTACGCATCTATGTGTTGACTAGGGATTTGGCCCGGTGGCTTCCTTAGTCTTCGATGCTGGTGGACTCGGGCATGAGGCCGGTGGCTGGCCGCCCCCATCGGCCTCGCCTGCCCCCATGCTGAGGAGGCGGGCTCCGGCTTTGGCAGGGTACGTAAACGGTACCACCCCGATCAGGCTAATGCCTTCAACATAAAATGTCACCTCACCTACCCTAATTGAATTTTGTTACTTTGGATGCTAGAATGACTTGTTGATTGACTGATCTCTCAAGGCCAGAAGGCCCGTATATATACAGACTTGACTCCCATATCCATATCCATATCCACGCCTATATCCGTTTGCATATCCGTTTGCACTGATGTGAGCCGCTCTCCTTATACAGACGAAATGTTCTAGTCAGTTCACGGATAATGTTAGTCCACGGAGTGACTAGTCAACCCGTGGAGTAACTGGGCTCCGTGAACTGGCCGGTCACTTCGTTGAGGGATACAGCCGGTGAATCGGTAAAATAAATTTGTCTTTTCTCTGCTCAGCTGCGCTGATAAGTTTGCAAGTATTTGTCTGATCACAACGTGATGTATATATGAAATATGCACAATTCATCGCTCCTTCACCTCCGGTCTTTGATTTACGATATATTTAAAATTAATTTAGTTTAAAATATCATAGAAAATGCTGAAAATCGATGTTTTTCCACAACCATTCTATCAATATTAGGATATGGTAAATCGGAGACTAGGAGGTAAAAGAGTCCTGAATTGCACTTATTTCATGCATTCGTCAGGTGTACAGAGTAATTGTTACTTTTGATTGAGTGTAATTTTGTATCGGTCAGTTCATGAATCCGTGATCTGACTAGTTGGTCCGCGGAAGGTGGGACTCCGTGAACTGGTTGCTCCGCGGACTGACATTCTCCGTGAACTGACTAGAACACGAAACACCAGCTGCTTAAGATCCAGCAAACGGGCCTGAGACTGCAGAAGAAGCTGAGATCCACTATGCAGGTACTCATAGAACAAATTTAAGTAATTACAACCTAAATTTGCTTTAATTTTTGATACGTTTTGTAGGGGAGAAGTGTGTGCGTATACTATAATACAGAGAGAAGAAACAAAGAAAAGACTTGAGATATAGTACAGTGGAGTGGCGATAATTACACGGCCTTTTGCTACCTTGCCACCACCGGATATACATCAATTTTAGGAATCTCAGTAGTCTCTGTACAATACTCTACTCTTAATCGGGGACTAATCATATTAGGTGAGCATTATCTTAAGTGGGCTTTATGGTATTCTACCTTCATCAAGCAGTTTTTATTAGGAGATACATTTTCATTCCAATTGTATTCTGTAGCTCGCTGTGAATCTACAAAGAGCTCCGAATTTCACTTCAGTCACTAATCCTTGGTTATTGCGCTGTATCAAGCGGGATAAAGTGTAGCCCGTAGGCCGCTTGTGGGAATGTGCATAGGAGTTAAGAACTAGACCAGGCAGCCTATTCCCTGAACCTAGATATCAGATATTCATGGTATCGTTGACGTTCGAATGGGGTGCATTGCGTGATCACCTATTAATACTTGCTGGACTTGGGTTGGTCTCCTTCAGGACTAGTTGACTATGAAGACAGTATAACTTGGTATTGGTTTTTCAGGCAGCCTCAAGAATAAGTACATGAGTCCCCCCCCTGGTTGTGATAGTAGCTTACTGCGAATAGGCTCCACTCACTTTTTCCACTTGAGAGTCCTCACGTACTCCAGTTATTGATTCCACCTGAAAATAGGGCCCGATCCTTTCGATAGGGGTACCAAGTGCTAAGCTTAGGGTTCGCTTTGTCCTAGTGAAGGGCGCTTTGCCATGAACTAGTGTTATGCAGAGACAGGCCCACGCTACTTCGTCTCGCCACCTGAGCGCATTTCTCGGGCATCTTGCGGAATCTCCCAATGCTGCGTGGTGTAATTTTCTATCCTCTGGAATTCTCGGGTGTAGTCATTATTCCTTCTAGAGATTTTAGTTACTTCACTAAGTTTGTTCACTGGTACTCCAATAGCGCGAGTTAATGTTACGCTTCGTATTAGGAACAGCGCATATGGTGATTCGACTACCTTTCGGTCTGGGGCTGGTCCAAACTAGTCTCTTATGAGATAGTTGAGATTAGTGGTTAAACTAGTGTTGTTTTAACCTTCCGCCACAGCGCTAAATATAAGTAATACGACAGCTCGTCCCCTAAGCATTCTCTGCTGGTCGTTCGCAATATGTAATATAAAGTAGCTATTGGCGGACTTAAAGTTCAGCACACAAATAACAATCTAGGAGCATTGCTTGAGGAGTCAAGTATACATTTTCTGGGTACGTTATTACCATCATGTGACGTGACTTGCACAGCCTTAGAATCAACTTTCAGCTGCGGCTGACTGTCACCAATGCAATGGGGCCATACATAAGTACAATCACGACCAGTTTGAACTCTCACCCTGATCTTGATCACAGTCATCTGCGACAGCTCAACATGGAACCAGAATTCACCTATATTCAGCAGATGCAGGCCGAAAACTGTGAAGCGGAGCAACCGAGATCGAAGGACAAGGAGGGACCAACGTCAATAGAGTATCTATTGAAATGTCCCTCGTATGATCCTCTCAAGGCGCCTGCTGAAGAGGTCGATCATATCCTCTCCAAGCGCTTGACGTTCGACAACGATCACTCGACGCTCGCATGCTTTGAGTTTAGAAAAGGGGATGGCCATACCAGTACAGACCTTCGCCCGTTGGTCACCGGCGCGACATTCGAGCGTCAAGACCTTAACGCAGTCATTTTGTAAGAGCAAATAACCATTTTCAGCAACTACTTAGTAGCTACCGATGCTAATATAATTTACCAAGTTTCGTCAAATGGCAAACATCTGACGAAAAAATATTTGTCGCGGAGGGGCTCTTCCGAAGATTTTTGCTAAAGTACCAAATCAATCCTCTCTTTGTGCTGATGCTCGGCTTCCCAAACACTGGGGGTGCTAGTAGTTCATTCAGCTATGTTGATGATAAGCCAGATTCGTTTCGTGAGTCCCACTCATCGGCTGGTTACACCACAATCTAACTGTACTGAAGATTTATGCCTTCGATATCCATCTCTTTCCTTGTCCATTGATTTCGCTCTTTATTTCCAGTTCAATTTCGCGACCAAACAAGTGTGCGTCATAGTGTTAGATGGAGAGATCGAGGGTTTGCAAAGCCACGTAGGCAGAAACCTTCAAGAAGTGATAAGACAACATGGACGCCAGTACCGACCTAACCCGCTGTCACTACATCCATTTGTTTACGGGCTTCCGTTCCTTCAGTATGTCGGCAACATTACGGATCACGTACGGAACAACTGCAGAGACGAAGTAGTTCATATCGAGCGGAACACCGGGACAAGCGTATACGGTGCCCAGATTTCTTCAGACATTCTCGACCCGACGTTAGGCCAAACCATTGAAACATTGACACGCAGAGCACACATTTGTGGGGCAAATGTTGCCGAATCTCAGAAATATCTCAGTGTTCATCTCCGGGGTGTCCAAGAATTCATCCGTGGGTTTCATTCGTTTCAAGAACGCTACTACAAATACTGTAATGTGGATTCGACAAGGTCTATGATTGAGGCAGAACGAGTCGATGATCTCCTACAACTTGAACTAGACTATTGTAAGGGACGCCAGATGGAGCTGGACAATCTTGTTAAGCGTGTGGATATTCAGATAAATATGGTGAGTCCCAAACGCACATGGAGCGAGTTTTTTAAGATAGTTAACATACATGCTGTACTAGTTATTCAGTCTGGCCTCCCAACGAGATAGCAGATTGAACGCGCGCATTGCGGAAGAATCAAAGAGCATTGCCACGGAGACGAAGAAAGATAGCGCCTCGATGAAAACGATTGCCGCCCTTACAATGGTATTTCTGCCTGGGACTTTTGTTTCGGTACGTACTATATCCGATGTCTTCCATAGTTGATAGATCTAAGTTTTTCTCCAGGCTATTTTAGGAATGAATTTTTTCAACAGTGACGGTGCACACTTTGCAGTTAATGAGAAATGGTGGATCTTTGTTGCTGCAACAATGCCACTCACGGGTTTGGTGTTTGGTGTTTGGTATTTGTGGTTGAGGGTAGAGAGAATGAAGGAGCAGCGCCAGGATGAAGAGCACGCGAGTACAGATGAGTTGAGGTGACAATGTTCAAGGTGCCTCTGTAGTTATTATAAGGTCGAAATGCTGGATAGTGAAGCTTCTCGAGTGAAGCTGTAGGCCGTCATTTGCCTATCGAGATGGGCGATTGTGGGACGGACTGGAAGTACTATATCGGAAAAAAGGAAATTATCATCGGTCGTTGCAATAAATTTGTTAATAACTTGAGCCAGGAGTGGTTGCATGCAGGTTTCAATGTCCTTTTTCATACCCATTAACCTGCCTAAAATCAGTATCTTCGGGACACAACCCACGGGCTAGTTGTGGTCTAGGCTTCCAAAAAGCAAACACATCACGAGCGGCGGCGTCACTGTGGTTGTCTACGCCCCTACGGTGTGCTAAACGAGAATACAAGGAAGTTGGAACTAGTGCTCTCAACGGACTGGGCTGGCCGGGCTTTATTTTGAAGCTAGGCTTTCAAGTAGGCCCGGCCGGCCGTCCTTAGAATGGTAAGTGGCGAATGGCGGATGAAGAAAATGGCAATCGTGTATGAGTCTACGTGTATGAGCGTTCAAGTGTGAGCCCATCTAGCGAACCGTGTGTACCGCCGACCCCACTCCAGGCCCTACAGTGTTGCATATATGGTTTATCTCCTGTCGTATGGCTTCAGTTGGGCTGATGCATAATCTCTCTAACATGATGGTCATTCCATACTCAGCTGGAGATGCCACTCAGCTGGAGATGCCAGCTGAGTGTGCATGCATGCGTACAAGACATACAAAGACATACTCCGACTACCGCGTATATAAGTCCATGAATGTACCTGTACTTTAGAATATACAAGCTTCTAGCAATCAGTATTTCAACATGCAGTAACACCCGCAGGCCGAGTGACGACTGTGTATTTGTTTGGATATTACTTCTATACCGTTCGGTATAACCAGGTGTGCACTTGCTTAATTTACTAGACCGAGAAGCAATGCAGGTTTTGAGCAGGGGTGACAATGCGCAAAGAGCCTGTGTAGTTATTGTGAGGTTAGAATGCCGGGTGATAAAGCTTTTAGGCACCAGTAGCACTATGGGCCGTCATTTACCAATGGAAATGGGTAACGGCGTAGCTTGATTTATTTTATTGTTTTTTACTCTATGTTGGAAGTAATACAATTATCATAGGTGGTGAGTAGATTTGTTAATCACATGCGTGAGGCATGTTTGCATGCGCCGTGTTTTTCTAGCCTTATTCATTCCACTAAGCCCAACCCCGCCTGAAACCGACATCTTTCGTGGCTTTAGACTTGCAAAACCCACCGGCAAAGGAGCTCGAGGGTTGTGTGCCAACGTGAGGGTGATTGGTCTAGATGTCACCATAAGCAAGATAGTCGAAAATTGTGATTGTCAAGGGGCAAGCTCGACCACGACGTAGTTTGGGAATGGTGACATGCTGTCCTGATTGGAGGGGAAACCATGACTATTTCAACGACCAACGCTGAATGTTGCATATATGGTTCACCTCCCTGGCGTACGGCTTCAGCTGGGCTGATGCATAATCTCCTTGAGATGATGGTCATTTCCGACTCAGCTGGAGATGCCAGCTGAGTGCGCATGCATGCGTACAAGACATACAAGACATACCCCGAATACCGTATATATAAGATCACGAATGTACCTGTACTTGAGAATACAAGCTTCTAGCAATCAGTACATTTCAACACTGAAAAAACACTGCGGCTGAGTTTGTTCCTGTGAATTATGCGATGGATTTTCTGTATGTGGCCAGTGTTCCTAAGCGGCCAGGCCGGCCTTAGCGGCGGCTTTCAAATGAGGGCCGGGCCGGGCCTGCAGGCTTTTCCGGCCGGCCTGGCGGCTTTTCTTGGCGGACTAAGCCTAAACAGAATATTTTGTTCGACAGATTCTCCGCTACTAAGAAAGTCTCCAAAGTAGGAAACATAAACCATATCCAACTCAATCATCGTAGCCCTGCCATTGCCGTATTCCATCCATCAACCAGACCAAGGCTTATGCAGGCCGATGCAGGCTTTTTAAATCACGTGCATGCCGGGCGGCTTTTGACCCAAGCCGGGCCGGGCCGCCGCTAGCGCAGGCTTTCAGAATGGAGGCCGGGCCGCTTAGGAACACTGATCTGCACTAGCACGGCATAGTCCAGTACTCCTGGGTATCAATACAAGAAAACCTTGCCAATATCTTTACGAAAGCACTGCCGAGAGAGAAGGAAGAGACCTTCACGAAGGCTATGAGTTTATGGTAGAGGACTGGAATAGAAGGCTATGGAATTGGTCATATTTGGGTACATTAGGACGGACTTGGATTTTATTGTATGTGATGACTACGGATTGCACTCTTTCTCTACCTACCGCAGCAAATTAGGAGGAGGGATTTAATGAGGCACCCGAAGACTATTGACATGGACTTTGTTTGTATGGGCTCATGGAGATATGGACTTGGTACGGAATACAGCAAGAGTGGAAAGTGTTGCTTGTATACCTGCATCATGAGCCTCACAGCTCAGGTCCGTTTGATGTGCAGTTGGTGTATGAAGATATGCATCAGGAGAGCGGCTCATATCAGTGCAAACGGATATGCAAACGGATAAGAGATATGGACACGAATATGGCTGTGGATATGAGAGACAAGTCTGTATATATACCGGCCTTCAGGCCTCGAGAGATCAGCCAATCAACCAGTCTTAGAAACATCCAAAGAAACAGTGTGATAACCTCATGACCGAGTGATCAAAGTATGACCACGTCGACAGTGCCCCAACAGCCCTGTAGCTACCACGATTACCATTGCACCGCTATAAATGCGTCTCTAGGTTCTTGTGCTGAGCTCCAAACGGAACCGGATTTTGGAGTTAACCTTACACCAAATGTAATGGCAAGTTCCGGTGGCTACGTCTCCCCTGGCTGGGCTATGTTCTTTGGAAGACAAGGACTGGACGCCCTGATCAATCTTAAGTAAAGCCCTATGAAGTCGAGCCTTGTAAGGACTGCTAAGCGGGTGGACCATTTCCACGTCTACCCTCGTGACTAGAGTAGTTAATTTGAAGAGGGATAGCGGTGTTGTTTGCATGCAAATCAGACTGTTGACCGAAGGATGTCAGTTCTATCGGAGGAAGACAGGAAACTTCCGAAGTGTCGCATTCTTCCTCTTGACTATCTTTCAGGCCACCATAGTGTCGGCCACCCCCGCAAGAGATATCACAAGTGTTGAATATCCGGTGGCAAGAGCGGCGAGTACGCGAGTGGCAAATGTTACAAAGTGTGGCAACTGCGTTCCTGAAGATTTATCCGATGATTCTCTGGATATGTCGAGTCTGTCTCCTTCTCTCTTCACTCTGTATAGAATACACGCATGCGTTTCTCCCCTGGTATAAGCAACAGCAAGTGTTGCTTGTAATGATCTTGTATCTATCTAACTACGCTTGGGAATTCCATACATATACAGTAGTTCCTATATGCCACAGCATATGCTTTTATCCAGGTATACGCATCGAGATATACATATATTCAACTGAATCTAGTCATCCATCTGACACGAACTGAAGTCTGACAGTCTAAATATGCAACAGCAGTGTTGTGTTATAGAGGAGAGAAAGTGTGCATAGATTATGGCACAGCTATATTTACAGAGAATCTTCGGGGAAATCTTCGGGTATGCCGGTGCCACCTTCGCCACTCTTCGCCACTCTTGCCACTGGATACGCAAGATGACCACGTCTCGATTCGAGTGATGTGTGGTAACGGCCAGTTGAGGTTACTTTGTTTCCCTCTACACGTGATGATGGAGCCATACATATACCCTATTCCTATCAGTGTTCATAAGCGGCCCGGCAGGCCGGCCGTCTTCTTAGCGGCCTCCATTCCAAAAGCCTGCGCGAGCAGGGGCCGGCCAGAAAAGCCTGCAGAAGCCTGCAGATATCGCATCAATATGACCCGGCCGATCGCTCGGATCTTGTGATACCGTACTCAAGAACTTACCTTAACTTGCCGGCCTAAAAAGCCCGCAAGCCCTGCCGGCGATCACTTAAAAGCCACCACTAGCCCCGTTTAAAAACACTGATCCCTATCACAACAGCGCCCAATGCAATACAACACCCGTTCCGAACAAAATCAATTACCATTGATAACCCCAGCCTTTGCATTCACCCCGGTCAACCATTCCGGCACCTTGACCGCGACATCGGCCGTCAAACATGTACCTGTTGGTATCCATCTCTCCATCAATACTCTTCTGTTACACAGTACAAGATAATTGCACTACCATATCATCTATGTCGCTTGTAGGTGCTATGAGCTAGCTTTATTATATGGCAGCTTAGAGGACGAACTGGAAAAGAAGCGCCGGATTTGCACCACCAGCGCTAAGTACAGGACACATAGCCGCTACTAAACAGTTGTCACGCCCTGCCGGGAGAAGTTCCGGATCAATAAGAATCGCAGTGGAAGTATTAATCGGAAGGCTGATGGCACTTACTTTGAAACATCGAATATGTAGCTTGTATTTTCAACTAATCGATTGACCCTTGCTGCGTTCATCATACCGGTTTGGATTTGGCAGTTGTAAGTTCTACCGGCGTTCAATTAGGAAAGACTCAACGTGTGCATATGAACAACAAAGCAGCACGATTCCTATGTCGCTACGTGAACCAGTTTTAAGCAAGTGAACATTCTTGGTACTACATGACATCGAGCAATTTCGATGCCTGGGAATTCCAACGCCTACAATTTATATAGTGACTATGTTATCAGGTGTATTTGAAATACACTATGTGGACCCGCTACCCCGGCGTCATACTCATCGCGATCGCCGCTGAAAAGCGGGGGCCACGTAATTCCAGATCTGCTCAACTTATCCTTCCTATGTATTTTTGTATAGGAAAAGTGTAAAGTAGAATCTATTCATAACTACTTGTGTTATTCAGACTAAATACCGCATAAAGTCTAAGCACGGTGCATGCATGCTCTCGTATCCTAGAAATTCTTTTTTCGCATCGCGACGAACTCGAGCGAGGTGAAATGGGCATGTACGAGAGCAACAAACAAAATCTTGTATTGCAGAAAGCTAAATGCTTGCATTCCCCGCTCTTCAGGTTTGATGCTAGGTGTGTATGATCAGACTGCTCTAACTTTTTACACGAAGGAAAATGGCGCCTTTTACTGCCAACCGTTCCACACAAGCGGAACTCCAATCGGCATGTATTGCAGATACACGTACAAAAATATCCCTACCATTCAGTCCAATATCCAGTGCCAACACATCCTACACTGCAAAGTTCAACCTTCTGATTGGCAACTACCGCGATGAATTCCGCACATCCGTTTTCGGGTGCGACGTATATTTTCCGGGCAACGAAGCTCAAGATATTCTCAGTCGGAAGGAATCGTTATAGTTTTCGTAACCTTTTACGACTATTTTATCTCGGCCTGGCACAAAATTTAGAGCTGCCCCGCCCAAACTGATGCAAAGACACTTTTCAACCGATCTCAACTGAATGATATGATGAATCCGCATAGACTGTTAATATCATCTACTCTCTAAGGGATCACACTCACCGTCTTAGAATCCCTGCTGACTGAAATGGCCAATTTCACACCGCTTCTAGCCAACCCACCTGCAAACTACAGGCGAAGGGCCATTTTCCAGCAGCCGAGAGTCCGGTATATCAATGATCTTCCTGCTGCACAAAGGTTTTTGGGTCAGCATCGAGACATAACCAACGCAGAGCGAGATCTGAGGTTGCGGGAGTTGAACGCTGGGCAGGGGGTATTCTACACACACTCTAACAACTATGTTATTCACTGCTGATTTTCTGTGGCGGTCTCTCATAGCAATCGTCGAACGACATACATACAACCGACTCCACCGCCGCCGCTACCAGTCGCCACCAACATGCATAACCGAGCTTCCATTCTATCCATCCCCTCCCCAATCACATCACCGTGGGTACATAAACGGTTCGGACACGGCAACTGTAGTGAGACTATCCCCACAGCGGTCGTGGCTAGTATTTCTTCGCAGAATGGACCCACTACAACAGAAGTTCGCAGCCTTGCCGCTTACACGGACAGTCTCTGCCGTGTCAAATCAATTACTGAAGACGGCAAAATCAATGTTTCCATTAAGCTCTTGGGACCATGCCTAGACTGCAAGGATCTTATGTCCGAAATACCAGGCTCTACGTCGATGTTGACAGGTTCTGGGAGGAGTAAAGACGTGCGTTGGACGGCGGTGAAAAGAGGGGGTCTATGCAGCGAGCAGTTCCAACACGTTCCATCAGGATACAGTGAGTTTTCGTACACGGCGGCATATACGGCAAACATAGACATGATTTATGAAATCTTGAAGGTTTGGACCATTGGGAATGTTGGTGTGCATGTGAGGGCGGATGTGAGGAAGAAATTGAGTATTATGTGGGACGAGTTTATTGATCCATACCGGTAATTCATATTCATCTGTCCTGGTAATTAAACTGACACGTTCCGACATTTTCAGCACAACCCAAAGAATCTTTCGGCTCAACGCATCCGGTAAGGTGCACCCATATATGGTCCAAGTCAACAACACTTCTATCCCGATATGCACCGTCTTCTGTGCTATGGCCTACATCCTCTCTAACGTCCTAGAACCATCGCGAGGATATACACAAAGCACAGATTGCTTTATTCCGTTAATGGCTATCCTGGGGAAATGGTGCAAAACCCTCTGTCCGTGGGGATACCCGAAAGTGATAAGCATTACCGGTATCACCAGTTCGTCGCCGAAAGGCGTGACACGGTTCCTGTTGGGCACTTCGAAACCTTCTTTGCGACTATGGGCGAAGCGTGGACTTATCAAACGTCAATATTTGAAAGGGATGAAGCTGGACAGGACAAAGTTGTTGGTGAATGTGTTTGGGTCCTTACCGGAACATAGTCCGGAGACTTGATGCTGGGATTTGTTAGGATCGTATCCATGCAACAGAGCACTGTATGTTTCCGTCTTTTACTACTACAAGATACTGAAGCCATTCAAGGTTAATGAAGATTGCGTGTGTGGGCGGTGCACATTGTTGACACGCGGGAGTTGCAGTGGGCGTGAAGAACTCATTAATCGTCTGAATACTAAATAGCGAGAAGAGAAAAGAAATAAGCTTAAGTACACAATGTCTAGATAACTAGATAACTATACTGAAAGTGGCAACCCACGTAATAGCCAAGCAATCACACGATGCCTGTCGGTGATCAAGGGGGAAAGCCCAGTATCCCGTCAACACACATATGCTGTTTGATCTGACTTGACTATAACCCTAATAAACAAGTATTGTGATGGTATTATATGAGTATCTGAAACGGATAGTGTTATGTGATTATTTAACCTATGCAAGAAATAATTGTTCCGAGTTGCCGGTGTCACGATCGCTATCCAAAAAAGGTGATTGCTGCCGCATATGCCGATAATTGAATGCTGCTTACGCATGGCGTCACCGTACATTGCCCCATACATCTGGGATGCCAATACCGGCTATCACATATTAAAGTACTACAGTAACCAATACCTAGCAATTTATATATCTTGTTGGCGGCCAAATGTATGCATGCTCTGGATGGGTTACGATTGTCCCGGCATCTTCCACAACATCCAAGCCGCAAAAAACCCTCCATAATACATAAAAGTTCCATGAAGCTCTACTTTCATTCCTATAGCCTATCTAGAAGTCTACAGAAATGTTTGTCTTTAAAAGTCCAAGCATAATTTGAGCCATTACGTGAATATTATGGAGCGGCACATCTACTATAAGAGTGTTAATTCTTATGCTTTCTGTTAAAATTGCAGCACCTTTGTGAGTAAGCTTGTGCATAGGTCTAGCTTGTAATTTGCAACTCACTTTGAAATGTTTAGGTGTGAAGTTGTAGTTGCTGAATCAGACATAGTTGCAGAGCACGCATACTTTTGGCCGCTAACAATAGTGGTTCACTTGTAGCAATGCAAATCAGTAGTCATAACCGGGATATCTTCCGCGCGATGCTTTGTTTGTTTAGTAATACTTTATTTACTCAATCTAGTGTATGACAGTACCCTGTTCCGCAGCTAACCGGCTAGGTGGGAGAGCCACTCCTTCTACCCTTCAACCCCATAGTATTCTAAACCATCACACAAACGAAAACCCAAAGCGAACGAACTAATTGGCTGCTGCGCTGCCATTTTTCTCGTATACTACGTACCAGTGGCCTACCTATATAATACGGTATTACCTAACTTTACATAAACACCGAGATTTGTCCTAGTTTTAGTACATCGGATTGATATTTGTATCCTCGCAACTCATCTCCTCTCCCCTTCGCCATTGCTGGCGATTGCTCTATTTCTTACTCTTCTGCTCCGCTGCCACTTTCTATGCCGCTATGAGGGCCATGTCTCCCCCGAGTCCTTTTCTCTGCTCTGTGGCCTCTTCTCAGCGATCTAGAGTTCCAACCTTCAGTTCCATGAACCAAACTACCGGACAATGATCATTGGGGTGGAGAGCAAGATATCCATTTGCGGGGATGATGATGCGACAGCGACAAGCGCCAGCCGGGGGGTTGTTGTAAGCATTGGTGGGGTACCGGCGATATGTAAGCCGGAAACCGGAAAGTTAGGTAGTGCTTGGGGCGGCTTGCGGGACTTACTGGAGCCTCACAAATGCAGAAGATGAGAAGGCGACACAAACAAGTAGAGAGCAATCCCTAACCCTCCTTTCTTTCTCGGGTTGCTCTCAACGACCACCTGTCACAACATGGTTCAGCTTGACTGAGGGCTAGTGGAAGCGAATGAGCGGGCGGGAAACGACCGATGGCTAGTGGAGGAAAGCCTCTCGGCCGACGACCGGCAGAGGCGAGCTTCCTTGGCCGACTGAGGGGGGGCGGAGGGAGGCAGCCGAAACCTTGAGCTTGAGCTTTAGCTTGAGCCTGAGCTTGAACCAGAGCCTGAGCTTGGGATGAAGCGGAGGGCGTCAGGAGCAAGGCGAGGAGGGATATAAGAGGAGCGGAGTGGCAGAGGTTAAGCAAGCAGCGCCTTCAGCATCCAACCGCCCACCCGCACTTGTGCAGATACTATTTCTAGTTCGGCGTGTTTGGTCTGACTCTACACCCAGTGAGAGGCTCCCGGGCCAGAATGGGAGAGTCGAAGGAGAGCGGCGGTCGCAGCGGTGGCCTCCACTCCCCCGATGCGGCAACCTTGTTTATGCTTCGTTTACTGTTACGTGCAGTGTTCCTAAGCGGCCCGGCCTGGGTCAGAAGCCGCCCGGCATGCACGTGATTTAAAAAGCCTGCATCGGCCTGCATAAGCCTTGGTCTGGCTGATGGATGGAATACGGCAATGGCAGGGGTACGATGATTGAGTTGGATATGGATTATGTTTCGTACTTTGGAGACTTTCTTAGTAAAGGCAGCAGAGAATCTTTCGAACAAAATATTCTGTTTAGGCTTAGTCCGCCAAGAAAAGCCGCCAGGCCGGCCCGGCCCTCATTTGAAAGCCGCCGCTAAGGCCGGCCTGGCCGCTTAGGAACACTGATCGAGTTCACTCGGTGAGGGGTGATCATGGGGCTTAGTAGGGGGTGATCGAGCACACTTGGAGAAGGGGTGATCGAACACACTTAGATAGTGATCGAGCACCTTTGGAGATGCACTTGTAGCTTGCGGTGTAGGGTGCACGTCGGTGCGGCTCAAGTCATGTGGGTGGCTCAACGTGTATATCAGGATAAACTACGGAATGGTAGCGGGATGGGTTTCAGGTCAGATCTTCCCATCCCTGGATGGGATTTAGGATGACCCAAACGCGAAATCTCAGGCAGTATAAACGGGATGGCATTACCGTGCAAAAACCGTCCCGTGTATGGAGTGCAGGGGTATGGTTGCAACTGTCTTAAATCCCGGGAATTTGTTTTGAAAGCACAAATAAGCACTATTTACTCAACAATCACACAATACACAGACGATTGGAGACTACAGTGTGATATATAACTCCAAGGGTTATCTGTCAATAAAAAAATTAAGTCAATTGAAGCAAAGTTTGATGTTACGAATGTAAAGCGGACGGAGTCTATTCTACTATCTAAGGGGGAAGCTCTGTTTTTATATACATCAAGGCCAGGAACTCTACGGAAGTCCATGGAAGCTCACGATTGTAAATGCCAGTGGCGGTGGCGAGTGAGAGCTCATGGATGAGTCTACGACTGTGAGTCCGTAGCCTGTGAGTCAATTCGGTGATCTCAGTGTATCGGCGACTTCCTTTCAGGTCATATAGTAATATTTGATGTTGCATATATGGTCTATCTCCCTGGCGTATGGCTTCAGTTGGGCTGATGCATAATCTCTCTAAGATGATGGTCATTCCAGACTCAGCTGGAGATGCCAGCTGAGTGCACATGCATGCGTACAGGACATACAAGACATACTCCGAATACCGTATATATAAGATCACGAATGTACCTGTACTTGAGAATATAAGCTTCTAGCAATCAGTACATTTCAACATTTGGGGAAGTCGAAAATGTGAGTGAGAGTCCATGAAGCTGGCTGATTTTTGTCTTCCTTTTTACACCCCTGTTTCACCAGCAATTGTAAATTGAATTCGGTAACTATAATATCAGAGCATATATAGCATGGCAGCTGTGAATTGGTACAGGTCTTGGCAGATTCAGGCCGGTGGTTGTTGAGATAGGTACTATTTTTGAGTTGCTGAAGTGGGAGACCCTCTACAGTAGCATTACTTAATAATTTTCGCTCAAGTAGCATTTCACAAGATCTAGAAACTACCAAGCTGCATTCGAATAGCCTTTTGACATGCTAAAGAGACTCTGGGAAGGAGGGCATTGAATTGCTACCAGAATTAATGGAGAAATCAAGTGGCGTAGTTCATCCTCCTCCTTCTCCTCCTCGCCCCGTTAACCCCACAAGTCCGCCAACTGTTGGTAAAATTCTACGCCCTTTGGCACAGAGTAGCTCCACTATATGCAGGCGGACTCTGCATTTATCGTTGATCAGGTACTGGAACTGGCTGAAAATCACTAGGGGGTTATTAGTCCCAAAAACCCAATATAATACCCCCAGCTAAGTCCGTCAATTCTTTGGTGATTAAGGTCAATAAGGGCTTGAATTGAAGGTAAGAGGGAGTTCTCTCTCACCGTCTGCTTCAATCTTGATTTGGGCTAGTGGTTATAGAGCGTTGATAAGAAACGCGGCTTGGCAAAACCCCGTGAAATACCGCCCGTGATTCAGCATTTTGGTCATCCCAAATCCCGTTTACAGATGGGATGATGGAGTATGAATCTCGCCCCGTTACCATCCCGTGGTTCTTCCTATCGAGGGCGTCGGCAGTCACGCATTTGTCAAGCGCGTGTTTTCGGAGTTTGTCGTATATGATAGTCGAGGGGTCCATGTGATCTAGTTCGAGTTTCAATCCTGCTTTTGCCCTCAAGTCTCTCGGGGGGGGCTCCGAGCAGCATTTCCACCAGTGAGTACTTGGACAAGGCTCCCTTCCCAATCATAGCGCGGCTGATGTTGTCATAGGCGAGTATAAAGGCTTTCAGGCTGACGTATCCACATTCCAGCTGCTCTTTGCACAGTTGTTCCAGGTACAATCTCGTATACATGTTAACCCGGCTATCGGCGTGGCGAAAGGCGTCCTTCAATTCCTTTTTCAGTTGCTCCCAGTCCTTTTGCAAGTATCCGTTCATCATCTTGATGGTCTTCAGAGCAGTAGTACGAGAAGGTTGCGATAGCGTCTTCGGCGGCTGGGTCAGTTCCAGTACGGGATGAAAGGCTTTCGTATGCTTCGATGAACTCGGTAACATCCGCTCCTCAGAAGGCTGGGGCGCCCAGAGTTCCCGGGAATAGCATTTGGCTCTTTTCCTTAGCGATTGCGAGGGCTAAGGACTCGATGAATTGCCTTTGATCTTGCGCATGGTTGGACGGGGTGTTAGCGGAAAGGCCGGCATTGCCAGAGCAGCCAGCCAGTGTTCCTTGGCTACTAGATCTAGCAGCAGCGGAGGCGGATTGAGCGCTCTCAATCGACATTTTGATTGGTTCAGTGTATCGACCTGGGGTGTGGGTGATCGAATGGTGGTTCGGGTCGTGAATTGAAGTTATTCGGTGATCTAAGATCAATTGGCAGTTATAAGTTCTTCGGAAGGGGAGTTGGTGTCATTTGGCGGTCTTTTTGAAGTGGGTCTTTTTCCGGCCTTTCCTTCATTTCTTTTCAGCTCATCTTCGCCATTTCACAGGCGGTCTTCCTTCTTAGCTCCCTGCTAGGTCGTTTATTTCTCGTATTCTGAGTTCACGACTAGCAGTACTCCTTGCCACGTTGTATATTGCTCATATTCTAAACCCACTTCAATTAGCTTTCTTCATACTCATACCCATATCTAGTGTCGTCAATTCCTTCCCCGGCATTCCTCGGGTCAGTGTCTTCCTTAGTATAGAAATGACGTCCTTTTTCGCTTGCATTTCTTCGTCCCGGTATAAGGTCGGTGCCTATTCTCGGTGTTCGTCTAGTTTGCGAACTTGGTGCCTATCGTCCTAATGTTAGAACAGTGCCTATCTCAGTGTTAGTCCCGTTTGCGAGGCCAGTGCCTTTCAGTGTTTGTCCCAATATGAGGTCAGTGCCTTCCATTAGCTACTTCTCTCCACGTTCTACCCTCGTTAACTTGTGGGGGTCTTCTATTCCACTTTTCCACACAGCTCTCCCATCGCCGTCGTTAGTACCGCTCCTAACAGCGTTGTTTTTCCTTCGGCATTCATTCGGCTCGTAAGGTCAGTATGTCCAAATAGCTGTTTCTCTCCACATTTACCCGTGTTAGCTTATAGGGGTCTTCTTTCCTACCATTCCGTGCTCAGCTTTCTGAACCAGGATCCGCGCATGGGCTCTATTTGTAGTGAAATGGTAGGATTAGAAGGTAAAATGGCTATCGTTAACACCCTACGCTGCACTTCTCGCGGTATCTAAAGAAAATACGTAAGAAAGAGCGATTTTAACTTGAGGAGCACGGAAGACGGTGGGAGAACTCCAAGGGATACCCGGGCGTGAGGGACTCGAGAAGCCATATAACTGTGCGGGTCTACTAAGGCTCAGTGCGAGTTCGTGGGACCGAGGACTAGAGATAGATCATGTATTCTGGGGTAAGGGGATGATGATGGCTATCTACCCGGGGCCTCCCAAATATGCCTCCTGCCCCCAGTCCGTCTCCAATATGCCTGCATCTCCGTTCGCCCCCCTTTCTTTGCCAATGGTGGCGGTGGTGGAGAAACGGATTTTCCCACCACATCGGACATAATGTGTGGCTCTCAACCAAGCACTTCTGGACTACCAGGCCATCAAAGAAACTCAATTACAAACACGCTAGACCGTACATGGTAAGGAAGATCATCAATAAGAATGCTTACAATTAGACTTGCTGAACACAATGCGGAACCACAACATTAGTCGAGCGTATTCTTCATGCCAAGCTGCGCTACCGGAAGCTGCACTATCTTGTATAGTGGGCCGAATATAATTACCTGCGTACGAGCTGGGAACTGGCCGAAACCCTCGAGAATGCTCTAGAACTAGTCGACGAGTTTCACCGAAGGGATCCGGAGAAGCCGCGGAGGAAATGAAACGGAACAATTGATTCGAGACTCGGGAGCGGAGGAAAGTCATCAATTGGGCGATCTTTCTTTTCTTCTCTTTGCTTCTCTTCTTTTATTGGTCTGGCCCGGTACAAATGGCCTCGGTACGGGTTTTACCACCTCCGGATCACAGCCAAGTGGAGGTGGAATTTCCCCATGCACCAGATCCGCAGAATTATTATGAGGTGTGTTTCATCGTTGTTTCCTTCTCTTGTATGAGGATATGCAGCCCAGGAGGTCTGCGCATAGAGAGGGGGATAATGTAATGGCGAGGTCATGTACTCGAGGTTAGGGTTACAATGGTAGACAGGTGGGGCGGCCGGGTAAATGCATCCTTTTCTCGATTGCTGGTGAGTACTTAGACTCGACCGATAATCTTACTACACTCCTACACCTAAGATCACTCGAGGCCTCGTGTGCAACCATGTCGCTTATATTACCAGCCCTATCCCTACGTAGCCGAACGTGGGCGTACGCACCCTTACATTAGATTGGCTGATTGTTTTTCTAGCCTGCCGAAAGAAGTTTGGTATTCTTTTTGGCATTTTGGAGTAAATTTTTAGGGTTTTTAATATGAATGAATGGTGCTAATACTACAATATTTGGCTTACTATGTTCTAAAATTATCAAGTATGGCTAGCGCGGATACTAGAAGGGCAAGTTATCCGGTGTTACAACCTATCACAACATTGTACTCTTATTTGAAACCACAACGTAGTTTAATATCGCTCCAACTCTGGTTATAACACTTCCAATATATCGAGAAGCCATTGAAAACCCTTCAATTCAATTCAGGTTGCTTGAGATCTCCATATTGCGGCTCCAACATTTCAATTTTCGCCCGAGTTTGGGATGATATGCCAAGACCGCGAATACTTTCGCTTAGTGTCTGTGGGGAAATCTTCAGGCTTTTGCCACTCTGCCGCTCCGGCTACTGGTTATGCAACAGTAAGACCACGCGGTTGAGGTTTATGATCCCCTCGCACGCACTCGTTGAGCCACATATATATGTTGTCCCTATCACAAGTTCGTACCAACGATTACCCCAGCTCATGCATTGATCGGGGCCAGCCGATTTGGCCCACGGCCTTACACTTGACCGCGATGTCGGGTTGCAAACACGTAACTACCTGCCTCGCTAATATTTATCTGTTATACAGTACAGGATATTTGCACTACAATATCTTCTATTACGCTTGGAGGTACTATGACACTTGCTATTTTTATATTGCCGGAAGAGAAGCGCCGAAGTACAACAGGTCACATGCCGCCGCTGTATTGTAAGTCACGCGCTGCCCGGAGAAGTTCCGAATCAATAACAATCGCAGCTAAAGGATTAATCGGAGGACTAATAGCATCAAGTTGAAAATACGGAACAAGTAGCTTCTATTTTCGACTAATACATGGACAATGTTGTTTGCATCATACCGGTCTGTTGGATTTGGCAGTTGCAAGCTCTACCGGCGTTCAATTAGGGAAGGCTCAACGTGTGCATATGAACAACAAAGCAGCAAGATAGTCATCTTGAAGCCAAATGGCTGCCGGTTAAATTGCTTTCATGTTGACGTGCAGACAAAAGGTCGAGAACATAAAGAACATTCATGCTACTACACGACGCTGGGTAAATTTCAAAGGCAAAAATTCTAACGCCCACAATTTACACAGTAGCTGTGTTATCAGATGCACTTGAAACACAATACGTGGACCCGCTACGGCTTCATACCCGTCGCGATCGCTGTTGAAAAATTCAGGGTAGAAGGAGGAGAGCTCCACTTAGCCGGCCATCTGGAGGGGGGAGGGGAGGGGAATCGGGTACTGCGATACTCTAGTTAGAGTGAATGTAGAATGATTAAAGCAAAACAAAATCGCCGCTGAAAAAGCAGGGGCCCAAGTAAACCCAGATCTGCTCAGTTTATACCTCCTATATATAGCTTTCTTGTACACGAACAGCACAAAGCAGAATCAGCTTACAGTTAGATGCGTTTTCGGATTGGATACCACATGAAGTCTACGCGCGCTACAAACATGCTCTCGTATCCTTGACTTTCATTTTTCGCTTTACGACGAATCCGAGCGAGTCTGCGAATGAGGTGCAGCTGGAAAAATCCAGTATTGCAGAAAGTTATCGCTCGTATCCCCCGTTCGTCAGGTCTAATGCCAGTTGTGTACGATACCGACTGCTCCAACCATATAAAAGAATGAAAATGGTACCTCCTATTGCCAACTTGTTCCGCACAAGCGGAGCTCCAAGCGACACGTATCTCAAACACACACATTTAAATATCCCTACCTTTCACCGTCCAATATCTAGTGACAACACATCCCGCACCACCGCAAATTTGACCTTCTAATTGGCAACTACCGCAACAAATTCCGCACATCAGATTTCTGGTATACCGTATACTTTCCAGCCAGCGAAACTCAAGATATTCCCAACTCAGAAGGAAAGCATTAGAGTCTTCGTAATAGTTACTACTGTTTTCCCGCCCTGGTAAAAAAACTTAAAACTGTCCCTCCTAAACTAAAGCAAATATATTTTCAAACGATCTCAGCTAAAAGATATAATGAATCCACATGGACTGTTAGTATTATCTACTCTCTAATGGGTCAAGCTCACCATTTTAGCAATACCTGTTGACTGAAATGGCCCATTACACTCCCTTTCAAGCCAACCCACGTGCCGACTACCGGCGAAGGGCCATCCCCCAGCCGGGAGCCTGGCATATCAATAGTTTTCCGGCCACACAAAGTATTTCGGATCAGCAACGAAACATAGCCAACGCAGAGTTAACCCAAGGGTTGCGGGGGTTAAATGACGGGCAGAGGGTATTTCAAAACGCTAGCAACCATGTTATTCGCTACTGATCTTCTGTGAAGGCCTTTCATAGCGACCACCAAACGACATACATACCACCGGCTCCGCCGCCGCCGCCACCAGTCAACAGCGTACACAACCGACCGTATATTCCATCCATTCCCCGCCCCTTCCCACGAACGTGTCAACCATCCTATTACGGCAACTGTAGTGAGACCATCCCCCTAGCGGTCGCGGCTAGTATTTCGTGGCAGATAGGACCAGCAACAGAAATTCACACCCTAGCTGCTTATACGAACAAACTCTCCAATGTCAGATCGATTACTGAAGATGGGATATTCGATGCTTCCATTCCCCTCTTAGAGCCATGCCTGAACTGCAGGAAGCTTATGTCACAAATACCAGGCTCCACATGGATGTTGACAGGTTTTGGGATGAGTCAAGATGTGCGTTGGATAGTGGAGAAGCGAGGAAGTCTATGCGGCAGACAGTTCTGGCGTGTTCCATCAGGGTACAGTGAGTTTTCGTATACGGTAGCATATGCGGCAAATAAGGCGGTGATTTATGACATACTGAATGGTTGGACGATTGGGAGTGTTGGTGCACATGTGAAGGCGGATGTGAGGAGGAATTTAATTCTTATGTGGCACGAGTTTATTGATCCATACCGGTAACGCATATTTATCTGTCCTGTTAATTAAGCTAACATATGGACCCCGAAATTTTCAGCAGAAATCAAAGAATTTTTCGTCTCGATGCATCCGGCAAAGTGGACCCGCTCATGGTCCGAGTCAACAACACCTCTATCCCGATATGTACCGTTTTCTGTGCTATGGCCTACATCCTCTCCAACGTGCTAGAACCATTGCGGGGGTATACACAGAGCACAGCGTACTTCCTTCCACTGATGGCTATCCTGGCTAAATGGTGTCAAATCCTCTGCCCTTGGGGACACCCGAATGTAATAAGCGTTATCGGAATCACCAGTTGGTCGCCAAAGGGCGTGACGCGGTTCCTGTTGGGTACTACGAAACCTTTTTTGCAACGATGGGCAAGGCAAAGATATATTAAACGACTTGGGCCTGAGATGAAGCAATGTAGGAAAGAGTTGTTGGAGCAGGTGTTTGGAAGGCTGCCAGAACAATAGTCCGGAGAGAGTTGAGGCAAGGATTAGTTAGGATCGTGCCTGTGTAACAGAGCACTGCATGTTTCGGTTATATGATGCAGTGAGGTTGTAAATGCAGTCAAGGTTAATAAGGATTATGAGCGTCGGGTGGTGCACATATTACAGTATTGTTGAAACGGATAGTGTTATGAGGGAAGTCAATCTGTGCAAACAACAATTATTCCGAGCCGTCGGAATCACCACCGTTGTCCCAACAACGTGTCTACAGTTACATGTTAATATATCGAATCTCGTAGCGTCACCGTACATTGCGCGTGCACCATACGTCAAGCAACAGAATGGCTAAAACTACCAGTCAGTCCTAAGCGGCCCGGCCCGGCCCGGGTCAAAAGCCGGCCTGCAGGTGATTTAAAAAGCCTGCATCGGCGTGCATAAGTCTTAGTCTAGTTGACGGAAAGAATACGGCAATGGCAGGGCTACGATGATTGAGTTTGATATGGTTTATGTTTTGTACTTTGGAGACTCTTAGTATTGGCAGCAGAGAATCTTTCGAACAAAATATTCTGTTTAGGTTTAGTCCACTAAGAAAAGCCTGCGGGCCGCCAAGAAAAGCCGCCCGGCCGCCAAGGAAAAGCCTGCGGGCCCGGCCGGAAAAGCCTGCAGGCCCGGCCCTCATTTAAAAGCCGCCGCTAAGGGCGGCCCGGCCCGGCCTATGCAAAGCCGGGCAGGCCTGGCCGCTTAGGAACACTGCTACCAGTATGCACTGTGGACAAGTGTAAGAGGAGAAAGCGAGACTACCTCCCCCGAGTACTCGTATCTGCTCCGTGGTCAATAGTGGGGTACCCGCGATTTATTGATTGGGGATCAGAAAGCTTCATAGTGCTTGATGCGTCTTGGGGTGGACTTATTAGAGTCATACACATACGACGGAAGAAAAGACGACGCCAATGAGCGGAGAGTAATCCCTAACCCTCTTTTTTCTCCAGGGCTGCTTTCAAGACCACCTGTCACATCCACCCTCCTATAGAAGCCTGCATGTGCTACCCCAAACAATTGTGAAAGCGGTCTTGACGATATACATCATCGCAGTTGCGCTTTATCTATTGATGGAGCGGTAACAAAGATTGGTCTATTCGAATTCCTCGCTCAGGTAGTCTGCTGCTTACACCAACACCACAATTTCTATCATTTTTCATAGTGGTTATAGAGAACATGACACTTGGGGGGTGTATTATGCGTGGGACCTTGTTGTTAAAGGTTCTGCGGAGGCGGAGACGAGGGTAACCAGGCGCTCGGGTATGGGCATGGGAGCTGTGTATGGACACGAATGCCAAGATCCAATTGTCTATTCATTTTAAGATGCAACACCGCAGCCCGCTCATACGATGATGTAAGGCTAGAAAATATAATAGGGAGTTAGCTGCACTGATTCCGGACATCATGCAACACGGATACAATTCGTGGACTTATTTTTGTTTGATGTGGCGCAATGGTTTTATGAGGTACGGAAGCTGCAACTTTTCGGCTTGGCATTTCGGAGGACATTTGGCGAGGGTACTCGAGTTCGTACATACTCTAAGAATTGCACATCTGTGCACACTTCCCTTTGTTGCTCCTTGACCTACATGTCCTTATCTCCGTCTTTTTCTCCATCTTCTTTTTCAATGAATGTGAGAGGAATCTGTACATTACGAACACTGAACCTCAGTAGACATCACTCGCCTGCACCAAAAGTTACTGAAACTCAGTGCGAATATTGTGTAGCAATTATGGCGGGTAACTAGTCTCAAACGCTGGGAGGTAGTGGGGCAGCCTGTTGCTGGGGTAATACTAATGTATTTACCATGTGATTTTCTGTGGGGTCTGCACAATCTTTCTTGTACTAAACGCTGGAGCATCTGAAAGAAATCGGCAAACGAGAGGATCTTCAACTCCTTCTGAATTGGCAGGCGAGGTCAACCCTGAGCACTCTGCCCACGACGCCACTAGGCCCGCTCATGAGAGACTCAGGACTCCCACCAACGCCCGTAGCCCTCGACACCACACAGCAATGTTTCACGGCAAGGCTCGCAAATGCATGCGAGGGCTCAAAGCAAAAGGAGAGGTACAACCACCCCACGACTGGCGCACCAATATGCAGAGTCATCAAAAGGGAGCATGAGCGAAGCCGAGAGGCAGAGCCCATGCGCTGGTCCCACCCGGACGAAGAACAGGCTGTCAAGATGGCTATACTGAGCGATGACACTGCAGCAAAAAGAGAAGCAAAACGCTGGGTAAGAGAGAGGGAGGCCAAAGTGGGTGCGGGGGTCAGGATGTGGTGGACGGACGGATCGCGATCCGATGACGGCAGAGTGGGAGCTGCCGTATTATGTAATCACAGAGACGGCTGGAGAGCTTTCCGCAGCCCCCTTGGCACCGGACGAATGGAGGTCTAAGATACAGAGCTGTGGGCCATTGGGGACTCGCACTCCGGGAGTCAGTCAAGAGAAGGGACACATTTACAGACACACGGAGTAATGACGGTAGCTGTCTTCATCGACTCGCAAGCAGCAATTCGACGAACGGAGCACCTACAACCTAGCCCCATCGGCAAAAGTGCAAATTGACTATAGACTGCGCTACGCGCACACGCGCACACGCGCGGCTCATAGCAAGCTTCCGGTGGACCCCTGCGCGACGCGCAGCCTATAGTCATCTATAGTCAATTCATAGAGATGTGCGCGTGGGCCTATGGAACTATATACGGCTGGCGGCCGGAGATGGACCTATCCCCTGGATTGTAACGGTTCCCGGCCCATACGGGCCGCCCACGCAACCACCTCACCACACGTCCAAAAATAGTCATCAGAGGCCGTCCTTTTTATCAAGTCTTCTTTAGTAGCAAATAAAACTTTCTGTGAAAGTGAATTGTAAATTATATGTGATGTGACTTTGTAAGTCTTACTGCCCCACCAAAATTCGCTCTCT
>Ga0307514_10000352_pt1 | contig 107048 bp, 139 predicted proteins | sample 16_EM_MG_FD_203088 | JGI IMG/M metagenome (GOLD analysis project Ga0307514, IMG submission 203088) | Populus trichocarpa ectomycorrhiza microbial communities from riparian zone in the Pacific Northwest, United States - 16_EM | ecosystem: Host-associated > Plants > Roots > Unclassified... | reverse complement strand
AATTAATATTTGTGGCCTTAAAGTGATGGTTCGCTTAAAAAATCGTCGATTTTTGATGGGGTAAGGCCGTTGCCACGCAGACCTATAATACCCGCCGGGTCCAAAACTGGAACCGTTGCTAACACTAGTTGTATCTCGTTCAAAGTTGCCATTAGAGACCGCATTCTGATCATTTCAAGACCCAGCTCATTCAAGTCCAGTCTCACCTGCTGAGTCAGGTATCGAGAGAGATAGACTAGTTTTTTGATTGGCTATTATCGAAGGATCGCTGGCGTTTGACTTAATTACTGCCAGTGCCGGGTGTGAGATTTTTTGTCTGGTCTGGGAAGGTCACCTTACTGTATTTCGTGCAACGGTACGCCTTGTGATCGCCACCGCATCTTCCGCACTGCCCATTTTCTCTCCGGCTCTGGTAGACCTCCGTTGCCACCCACGGTGCCGGTGGTAGGTTATTGTGGTTGAAGCTAACGTTTAACTTCCCCTTGTCCTTCTTCCCTCCTTTCGGCCATTCGGGAGTCACTTGTGGTGTTTCTACCGGCTCCAAGATGGAAGGTCTGAATTCATGTTTCTTACCGCCGCCCTTGTGTGATTCATTCGGATGCCTTTGCTGTTGTTGCTGTTGACCTCCGGGCTTCTTCTCTTCCGGCTTGGATTCCGAGGCTGCTGCACAATCAAATAGTTCGTTCAATGTCTCGAAACGGTCCTTGTCCTTTGGAATCCATGGTCTAACTTTCGTTTTCAGAGCGTGTCGTAGTCCCGACCATGCCATATCGTAGAGGACAACATCGTGCGTGATCAGGTTCCATCTGGCTTTCCTCCAATTCGCTTTCATTCGGTTGGCGTAGACTCTGACTGACTCATTTGATAATTGTTGATACTCCTGCATAGCCTTCATTGCTGAGTTGAGTCGTCAGTCCTTATCACCATACATCTTCATCAATTCCTGCGCGAATAGTTCGAAATCTTGCAAGCACGGATGTGCCTTGTCTCGTAGATCGCTAGCCCACTCAGATGGGTCGGTATTCTCCGTTTGTCGTTGGCTTGCATCTGTGTGGTTATTCCAGGTGTCGAGGAAGGAAATCGCATACTTGACCCGATCTGGGCCTTCTTTCGGGAAAAGGTGTTTGTGAGAATCGAAGTTCGAGCGTAGGGACTCGAGAAACTTATCTAACTCCTTCGCTCCTCCGCAGTACCGCACAGGGTCGACCATCTTGAAGAGCTTCGATTGAGTCGGCTCGGAAGTTTCATTCCGTTCGGTAGGCCGACTGCGGTCAAGCTCTGCAAGCATCCGAGTGCGTTGTTCTTTCCATTCGACTTGTTGTTCAAAGAGGAGTTTAAGAAGCATCCGATTCTGTGCCATCATCTCCTTATTATCGTCGTCGGTGATCATGGATAAGACATCATCGGTATGCATTTCGGGTTCGGGGTGGGCTGGCTCTTCGTTGTCTTCTTCGTCTTCATCGCTTGGTACGTCTTCTTCGTCATGATGTTGAGCATCGCGGTTGCCACCATCATCAATGATTTCGTCCTCCGGTAGTACCGAGACGCGTGCGGTAGGAATAGGGGTAATTCGTCCAATCGACGTATGGAGAGACTCCATGCTCGCACGCGCGTCAGCCATGCGCAATGGAATTCGTAATGCTTTCTTTGGAGGCATTGAGGGTTAATTGGCGTTTAATTGTTGATTTTGTAAAAATCGCGACGCGTTGAAAAGGAGGTAACTCGCGCGGTCTCGTGAGCGAAACGTATCCGGTATCTGAAAGACCGAAAATAGTGTAGGGGCGCGTATGCCCGCGTCCGGCTGTGTAGGGATACGGCTGATATTATGGTATACGGTTGCACACGGTGCACGAGTGAGATCAAGTGGAGAAGTAAGTAGTAAGATTTTCGGTAAAGATCTAAGTGTCGTGGCGATGACTATATGAGTGCAGTTACCCGGCGCTGGACATATCACGTGCCGTGCCGTTACACAAGACCCGCTTCTCTGGCACCACGAGGACGAGCTACAAGAGTGGCCTTGTGATAATATCACCCTCCGCCCCCCCGTTCCAGCCAAGCCCGAAGATGGTCAGCGCGCTGTATATGACCTAGGGAGTTACTCATTTCTGGACCTCCAGATGTTTTGCCTCTCTCACGTGTTTTCTGAGTTGGGCGGTTGGGGTATTCCACTGCGATTGCATCAATGAAACCCTGGACTAAGCATGAGCGAGGATTTTTTAAGTGGTGGTCGTCAGATGACGGGATGTGCAGGTTATCCTCCAGGAAGGGGGGCCAAATTAATTCAGGATATGGGGGAGAGGGCAGTTTCTCCGGGGAGCGTGGTGGTTGCAACTTTGCCGTGTGGGAGTTAATTTCGGGGCTTCGGGGTTGTCAGATTTTTGGGGTCTTTGAGTTTTCATTTGCGCGGAAGCGGCTGCGGAGGGAGAGATTGTGGCATTTATAAAAGTGTAGTTATGCCATGGCCGCTAGCGGCCGAATGCAATATGATTACAAACAAACAAACTGTTAAACGCAAAGTAGAACACACAGCTGTTAGGAGCAAATCTCGGGATTTGTCCTGTGTCCATAACCGCCGGTCAAAATGTAGACTAGGCTACAAATAACTTGGCGCATATATTCTCCCCACCTAAATGTGAACCGTACAATGTAACGAACTCTGGTGCCCCACTATCTCTATATCAGCCTCAACCTCCTCCTCTTCCTCCTACCAACCTTACCCTCGCTCTCACTATCGTCTGCACTTTATCCTGTCGGTCGCTCACATCCCTATTATATAGCATATCATGGCTCCTGGCGCGCCTCGCGCTAAGAGAAAGGTCGCACGTGGTGGAGGAAAGAAATTCTCCCGTAACCTCAAGCCTCTCGAAGACGAAGAGACCAGTATTCCGCAGGACGCATGGGATGTACGTCCTATTCCTTCCTTCCTACTCCCTCCCCACTAACCCCCCTCCCCAGGAACCCGGCGAAAAAGATGCCCCCGGCGATGAATCCGAAGAAGAATCCGAAGAAGAATCCTCAGCCGAAGACAATCAAGAAACCATAACGCGCACGGAGCGCAAGGCCGCCGCAAAAGCCAAAAAAGAAGCCGTAAAAGCGCGCGCTCAAGCTGCCACCCCCGCTTCTGGTGACGATAACGAGGATGAAGACGAGGACGACGCTCCTGATGTCCAGATACACGGTCATGCTGGGATCAAGGTCTCGAATCCTAATGATCCGGCTAATAGTGCTGCCGGCGTGTTAAGTCGTAGGGAAAGGGAGGCGGTAGAGGCGGTCGCGGCGAAAGAGAGGTATTGGAAGCTTCAGGAGGCCGGGAAGACGGATCAGGCGCGCGCAGATATGGCGCGCTTAGCTATCATTAAGCAAGAGAGAGAGGAGAAGGCTAGACAGAGGAAAGCGGGTGAGTTTTTGCTCCTGTGTTCCTTCCTCCCGACGATTTGCTAATGTTAGTTGTAGAACTTGAGGAGAAAAAGGCTCTGGCCGAGGCTAAGGCGGACTCCCGCGGAAAGAGAAAATAGATCTTTTCCTTTGGCTGATGGATGTGATTTCTGCGTTTGTTTGTTCATGGAATTGTTCTGGGTGGATATGGCGTGGGGATTAGGCTATATAGGTTTCTAGCAGTATCCATCTAACGATGAACGCGGAGATGATGTTTCTTTACGGCCAAACGAACGGACTTTGGAGGTCGCTTAAGAATACTTAATTGGAATAGCATAACCCATGGTGCTGGGTGCCGTGGAACAGAGAAATGTTCGTTTTCGCAGACATTCCTCAACAATTAAATCCAATATCTGGTACCCTATAAGCCACCACATGTGAGATGCGTCACAGCAATCTATGATACATTTGGGGCGTAACCCCACAGTCCTGGCTCGTGTGCCCGATGAAGTGCCAGTCATGTCACAAGCTTAAGTCTTTCTTCCGCACGACAACTACCATCAAATACAGAAAACAGTCGGAGATCTATTATTCCCTAGACAAACTGCGCACCCTCCACTCTAGATCGTGATTCCCGTATCGTACCATTATGAAGAACCAAACCAGCCAAAGTATTGATAACATGACAACCCCCAGGCATCATTTACCCCCCTTCCCGAGCACATACTCATCTTCCTCTTCCTCTTCATCTTCGTCTTCCTCCTCTTCTCCCACCTTCAATAGCCCTTGGTATTCTGCCCAACTGACAGTAGCTTTACTCCCCCTATACCTTGTAACCCTCAACGCCACCTTCCTCCACTCATCCCTCTTCCCCGTCCACCCCGCCTTCCGCATCAGACTCACCAGCGTCTCCTCCTTCGTCCACCCCTGTTCCTCGGGCACATCTGGGAGGTAGGTAGCGCCCATCCGTCTGTGATGGTACACAAAATCGATCTGTAGCCCGTGGGTGCCAAGGGTCCAATCCATTGCGTCCAAGGCCGGCTCGAAATCGGTGAGTAGTGTCACGCCACACTCGAGGCGGGGGAGCTCGCGCGCAGTGATGGGATCGAAGCGGGTATCGTGGAGGCTACTGTTGTTTGTAATAAGCATGTGCACCATCACAATGCCGGAGAGGGAGAGGTGTACGCAGTGAGAGCATAGTCTTTCAACCCAGCCTCAAGCGGCTTCGCATCGAAGGTGCCAATGCACCCGCGGAGGTCGAGACGGCCCGACGAGGAGAGCTTCTTCCAGGTTACGAAGAGCGGCATTTTGAGTAGGGAAGAGGTTGCGGCGGATGCATAGTTGGTGTGCTCGGGTTTGGAGTGGCCGTTGATAGTTACCGGCGGCTTCTGCTGCTGCTTCTGTAAGAGCTCTTCTATTCTGGCGAGTGACAGCGCGGGCCTGGATTCGAGGTGCGAGGTGAGGACGTCGAAGCAGTAGTGGCAGTGGGCGGGGGTGGCCATGGTGGAGGGGGGCAGAGGAGGTTTGGAGACGAAGATTAGGGTGAGGAGTGAGGGGTGAGGGGTGAGGGGTGAGGGGGAGAGAGCTATGGGGAGCTATCTACGAGGTTCCGACGGCAATTTCCGTGCTCTCGACGTTTAACATTAACCCGGTTCTTTCCTTTGCACTCTTCACTTCAGTACCATTTCCTTTTGCACGATATACTCGGCGAGAATGCGACCAAAATATCTAAATCACATGATCTCCACTAGCAACCCCAACCTTGCAAGTCAGGCTAAAAACACTCCGCAAGTACTGCGCATTTGTGCTTCTCTGCCAAATCTTCACATATACCTCGCCACTCTTCTGATATGTAAAACATAACGCCGCTACCACAGCCCGGGAAACATAGCGCTTTTCTTCCTGTAAGCACTACCAAATTCCTTCCTGTACCTCATCTCCTTCTTCTTTGCCCACAGTGCCATCTGACCTGCCGCCACAGCCAAAAACATCAGCGCCGCAAAGTTCCCACCACTCAAGATAGTTATGGCAAGCCATGCCAAGGTCTCAAACAAATAGTTGGGACATGTGACAAGATCAAATCCATAGCCTTTGGGAATCTGCCTCCTGGTGCTACCATCGGCGGGCCGGAGGTTGCGGAGGGTAACGTGGGTGTGGTAGTTGGACACCTCAGAAAAGAGCCACAGCGCAATAGATCCATATAGAACAGCGGGGTTGATCTCGGGATCCAATCCCTTCGGCCACCACCAAGCAAAAGTCGAAGAGTTAGAGGGGACGTATAGAAAGTAGGCCAAATTGAATCCCGACAGGATCCAGTAGTGAGCCGAGTTCTTGAAGATGTTGAAGGCGGGCATGGTGGCAGCCGAGAAGCGGTGGACGAAGAGGGTTTCATATTCGCGCTTTAGGAAATGTAAAACCACGAGGATGCATATAATCAATTGGGTGCGAGTGGGGGGTGGAAAAGGTTGGTCGGTAGACGAACTGAACACACTAGGGAGGTACGCTAGCGGGTTCAATTTGGACGTAGAGTAGATGAACTTGCGAAGGGGGAACAAAAATAGAGGGTGAATAAGGAGTGGCCCGAGATATTCGACAAGAAAGACAGTGCGCCATGGGATTTGCGGACCTGTGGGAAGATTTATGAATGGTTAGAAAACGGGGTCAAAGTTTACGACCAAGGAGGTGAAATACCGAGATCCTTTACAAACACTTGGCTTCCCTCTCTGAGGCCGGTTTCTTCGACCGTTAAAGGCTTCCTATCTTCTCTGTGTGTGAGGATAACGCTTCCATCGCTCGCTTTGGTGATGCGCAGGCGATCTCTCGACAAGCGGGTGTGGGCAGCGATGCGCGTATAGAGGGCCTCAGTTGATGTAGTTGCAAGATCAAGTTCCAACGACTCGGGAAGATTCCTGATGGGGCGACCTAATCATGTCATGAGTGGATAAGTAAATATATTGTCTGGAAGGCAATGAAGGGGGTGGGCAAGTTAGTCAAGGCTACCTTTTGGTTTGATATTGAGAGTGATCATGATGATATTGACGCTTCAATGGAAGAAGGATTCGAATATTCAGTGAATCCCTACAAATACTTCGGACGATTTACCAATCACGAAAATTTACCCGACCGAGGGTAGGAGCATGACGAGCTTGCAAGCACCAGTGAAGTGAGTTCGGGCCTATCCTGAGCTATATTTCCAGGATTTCTGTATTTGTTTGGACTTTTCATTTTTGCTGAGCCGTTACAACTGCAACGCATGTTTTCTTGTACGACTATAATTCCCAACAATTCATTGATAAGGCTTGGTGGCCTTCCTTGGCGATAACGGTACTCACTCCCGTTTGTTGTTGCTGTTAGACTACTCAAAAAACGAGTTAGCGCTGTTAAATTCGCTTCTGCTTGGTCTTGTCTCACACCCAGACCAACGGAACGCTAGGCTGAAGATCCGTTTCCGGCGATTAACGTGAGCTATTTTAGACGCCGAAGTATGAGGCTCAAGCTCAAATCATGTGATCGAAAGGAGGCCTGCGTGCGACACAACCCTTGGCCGTCCTACATAACACAACTAATCAAGAAGGGAACTTGTTGCCAGTAGAGGGTTTTGCCATTGTCTCGCACCCAGACCGGTCTTCAGGTGATTTTGAGCCTCGAACCTCAGCGTCTAAACCCCTGTTCGTCGGAAGCGAAACCTCCACCCAGCTAAGCGAATTAGGGTTGAGGGTTTCGCGCACCGAGTAACGTCTAGTGCGAGACAGTCCTGAAGTAACTTCAGAGCACAAGCAAGAGTTAACCACCCCCAGAAAGAGTTAATCACCCCCATATGGAGGAAAGTGACACGTCCCAGATAGCACAGCAGACAACTCGCGAGTACAAAACCGGATGGTTTTCAGTTTTGTGTTAATACTCTGCCACAGCACTATATAGCATGACACTTATTTAACACGAAGCTGCAAAACCTCTTTAATAGCTGGCTGACAATAACTAATGCAGTCTAATCTGTTTGTTTAGCTGCCCTTTGGGTGTCCGGAAGTTGTCTATTGGTAATAGAATCGTCTTGCCATCCGTGCATTTGGCATATTGCTCATAGAGTCCCGGGTCTTGGCCGACAGTAGTACTGCGGTATGCATCGTGACTTTACTATAATATATGTACGGTATGTAGTGACAATACAGCAGGTGCTGAGATATGATCTGGAGATGGGCCCGGAGAGACCTTTTGCGTTAAAATCAACATGTATCATGCAGCACTACTGCCGGCCAAGATCCGGGACTATGAGAGCAAAAGGTCGAACTCGCGGGGTAGGACGACTCTAATACAGCTGAAGTAATAGGGACCCCGCGTATATGGACCAAACCACAGATAATTTCTTGCTCAGATAAATCTTGTCCAGTCGTACGGCTGAGAAGTATCTAAAACTGTGAGGATTACATGCCGAGAACATGGCGGCAATTCTTTGGCTTCTTTGCAGTTTCTTGCAGCAGAGTGACTCTTTAGGGGGTCCCAATCATGTCGGTGCCTGAAGAACCGAATGGGTTGGAGTTATGCGTCCACTTGTTCCTCGCACCCCCCGATTCACACTGACTAGACTGGTATTACTTACACTCTGTAACTTCTATTTAGCCCCGGACTGTTTGCTTTATTGTTCTGAACAAGTAACTTGGACGACTGTGTGTTCCGACGATTCTGCAGTACTCTTTGGGAGAGTAAACACAAACTACCCTCCGAGTCCAACTTCCACTCTTCACCACCGTTGTTGCGATGGCTTTTATCAAGGAAATCCTGTCCAACAGGGCTATCATCTCCAGGAGTATCCACCATCAATATATCATATGCCTCCACCGTGAGATTATGATTCCGATGACGAGCACGAAAAAGTGCCCTTTAACACACCAGGAGCCGGTCCATTTACTGGGCCTGCCATTGCGATGGGCTATCAAGGATATCCTGGCCAACAGGGCTATCATCTCCAGGAGTATCCACCATCATCATATCATATGCCTCCGCTAACCTCTGAGTTCCCCTTCTAGGGTCGAAACAAGTTCAACTGAAGTGTAGCGTCAGCGTCAAGCACCGTCAAATCGGTAGAGTTACGGAACCAGAAAAATCAAATTACAACAAGTTTTAAGTATTGATTATCCAGTGCCAAGTGCCCTTGTCAACGCAATTCAATCAAAATATCGACAACCCGATATTGAGGGAGGTAGCGAAGAGTTTACTCACATGCGATGTAGGAAATACCTAGTCCCCTCTGATGCATCAAGGCTGCAAATACAGTACAGATACGGCAGTGACCTGCGATCCTGATGATTATACTCTCAAAAATGGTTATAACCTCCGTCCCGCCATGTACAACCGTCACATCGAACTTCTCATCGCCGTAACATACTTCAACGAGGATAAATTCCTCCTTTGGCATAGCATTATGCGGAATGCCAGCGATATTTGCAACCTAAAAAAGTCTAAATTTTGGAATAAAGGCGGTCCAGCGTGGCAAAAGATAGTCGTCTGTGTGGTTTTTGATGGAATAGATTCATGTGACAAGTCGACTCTGGATGTCCTGGCAAAAATAGGCGTGTATCAAGACGGTGTATTGATCAAGGATGTGGACAGGAAGGAGACGGTCGCACATGTGGTGAGTTCCCTCAGACAAGAATTTGAAGACCATTGCTCGGACGGATTTATTTTTTGCCGAATACGATACAACGGAATATGCGGCGGGCAGCCTCTGGCGGTGGGATCTGATTGATCTGTCGGGCTGACGGTCCCGTCCGAGTAAATGGCTTCTATTTGTAACTCTGTGACTAGGACTTACTCGACGACACAGTTCGAATACACAACCCAGCTCTCCATTACCGAGGATATGGAAATAATACGTCCCGCGACCCAGACCCAACTGCAATTCCTCCTGTTCAAATGATGTTGTGTCTGAAGCAGAGAAGCAGCAAGAAGATTAACTCCCACCGATGGCTCTTTAATGCATTCGGGCGGATCCTCAACCCAAAGGTGGTCATATCTGTCGATGCTGGAACAAAACTCAGAACAAGGCTGCTCTTAATTTCTGGGCAGCATTCTACAACGACAAAGACCTAGACGGTGCATGTGGTAATGTGCGCCCTATGTTTGGTCGGACTTGGATAGCCTCCATAATTAATCCACTCTTGGCTGCACAAAATTTCGAATACAAAATCAGCTGCATCCTTGACAAACCGTTGGAAAGCTCAATTGGCTTTCTCACTGTGTTGCCAAGAGCGTTTTCCGGATACCGGTAATCTGTTCCTTTACCTCATTCTTTTTCATGCTGGCTAAAGCGCTGTTGAAGCTTCCGCGTTATTATGGGAAGACCTCGAACATTCGCCCGTTTCCGTTCGGAGCTCTGACGCCGATCGTTAATGCGATTATTTAATGGGTGTATCTTGCCGTAGTTATCCTCTAGTTCATCATGGCTTTGGCAATAAACCAAGAAGCTAGGTCTGAAGGTATATTACCCCCTTTTTAATCTTTAGCTTCATACAGATTTATTTCATCTTCAACGTAGCCTATCTCGCATATCAAATCTTTAAAGACAAACTATACTAACAAGATAGCAGAAACTACAACTACATCTCCACATTCCATTCTTCCATCAGCACGCTGACCGTTCTCATAACATGAGCGTCGGTATTTGGGGTATACTATGTCGCTTCGTTTCTACACCTCGATCCTTGGCATCTACCCGCAGTACCTCTTTGTGGCATCTAGCTACACTAACATCCTTAATATCTACGCCTTCAGCAACTGGCATGATGTCTCCTGGGGCACTAAAGGTGGTGGTGACGACAAGGATATATGTTCCGACCCATTGGCGAACCCACCAGTTCGCGAACTGGACTGACCGGTTCGCAATATTTTGTCCTGTTCGCAAACCGGACAAGAGGTTCACGAATTGGTCAATTTATGTAAACTCTACCCATTTAATGCCATTACAGGTTGCGAGAATGGACATGATACTAGCTAGCTATAACTGGCTCTACAGCTTTCATCGAATTCAACATGATGCAATCTCCGAGCCCTTGTCAAGTTTGGCCTCGTACCCCAGCCTTTGATCTCACGTGATTTCTTACTAACCGAAATGGTGAGTCTGATCCAAATTGAGATCATGAAGAAAAGTGCCACCAGAATTTCAAATTACCTCCAGAGAACTGAGCTTTTGGAGGGTATTAGTTTACATCTACCTGAGTCAATGCCGAGTTTTTTAAAAAAAATCCATTACATTTGCACTTGCTGCAGCCTTAGCCCAAAGCTAATCCAACTTGATCCAGATTATTGCTAGCTTGATCCAATCACTCTTGTTCACTTTATACCACAAATTTTGCCTGACTTACTTAGCACCCCATATAAACTGTATTTCCTTTACCCTAAACTCTTCTTTCCATGCAAATCCAGTCCAAACCCAAGGTGTTGAAATTTTCACCGGGTTGACCTGTGAACTTTGTGTGGAGCAATGTCTCCAGGCTCTCTCACAATTCCATTCCCTCACAACACTATTCCCTTTTTGTCACTTCCGTTTTCATCTTAGTGCAATTGAGAGCCTGATTCGAGGCCATTGTCAAGTCATTTCCACTATATCTATACATTACTTTATGGAGTCTACCTGTATTATAAATATCTACTAGTCACTCTATAACTATACTCGAACTCAAAGACCGAAATTGGCTGGTCTTTACCTTGCGCAGGGTCAAGCAGACTTCCAACACTGCGAGGTGCTTAAGGATTGAAGTTCTTGGAGCAACTGAGATGCCAAATATACTTATGGTACAATCTTTATTGCATAGCTCCCTGGCTTGCCTGGTGGGATTAAATCTCGTACTTTGGCATGGTTGTATGCTGAATCCCTAATTGGCGAACAGGTCAAAAATTCGCGAACGGGCAAAGTTTGTGTATCGGTCGGAACATATAGTCAGCACTCTCCCGTCGGCTAAAGTTGAGAATGAAATAGCAGTTGTGGAAGAAGTACCGATGGAACGGGATATAGACACGCAGTTTAAAAAAACGGTGAAAAGAGCATTGCTTCCAAGAGTCCAGGGGATGAAGGAGAAGGCAATGATATCAGTAACGGATAGTTTTAAGGCTTTTAGAAAAAAGTTGGTTGCCATGTATATCTTTTCGAACCCTTTTTGTGTGTTTGTGATGAATGATAGCTTTAATAGTCTCACTTTCTTGGTACGTATGAAAGGGAGTAATTTCGTGGAGTAGTGCTAATGTGAGTGTGTGTAATGGGGCGACTCGTATGCACATAAGATCTGGTTCTTTAGGATATGGATGTGGGGGACCTTGGAGTGCTTTGTGTTTCGGTTTTTGGGGAGCTTGTATGACTTACTTAGGTCATTGACGGTGGCATTATTAACTCGGCGGTAGGGTGGAGCATGTATTTGCGGGCTTAAAGGATGGCAATTCCATCATAACAGACGGCTATGTGTACGATTTTTGTTCTACTGGGAAGTGGGCGCTGCCAGACGAGACTTTAAGCATTACTGCTACGTAGTAGCAGTGTCAGATCAGCCAGCTAGCGATCTATAGACCTATCCCCTACACGTTCGGTTTCTGCAAATTGGCTACCGCTCGATTTTGGCATAAGTAATCATTGGGTTACAAGGGTTGTGATTGGTGGAGCTGACCTCGTGTATGAGTGATCAACTGTAAGGCTGTGTAAAGTGACTTCACGATGTTTCATTTCTCTTCACTGAACAACGGTACATCAGCACTGCCAAACTGAAACTGTGGCTATGAGAGTGTGCTCTGGGGAGGATTCTGTGGCAGGTTCTGCAGCGGGGTCTGGACGTGGTGTCAGATGAACTGTATATTGCGAAGCATGCTTTTGATATCACTCGGTAGCTCAAACGGCCTAGCTTGCTTACGGGGAGCGTAGCCAATTTGCAGGAACCAAAGGTGTAGGGGATAGGCCGGTCAGGCCTGTTATCCGTTGGAAAAGCTGCACAAGTGAGATGATGAATATTGTATCTATGTGCCCCGCTTCCGCCAAGACCCAGCCATGGTGCCGCGCCATGAGCCACTTCGTCTTCCTCTTTGCTGCGTACCAAACCTATTCTTCTCCAATCCCCAGCGTAACCTGCCATACAATCAATGTAACCTCAGGTCTTTGCGAATCTCCCCTAACCCGAGTCACGGGGGTTTCTCACAACATTTCAGCGCCTAGGCGCTTGGCTTGCCTCGTCTGCGTTTCAAATCCGATGCAGCGCCCTGTACATAAATGTCCAGTTACTTCGTCACATTCTTGATCCAGGCATTTTTACCGCCAGCTAGTATACCATACACTTTACTGGGGCTGAAACCGTGTAGGTATCAATAGGTTGCTGTATCACCTCTCAAACATCAGCAACAAGCCACTCACTCATAGAACGTACAATGTGGGCAACTAATACCAGCCAGCCTTCCGTTTCGTCGTGTTGGTACACGTCCTTGGTGCGCCGTCTAATGTCCTTCGTACGTGTTGGCGTTTGACATGCCCATCCAGCTGTCAGAGAATGGGCTTAGGAATCTTCCAGCAGGAATAAGAAAGGTTTAAAGTATATATACACTCCCCCATCCATCCATTCATCCGGCCATCCCACCCGTTCTCTCCTCACTTACACTCTCTCCTCCAAGCAACAGTCACTTCTACATTCATCCAACCATAGCCCTCCCAGTCGACCGGTTCGACCTTGATACAGTCTTTTTTTTTTGCTTCTGCAATCGTTACTTATTGGGCTTTTTGTTCCGCCTCGTCCTCGTTGAAACACCACGAAAACTAAGAAATCCGAAAACAACAAACTACAACCATGCATTTCCTTCTCGCTGCAGCCCTCTCCGTCGTCTTCGCTGCTATTGTAGTAGCTGCTCCTGCAATGGATATCAAGGCCCGTCAGAGTAAGTTTATACGATACATTTCATACAGCAAGGATGCTAATGTGTGGTAGTCGTCACATTTGGTGATGATGGCCGCCCATCCATGTCTGGGGCCGGCGGTCAGGTGGTTCCGTACTCAAACGCTGGCAACTAAACCCATCCAAACGAAATTCCTCGCGTCGATGCATCCCGTCGGTTTTCGATTCGGTCCTCGTAGTGAAAGTGCGCGGAGGTATCTTCGTTGGTGATGAAGACGACCATCTTCGTCTATTGTGGCGCTTGTAGTTTTAATGAAATGTACTTTCTGTTTGTTTTCCTTTATCTTGCATAAACCCCGTTTGCTGGTATTGTTCCCTTTCCGACCAAGGAAGTAGGGTCCACAGTGTAGGTGAGTGGGGTTGGTTGATTTCCTGGTGTTTATCTTTTGTTTTCGACGGACGACCGCGACATAAAAAACCCTCCAAGTACGTGCTGCAGAGTACTCGATGAAGAGAGGAAGGCCACTGAAATACGGAGTTTTGCTTTGGTGTGGATATGGATTTTAGCACTGGTTGTTTTGCATCATCACCTCTTCATTTTTTCTGGCATTTTCGATTACCCCTCCTTCTCATCATTTTCCTTCTATTTTCGGGCAGGGCCTACGGATTTTGGATGCTACCATTTTTTTTGGTAGAATTCACTGTTAGTTTAGATATCTTTTCTCGGGTTTGGATGTACTTAGTTATGGCTGTTATGACTAGAAGGCATGGAGGAGCGTGTTGTGGAAGGGTTTCAGTTTGGATGGGGCATACTTTGTCGGTAGGGTCGGACTGGCTGCGAGTAAAGAGTTGAAAATGATAAAGGAGGTGAACTTCCATCATTAGAGAACTTCAAAACGTGAGATATCACTTCCATAGTTTGTTGCATATTTGAGCCAGTACAATGTCCAAAATGCATAATTCCAAACTTTAGGTATAATACTAAGTAAATTTAGACCTCGCCCCCAGCCTCTGGGACTCGGGACGAAACTATTTCGCGTCCCAGGCTCGAAAAATAGGCGGCCTGCATGTGTCGCGAGCATGCTTTGCTTCGATAAGGAAGGAAGACCTGTCATTCTCCACCCACTCTTGAGAAACATAGACGCCAGCCTGGTATTTCGCGTAAACATGGCCCTACAGAGGAACTGCCAATGCTGGAAATAGATCCCAGGCTTTGTCTGGGTGAGCCGTCTGCGGTCTCGGAAGCTCTCCAACTGTGAAACAGTTCCAGTTAAGACGGCACAAACGACCATCGTCATTATTCGTCGTTTGGCACCTCCCAATTCAAGGTTAGGCATGGCCTGTCAGATCTCTCTTCCTTGTAGTGCGAGAGACAGCTGTTTAGGATTATGCCACCGGGTGATATGTTGTGAATCACTCGGACATGTTACCTTCCCACTCTAGCGTAGTGACACGCAAAGTTGCCTCACCATCAACTGTTTCGCAGTAGCGTATGCCGCGGTACACATGTCAGTGAATCCGCCAGTCTAGCGGTGAAACACAGATCCTCATGGTTTGAGGTGGTGAGTTCAAGGCTCGGCGCCGCCATGGCAGATTGGGAAAACTATCGTCATATGGAGCCAGTGAAGCATAACCGCGTTCCAGATTCCAGACAAACTATAAATTCGCCGATTAGGGGTCCAGACAATAGCCGGCAGTTGGGTTTATCCGGTTGAATGTGTAACTATTCTCCGTGTATAACATCCAAGAAACCGTACCGGCCCGGCAAAGAGCACAGTTGCCACAGCTGGTGTGGAAATCTCGTGTCGCCAGTCAACGCTTTGTCTGCCTACATGCGAATGAGCATATATATTCTCATTAGGGTATTGAGTTTTGAGCTTATTATAATTAGCATTCGAAAGCTTCTGGAGGGGAAAATTTTAATATCTACTTAGGGAGTCGCATACGGTTGGTTCTTCGGGGTTCTTGAGTACCGAGTGTTTCGTAACGAGCGTCTCAGATTATCCACCCGAGAAAATCTGTAACCGTATTAAGCAAAATCTTTTCAACGCTCACTTCGAATCAGAATTCTCAATTGTGAAGGTGTCTCATAGGTACGTGTGCGCCCTATACATGTTTATATCCCTCACCAAACATGCGTCTCAACCACGTTGTACACTGCATGCCGTGATAGCACAAAGGTTGATAACGTCCATGCGTAGAGTTCCATCCCGACCAAACACCCGAGGGGACCAATGACCTCCGGCTTGAAAGTCGGTTAAAACTCCTCGGTCCAAACAATTCCCTGGTTTACTCGGCTTAGCCGAACTTTGTGTGAGCTCCCTAAACTCTCTACTTACGCATAGCTATACCCTGAACATTCCGCCACACAAGCCTCCTCACAGAACTATGCTTCAGTTGTCTGGGAGGCTTTTTTTGAGATCATAGTTAGTACTTCGAACCGTAATAGTATTTCGAACCGTAACCTTCCGGTGTGGAGTGTCTGAGCCAATTGACATTTCTTCTCCTGGGCTACCGAGTGCAGTTTCCGCCGAAGCACGGGGGTCTCCGGGAGCGAGTTTGGGCCCTGGCCCGGGAAGTTGGAACGCTGTTATTTGCAAGGGACATCGGGTCAAAAGCCCGAAGAAAGCAGAACGGAGCGGTGAACCTCTTATTGTTGTTGTTAACATCCTGTAAGCATTTCTCAGCGTTCAAATTCAAGGTTGAGTGGGCGAGTGACGAGCGTGACTGATATCGGTGAGCGATGGCTGTCCTGTTGCGGATTTAGATGCATCGCGGGGGATGCCACTGCCGACAGATAAAATAGCTAGCGTTCTGATTCGATGACAGGTATTTTTTCGTCAGGCTCGCCGTCCTCTCGAAGTTAAAGTTCGTATTGGTGTCTCAGCGGCTGCCGTCTCACCAAAGCAGCATGGCGACAGTTGGCCCTGAGGATTTGATTGGGGGACGGATGTTATTTCCATTGGCAAGAATTTTAGGATCTCGGAGATCTGAGCGTGCATTCAGCGTGTGTGACGATCTGGCTAACCCTTCGCAAGCTAGTCTGGGCCTCGCGTATCTTGCCGCAAGACACCACCACCCAGCACCCAGATTTCCGCAGTGACGGTGACCCACCCGCATGCAGAGAGGGCGAAAACCAAGATGGCGATCTACAAGGTCGAGCTGAGGGCGCCAGCGAGAGGTATGTACAATAGATATTTGGAGCGCAGAGCATGGCGGTTGCGAAAGCGCCCTCACTTTCCCATCAGCTCTCTCCCCCCTCTCACTCGCTGCGACGGCTTGGCCCTGCGTAGCTGCCAATGGCTGCTGGTGTTGTTGTTGCTTCTGCTGCTGCGGTTACAAGATGCAAAACTCGGACTGGGAGTGAAACGTCGCTAGGCGTTTTATGCGACGCCCGATCCACACCACCTAGACTCTGCCCGTGGCATCGCCTTTCTCTCCTCGTTCCCTCTGCTTCCCCCCTTTGGCCTGCTCCGCGGCCACCCAGCCAGTGCAGCAGAGACCAGCCAGTGCAGCAGAGACCAGCCAAGCAACCAACCAACCAACCAGCCGGCCCGCCATAGCTAGCCGTCCGTCAGCGTTTTCTCTTTCGTTTTCGCGGCAGTTCCCTCAGCGCAGGACCAAGACGAACTTGCCTGACCGCCTGCTGCAACCGCAATCCTGACCACCGACTGACCAAGCAGCCATCCGCTCTGGGCCCTTGGCCGCTGTGTAAACAGACTGACACTCGGAGACGCCCAGATAACAAGTTACAACCTTAAGCAACTAGCCCCGGCAGTCCCACTCCCCTCCTCGCCCTAAACCAACTTCCTCTTCCCACTCGCTCCCACTCGAAGCAGACTGACACACTCGTTCTGCTTCGCCCTCTACGTCTTCTCTGCAGCACCAAGTATTTGCCGCCCTTCCATCTTCTCCCTCCCACCCCCGTCAGCCCAGCCGCTCTGCTTCCTCTCAAAAGGATTGTCATCTGCCCTTTCTATTTCTATCACTTCCTCTCCCAAACACCTCGTTCCTCTAAAACACTTCCAAACCCACGAATATACTACGAATACACATCCAGTAGCCCGTTCCGTGATCACGATTCACCCACTGGTTGGACTCCCGAAATACATACGATAGAAACCTATTCATCTCTCAAACAAACAAACAAACAAACAATTTCTCAATCGAAATCACCATTCGAAGAAGCATAAACGCAGATATGCCGCCCCAGAGAACTGCATCACTTCAGCGTACAGTTTCTCCAGCAAAAGCTGCCTCGAAGCCAGTCAAATCTGAACGAACACATGAAGAGAACCAGGAAAGGTATGCAGCTTTCCGAGTCGTATTATAAAGGTGTAATTGTTTGGGTGGCTAACGGCAGTATCCAGAGCGTACATTGCTGCTTCGCGGAGAAGTGATAGAAGTCTCGAAGCACGAATCGAGTCTGCCCGGCGAGCATCCGAGATCCATAAAAAACGGACCGGCAGAGGATTACGGGTGACGGAGGCGGATGTCGTCAACGAGGAGATGTACGAAGAGGAAGATGACGATGTTACCCATACATATCGAAACTTAGGACTGTTAATGGGCGGCAATCCAATTGATCGTCGTTATGCCGCTTATTATCAACACCAAATGCAGATGAGGAATATGGTGGACAGAGCACTGCAGGACAGGATGGCTCGCTCCGGTATGAATGCTGGATTTGTACCAAACCAGATGTACCCGCCCGGGTATATGCCGCACCAACAATATCCTTTCTATAGACAGACTGCTCAGATGCAGTCTGCATATCGCCAACAGCCATACCACCTCCCCATCGGAGGTCATAGTCATGGTAGAGCCATGTCCATGCATATTCCCCGGAGCCAACATATGAGGATGGCTCAAGCAGTGGGTATCGTTCCACAAACACACACACCCTCCCCCGCCACGCCTATCTCACCAGAATCCGATGGTCAACCCGGCCATATGCGGCGCATGTCGGCGCCCTCACCCTCACCTTCCAATTCAGGGCATCTCTTTACCGGAGGCCAATCAGGCCCACCATACCAATCACCGCCTCAAGTGACACAGCTGCCATCACCCGAGTCGGATGGCGAGAACCCGTATTCATCGCTATTTCCGTTTACGAACGAACTTCCGGCAGAATCTGCAAGGTTTTTGGCTGGACAAATGCCTCAGGCTAACTACCTCAACATGTCACCTTACTGCGGTTTCGACTTGTTCGACAATACTACATATACAACTAGCAAAGGCTTTACCACGAGTTTGAGTCCTAGCCAGCAAAATGACCCCTTCGAGCCGAAGACTGAGGATGGATTAGCGACAGCAACCGGGGAGCTGAAGTGGCAGCCAAGCAAGCATGACTCGCCATTTTCCAATGCAAGCACGCTAAATACGAGCTTGTTGGCCGAGAATTCCGAAGAAGATGCCATCAATTCATTGTTTGCGGACTCTGTCATCCTTCCCACCTCTATTTGCGATGGGTTCGAGAGCCTGAGTGATGGAATATCGGTGGACACTGCCGACCAAGAAGCTTGGGACAAATTATTGGACAGCGATAAATTCATGGACAGCGACTGGCTCGATGCAACTGTTGCTTAAAATAACAAACCGTCGTCTATCGACGCTGAGTGTTGGGGAATATATCCCACCTAGAAAGAAATGTTTGGTAGTTGGTGTCATTGGTACGGCGTATGGGTGCATTTTCTGTTAATACAAAAGGGGCTGGTTTCCTTGGAAGCAAATACATCTCCCGGGCGTTTGTGGTTTGTATATTTTGTACCAGCTATCATTTGTAAGGCTGTGTACGTTGATGGTTGGGATTTCTTATTTTTCTTTTGCATATATAGGTTTTTTAAACACGCTACGACTTTCATGATATATTCCCAATCGTATTCCCCTGTTTTAAAATTCATGTAATTGTGCCACTATTATGTATCTACATCAATCTTCTTCTCAACACACACATGATTGCTTTCGGGTTTGCTTTGGGAGAAATCTCAGGCACAGAACAGACGGTTGTAAGCGTACTTAATTGTCCCTTTTCGCATTCCAATCACATGCCGAAACAATCAATCCCTGGGGTATCAATCTACATTGTGGAGGTAATAGCATGTCCGATTAAGGTTATTAAAGATGCTTGTCAGTATCCAATATATCCACAATATCCAAGCGTCCAGGTTTCAGGGACAACAAACAACGTGTTAGACCCCGCGCGGCCCGACAACCAGGTACAGTTGGGGTTTTTATGCGTATTCCCCGCCGAACGAACTTCGAAAGTATAATTATATCGTTCACGATTTGTAATGCGGATTTTGCAATTGCACTGCGGGTAGTTAAAAATACTGCATTAGGCATAATTGTGGTATTTTGGATCGACAAGAGCATGAATGGCGATCACCGTCCATTGCAATTGGGTGTTTAGTCGCGCCGCTGCAGCCTGCAATCTTGCATCGGGGATGTCCAATCTAGAGGAAAGTCCACCCGTAGCCGCGAAGGACAGAACAGAGCGCTCGAGGACATCATCCCTGCGGTGTTCTGGAAGGAAGGGAAGCGCCGCTTTTACCGGGGATTGGATGCAGTGGGGTGGTGTGGGGATGGCGTGGCTACTGTTGCGGGGAGACCTTGTAGATTTACCAGCTTAACGCCAACCAGGGCGATTCCTCACGGATTGTTTTGATCTGTGGTTCGTGGGTTGGGTCCCAATGGCTTGTCCGGAAACCTGTGTCCCCGAGATACAGCCACACGCGTGCTCGTAGGAGCTCGGGGGGAGGAGTTCGATGCCTTCACTTCCCATCACTCTGTACCTGCCAAGTCTCGCTTATTTGCCCACGTGTGGCTACGGCTACGGGTACGGGTGCCCCCAACAAACGCACACACAAACAAACCCTCTCCGCGCCCCTCGGTTTCGGTTTTATCGTCTTCGCCGGACCTCCTGGGCATGTGTGGCAGAGTCCCTGTGCTAGGGTTAGGTTTCCTGTGTCGGGCTCTCCGATATAGTTAGCATGGCGGCTCCGAACATAACAGCATGAACGCATCCCCGTCTGCATCGCATCCCGAACCCTCTGCTCGGTACATATCCATCCTATCGATACTGATTCCACAAGACAACTCGCGACATCTTAGGCGGTTCAATGGCGGGGTAGGGTACGTCACTCGTAATCGTATCGCCGATGCATAGGATATGTCAGGCTAGCGATTGATGATACGTGCAGCGTTTTATGCAACGCCCGGGTTATCGATAACTGCCCTGCAAATTTTCTTTCTTTCCATTCACCATGCCGTTCCTGAAGGTACGTTGGGGTTTTGCAAGACATGGGGGACTTGGGTGGTACCCAGATCCATTGGTTGGAAAGAGGCGAATGAAATGTTGTTGGACAACGGGGAGCGGTTGAAAGCTGCACATCTAGCGGCAAGCGTTTCGACAGACGAGTGCTGGCGGTAGAAAGCAAACTGCGCTGTGGAAAAGCAACACCTGACCTTTGAAACCTAATGCTCAAGCTTTTTTACCAATAGCAGACAAAAAAACCTATTGTATTAACCCAGCAGACAAGGAGAAATACAGAACTACCCACAACAAGTACACAGGTGAATCAACAAACCCGTACCGTACAGAACTCCTTCAGCTCCAACAATAATGCATACTTCCTAGCAAGAGCCCAACGCGATTGAATAATAATAAAGATCCAAGAAAAATTATTACAAACAGATATAGTACAGAAGAAAATCTAGTCTTCTACTATCTCCCGCTTGACCGCTTCGGTGATGTCCAGTTGATCGTCACGAACAAAAACTGCATCGTGGTCAGTCAGCGGTAGCGCAGGCACAGCGGTCAAAGAGGGCATACCCAAAAAATATGGAGTAGGCGGTTGCTGATCCGTATCTGAATGCCTGAATACTTCGCTCTCATCTACCACTTCACTAATATATTGATCGTTGTATTTTCGGAACAATCGCTTCTGGAAATCATAGATGTATATCCAATAATGGCCAAAGGTCACGGATCCCCGATGTATAAAGACGGAATGGATCCTGTAGCCGTATTTCCGGAGGTCTGTAAACTGCTGATTTATCCTCGATTCTAGGTCCTTAATGTTTTTATCGATAAGTTCCACTTCGCGCCGAACTGCCGCAGCTCGTTGCTCTAGTATTGTTGTCACCATACCAAGATCTGTGCTCATATCCTCTTCGTCGTCGGTTTGCGCGGTGGGAATGGACTGTATGTCTTCGATCCATTCTCTCGTGACATCCAGTACCGAGGCAATGTCTGGACCGAGCTACAACCAGTCAGCGATGGCAATGCAATCGGTGCATTAAAGACTCCTTACCGAAGTTTTAGTGAGATCGGCTTTTCTTTTGGCTAGCTTTCGAAGCTCTTCTTTCCATCTCCAAGACTCCTCTCTGCGGGCTCTCAAGGCAGGATCGTCCGTATCGACATATCGGTCCATGAACAAAGTCTCCGGAAAGTTCAGATAAGCATTCGATTTGTACGCAGAGGCCTTCTCGCGATCGAATTGGACTCTTTGGACCTGGATCTGGAGTACTGGTGGAAGGTTGCTGATGGAAAGATATCGCCTTGCTTCTCGTCCTTCCAGGTCCACTTGCTCAATATCAAAGCTGTTGTCAAGCGCCGAGTACAAGTCTCGGTCACTTTCCGCGACATTCACAAGGAGGTGCGAGAAAAATTCCTCTTTCGTACGGGTCTCCGAAGAGTTGGGAAATGTCAATGTTTGCTTCGTTTTTCCATAAAAGTACCGTTTAACAAGATCGATCTGTTCTTCGTTTTCATCTATGTTGTCTGGCTTGATGGCAGCCTCAATCTGGAACATGACATTTCCGATGCACTCCGTAACATCCTGCTGCCTTCCAAACATGTTGGTATCTGTTGCGGTGTTTCTTCTTGCAGCGGGTCGCAAAGGTATTGGCGGTGGTGTGCGGTCCGGAGGCGGCGTTAACGGAGCTTCGACACTCGGATTTTCCTGCTTGTCCCAGTTCATAGCAACATCCTTTAGTGGGGTTCTTGGAGAGTCAATAGACACTGCACATGCGTCTTGGTCGGGAGGAATATTCTCCTTTCCATCTGGTTGTGAATCTCTCTTGTCTTGGTCCGCCATAATTTGGTCCTCTCCCTGACCAACTTCTTGGGGATCATTAACTAGAGTGGTTTCACTGGCAGCATCCTCTTCCTGGGCTGCCGACGGTGGTGTCTGGTCTATATCCATCTTGTCGTCCACGTTCTCGACAATAATTGTCGGCCGCTCTCCACTAACAGAAGCGCGCCCCTCTGCTTCGTCTTTTGAGCTTACAAGAGCAAGATAAGCCAGGTCCCGCTCCGGCGCAATTGACGATGCACTAGATTTAATGAGATTCTGAAACAGCGTTCGGAGATGCTCAACGACTTCATACTTGTCAGTTGGGATTCTTGTGAAATCATGATCCATCACTCACATTTCTTTGCCCTTTCGATTTCCTTCTTGGTTACTTTCCTGCCACCCACTCGTTTGCGCTGCATGACCTCTTCAGTGACATCTGCCTCTTGGTACAGGTCGAATTCTAAGACCATATCTCGAAGAGGTTTGATAGTGAAATAAAATTGCAACAAACTGTTCAAGTAACAGGTATTTCCGATGTTTTCCAAGCCGACTGGAGACGCAATAGAGCCCCTTATTTGCACATCGTTTTGTCCGGTTTGGAGGAAGTCTTTGATCCTAGTACTGCTACGTTTCTCCCCAATCACTCTCAACGCCGCACGGAGATCCTGAATTTGGCTAGGCGCATCTGACAACTATGATTCCGATAAGCATCGCGCAAATATTAAGGACAAAGTGGTGTCCATACTCGCAAACTGTATACGTTGATAATTAGCTCATCATCAGCAACCGCTTGGTCCGAAATCCCCAAGGCTGCGTAGGCGGCATTGATGTCGAGAGGCATGTCGTAGACAGAACCTGTTTCAAGGTGTGACAGTAGAAGAGGACTTTGTCGGGCCTCCGCAATCACCTTGAGAGCTTCTTTGGCAGTTGGCTCGTCGGTGGGACTATCGGAAATCTTGAAAATTGGTTAGACTCTGAGCAACCGCGGGTATGAAAAACCCCTACTCTGACTTGGTATGTTGAGAGAACCATCTGATTTTCCGTTGCCTCTGGCACACCCAACCAGCTGTAAGCACCCTTGACGTCCGTAAATGCTATGCTTGTTGGTTAGTACGGCTTGATATATATGAGTTGGTCGGGTGCTATTACCTTTCTGTGCTGCCTGCTTTATTTTGAAGCTATTCCTGACCTGTCCTATGACCCGTAGGTGTTCCCTCATCTGCGCTTCTTGCCGTGGAGCATCCGATAGCCGGGAACGGAATATACCAATGATCAGCTCTTCGTCTGTTTCGGTGGATTCTACACCAAGTGCACGGCAGGCATTTTCGAGGTCCTCCATTGTGAATGCTCCTTGCGAACGTAATTTGGCGACTTCCAGTTGTAGAGTATCGCTATTCCTGCCATTGGCCAACACACTTAAGTGCTCAAAATACAATGGAGTGCCATTAGGGTTACAATCTCGTTGGCGGTTGTAGGCCCAAAGAATGATCCTGTCGTTAACGTCTGCCACAACCCCCAAAACTGCATAAGCTCTAGAATCACAACACATTAACCAACTGTCCGATGGGCTTAAGATTTGAGACGGCAGAAGACTAACGGGTGTTCGGCTCTGGTAAGATCGATGGTCCAATTGTTTAAAGCATCATCTGCATCATGTAAGCGAGGAACAAAATAGCGATTTCACCAGAAAACCTACACTCACTGCGAAGAATCCGTTTGATAGAACCCTCTGCGCGTTGGATGTTTTGGCGGACTAGGTCTTTGTAAAGTCAGTGGCTTTGTTCCTTTATACATGCATGTAGGCTTGCTTCACCTTGTTTAGTTTCTTTGCTTTGATCTATCAGAATCATGGTCTCTTCTAACATGTCCTCAAGATCCCGACGTGTCGCAGAATCTTTGTCATTAACCTCTGCAGGCGCGGGAGGCTCCCAATATGAAGTATCATCAAGCTGTAAACCATTAGCCACAACCAGTCGCCTTCCCGATACCCTGCAATACCTGGACATCTTTGAAATGTGCCATTTCGAAAATCTCACGGCACTCATCGGAAATGGTAAGCTGGTAACGTTCGTTCTCCCGTGGTATTTTTCTCTCATCACCACGAAGCGCATTCTGAATGTATTTTTGTAGGGCTTTTAGAGCGTCATATGCAAACAATTTGTCGCCCTGTATTTCGTTGCTGTAGGCTTTTATTCTCCGTTGAATTATAGCTCTGTCTGTCAAAAGCTTCACGAGCTCCTTCCTAAGTATAGGAGGCCTGGTGGTGACGGTGACATTGGTCGGACATGTTGATGCGGTACAAGTAAACTCTCTCACATCCTTCCACCGCTCCGTTCGATGGGCCTCAAGGCAGGGGACGTTAATGGGGCGAGATTTCGACGGCTCATAACGAAAATGGTGCAAGGGATTGTCCTTAGTTGGACAAGGACCGGACTCATGCAAGCTAGGTTCCGAAGAGTCGACCCTGACCTCAATGTGCATTCGGCAGGTCTCGCAAATCGACACAACAGTCCAGGGGCTGCTTGTTTCCACCGCCCTAGGATTCGGTATGGTACACCGGTCCAACCTCAACACGAGGTCGTGCTTGTGCCGTAGCGGTAACGACGTGGCAAACTTCTCCACATCTTCATACGGCGGGGGTTCGCACAGAATATCCCGCTCAATGGTCGTCGGATTGTAGAGCTGTAGATCTGCGAGGAGCCGGGGAGGTGTTTTACCTGGCGGTTGAAAAGGTCAGCGTGCCGATACTTAAAACCTTGGATCCAAGGGGAATACCCGTCCTATGCGCTAACTCCATGACGGATTCCATATTGAGGTTATGGCAATCCGAATTCAAGAAATGTAGCTATATGTTCGCTCGAGATGGTATCAAATGCGAGAGCAAGCAGGAGGGTTCGTCGTTTGTATGGTTTCTATTTGTAAATTTATTCGAGGAAAGGAGCAGAAGGAGCAGAAGAAGACGGCTGGAAACGGCGAAAGAAATGTCCGAGTGAATGGATGTGTATGGATGGACGGATAGATGGATGGATGGAATACCTCTGATGGACGGATGAATCAACACTGGTGGGGTTGTGGGAGCCGCTGACAAGTGCTGAGCCGCTCCCGCACTTCTGCTTACCTTCCTCACCTTACCTCCAGTTGGACTCAGGTACACGCACCACCACGTAAGCGTTCAACCACAGATCTACTGCTCCAGAAGTCGTGCAATCATTGCTAACACCTTCCGAACGGCCAGCACTCTGCCGATCGTCGTCTGCGCAATCCATAATCTCCTTCGTTAACGAACTCAACAATGGCTGGAGGGAAGCCGTTTGAAAGGCGCGATGCCATCGGACAGGGCGTCAAGGGAACCCTCATCGTCGGCGGCGTGGGAGCCATTTTGAGCGGTATCCAGAACTCTCTGTCAAAGCAGAATATCGGAGCATTTGGTGTGATCACTCGCACTGGTGGTACCATTGGGATTTTCGGTATGCATCCATTTATCATGGGCCGGGATTGTGGTACTGACGGATATAGCTGCTATGGGTGGTTCCTACATGTTCGTACGAAACGCTGCTGCCAACTTGAGGGAGAAGGAAGACAGCTGGAACCCCACTATTGGAGGTTTCGTGGCTGGTGCGATTCTCGGAACACGATGTATGCATCTCCCGGCCCCTAGGGTTCTGCAAGACGGTCTAGGAACGCTCATACAGTCTTCTAGTCCGCACGATGCCTTCAGTCCTCGGATACGGTGCCGGACTGGCTCTAATCCTCGGTACCTTCGACTACACGGGCGGTTCCTTAGCAGGGGTCTTTAGGGACCCGAATATGGACGAGGTTGCACGGAAAGAGAACTTGAGAAAGAACCGCAGACGGCCCCTCGAGGAGTACATTGAGGACACGAGCGAAGGTCGAGGTATGTTGGCACCAGGATTAAGCGGCAGCAGCGGCAGGGCGTGTCTGACCAGATTCAAGGCATCTATGGACCTGGATATGAGGACAGGAGACGCGAGAAGGTTGCTGAGAAGTATGGGGTTGATTTCACGAACGTTGAACGCAGATAAGATGAGCAGGCTGGATCTGGGTATCTGTTCGGCAGCTTTCTTCAAAACTTGTTCAGATAACCAACTGCAGCTGCGCTCCTGTTTGTTGTTTGTAGAATACTTACTTATTCTTGTTAGTACATTCATGAACTTACCATACAGCGGCTTAACTGAGTATGTATTCATACATATGCTGCTTAAAACGTGGAACGAAGTAGCTTTATCCTTTCCTGCGAATTCCAGGAGGAAGGTTAGATTGATGGGTTGTTCCATCCGCAACGCCGGGTGAAGAGCTATCGGCGTCCACAGTTACAGACAAGATTCGTCTGCTTGATACTGGGTGTTCCGTTTCTTTGTTAAACAAAGGGTCTGTCGTTTGGCTGTGGTTCATGCGATGATCTGACTGAGTTTGCACTGCGAACGAACAGGTCTTCCGGCGTCTGCTAACTTTCGCTGTTGATTTAACCAAGGCGGAACCGAGGAACCTGACAAACTTTCCCATCCGAGGCGACATGACAGAGTTGGATAGTTCGTGCTTTTATGTGGCCTGGCAACCAAGCAATGTTGATATCTGCAGGTCGGCCAGGTTCCACTGTCGTCTAGAAGGTTGACCAAAGCTGGATATATGTTCCCCCATCCTGTCTGGAAATAGCTGAACTGCAAAAAACCTTGCTAGTGAAGGCATGTAGATACCTGCGGCCCGGTTAATGCTTGCCACTGGGTTCATTGGGGCGCTCCATTATCTATGCCTCCCTCTACAACATATTCCCACACCCATGTCAGCCGCCGTAGTGAGTGAGTATCATACGGTTGCGTGGTCACTCGATGTGTGGTCATTGTCGATCATGGATAATCACTCAATCTCGCGAAGCGTTTTATGCCATCCAATTTCTGAGGACACGAATGTGTACACTTGCCTCTGAAAGTCTTCAGCTCAATTTAACGAAAGAAACTAGGGTTGGGGAAGATCGGGAGTAATAGGGGTGGTGGTTTGGACTATAAATCTCTGCTAGAATAGTATATTATTACAGAATCCTCTTTCCGTTAATACATTTGCAGATAGTTCTCAGAGTCTTTTATTACTGTATTATATCTAATATACATGAAATTATCCCTCCAGAAATCAGTCAAGGATGAAATTTAACTGCCGCGGATTCAGGGTTTAGCAATGCTATGAGGGCTGTGGAGGCGATGAACCTTGCGGCGAAAGATATGGTGAAGGAAAGTGAGGAGCGTCGGATCCGGGGCTTTGTAGGTTGGCTGCATGCGATTACGGGTTTTCGACTCTTTTCATTGATAGGTATATATGAGTTTCACAACTGGTGTTACGGTGTTTTTTGTCATGAAGTCGGCGTGATCAGGCAATGGATAGAAGTCGAGGTGTTTATATATTTTTTTTAATCGAGCTGGGGAAAGTAGCTGGATTTTACTAGATTTTGCTAGATTTTGTTCCACATAATTTGATGTTTTGCTCGTGAGAACTTATTTATTAGTGATAGAGTTGTGAAAGGTGGGGAGCGAAACCTTGAGACACTTTGGAGCGGAGCGAATGAAGGAAGGGACACCTGATAGAGTTGGAGTCAGGGGAGGAGAAAATTTACAATAGCCCATGTTCTAAGCAGCATAAGGTCTCTCGCTACTTCCATCTCTCCATCATGAGTTCCGTTGTTGATAGCAAAGAGACCGTACACACAACCTTTCAACAAGAGCACCAAGGTATGAGTAGTACCTACTTTCAAGCTCTACTTGCGCTAATGATACTATCGTGATAGCAATCGAGTTACTGCTCGATAAGCTTCGCTCTGTTCCAGCCGGTGAAAGACCATCAATAATAAATGATTGTTTGTCTGGGATAAGTCGTTTATCGGACCTACTCAAGGATGCATCTTCCTACCTCCCAGCTTATGATCAACGCACTTATTCTCTAGTAAGTTCTTAAGTCAGTGCATTTACGGCGAAGCAACACTAAATGTCTCGAATGCAGAAAGTCAAAATTCTGTCGGATCAGCTGGCACAAATACGCCAGTCTCTCGCCCCAAAGCAAAAGTTCTCCTTCAAGTCCAGAAGAAATAATGCTGCAACCATTGGTGGAGCCGTTGATATCGGACCGACTAATGCACCAACCCAGCTCAACAGCGCAGCGCAAAAGGTAGCCAGTGAGCAAGAGAACCTTGTCATCACCTCTCAGGCGTCTGTTCACATCCGCCCAACAGCTGTAACGACTACCGCTTCTGCATCGCTCCTCCTGTCATCTCTCAAGGACTGTATTGTCACTCTTCCGGAATCGATGCGTTTCTCCAGTGCTGCGGTGAAGAACGTTGAAGGGTCTCTGTTGCTTTTAGACGGTGCTGTGAATGGGCCAATCCATCTTACTTCCGTTTCCAACAGCATTTTGGTGTTTTACTGTCGCCAGTTCCGCATGCATGATGCTAAGAATGTAGATGTTTATCTGCATTGTACTTCACGACCTATTATCGAGGATTGTGAGGAAATCCGGTTTCATCCTTATGGGGATGAGGGGGGAAATATGTGGCAAGAAGTCGATGACTTCAAATGGCTTCGGAGTGAGAAGAGCCCCCATTGGAGTGCTTCTCGCAGTACCGAAGATACCGACAAGAAATGGAAGGATATCGAGGGGAAAAGTGTGGCCAAAATAGAGGTAAAGCAGGTCCTGGATGACTTGCTGAGGAATAGGTAACATATTATGCAGTAACTGGATTTCAATACCGAAGCGTTCTAATGTAATGCCATATTTACTTCATGTACAAAAATGATATCCGGGATCCAAATATGGCCCCCACAGGGAATCAATGAGTTGAGACTGCACTATGTCTCGAGCCTCCTGCTACCGAAGAAAGTCGCAAAAACGCCTACCCCAAACTAATATACACCACTCATGCCCCATCTATATACCACAAGAACCACGATTCTAGTCGAATAATCTAACCATTCTTCTCCAGGAACTCCTTCGCCTCGTTCACCTTTCCGGCCAAGTATGGACTTCCGCCTCGATCAGGATGGTTGAGCAGCATCAACTCACGGTGGCGTTTCCGAATGTTTGTCTTGGTAAGGTTCCGTTCACTGCAAAGAGCGGGTGAGCGGGATATCCTGTTAATCGGGTGGCACCATAGCATACCTCATCTGTAGGATCAAAGCTGCCTCTCGTCGATTCATCCGGCTCTCAAACCCCCCCTTGTAGAACTGCTTCCCCAATGCGCCAGCAGCTCCGGCTCCAGCTTTGTATCGTTTGAAGGCATTAAGTCCCACCCGGCCGGCAATAGCTAGGAGAATTTAGCATCTGAGATATCTTGGATTTGCAAGTTGGTAGTAGCATACCGGCGCCAGCGACACCAACTCCGATGAGAATAGCGGTAGACATGGCAAGCACTATATGTACGTAGGAGGTATTTCTTGCGGGGGTGAGATTGAATCTAGTGCGATGTGAAGTTGAGAATATCGACAGGGTTTTTCGGCATGCCAAGCCGCCATCGCGATAAACCACTTGAACTTTGAACCAACTTCAACTTCCAACCCATGCTGCAGCAGTAAACGAGCGCACCGCCCCACAGACTTCACGATGCGCATCTATTCCTGTCACTTCTGGTCCGAAACACCTTCTACCTATTTCTACGCATTAGAAAAACATGAAATGCTAACCCCACACAGTAGCGCTCCAGTGTATCCGTCAAAGGGTATAACCTTTATCCGTAACGATGCAAAGGAATTCCGTTTCTGTCGTTCAAAATGCCACAAGAACTTCAAGATGAAGCGTTCGTGGTCCATCCCCCACACTTGCCATCTCTCACTAAGAAACTCTTGCAGGTAACCCCCGAAAACTCAAGTGGACAAAAGCCTTTCGCAAAGCGGCCGGCAAGGAAATGGTGGTGGACACGACCCTCACCTTCGCTGCCCGCCGCCATATCCCTACACGCTACTCGCGCGACCTCGTCGCAAAGACGCTCACGGCCATGCAGCGAGTGGAGGAGATCCGGCGTCGGAGAGAGCGTGTTTTCTACAGGAACCGCATGGCGGGCAATAAGGAACGCGAGCGCGCAGCAAACAAGAAGCTTGTGGAGGAGAACCAACACTTGCTCCCGCCCAGCCAGAGAACTATCCCCGACCAGCTCGTCAGAGAAGAGAAGGTGACAGTGGAAGATATCGAGGGTATGGAGGTAGACGAGGAATCCGAAGAGGAGGAATTGGTCAAAGTGCCAGTCAAGGTTGGCCGGAAGAAGCAGAAAGCTGGAGCGCGTATGGATGTGGATTAATGGGTTTCATTATACTGTTGCTGTGCATTGCCCGTATACCACTCGGACCCTCCAAAAAGTGTAGTTACTTGTTATGAGCTTCAATTGGGAAAAGGCGTTTTTTAGGTTCGTTCATCTTGCTGTTATGATAGGGGATAGAGGAATGCCATTGAATACACGAAGAATAGAATCGAGAAACTACTTTAACACTATCGTGATCGACGTGTTCCGATCTAAAGAAGCAAAACCAACACACATACACAGCGCACAAACAACCACACTGGTACCGCCCATCAACAATTGACAATACCCATCCCAAGAGATCTCAAAAACGCCAGAAGAAAAGTCAAAACTAAAAGTACAATAGATGACCAGGGTTTACGAATCGTCGTATATCCATACACCAAGAGAAAAAATATTTGAAAACTTCGGTGAACGGGGGCGCATCTACAGGAATGAATACTAGCGAGGCTGGAGCGCTTTCGCCTGAGGACCAAGGCCAAATCGCTCTCTCTCTTCCTTCTCCTTTTCCAGTTTCTCCTTTTCTTTCTTGGTGATTCTTGGTTTGCGTGCAGTGGTGCCGGTGCCACGGGTTGAGGTCCCACCACCACGAGATCCACGGCCACGACCTCTCCCCCTCTTGACGGTACCATCGGCCCTGGGTCTCGTTAGAAATTTGAATGACATGGAGAGGTGTAAATACCTTTCGATCTGGGGTTTTTCGCCTTCGGGAACCAGAGGCCCGCTGTAAACAAAAAACCCATCCTTTGAAGCAGCTGCTTGTTGCTCCCACAACATCTCCGAGTCATCTATAAACGGATCTTCCTTATCATAAACATCCTGGTATCTCCTCTTCTTGCGCTTCTTGGGGTCCTCGCTTGTAGCTTCCCCAGCTCCCCCCATCTCGATGTTTGATTCGGACTCGGATCCATCGACCATCATTTCATCTCCGCTGTCCATCTGCATCTTGGCCTTTGCAAGCCTCGGATTCAGGGCTGCCCATCCATATCTCTCCTCGGCCAGCTTAGCGAAGTTGATGTATTTGTTCTGCTCACCATTGAGCGGGACATGGATATAAATGTTCGGAAGCTGGAAATCTTCCTCATCCTTACTTCCACCAACGCCAGTCAAGACATTCCCCAGTAGTCCGCCCCCAGACCCCGTTGGCGCAGCCGGGCGACTAGGTTTTGGAGAGGGAGCTGATGAGTTGTTGGCAGTCGCCGCTTTTGATTTTGGCGAGTGTTCAATAGCTTCAGATTTCTTAGACTTTTCTGTCTTCTTATTCCCATTGGCATCCGCAAAGATGCTAGACGTAGGTGAAGGATTTAAAGATTTAGACTTTTTTGGCAGTGGATGGCTGTCGTTGTTTATTATGGAAGCAATTGATGCGCGGTGAGCAGTGGCTTTTGCAGAGCTTCCATTTGGAATAGCAGAGTGTGGTGTAGGATCGAACGGAGGTTGAAGGTGAACAGATCTTGGCGCGGGTTCCGGTTTTTTATTTCGAGATGTTGTGTCAGTATCTGAATCGGTAAGCTCAATTATTTCTCGTGGTAGCTGTTGGTGGTTGCTGTATTGGTGATGCGGCAAGGCACGTTGTGGGGAAGAAGAATCTGTTGGCGGTAGCGCCTTTGTTAGCATCAGGTGTGGTGCGGCTGCAAGTTTGTTAAAAGGAGAGGGTCAACACCATGAATAAAATTTTGGCGACGCTGAAATGCAGGCGATGGAGAGGTGTGGCTACCGCTCCCACCAACTTCGTTGCGCGTCAAAATTGCGTGGTTTGGACTGCCTGATGTACCAACAACATGGGAGGCAGGGGTTGTTGGGGATGCGGCATTTGGGTGAACACCATGCATCGCGGAAGGACTTCCAAACGACGTTGAAGACATCACGACTTTCAACGAGTTAGGGAAGGCGAAGATCAAGAAATGGCAAATCGGAAGTTACTGCTGCTCTGCTGCTAGCGATATATTCGAAAGAATAAGAAAACCTGATGTAGGCGGCAACGATCGAGAAGTTTGGATTTGTAGAGAAATGAGGATAAGAAAGGAAAATGGGAGCGAATGGTGGTTGTGGTGGTGAGAGGTGGAGGTGACGATGATGATGAGCGTATGATGAATGGGATGTTGGGTGAAGAGAGTTGAGAGGGTGGGAACGAGGGCGAGGCGACGTAGGAATTTTAAAGAGACAGAAGCAACAAGAGCAGCAGCAGGTGGAACACCATCTCGGTACGGGGGGTTTATGGGCTACGGGCTACGGGCGAGGGAAAATGGCAATGTATTATTGTGGGAAGACAGCTTCGTTAAGGCGGCCGGGCAAAGCATTGATTGTGTTATGTGTTGGGAGGGAGCAGGAGGGCAGTGAGGAGGGAGGAATAGGACTACCGTACGGGGATTGTTATTGAATTGTAATTGCTGCATCGAAGGCCATACCCCATACCCCATACCGGCCAACTGCGAAAGCTGAGTCTCGAACAGAGCAGAGATCTAGAGGGTGCAGTTCTTTTTCTCTCTTTTGGTTTGTCTGTCTGTCAATCCAGTAACGGGATATGGTTTATTGATTGCTGGATGAGTGAATGTCCTCTTCTTTCTTCCTTCTCGAACCGAATGAAGCCCAGTGAAAAAGAGTGGCTGAAACTTGGCTCATGCCCAATACTCACTCGTATAATAGAGAATGATACCTCAAAGTATGCTGATAGTTAGAGATATGCCGTACCACATCCGGCATATACCTCTCATACCCAGAGCATTTGGTGCTCGGTCGCCATCCATCCATCCATCCAGCCAGCCAGCCAGTCAGTCAGACTTGTAAAAGAAAGTCAATTAACACAGGCTCCTGTTCTTGTCGATCCATCCAATCGACGTGTCTTGCAGGGACATCTCGAGAGATGTGGAAGTAGCTATTGCGGAAGCCTTCTGGCAGCACTGAATATCCATAAACATTGAACAAGGCTGAACCCAATTCGGTACCCCTCGATCAGACCAACCGTTTTCTCATGAAATTCTTGGTGTAGTTATATTTTGCTGTAGTTGGATGTTGTAATTATCTTGGTCGTTTTGTTGAGTGATATAATACACATTGGAATCAGGTATCTCCGGCTCCCAGCCAAATCAAAGTGTTGTATTACTTCCAGTTGTCCGAGCAAAAGCACTTGCGTATGGAATGAAATGCCAGATGGTTCATAAATAGGATTGTCGTGGTGGTTGGCGGTTGTCGATGTCGTCGTGTCGTCGCTTCGTCCTTAGTAATTGGGTGTGGCGCAGCATGTCGCTTCCCATCCTTGTAGCTGCTGCTCCTCCCCTCTTGAGTCTCAAGTACCAAACAGCACAATACAAGGCACCACACCACACCTCTCCTGTTTCTTCATTTCTTCATTTATTTCTTTCTATTCAGCGTTTCGCGATACCGATAGTTCTTCCATCATCACCGCTAGCTAGCACCCCCTACGTCTATCCTCTGCTCGCCATGAGCCACCGATACGAAAGGGTGAGTTTCCTTGCGGTCGCGCGCTGGGAGCCGAGCTGACCGGCATTCGACAGGTCGACCACGACGATGACGAAGATCTCGACCTCCATGGAAACATAGTAATATCAGAAGCGAACACTTCATCCATCGCACCGCAACCCATCCCAAATTCACCACCACCTTCATTCCGCTCTCGTCCCACTTCTCCAACTCCTGAAACCAATTCCGCACTGGCGGACTCCTTTGATAGCTCCAGCGATGACGAAGATGACAATGACATGCGGAATCATCGCACCACAAGCAATGCAAACTTTTCGCAGGAATCCGAGCCTTTAGTTCCCTCGTCCCAAGCACCCGTTTATGCTCGCAGTTCTGCCGCTCCGACAGTTTTCAATACAGCTGCGCCGTCTGGTCCCACGGTTGGCGGGGGGCAGACTGATGGTGTTTTTGCAAACTTAAGCGCAAAGCCGACAGTTGGAGAGAAACTAGAAGAGCATCCTCCTGTATAGTCTTACGAGATTTAGCATTACAATGCGGACGCTGACCAAAATCAGACATATGAGCAGGCAGCAGCTGATGCCACCCCGCCTTATTGGGAAACAACAATCCTGGCCCCTGGTATGGCTTCTGACGAAGTCTTTATTGATGGCTTACCAGTTGGTTCTGTTTTTGCATTCGTCTGGAATGCTCTGAGTATGTTCTAACGCTACATCTCTTCCAATCGTGCTAAGCGCTAATTATTCGACAGTTTCGATGTCCTTCCAACTTGTCGGATTTCTCCTCACATATCTTCTCCACACCACACACGCGGCCAAGAATGGATCTCGGGCCGGTCTAGGTATCACTCTTGTTCAATTTGGATTTATGATGCGCGGGCGTTCAGAAGACGATGCTACTGGCAACTCCCCCCCAGCAGAGACCACACCTCCAGATCCAAATTCCTACAACTTCCAGGGAGCACCGGACGCTGTTACGGACTCCAGCAGCGCAGAGTCTATTGGGCGGAATGAGTGGTTGAGCTACGTTTTGATGGTTGTTGGGTGGTTTATTTTGATCCGTGCTGTTAGCGATTTCCTAAGAGCCCGTCGCACTGAGCAGGTAGTGCTTGCAAGTCCAGATCGTGGACTTGGTGTTGCAGTAGTTGCTGAAGATGAGGAGCCTGAACGGGCAGTATAACAGTACTTTGCTTGTACCAATATTTGTGAGGTTCACTCACTCACAGTGAGCGAATTTCCTTTGTTTTTTCCTATGGGGTTTTTGTTACTACGGATTAGTTATTGGCATCGGTGTTTTTTTCCCTCTATATTTGATTCGGGTTTTGGAAATTTCATTTACAGTAAGGCCTGTCTTGTCGACCATTCTTTGACATTAACCACGAGGTTGTCAGTCTATCGAAGTTTTTCCTTTTCATAGAACACTGCACGGAGGTTCAATCATATTACTCTTCAAGGCCGCCGGTTTCGTTTAGTTCTGTGTATAAATAATATCAACTCGAGTGAGAGACTATGCAGGATCATGGTCACACCACATCGTCTCTAAATGACAGCTGCGTGCGTATCGCCTGAGGTATGCATGACGTTACTGGAAACCGATTCACATGCGGGGTTGATCGGGTTCCGGGAATGTGGAGAGTTCTACGATAGCTCTACTGAGCTCCCCTCAACTCATACCGTACACAACCCAGCACCAGAAATCACCAGCAATTAGCCATGTCCTGGAGATGCTCTGGCTCCACCAACCACGAACTAGTCTCAAATCTCTTTCGATACGGCATCATCAAAAACGACCGCGTACGAGATGCGCTAAGTAGCGTCGACAGAGCTCACTTTACGCCTGTGGTCCCGTATGAAGATGCTCCTCAGGTTGCCTATCCAACACCCACCTATCTAGAGCGCGGATAAGTAACGTGGGAAATAGAGGATCGGATATGACGCTACTATATCGGCACCGCATATACACGCCAACGCCACAGAAGCACTACTAGAGTACCTACAGCCCGGATCAAAAGTACTAGATGTAGGCAGCGGGAGTGGGTACTTGTGTGCCGTATTTGCACATCTGGTGGTACGCCATCACATCCGCGAGGGTGCGGTAGGCTGTTGAGCTCACAGCGAGATGGGTTTATAGACTCCAGGGGGCCAGATTATCGGCGTGGAACATATTCCGCAGCTATGCAAACTCAGCGAATCGAATCTCCGCAAATCTCTCGTGCACGCAAAGATGTTAGATGAGGACGGGACTATCAAGATCCTACAAAGTGATGGAAGGCTGGGGTATCCAGACGGTGGTATGTCCGCCTCCTTTTTGGCGAGTCGTGTGAAGTGAGTTTGCAAAGCTGGAAGCAGCCAATGCTAAGGATACTACGGACAGGCCCATATGATGCGATCCATGTCGGCGCCGCAGCGACAGGATTCCCGCAGCCTCTCATCGACCAGCTCAAGGCTCCCGGAAGAATGTTTATCCCCGTAGAAGAAAGCCCGCTGCAGCAGTATATCTGGCGGGTGGACAAGGACAAAGATGGGAAGGTTACAAAAACCCGGTCGGATGAGGTTATGTATGTGCCTTTGACGGATGCGAAACACTTTCCTTAGGTCAAAGGGGGCCACATAGTCAATTTAATAGTGTTAGGCACGAACGTACTCGGGCGTTTTCGTGGCTACTCGAGAATGCGCATTTTATATGGAGCGTACCTAAAAATGGACAAGCTTCAGGGAAGATTTCTTTCTACCACTCTGATTGTCGCTTCCCTATCAACTATTCCATTAGTTGCAGCTTTCGTTTTGCTCCCTTCACCACAGCTTCTTGCCTCCTGCACCTTTTACACGCTGCCTAAGGTGGCTGCTATCAAGTACCCAGTTCGCCTAGGAAGAATATATGCATATAGAAAGTGAGAGTGATAAAATGTGACGAAACTTTAACAATAACAAGCGTAGAATCATTGATGTTATTCGTGACGCGCACTTTAAAAAGATCACAAGTGCGCTTGATCCCTCCGCCTTCCCGAGAAATGGGGTACTAAGTGCACTTATCATCAGCAGCTGCTCGGCCAGCTCAAAGCAGCGTTGCACTCATTAAAGTTATGTGCGAGAAGAACCATTTTTCATGATGCGTAATTTTACTTCTCTGAACACAAAATTGCGCTAAGTGATCGTTCATGATTTACTCGGCGCAAGGTCTGAGTCTCAAAATCTTAGCTTGGTACGAAGCACAAAGCCCGGTATAGTATTCCGTCCTTTCAAAGTACCTAGTAGTTAAAATCCCGAATAATGATAGAAGAAAATTTAGTATTTAGCTCCAAACAGTAAGCAAGACTACCTCTAGGCCGGGGATGCTCCCGCCAAAAATTTGCATCTAACCAAAAGAAACAGTCTCATATGGTATCTAGAATCGATCGTACATTAACTTCACCACCCTCCTACCACTGTTTCTGTGACTGCTTCTCCATCACCTTCCTGCTCTTTCTCCACCACCTCGCTGGCCAGATAAGCCTGTCGAACAGCAACCCCCAAAGCCAAAGAAACACCTCTTGCTACACTGTTGCCAACCACAAGCAGTCTGTTCTTGGGAGTACCAACAAGTACATCATCATCTGGATAACCTTGGGCAACCCTGGCCTCATGAATACTCACCAAACGGTGGGCGTCGGGATGCACCCACCTCCCCGTCCTAGTACACTGCGGGGTTGGAGTGGTCGTGATGGTTCGGCACAGCCCATCTCGGTGCATCCTCGTGTATGTCCTACAGTCTGGCCTTGTCTTCTCACCAATCTGGGGAAATGCCCAGAAAACCTTATGCAACCTTCCACTGTCTATGGCTCTGCGCCACGAATTGACCTTGTCTTTTTCGAAGCGTGGAATGTGTGCCATCATTTTTCTGCTCGTCGTATCGGGATTTGATGGTGAGATGTGGTCGGGATACTTAATTGGAAGGCCAACATGCCCATCACCAATATCGGGGAGGTAACTCCAGCCTCGCTCAGCACTGATGAATGGGAATGGACAGAGACCATCAGTTTCGCGGAAGCCGAATTTTTCGCCATTGGGTGCCTGGTACAGCGCGCCGTTCTTTATATTGTCGCCATGCCCATGGCTGCGAGGTGGACGACCTAGTGCTTCGTATCCTGCAAAGCGTTAGTTCATAACTTCACCATAGAATTCTTGCTCATCGATTGCGGGCAATTTTCTTAAGTGACCCGACCGGCCGCTAGGTTTTAGCAGGAATTGAGGAACACCGATTGCGGGTGTTGGGAGAACACACGTACCTTCCTTAGTGATAGCAAGAATTAGGCGGGTCCGGCTCTGGCAGTTTCCGTGCGACCATGAATCACAAAGAAAAGACTGGCACTGATAGCCCATACCGACTATAGCGCACAACATGGTAGTATACGTGTTTTCTACCTTTCCATCCTCTCTCTTCCTCATGGAGGCAATCCCCGCGACATTCTCTAGCACAGCGTACTTGGGACGGTATACGTCGATTGCGGTTGCCAGCGAGCAAACAAGAGATTGTTTTCTGAGTGCTTGGGGGGACGATTTGTGAGCGTTGGCAAGGGAAAACCCTTGACAGGGACTTCCGGCGCTGATGAAGTCAACTTGATCCTGGAGTACCCAATATCAGTGTCAATGATAAGGCAAGAGGTACCGTATCTACACGGTGATAAGGCACTGGACTAACGTGCATAAGCACCACGGGAACTTGTGGCTCACACGAAGACCCGCGACCCAGTCACACCATCATGATTTTAGTAGTGCCTTATTATCGAGTAGATATGGTACTTGTAATGGAGTACGAGGGAACGAACCCGACGTGGAACTCCCTTCTCATCACTGTACTTCCCACATATAGCATCCTGGAGGTAGTTATTAATGCTCCCCAGATACAACTTAGTATCATCTAGATGCTTCATATTTGCCCGATATGAATGCAACGGCACATTGTCGAAGTCAACAGCGTACTTCATCTCTACAACACCTCCTTCTTCCAATCCTCTTCCAAAGTTTCCACCACCACAGAACAAATCCATGCCCTTCAAAACTGGCTTGGGTATTCTTGCATCAGGCCGAAAGCCTTGCCGTAACATCTCGTCGGGAAGACGGCGCCGCAGAGGAAGGATCTTCTCCGAGTCTAATATCTCCGAGCGGATATAGAAGCAATCGCCAATTCCATCGCGGTCATATGGCACCTCAACATGTTCGGTTTCCCCAAAGACCCGGACGTAACATCGCCTGACGATTCTCTTTGCGGGTACATCATCAAATTGTTGAGTGTACAAAAGTTCATTCTGCTTTGCATCTGACTGCACCGTTCCCAAACGTTGAAGGCGTCTGACGGTTACAGACAAATCGATATCATCAAAGGCCATAATGATAACTGGTTCGAGTAACTTGCCTCCCTTTGGGCTATAGAGAACAGTGTCACCAGGGGAATAATCCTGTTTGATCTTCCCGTAATACAACGGGGGCGATTCGAAATCCTCATCGCATGGACATTTCCCCAATTCCAAGTCGGACTCCTTTAGTGTTAAGAAGGCGGGGTCATCAGTGCGATACTTTTGTCGGACAAAGAACTCGGCTTCCAACATCTGTTCAGGCTTCGGACGAAACACCACATCAACTTTTCCAGCCACATCTTTGACTAATAACGGCTTGGAGTCAGAAGAGCAGTTGCAGTGATCGGAGAAAAATAACTACAAGGTCTCAGTTAGCCATCCACAAGACAAGTACGGTGTTGATCTAGCATACCTCATTAGGCCAAGGATAATGTCCGCCGCGCAGAATGGTATCACTTGTCCTGTAAAGCCAAACGATACTGAGTTTGTCTCCCCGGATTTTCGTCACCCATCCAAACCAATATCTCTCACTCCACCGTGCAGCACGAGGTCCTTCGTGGGGTCTATTATTCTTGGTCCACATTCCTTCTTCGTCCTGCGCAAAGGCAACTACGTCTCCCACTTGCGGTATGTACGGCTCATCTGACCGCAATTTGGGCCTTGGTAGCACCACCCCGACAAGCTTCTTAGGAACCTCTGGGACTGATAAAACCTTCTTCAGATGCTCTCCATACATGCTTTCAAAGACCGAGTACACATAAGGCGTAACAACTGTGAGATCTTCGTGGCTTCCCTCATACGCCGGTTCAATAGCGTCAAGCGTACGTATCTCCCTCCAGATTGTGAGTGATGTGAGTCTTTCTCCTGTATCATTCAGGCCAAAAAGCTGATTCCACAGCCAGCCTTCGTGCGCGGTCACCTGATTTCGAAAATCTGATTTATTGTCGACTTTATCCAACCAACTCCTGTAATATTCGCCGGCCTCCAAGTCTTCGCGCTGCTGGAATCGGTTCTCGAGCCACGTGGCAAAGTCCTCCTTGAAATCAAGCAGTATCACATCGCTCTCTTTATTGTCCAGAAACGAAAAGAAGTGGACACCGAAGGCTGCAAGCCAAACAAACGGATCGAAGTACCTGGCATAGCTCGGCGAGGGCTTTCCCAGAGTATACCAGACCTTGCTTCGGGCTTTTTCAAACGGAGTTTCGAGGCCCCTGTCAGCGGCCAGTTCCGAGTTCACCTTCGACTGCAGCCATATCGTAGGCACATCGAACGTCTCACAGTAGTCCACCGCCAAAGATTTCACCTTCATCTTTTCAATGTATCTCCTCTCACCATCGTCGTTGACTAGGAATCCATCCACAAGGACGTAGCTTATGTGCATTGCTATGTTCAATGCGCTTAGTCGAATCATCTCGTACGGGTACTTAAATGGATGCTTGTCGAACTCCGGGCCCTTGACGTAATCGTGCGCGGTGTAGACAGTGAAGTCCTCCAGGTGGAACGAAATAAAAGAGGTATCATTGTCGTTGATGTCATCCGCAGTCTAAGAAGGTTAGATATCCATTTCATCTTCTGCTCTGATCTCGTGCCCAGACTTTGATGCTCGCTGCGGTCCCTTAGGAAAGAGCTGGTTTACGAGATCACTTCTGCTCTGGAGATCACCTACCAGATAGTCGCTCAAGATATCTACCTCTTTCTCTTTCCGACAAGGCCGTTCACCGTACAGCGATTTGGGGTTTACAATCTTTGGCGGCACGACTTCTACCTTCCAACACTTCGTTGACGGCCCGGAAGCTAGAGGTTGTTGGGAGTGGCACTCCAGCTCAATTCCTTCTCTGGAGTTCACAACGTTCGGTCGTTTACGCTTTGTGAGATGAATAGACACGTTGTCTGATTTGGGGCTTGAATCGGAGGGAGGCTTGGAGGAATATGCAACTGTCGTCAGCTCCAGCTCAATGTCTTCTCCCTCGGTCGCCATTATCGGTCGTTTGCGCTTTCTGGGACGAATTGACTCGTCTAACTCGGAGCTTGAATTGGCAGGGGCCTTGGAAGCATACGCGCTGTCGTCCGACAGACGCGTATTCAGCTCAGTCGCGTCCTGCACCTCCAGCGCATCGTGCATTGGAAGAGATGAGGAGGAGGACGGTGAAAGCGAGGACACAGAATAGTATCTAAAAGGCATGATGGCGAGCAAAACCGCATCAGTGGTCTTGAATGGTAATGGTAGTGAGTGGTAAGGGATTTGTGTCTGACACGCGCCGCTGGGGGGTGTCAACAAAAATTTGATAGGTATGCCATGCACTTTCAAACAAAACACCATTCCTGAATTTCGAATTTTCGCCTTCTAAAAATCAGCCCAACGCGTTCAAATTGCTACAGCTACAACTTCGGTGATACCAGAACATAGCCAGCCATCACATTCATTCCTTTTTTCCACCAATTTTTTGAGAATACCACAGGACAAAGTACAGAACAGGCAAAAAGAGATTGACAGCAAAAGACAGAAAACCATCCGTTAGGAGTAGTAGCACACCATTCCAGATGATAAAAGACTTCGAAAGCTTCGAAACATTTGTGGAACACAACACCAGATATACGAAAGAGACAAAGAACCCGTGAAAGAGACCGCTCCGTACTAATGTATCAAGAACTAACCCATCTGGTGGTCTGGAGCCACCTGTTCAGTGCCCTCCATAGCGTCGCCCCCATAGTTGGTGTATCGAACGAAGCTGAGTCCCAAGGGACGACCGCCGTAGAGGTAGCCTGAGAATTTAGCTATACACGCTTGTTAGTAATTGTAAGGCCAATCAAATGCATAATTCATCCACATACCAATGGCAATTTCGGCGTTATCGGCGGTATCAAATTGTACTACACCAGTACCTCTGGATCGTCCGCTGGGCTCGTACTGAATCTCCGCGCGTTCGACCTTTCCGATAGTATTGAATAGCTCAACAAGATCTTCGTTGCTGGTAGACCACGGAAGCTAAGAATTGTTAGCAATAGCGTCAATCGTTATAAGTCAGCTTACATTGCGGACGTAAATAGTGTTGCACTTTTCGCCTCCACTGGAAGCGTGATCGGTGAAGTCGTTTGGCGGTACGGTAGCACCATAATCTGTGGGTGGACCGCCTGCTCCCCCAAACCCACCTCCAAATCCGCCACGACCTCCCCCATATCCGAACCCACCACGACCGCCTCCAAACCCACCAGCACGGCCACCTCCAAAGCCTCCACCAAAGCCTCCACGGCCTCCGCCAAATCCACCGCGGCCCATACCTCCACCAAATCCACCGCCACCGGCAGCAGCGAAACGGTCTTCCCTGACTTCTAGTTGACGACCCTGCCAGTCGTGACCATTAAACTGAGCAATGGCATTTCGCGCATCCTCGGGGGTCTCGAAGGCCACGACTCCACTGCCCTTTGGACGACCATCAGGACCAATGTGAACATCAGCACGAACGACAGCACCTATACACCAAAGTTAATCGATTATTCGACACATAAATTGAGTGTGGTATCGCGTATAAGGTATCCTTACCAGCTTGACGGAAGAGATCTTTGAGATCCTGCCAGCCGACAGTGTAGGGAAGCTGTCAAAAGAGTTAGAAACGTAATCTTTCCGCCACACAGAGGATTAGCGACATACATTGGAAACATAAATCTGGCGACCACCGGCACCAGCACCACCACCCATGCCCCCCCCCATTCCGCTAGGGGGTCCGCCGTAATTGGTACCATAGCTAGGGCCTCCACCAGGAGCACCGTAGGGCGGGCGGGCATTAGGCTGGCCATTGAAGCGTGGTTCGGCCTCGCGATCCTGATACAAGAAGACTAGGTTAATAGGTGAGAGCAAATATCAAGTTATTTCGACCATACCTCCCGAACATAGACAAGTCGACCCATTAAATTTTGATTGCTGAGGGTGTTAACAGCAGTTTGAGCTTGATCCCTTGTGGCATATTCCACAATCCTAGGAATTATTAGCAAAAGGATAAACGACAATTCGTAAGGAAGGAAGGACGACATACCCGCATCCCTACAAAACCCACGGACGTCCATGTCCAGCCCCGTCAATCACCGCATCCCACAAGAAGCCCACAAAAGAAATAAACCAAAACCCAGCATCGTTCGTAGACCCCACCTTCGACATTCCATTCGGTAGCAACAAGACGTCGGCAAAGAGGACTTCTCCGGCTGTGACAAAATTAGGCATTTAGTATCTATCGACTCGGTAATCAAAGCAGGAAAGCGGAAGGTAGTTGTGGCATATGCCAAATTTATAACCGAGGCAGCGAGGCCTCGTCTTATGATATACCGTCGTGGATATCATGCGAACATGGGGGAGATGAGGAAATGAGGAAAAGAGATGGAAATCAGACGGAAGGGAGTCATAGTAACGGATTAGGCACGCACCTTGTCGCATAAAGTCCTTGAGATGATGCCATTTGACATCGTAAGAGAGGTTACCGACATAGACCCGACGGTCTTGCTGAGAGCTATCACGAAGGCTCTGCATCATAGCGTCTTTTGCTGCAGCGCGTTCTTCAAATGATCGACGAGGTCCGCCTGCGATTCCACTACTACCTTGATAACCGGATGCTGAATAACCTCCTTGAACACCACCACTCCCGCTCATAGGCGAGCGACTAGATCGCCTTCTGTGATATTCGTCTCGACTACGAGATCTGCTTCGAGGTGAGTACGACCTACGACGAGACTGGCGAGGGCTTCGAGGTGACCTTGCGCGATCACGATGGTCTGGAGAACGACGACGCGGAGAACGAGATCTGTCGCGCTGAAAGTGTGTTAAAGAGGGGTGGTCCATCAGCTTGTGATCGGCGCCTAAAAGAAGGAAAGACTCGGAGTCGGGAGTCGATGCGGGTTGTGCGTGCGTGGTGTGGTGTGCTTGCTTTGCTTTGCTGCTTGGGGGTGGTACTTGGGTGTGTGAGGGCAGCAAGTAGGTAGGGCAAGGCAAGGTAGGTAGGTAACAATTGGCAATAGGAAATAGGCAATAGGCAACAGGCAACAGGCAAGCAAGGTAGGCGGCAGGCAGTTGGCTAGTAAAGCGCAATCAATCAAACAGAAAATGTGGTGCAGAAGGTTGCAGTGGGGAAACGAAACTGAAACGGAGCAGCAGCAGCACCACACCAAGCAGACGCAGAAGTAGCAGCGACAACGGCAGCAAAAGTGGGAGGGAGCGAAGGGAGTGCCAATGGCGTGGCGTGCTTCAAGGTTGGGGCAAAGTTAGAGTGGGTAGGATGTGGATGGTGAAAATGTATGGGATGCGGGAACTACCATTCTTCAGGCCGCAACAGTAGACGAGATGACCGGGATGCTTCAGCGCAAGAGATGCGGTTGCCAACCCTCCAGCAGCCCTGCGACCTTCCACTTTCGAGGGGAGGGACGGACTCGACGGAAGGGGGAGGGAATGGGGCACAATTGCAATTGACCAATTTGCATAACAAGCACCAGAGAGGGCGACGTAAAAGATAAAAACCAGGAAGCAGCAGAGAAGGAGAGGTTGACGGAGATTTGCATTCATGCCCATATCATTGGCATTGATATGGTCGACCCAGTCCGTCATCTCTACCCTTCGGCCTCATCGCTTCTTGCGGAAATTGATGGAGCGGGAGATGATGAATGATGATATGAACTGTTGCATATGCATCCAATGATCTGGGAGACGGGAAGTGAGTGTGAGGGTGGTGCCGACCAGGCATATAGGTATCCTCCCTCCCATACGTCTCCCTTTTCGTCTTCAAGACCACCGCGAACCTAGTTCGCTGCGCAGACGGTAGGTATACTTGAGAAATAGTACCAACGCACCGAAACGAAAGGGATGCTGCATGCTCAGTGCGACTGGGCTGGAAAAGCAACCAAAAGCCAAACGCGCGCGCAAGTTCGACCACAGCAGGAAAGCAAGCAAGCAAGAAAAAAAAAGGCTCAAATCACTCTAGGATGTGGGTTTACTCACATTTCTGTCGCTGAAAGATCGCCCACCGTCTACTACTGCTGGTCGGCGGTAAGAATCGCTGTCTGCGTGAAACAAAAAAAAACGGTCGTTTGTCAGCTTCGCGAGGAAAACAATAAATTCGCGCAGGAAACCTTGACGGGCAGCGTCAATCAATCAATCAATCGGTTGGGAGCAGACCCATAGAAGCCCTCCTTGTATCCAGCAGGCTAGGAGAAAGGTGCATTCAATCTCAGAGTGTGCAGGCGAGCCCCTTATAAGAATAACGTAGGATGGGCGGAGGCGAGCGGGCGTGGGGATCGGGTTTTTGTGACGAAGTGGTGAAAACCAGTTTGGAGCGAATGAGGATGGAGAAGCCGAGTTTGCGATAGAGAAGACAAGGGTGACAGCTGCTGGTTTATTTTGGACGACCGGGGGTTAAACAGCGCGTGGACCTTTCCGTCGGGATTATTTGGGGGTACTCTACTTTGTACTTTGTACAGAATGGATGTGTGGTTGTAGTGGCAGTCGTCGTCGTCTTGGTGGTGGTGGTGGTGTTGGTAGTGGGGCGGCTGGTTATGGTGTCGTGTTATCACGGAAGCCGGAAACACTGCCGGCAGCTTCGAGTGAGATGGGTGTTTGTTGCAGAAACCAAAAAAAGTTTTGACAATGCACGAGCGATTGAGGATCAATTGACGACGACGCAGGGCTGAGGACAACTAGGCTCCCTAGTCATTTTAATTTAGGACGACCTTTGAAAGAACTGGAGTACTGCATTATAAAGTAGTTACAAGATCGAATTGAAGGATCTCCAATATGAAACAACATCAAAGGAGATGCCATCATGGCTTGACAAACTTTGCTCCAAACAAGCGATTTTAAAACTATCTCCGAGTGAGCAAGTGTGAGCCATTCTCCTCGATACAATGGGAGGAAGAAAACTGCCGAGAGCGACGGATGGTGTGTCTCTTAAACTTATGTGCAAGAGTTTTACTCCAGCGGGAGCAGTTATGGAGTCCGAGTCGCAGGAGCCGCTTTTCATTCAGAATTCACCATCAAACGGGCATACATCATCATGTAGAATCACTCACACAACAGTGATATCAACTTTCAGAACTAAAGCTCAACGCCCCCACACCTCTAAATTCCTTTGGCTCATGATCAATGTCCCGAATGCCGAATGGCTACTTTCGAGCGGCGCCTCGAAGAAGCTGTCTCGTGGGTTGCTGTGTAACCACTTTAGCTCACCCTCTCCAGAACATCTCACTTCACACCAATGAGACCACCACCACGACTGCCGCTCCTCCTTCTCCCCCGGCGACAAGCCCGCGACTTCACCTTTCACCAACACCCGCCCCCCGCTTCCCTCTATACACCCACCGAAACCACCATCCTTACCTCCGCGCTGCGCCATGTCCCAGAGCATGGCCTCACAACCACTTCACTCGCCCTGGGGGCGCGTGAAAACGGATACCTCGATATCAGCATAAACCTCTTTCCTCGAGGCGCATTCGAGCTTGTCCACTTCCATTTAGTGCAGCAACGGTTGGAGTTGAGGAATAAAGTCGACTTTACTGCCGCGCAACAAGCTGGGAAGAAATTGGGGGTGGGGGAGAAGATCAGAACGTTGTGTGTAGAACGACTGAGAGCCAATGAACCAATTATTGGGCGGTGGCAGGAGGTATATTCAGATGCGGGGTGGAGGTGCGGGGAGATGCTAATGTGGAGGAGTATAGGCACTAGCCATTATGTCGCTCGGCGAAAACATTCCTGCATCAATATCGGAACTGGCAAAGTTGAGTGATGAGATATGGTACCTCGCCGGAGACGAGAGCGCAGACACCAGCTGGTACACAAAACGTACGATGCTATCGGGCGTTTATGCAAGCACGGAGCTATTTATGACTACCGATAAATCTCCGGGTTTCGAGGCTACATGGGAGTTTTTGGATCGGAGGTTGGAGGATGTTGTAGATATTGGCAATATAGCTAGGAATATAGGGAGCTATTTGAGTTTCACAGCGAGTGCAGTAAGGAATATACTCAGGTCGAAGAATGTGAGGTTATTCTGAGATGCGATAGAATGTGGGGTATATTGTATAATTAGTGAAATGGTTGAGATAAACTGTTAACTGAAATCAACGAAAACGTGCCTACTTAGCATTGCAGACAATAATTGAACTTAGTCGGGGCTGTGACTCAGCCTAACGCTCCATGCACTCCCCACTTAACGTGGCGAGTGACAGGCAGGAAGAAATATATCGCCCATGGATCGCCCAAAAACATGCTAATACACAGCAAACACAAGTAGAGTACAACCGCCAACGATAAAAGCGACTCCAAAAATCCACTCAAAACCATCCACCTGTTCATCCAAGCAAATGCTCCGCAAAGCCATCTAACGCCACAAACCGAAACTGATCTTTCCACCTGTTCCTAAACTCTTTGACCCTGTAGGCTCCACTAAGGCATTTCTTGAAGGCCACCAGCTCCACATTCCATCCCCTGGTTAGGCATCTTTCGACGACCTTAAAAAATCCAGGGCTATATTCGCCCGCCGCTCCGTCTCCGGATGCCAATACGATAGTTGACGGTGTATAATCCAGAATGGTCTCTAGGATCTTGAAGGCCAAAAGCTCATCGACACTTTGTTCTACTCTCTTTTTCTTGGCTGACGCCGCCGACTCGGAACCTGATGATGCAGAGCTTACGTTCCTCTCTTTCTCAACGCGTTCTAGGATGCTGGTTTCGTATCCCAGTTCCCTAGCTTCGAGTATTGCCGGTGTTATCGGCGAACTCCCAACAAGTACCCTCTTCGCTGCACCACGGCCCCTCTCGAGGATGAGTGACAAGCAGTGAAAAGAAAATGCTGGTCGGCGCACTGCTTCACTTCTACCAAAGCCGCGTACTTTCTTGATATGATCATAAAATCCAATCAGAATCTGAAGTACATGTCAGCGCAAGTAACCCACAAAGCGCAAATAGGATCACAAACGTTGGAATTGTCAACGAATACATGAACACCATCTGGCGCCAACTCCGCAGAAGTCGTAGGCCTCAGAAGCGTTTTTTTAGTCTCCGGAAACATAGTCATGAGCGTTTGAATAATCTTGATTTTTCGCGCCTCGGGCGTAGCGGAAGACTTGATAACTGGACGAGACATAAGTCCGACAAAGGTTTTTACACCATTATCATCCAGCCCAGTCTTAAATCTTGTAGAGATATGTGTTTTCGTAGAATCGACATCGTCTGAGAGGCCGACGGTGGCTGCAAAAGTGACAACTCTGCGCGGTTTCTTAAAAGAGCCCGGTACCTGTGGTGGTACATCGGGCTCGGGTACAGGAGAGATGTAGCTGTAGTCGGTCTGGCAATCCTGAGCGACAGTGGTGCTTGCGCCATTCACATCGGCTGTCGTTTCGAGAAACCGCCATAGCTCAGTGAAATCGCCGAGTTGCCGGGAGTGCTCTTTCGATTCGGTATTCGGTTTGGTGTATGGTCCAAATGAACCAGCTGTGGAAGAAGCCTCCGTTGGGAGAACCCGCAGAAGGCCAATCACCGGTGACAGATTGAAGCCGCTATTCATGTACTTTTAGGAAATGTAAAGTCTAATCCGTTGATCGTAGCCGCTGCTGCTGTGAGACGAAGGTATTTGCCCCTTCGTTCATCTGTTCGATGAGTACTGATTGTGCGAGGCTGTGGCGACAGCTGAAGTATCTGGATAAATGAGGCGAAGTCATAGATAGTGCGTTGTAACAGATAAGATTAGATTACCGGATTCCGAGGATACCGGAGTCTAAAGCTTAAAGTGTCACCATGTGTCTGCTGCTGGACAGTTCTGGTACCTTAATAATGGGTTAATTAAAGGTGCATAGAGCGGGTTTTTTGGCTGGTTAAACTTGTCGACTAATAAGAACGATGTGGACATATGGATTCGACTTTAGAAACGAATAGCGACGCCACCGAACAAGCGCTTCAAACATTGAAAATCCTGTTTCATAGGAAGAGTGTAGCGTTGATTGGGCGACGCCGCGCAAAGAGGACGAGGATTAGAAGTTGAGCCACCGCACCACCGCCATCCCAAGGTACTCTACTTAAGAAGTCCTCAGACGGACAGTCGAGGCCGCATTTATTCCCGTTTACTAGCTTGATGGCTTATTCCAGTTGCCATGAACTTGTATCTGCATGCTCATACTGTGGAGTACGTAGAGTACTCCACGTGAAGTTGCTATAACTGATCATTAGTTACGCATCTGGGCGCAATATCACGAGAATTAGCTTCTGACGGTCTTCAGCATCAACAGCTTTTTTCCACCGTTTTTTGAGGGAAATGAAGCCAGGTCATGGAGAGGTTTGTCAAATGCACACCTTTGGACGATGAGCTAGCTCTTCGTGAGTCTCTGTAGGGGGTAAAAATACATCTCGAAGATGAATCTATCCTGGTGGTAGATAGTGGCCCTCTCCGGTACCCTAAAAGAATGAAGCTTAGGATTCCGGTCATTTGCTATACGCAATTCTCTAGAAGCTTGGTTGTGCACTCTACACTTCTTAGGCAATGAATGAGACCCTGTGAGGTCCGACACTTGGTCCATTGACCAGTTATTATTCCCAGTTACAGCCAGCATTCTATTATGTTGTCATTCTGCCTTGGCTACGACTGAAGCACCCTATGTATGTAATGATAATGTTTTGTCACGTACGAACTCCCTTACAGCCATCCGCAGATGTCATCCCAAGGCAAAAGGGCCCAGAAGTGATCACCTGGGAGGCTGGTTCCCATAGATGTCGTCATATGTGGCGTAGGAAAGATTGAGTACCGGGTAGAGAAACATCAACGATTGCAAATACCATGGTAGATTGGATTCTTGACGGCGTGCCATCCCGCCGATCCGGGGGATCTATGTCATCGAGTGACTGGGCGTGGACGAGAATCTTGTTCAGGCACCGAACAGAACTACATCACAGGCAACACGATTGCCTTTCCCCTTCTATAATTTGGAGTCACCCTTTTGGTACAAAAGGGACCATATCTTCCACCCATCTTCTGCTTCACTATCAAATCAAATCCTACAAACACTTCTAACAACAATTTTCTAACACAATAAGGTTGGTGATTCTCCCACTACTTTTGATCACGGCCATTAACTGATTGCTCTCTATCCAGTCCACTCATCAAAAATGTCTGACAATCTCCGCAAGCCATTCTCTGACCGGGTATCACTCCCGACGCCTCCAAGTCTAGCATCGACAAGGCCAAGGAGGGCGCCACCAACACTGCCGACAGTAAGTGCTACATCAACTACCAGTCTGTTGGTCAAGTAGATAACTAACATCTCCTCCAGAGACTGTTGGTGAATTGCAGCCCAATTCCTCTAAGTCCAACACCCAGGAGGGCTTCGACAAGTCCCGCAGGGAGAAGGATACTATCGTCGACGAGGTAAGCAGTTTATCCTTCCATCCTTATATTATTGAATTATTGAATGATCATGACTGACGAACCTCAGGCCAAGCACGCTGTCGGTCTCGACAAATAAATGTCCACTACAAGCTTACGATTTATGTTCTGATGATATCCCTCATGATATGGATCTGTTTTTTCGGATGGGGTGGGGAGGTTTGTCTTGCGCATGGGCCATTGATTGTATTATACCAATCACACCGGGGTTTTCATAACTGAATGGCTTTCTTTCGTACTTGTGATGATTCACCTGAATATCCTTCGTTGTGACTTTTACCATAAATTTGGACCTGATCTCTTGAGAAGGCTTGTCGAGTGACATCTCATGATATCATACATAATTGTCTAAAAACACGCCAGTTTTGAGACGAGAATTAAGAAGTATCTAACTGAATTTTGCTATGGTAGCTCCGGTCCGTAAATAGGCATTGCAACCATGTATTCACCCAATCCCGCCTATCCAAAAGCCTATATATACTTCTTTTCCGGGTCAATCTTATCAAAGAACTCTATCGCCTTCTCATAGAACGTAAACACCAACCCTCCGCTCACCTATAGCCACTTGTTAGCACATATGCCCAACTCTGCAGCTCTGAGTACGAAGGGGAGACCCACCATAAGCCTCACTAGCCTTGGAGTAGCACCAGACCAAAACACTAACAATCCCTCTTCCTTAAACAGCCTCACCGCACAATGCAATGAATTCCGGTACATTTGCTTCGCCTCAATACTCTGCATCCTGGTCTTGATGGAGTCGACAGGCTGGGTACAGTATACAGTGATAAACCCGGCAGTAGCACCGATTCCGAAGGTAGCTACACCTCCCAACTTCTCTCCAGGTGCAACATACCCCTGCGCTAATTGCTTGAGGGAGGTGTAAGATCCAAAGCGGACGGCCGAGTTGGCAGCTTGTCTGGCAGTCGTAGGAACAAAACCCTGGAGGAAACCCGCAATGCCTTTTTCACGGAAGATCAGGGCTGAGCCGTGGAGAAACCCACGCATTCTATTCCGCCCCCACATTAGCACAAGCCGGCGGAGGGAGAAAAGGGTGGGGGAGCTAAATACCGCGGCTTGCCGGATTTACGGTCGTCAATACTACTTTCTATCAGCGCCACTATCTCTTTCATATAACCCATAGGGAGGAAGTTACATCTGCGTCTTGATACTCTCAAACGGCGTCACAGCCAGCAAAGACTCCGTCACTCCCGCACCCAACCCCGCCAGCACCGTTTTCGGTCCTGAAACATGTCCGTTCGCATCGGCAAGGAGATTTTTGTACGCATCGAAGGCAAGGAAGCGAACACCAGCCTTGATAGAATTTCCGACAATGGCTGTGGTACAGCCAGCATACCATTCCTTTCCAAACTTTGGCCTTGATTGTGATTACTACCCATCAGTAATTGGAGAGTCCTAAAGATCCATGCTGCCTACCAAGGGAGCTTTTTGCCGGTACCCGACCGTTTATTGAGCTGCGCCCGGGTCTTTGCGAACTCAGCCGGGTATGTGATGGCTACCGCCGCCTCGATATCAGCATGCAATTGCAGTTCCACGGATGGAGTCAAGTACCTATTTCGATGGCACCGGCGGTGGCTGGAGCAAGTTATGCATATCAGCTACGAAACAAACTTCGAAATATGACGATGTGACGGGATGGAAGCAAGAATGATGGATAAACTCACCGCCGGCAATGAGCGACCGTAAGACGGTGGGCTACAGCACATCAATTAGCAGTGGAAGGTGGACGATATCGGTTTGACGGCAACAGGTAGCACACCTTTTCATTCTTGTCGGCCATACTGCTTACTTTTTGGCTGTCACCCAGCTGTGAGGCTAATCTGTTCCCAACTCTAACCTGTTCCCGCGTCCACAGAACAGACAATTGCTTGGCGGGATTTCCCTTCGGGAACTCAGACACGTGCTTTTAGAGTGCCACGGGACCAAGCCGATGGCCCGAACCCCTGCGACTGTTAGGCCAAGCACCCGCCACCAGCTTGCAGTCCAGACTAGTATCAATTCCCCAAAGATATGGAGGCTGACTACCGCGGGGCGGAGGCTACTGGCGTCTGGGTCGATTTAAGAGATGCCATGCCGGTCTGCAGCAGTCTATCCAATCCACAAACATTCAGCTGAATAGTCTGGCTTCGGAAAACCTGGCCCCCGGTTGAGATTAGATCTGGCCGGACTACCACTGCACTGCAGAACGTTAGAGCTTCCAATGAGAATCAAATTACTACTCTCGACTTAAAAGGAAAATTAAGGCATTAGATCATTCTTTTTTCCCCTTGTTTGACCTACGGGAGACTGATTTTAGTATGGGCGTTTCTAATTATTTTTCCTTTTGAGGGGTTTCTTTGTGTTTTCTAGTATCCTCGAAGTTCTGGTTCATGTAGATATATGTGCAAATCCTCCTTATATCCGTTTCTGTCTTATCCTCAACGATCTCAAAGAGGCTTACATTACAGTACCTAGGTAGTGTTGTCTTTGAATAGGAGACTGATGGGGTATACTAATCTCTAATCCAGTCCGGGGAATAGTATACTGCATAGGTACTTAAGCGCTTATTCTTGGGTGCTTTCCCAACAGAGAACATGTTAGATAGAGACAGGTGCTTCATTGATGTCGCTAGCTACAGATACTCCACAATCTATTGCAAGGAGAATGCAGCAATAGCAATCCCGTACCTTGACAAAAAAATCCAGCATGTGAAGACAACTAACGCAATTCCAATCTCTACCCATTCTTTTTCAGTGTTTTAAGATCCCCGACGATACCAGTGTTGTGCCAAAAGAAGTTGATATAAACGTTCCCAGAGATGCTAGAATAGCCGGTTCGTAATTGCATCGTAGGTATCGTTGTTGGGACACTATGCAAACGCTACTCGAGGGGGTGTGCTGTGAACCGCTCCTTAGTATGGCAAGGCGGTCTCTCAGATAATGTCCAGGACACCTTTCCCGGGTGACGGGCGTGATTGTGGATGCCAGAGGAATCTACCCATGACAGCACCATTTGCCATGCCTCCACTCTTCCCTACACCCCACCACCTTCTTCTCCACACAATCCTTCCCATCCGATCATTGCTGGCTTCGACAATGCCACAAAACGTAAGTGGAGGTCGAAACCCACTCGGCAATCGAAAGTCGACAAATAGAAATGAAACCATAAGTGATGGAAATCCAATGCGCCTCCAAACCAATCCCATCATTGCATCATGCCAAATCCTGTGTCGAATCCTAAGCCGCCAACTATACAAACCTAATTCAGGAAAACCGCACCCCTGGACGACCTTCACCCAACCGCAAACATTACCAAACGTATCAACTCAAACAAAACGAACATCATAATGTACAACCCACACAAGCAACCCAATAAATCGCCTTCCTCCCCATATATTTCGAATAAAGGGAGGCAGGGTTACTTGTAACCGTTCGCCTCCGCATCCACCCTCTCCTCCCACCCCCCCTAATCCACGGCGTGAATAATTCTGGATTACTGACCCCGTGGCGGGGTCGGCCCAGAATCTGCCGGCGAGAAGCCGTTTGACCTCTGTTGCTGATTGATGTATCTTGGGGGTCGACGACCTTGCTGTGGTTGCTGTGGTTGCTGTGGCTGCTGTGACTGCTGTGACTGTTGTTGCTGTTGTTGCTGTTGTTGCTGTTGTTGCTGTTGTGGCTGCTGTGGCTGTTGCTGGGGTACAACGTTTTGTGACAGATATTGGGCTTGGTTGTTTCCTTGTTGATATTGCCGAGGCCTTGTCTGACTAGATCGTCCAGTCGGACTTGAACTTCCATTCTTTACCTGGTATTGTTGATTGCCACCAGACTGCGATTGGGCCGACCGCGTGTTTTGCTGCTGCGGCGCAGGTGGTGGACGAGGAATCGTTTCTGGTGAGTCGTACACATATAGTTTCTTGTCAATAATCGGTGGGATAGGTTGGATTTCTGTCCCAAGTTCTTGCTCAATCTTATACAGATTGAATCTGAACGGGTTAATTTCGTGCATCAATAGTGGTGAGGTGCAGTGCATACCTATCATCCCAATTGATAAGGTTGATGGCAAGACCAAGGTGCCCGAATCTACCCGAACGACCGATTCGGTGCAGATATGTCTCGGCATTCTTAGGGAAATCGAAATTGATAACAACATTCACAGCTTGAATATCGATACCACGGGTGAGAAGATCCGAACACACTAAGTTACGACAAACACCATTTCGGAAATCATGGAAAACACGGTTCCGATGGTTCTGCAACATCTTTGCATGGGAATAGAAGCAAGAATATCCTAGTTCGGTGATCTTTTTGGCCAACAGCTCAACCCGGTTTGTTGAGTTGCAGAAGATGATAGATTGATTGATTTGTAGCTGGTCAGGACGTCAACCGGGGTAAATACTTCTTCATGCTGTCAGTAGTAGTGTATGTTACCTTTGAAAACAGGGTATTCAAGCAGTGGACTTTTTGCTTTTCTTCTACGAATGCATAATATTGAGTAACACCGCGAAGTGTAAGCTCGTCCATCAGATTGATCTCATATGGTTGATTCAAGTGTTTATCCTAGAACGGTTAGTCGCAGAGCATTCATTCGCAAAGGGCGAAATTTTTTACCATGAAGCTCTTGACAACAAGAGGGAATGTAGCGCTAAAAAGCATGATTTGCCGATCCTTTGGGAAATATGCTAGAAGTTGTTCAATAATTGGAGTAAATTCAGGACTAAGTAGTTTGTCCGCCTCATCCATGATGAAGGTTGGACATTCTGTGAAATCTGCGACTCCTTTTCCAGCGAGATCGAGAATCCGGCCCGGTGTACCAACGAGTATATGCACCGCTTCATTTAGACGAATGATATCATCTTTCAGTCCCGTTCCTCCAGTCGTAACCATCACGTTGATACCCAGATGTTTGCCCAATGTTTTGCAAACTTGGGACGTTTGCAAAGCTAATTCTCGGGTGGGAACAAGAATAAGAGCTTGTGTTTTCGTACTTTTGGGGTTGACCCGTTCTAGTGCAGGGATAACGAATGCGGCGGTCTTGCCTGTACCATTCTTTGCTCGGGCAAGGATATCGCGGCCAGTTAATGCTACAGGTATGGTCTCTTCTTGTATAGGTGAGGGTTTCTCGAATCCGGCCTCGAAGATACCCATTAACAGTTCGCGTTTGATGTAGAGATCTTCAAACTCTAAACCTTTGGTATTGGTAACATCCTTAGAAACGTTTAGCAACGGATCAATCAATACACGGCACAGGTAGTGATGTGAATACCTCAGTCTGCGGTCTCATGTCTTTTGTGGGAGCCTTCAATTGCGCCTTCCAGTCATCAACCCTAGACATTCGAGTTTTTAGCAAATGCATGCACTTGTCATACATGTCATGAGCCTGACGAACCCTAATGAGGTGTTCTCAAGTTGTTCGACGAGGGACGTCGCCATGTGATAAGATGTATCGTGTATGCAGTCGTGCGTAGCGGAGAAAATGATTCAGGAAAATTGATGTGGCTGATCCAGCTATCGTGTACGTGCGTGAAGAGGGGGAGTTTCGTCGGTGAGGAATTTCGAAAGTAGGAATGTAGATTGACACAGGGTTGAAAAAGTCGCTCTAAAGATCCGCACTGCTGGTGTTATGGGTTGAGGGAAGAACGGTGGAGGGAAGAGAATTGGCAGTGCAAGATGTAGATCGAGGAGTGGACTCTTCCAAGCTGGTAGGAGTCGATTTGAAGCGCAGGGAAGTGACGTGAGGAACAAGGCGACTTAATGGATAAGAAGTGGCAAACCAGAGAGTGAGCAAGAGGTGATCTGAATGCTTGTGAGTGTACGTAGGGAGGTAGAGTTACTTGGTTGATCGATCGATGGGTGATGGTTGATGGATGGTGGGTGATGGGAGTGAGTGGGTGATGGTCTTAGATGCTTAGATTGATTGATTGATGGATGGGTTGGTGGGTGGCAGACACAGCGCCCCAACTAGAGTACAAGTACGTAGTACGTACATACCTCTAGGTAGGTAAGTAGTCCTTTAGGTAAACTCACAAAACAGATATTTCTTCATGTTCGCGTTGCAATTGACTTTGTTTGTCCAGCACTATGGGTCACGTGGAGTATTGTAGACGCAGTTTAATTGAAGACTTTTTTGCGAAGAATTCCCATCAAAAAAACAACCAGTACTAACAATAGTGTAATGTTCTCCGCCATAACATAGTGCACCCTGAAGAACTTATGGGAAACAATCTTGGTCCATATAGCACTATAGTGAGATATCCATCTAAAACGCCAAATTCAAATCAACTCTAGATATCATAAACTCCTACGGCATTATTACTTATGTATCTAGGTAAGTATCGTCTGCCGCCCACTGCCCCTGTCTGGATCCGCCATGCTAAAATAATGTTAGCCCGGTGTAAATTGAGACGGAGTAGTAATAACTCACCGAGTGATTCTACACTGGGTGGAAGTTGCTTGGTTCATGTTTTGAGGTGTGATCAATATGAACTGCTTGCCGACAGAACGCTCTGCGGATTTAATCTTGGGAATATCAATAAACTTTCTAAACTTTATATCAGGCACGGCCTACTAACCATCATCTGTACACTGATGCTCCGATTTACAGAGTCCATAAAGACATCGCTAAAGTGTGTTAGATTGAGATCGTCATCACGAGGTCGATGTTAACGCACAATTCGTCGAGGCAACGGATGGGCGAACCCATGGCCTCCCACAAGGACAGCAAGAGACAAATCGTAGAGAAAGACTTTTCGCCTCCAGAGAGGGTCTTCGGACCACGATTTCCGGTGGCCTCACCACCAGGTTGCACCTAGAGATTTAGTGAGCATTCAGACACGAAGTACTTGATGGAATGGACTTTCAACCTCAATAATGAGTTCTGGAGGTCGCATCGAATGTTCGAGCCGCAAACGCCCCTTGAACGCTCTCTCACTCATCATCCAAGAGAACTGGGCACGGGCACGGGCGCTGATATAGCTCTGAAACGACTTCCAACGCTTCCTTCGTTCCCCCAATACTTTAGTCGCAGCCTGCCATGAAAGTCAGTTCTGCAACCTATAAGTAGGGATGCTAAATAACCTACCGCAAGAAGAATATCAAAGCCATCGCACATAGCTTTGTTGGCATTATACTCTTCCGCGATAGCAAGGAATTCTGCAGTGCATTGCTCCTTACTTCCTCCAAGCCTATATAAATATTAGCCATGGTTTCTGTAGCAATCTATACCATTGTCGTTTGCTTACGCCTTTTCAGCCGTTTCAAGCTCATGGACAAGCTTCCGAAGCCTCCTATCAAGTGTCTTCCCTGTCTCACCCTCGGGAACTTCAACCGGTTCACAAATCCCTCGCGCCTGTTCGGTATGGCTCTGTGATGGTTAGAGGTAGGTTACAACTAATCTAACAGAACAGATGCACAAACTTTGACTGTTTCAACTAGCTCCGCTCGATGTGCTTCGCTCTCGGTCAGTATTGTACCGTAACTTTTCTCCCTGTCAATCCAGTAATTCTTGTCGGAGAGGGCCTGTGACCGTCGTTGCGCGATACGATCCTTCTCTTCCTATATGTATGAATTAGGATGTGTTGCGCGTGGTGGATATGAGATACGGACCTGAGCATTTTTCAAGCGTTCTTCAGCACTAATCAGGTCTTGATCCACGCCCCTCAAAGTCCTTGAAATCTCATTTTGTTCGTCGTTAAGTTTCGCTTTGTTCGCCTCCAATTCCCTAGACTGATTCATATATGATTGGTGTTGTTCTCTGGCAATCTTAACTCCGGCGAATGATCAGTATCAATTATAACCAAGACGATAGACCTTTCACTCACTGTCACTTCTTGCTGTAGAACACCTAAACTTCCATCTGCAGCGATAGCGTCAATTCGGGACTTCAGCTCTTCAATTTCATCATGGTGTCTTGATATTTGGGTAGCGAGAGCCCTCCTCTGACTCTTGAAGTTTTGTATAGCACGCTGGCGATCGTGCACAACCTGTTCCGCTTTGACGTATTCCTGTTGTAACGTTGGGAGCTCCACTTTAAGGCGCTGAATGTTTGCTGCAACGGTTTCCTTTTGGGATGGACCGTCATTTTTCTGGGCCATGCGAGAAATTCCTGTCCATTTTTGAACAGGCGTAACACTTGATACGCCAACATTGCCACCAACTTTATGCCCCATACCAGGGTACTTGGCATTGAGCGCAAAACATGTGCTAATATTGTCTTCTTTTCGTCGGGATATCATCACAGCATTCGCTCGCCGTAAATCCTCAATTAAGATGGCCTGCTCCGCAGAATGACCTATGATGAGTTGTCTCCGTGTGGTCTCATCCGCAATCTCCAAAATTCTGAGAATTGTAGCATACTGATCACTTGGCTCGGCGGTACTGAAATCTTTGGGAGGAGTGACGAAGTATGGGACGGTGCACCTTTCTCTCGCCATAATGCTCTTGAGCAACTCACCATCAGCATGATTGGTTACCACAAACGCATTCAGTGTGCCGCCGAAGAAATGCTCGACAATACCCATCCATTTCGAATCCAGTAGGGTGATATATCTTCCTAGTGGACCAACGGGTTTCTGTCGAAAACGTGTTTCTTTCTCGATTTCTCGCAGTACGGTGCGCACCGGTACGGAAAAGGCGCCCAGGATATCCCTTTCAGCAGCGTTGAGCTGGTGAAACAATTTTGTTGCTTCGTTGATGTCTCGTTGTTTGCAGGTCTCACGCTCCTTGATTTCTTTCTTCCGTTCGATGGCTTCTTCAAGCTCTGTCTGGTTGACCTTATACTGTTCCTCAAGCGCTGCAATCTCGGATTCAAGCCTGGCGATTTCTTCTTCCGCCAACTTAATAGATACCGTCAGGCGGGTGCTGCTTCCACCATTGCGTTCTGCAAGACGTTGTTCCTCCTCCATGGTTTTGCGCTCTAATTCGCTGATTTTTGCTTCATTTGATTGAATCAGAGGCCTCTGTTGCCGTTGATCCGCCTGCGAAAAATCAGCAACGAACTAGGAATGAAACTAGATAATTACCTGAAGTGCAAGCAAAGTCGTTTTGTTCTCGTCGAACTTTTCCCGCAGCTCGTTCTTTTCTTCCTTAAAAGGTTCTAGTTTACCTTCCTCCTCTTTGATTCTTTCTTGGGCGATTTCAAATTCACGATTTGCGGCTTCGTAATCTGCTGCAGCCTTATCTCGTCGCTCCTCAACGGTGGCAATTTTTTCGCGCACGCCCCTGACGATTTCGTCCTGCTTCTGGACATCGATTTCGGCATCTCGGACTTGAACCCACGCCATCTGAAGTTGGAGTTCCGCCAACTTGGCCCGCAGTCCATCGTGGGATTCAAATTGCTTTACCTTGTGCTCGACTTCTGCGGCCTTCCCCTTCAAAATCACAACAGCTTCCTTTTTGGTTTCCAACATTGCTTCAGTATTCTTGATAGCATTGTTGATAAGCGAGTAATCTTGGTCCAACTGTTCCAACTGAACACCCCGATTGAAAAACTTGTATTTCTCAGCATTCGAGGAGTTGCTCAGAAATTGTCGCGCCTGGTCTTGAGTGAGAATTGTCATAGGATTGTCAACTTGTAAACCATAGAAATCGGTGATGTGTTCAAGCTCCTCCTTTTTGTTGGACACCGTTTTGTTGTCTTTAGACTTTAGTTTGTAGCTGCTTCCGCCGTCCCGACTGAAGAGGCGTTCAATCACAATAATGTCACCGTACACGTCCCGTCGGTAGCCCTCGCCGCCGTTCTTCAATTTGACAGTGATACGAGCGGTGCTATAGGCGAGCCATTAGTAGCATTAACGGATAGTGTGTTATAAACCTACTCTGTGCCTTCCTTGATAAAACTCTTCATCGAGTTACCCCGGTTCGTAGAGGAAGCCTTTCCACCAAGACAGAGCGTAAGGGCGGTAAGAATGGCACTTTTTCCGCTACCGTTATGTCCGATTATGAAGTTCATGAAAGGACCAAACTGAATCGTAAAATAACGATGGCACTATAGCATATTACTCAACACATTCGACAGTTTGGTTTAATCTGTTAATATACCATGAAGTTTTCACAAATAATCTCTGTCACTACACCACCATCTGCAGCAGCCTATAAGTCATTTAGCGATTACCACTGGGGCATCGGGGTGAGTCGGGACGTACATTTTCCGTAACATTCTCCATCTTGTCTTTGACAAGTTGTGTCATTCTCATTTGAACCTCTGAATTTTCATGATCGGAGTCGAACGCTGGAGTGTCTTCGCTTGCCGGAGTTTCATCGACACGCGCACGTTTAGAATTCTACACCGTCTTATTTTAGTTTCACGGCGGAATATACGTCGTTAGATGTTTGAACTTACACTCTGGGAGGGAGGAGATCCATCATCATCCATATCTGACGGGTCATCAGATAGCTGTTGCTGTCCCCGTTTTGAAGGGGCCATAGTTGTATGATTGATGTATGGTTGATATATGGAGGCTCTGTTGAAGGCAAAATAGTTGGTTTGGTACGGGAACGCGAGGATGCTCGGGTAGACGCGATAGGTAGCAGCTAGCAACCGGAACCAAACTGCCGGGTAAATAAACATCGCATTGTCTGCGTCATTGTACATGCGAGGATAGCTTCGTCGACTTCGCAATACAGACACCTGCAGAGGAATTCATTAGATCAGGTACCAGTACTCTACATGTATTTGGGTGGAGCTTTGGGCAAGTGGTTCTTTATCGCCTCCCCGCACCATTCTTATCACAACCTGCTAGCGTGGGAGAACAGAGGTCATGGTGGGGCAATCTAGCCGCATCCAATCACTCGGCGCAACAACACACCTTCGCTTCTTCATTGCACGCTTGTGTATAGCACACAGAACAGATTCTCGCCGCGAAATCTCAAAGACACCCGCGTTCATTGGAAATGAACACTCTCGTCGCTCCACATCTCGAACAGATATCATCCACAGCTGCCGGAATAGCCGCATTTCAATTTGGAGCTCCTAAAATCTTTACTAATGGTATTGCGCCAGTCTCCAACTGCCCATCATGTTCTTCTTGTACTAATGCGATCTAGCCATTCTCCGATCGAGAGATATCGTGTCTCTGATTCGGGACACCGACGTGCATGAACGAGCTTTATTCACAGTTCCCTCCTCTACTCATGTTCGACCTTCGGAAGCGAATGCGAAACCATTGTTAAGAGACAAAACGCGGGTATCGGTGGCGCCTCGACGCAATACGGCGGTTTATTCTGTGCTGGGAGGCGACATGATCGAACAACTACGACGGGGGGGTGCAGGTGGTGTCGAGGGCGGTATAGGAGGAATTGCGACAAACGAAGTAGACGTAGAGCTGCTACTTCTAGGCGCGGAGAAGCTTGTCGATGTCTAGTTAGGAAACGTTGACGCTTTTAACTAGATGTATTGCTGACAGTCGTGACAGCCACATCCAAGACGCTACCAGAAGAATCGAAGCCGCAAGGGAACGCTTTGATCAGCTGACGGAATCTATCGCCAATTATGAGGCTTTGGTAGAAGCACAACGATCACAGCTGGATTTGATGAACCATAGTATCGATATTGATTATGAGATACCGCCAGCGCAGCCGGAAGAGGTTGTGACAGATGAAATGCTTGAACAAGAGGAGGAAGCCATTAGGCAGCTAGAACAGAGGCGTGAAGAGATGGAGATGAAGATTAAGAATATAGACCGGCAGATGAGCTCTGTTTATCGGAACTTATGAATCCGCTTAATATCTACCACGTGTATGCTTTGTGGTCTTGCAATTTACTTTGCACAGAATGTGACCAGTATACAAATTCTTCCCGGTGCAGCCTATTTTATGTATCACTCTGTCTCATAATACGCACTCAAGGCCGCTACACAGTTATCCGCCAATTCTAGGATATTGCAATTGCAAGTCCTATATACGACAGAAGTTTTGACCACTCCTCTCCTATCGAATTGCAAGGAAACGCTTATAGCTTAGCGCGGTTGCCGAGATGTCTAGACCAAGCCTCAACAGACAGACACATCAGAATCAATTGCAATCGCAAGCCAGAGTCAATAGCAGGTCAGAGTCAGTAGCAAGCCAGAGTCAATCGTCAACCGTCTGAATGAACGTACTACGTCCGCCAATGTCAAGACTCTTCTGGTTTACCGATTTGTACATAATCCCATCCTCCCCGTCGTCCTATCACTTTTCTTCCTTCGTACCCTCCTATTATAACCTTTGAAAGTTTTGCGTCCACACAACTCTATACCTCAGTATATCAGTTACAATCATGAAGGCTCCCAAATCGTTTCGACCCAAATCTTCTCGACCTAAGAACAAAGTTCGATCCGGCAGCGCGGGCGCAAAGGAAAAGGACATTTCGGCGGTAGTCTTGGGAACACAGCTGATGGAAGCCTGGTACGCGTCGTCTTACACAAAGAAGATGATTGGGGACGCGTGTGCCAAAGGCGGAAAGCTATATGTCTGTGAATACTGCTTCAAATACACACCTGATATCTCGCGTATGATGGGACACAAGGTATGAAGATATAATCCCACTCATCTAGCTATGATTGGTCTGTTAAGACATATCAGAAATTTTGCCAGCTGGCACACCATTCGGGAGCTCTCGGAAGATGTGTCTATGTCGGCGATAATTATGAAATTCATGAAGTTGACGGTTCTGAACATCCTGTGAGTACATCCATCTACCATTTGTAATTATTTAGCTAAAATAGACATAGGTTTTCTGCCAAAACCTCTGTCTATTCGCCAAATTGTTTCTCGACACCAAATCCGTTTGTTACGAAGTCTATTCCTTCTTGTTCTACACCCTCGTTGAGACCGAATCCGACACAGGCTACCAGCGTGTGGTCGGCTTCTTTAGCAAGGAAAAGATTTCTTGGGACGACTACAACCTAGCATGCATCCTTGTATTCCCACCTTATCAACGACGGAGTTTGGGAAAGCTTTTGATCTCGTTTTCGTACGAGCTTTCAAAAATGAATCGTAAGATGGGGTCGCCAGAGAAACGTTAGTACTCACCTGCATTACTCCTTGATCAACCAATGTGACACATTACTAACCTGGGCGCCTATAGCATTGTCAGATTTGGGTCACAAGGGATACGTAGCGTACTGGTCCTCGTGCATTGCGCAAACCATTATGCAAACCGACAAGGACACAATCAGTGTTAACGAGCTCTCCAAAGCTACATATATTCAGCAAGATGACATCAAGCTGGCGCTATCTGACATGGGGGTTTTGGTACCCGATGCTCAGGGTGGAGCGGCTCATATTCGGATAGACAAGTGGAAGAGGGGAAGGATTGATGAGGCGTATACCATCAACCCAGAGCATCTACGTTCTGTAAATGTTTAGCATGTTTATAGGTAGTTATGTGGCTGCTGGCGGTCCCACTTGCGGGTTTTGGTGCTGTATTGGAACTTCCAAGCCGTTATTACTTTTTGCATTTTTAATGGAATTGGACTTTTTGCTACAGAGTGACAGAACATTTCTACCTAGGTAGCTACTAGCTAAATCGTACCTCTAGTTTAAACTCGCATATGTAATGCTGCTTAATATTCTAACCTGTGCCCGGCTTTCAACACAGCCGTTTGCCAAAATTCACAGCATGCCATCTGCAGGCGACATAAACCTGGAACTTCTCGGCAACATTTCTTCCTAATGTCCTATCTTCCATTCCCGACTTGCTCTATCCTCTGCCACAGATTTGCTCCAAGCATACTCACTCAATACTGCAACCTTCTGGTCTTTCCTCTGGTTGAGTAATTTTGCTTTTATCATTGCATACGTATACCACCAGCTCGGAACTATAAGTTACAAAACCTAGCTATAATCCTCGATTCATTAGTTGGTAGAATTTGTATTAAACCGCACAAATATATATAGAGTTGTATAATCTTGGGTATAGACTTAAAACGCTAAACGTCTTGAAGGATTTCGTATAACTTCCTACAAAATTGGGCAGGTTGTAAAACCACCGGAATGGGTTTAAGGTAGTTGAATTTCAATGCCTATAGCCAGTGTCGCCTGGTCTCATGTTCATTTATGGTTCGGCCCTTGGATTTAGAGGAAATGGGGTTGGTATGGTATATTCATGCAATCGCCTCTAAGATGGACGTGATAAGCTCTGTGTTCTCGAACAGGTGTATGGAACAAAATTTCAACTCAAATGGCATGAACTAACTGAACGCCTGAACGCCCGTAATTGCTCGTCCTAGGATCAAGCCTATTCCAGTCAGAACCATTCGAATCCCCTCTTAGAGCAAGAACTTACTGTGGATATCACTCTGCCCCTCATACGTCTGTGTCACAAACAGATTCGCCACATGCCTTCCAATGCCATACTCATCGCTCACAGCATTACCACCAAAAATCTCCTGCAGCGTTCTGGCTCCGATAAGAGCTCTATCGCAATTCTCTCTTTTGATCATTGAGATCATCTCGGGCGTCGCAAGTCCTTTATCCTTGAGTCTTCCCACCTGCAATGCCGCAGACAATCCATATGCAATATCAGTGCTTGCGTCCGCCAGTTTCTTCTGCACTAGCTGGTACTTGGCTAGAGGGTTGCCTTTGAACTGCTTCCTCTCTAGTGCATAGGTGCGGGCACGGGCGAAGCAGTCTTCGAGAGCACCGATAGTGCCCCAGGCGATGCCGTAGCGTGCACCGTTGAGACAGCTGAAGGGGCCACGGAGACCAGTGATGTCGGAGAACATATTCTCTGCCGGGACCTCGACATCGTCCAGCATGATCATACCCGTGATAGAGGCGCGGAGGCCGTTCTTGTTTTTGATCGCGGGTGTGGATAGGCCAGCGCCAGCCTTGGCACGCTCGACGAGGAAGCCCCGGATTACACCATTGAGTTTAGCCCATACCATGAGCACATCAGCTGGGGACGTTAGTAGTTCCTAGGAGGTAGAGGAGATGGGGAAAAGGCACCAATGGGAGAGTTGGTGATCCATGTTTTAGAACCGGAGAGGACGAAGACACCCTCTTTGGTTGGATGTCGGCGAGCCACCGTTTCCATCCTATGGAACACCTATTAGCTCGAATTTCATCAATATTACGTTATAACCAGCTTCTTACGATCCAGGGTCCGAGCCATGGTTTGCTGTGATGTGATCATCAGCTTCTGGTATTGTGAGCGGTGTCAGAGGTACCCACGTTCAGTCAGTCCAAATGCACCCAGAATCTTCCCCTTCGCCATTCCGGGGAGGAACCGCTCTTTCTGTTCGGCAGTTCCAAACTCATCTTAAATAAACCTGTTAGTTTAAGGTTTTAGTTTGTTGAGATATGGAGAACGTACCAATACCCCCCATGACAAGGGCACTTTGTACCGACATGCCACTCCTGTAACCACTATCTACTCTTTACGCCGCGTCAGCGCTCCTACTCACAATCCCGAAGAGATTAGAATCACCTTTCTACCTCCCTAGTAATCAACTATATCCGTTGTCAGCGGCCCATTTACGCAAGAGCGACTAATACACATACTCCAGAGGCAACACTCCCAACACTAGCACATCCATATCCCTGAATACTCGCCCCCAACAAGCCGAGCTCACCCATCTCTGTCAGAATCTCACGATCATAGTTCTCGACTCGGTATGCCTCTAATCCGCCTCAGTTTGATACCGGCAAACACGGCGCAACTACAACGTACCTGTAACTCTAGGAAGCAACCTCTCCTGGCAATAGTCTCTTGCTGTCTTTGAAATCGCAAGCTCTTCCTCATTCAGCTGTTCCCGAAGAAGAAGCGGGTCCTCCCAATCGAAATTGCTGATGTGCGCCTGTCGTACAAGGAATGATGGGGTTGCACGCACCCGCCTGAGAACGGTGCTAGGCGAAGACCTCAAAAGACTGAACATATTGTTTGCAATTAATCGAAGGTACTTTGTACAGTCGGTCAGTTATGAATTGAATTGTTGAAACTGTGAGTATGATTATTTATTGATGGTCGTACAGCTCTGCTGCCGCGGTTAAACCCGGGAATTTGATAGCGTAGTGGGTACTCTAGCACAGATAGTAGTAACCATGAGATGGGGCTATATTGGAAAAATGTTTTAGTGAACTTCAGATCATAAATTAGGTAAACACAGAATATTGGTCCCATGGACTGATAAATGCATAACAGAGTAGTGGGCTATCAGAATAAAAACCTCAAATACATATCGCCGAACATAATAAGATCAAAACAATGGATGGCATTCTCAACTGAGAAGAACCGTAACTTCATCCACAGTTCTCGACCAAAACACACGGACGCCGTCAAGCCCGCCTTCGATCTCACCGCTCAAGGTATCAATTACAGCCTCCTCGATACTCGCAAACTTATGTGTAAACTCCTCTGCCGCCCTTTGCATTATTTCTTTTAATAACCGTGGGGAATTGAGGCGACTCAATGCTGCTCGTGCATCCATTAAAGCAGAAGGAAGAAAGTTGTCCAGCTTTTGTGAAGCTTCCTTAAGGAAGGTTGGAGAAAGCGGTGGGCGGTCGGTAGGCTATTGGTGAACTTAGTGGCAACATCCTCACTGCTTTTTCGGGATATCATTACCTTAGCTTCCCAGTCTGATAACGCTTTTAAAAGGAGCTCTAATCCTGATTCCCGCAGGAAGAAACCAAGCTGGCAGTTTACAAGTATATCAACATGTTGCGATATCTGTTTCTGTAATTCGCTTCGTTTTTGAGTGGTGAAATCGAAAGGCTCCAAGGTGGATTGCGTCGCGAGAATACAATTGAGACTAAACACATGTTCGTCTGCCTGCCCAAGTTCGCGAGATAGTTGGGCACATCCTTCTAGGTATGGATCTAGGGCGTTTTCCAAAATTTTCGCAAAATCGCCTTCTCTTGACTCAATAGGCGCAAGAGATGTGTCATAGGACTTCATCAACAGGGTTAATTCCCTCAAAGAGTTGAGAAGGAAGGTGGGAGGAGCGAGGTTCAGCGGTGCTTGAGGAAGATCGGAATTGACTGATCGAACATGATCCTGAAGAATGCTGTAGAACTGCCGAAGAGCTGCCTCTTCCAAGCTGGTGCTGTCAGGACGGGCCCGGAAAATAACTAACAAAGAACCTACCTCTTGATGGTGACAAGGAGATTGGACTCTTCCCCGAGTAGACGTTGGAATGTGAGACGATAAAAGTTGATCAAATTTGTCAACTTGTACGTCAGTGTACTAGACTCTTGGGTAGCAATCGTTTGTTCAATCCTGGCCTTTGTGTACATGAGTTAGATGAAAATGTGGGGACTATGACGGGAAATTTCTGCGCACTTTTAACGGTTGGCATACTACTGCGAGGTTTTTGTCTACCAACAACATCAAGCCACGACGTGGATCCCATTCAAAAGCTTCATCTTCTTCACTTGGATGGCCAGTCCATGGTTCGCTTTTCAAGCCTTCCTCCATGCCTCCTAGTATGCTCTGTTTCTGAGAACCTTCGTCCCCTTCCTGGACAACAAAAAGTACTTCAAGTGCTTCTTGCTCCCCCACCGCTGTTGAATGCAGCCACGCTAGCATATCTCCTATGTATCGGAGGGGATCGTGGGCATATATTTCTATCGGCTTAGTAGCGTAGTCAACATGGTAATCGACGGTAGCGCCGTGAGTATTCCCAGTCATGGCCGTGTAGAATGAATCCAGCAGTATCTTCTGTCGCGCCTCAGCGAAGAAGTCTAAACAATTCCTTGGACGGCATCAACTACACAAAGTCCGGAGATGGGTAATTAGGGAGGTTGCAACATACTGGAACAATGTAGGACGCTCAGCTAATACCCTAAGGGCTCGCCGAATACCACTATTCACATGCGGATTCTCTAACGAGAGCGTTTTTAGCTCACGTTGAACCCAACGAAATAACTTTTGGAAGGCAGCATGTAGGTGCTTAACCATTTCGTCCATAATCTCTGTACCGACTCGATCATTTCCACTCGCCAAAAGTACCTGACAGTCGCTGTGTATTCGCTTCACATTCTGGAGAACTATGAAAAAACGGTTATCTACTGGTTCAGCGGAACTCGTGAGTGCCACAATATTGTCCTCCGATATGGTGAAGTGGTCGGCCAAGGCAGAGAGTAGCACTTGCTTATCCTCGATTACTTTCTTTTGCATTAGAAGCTGAGAAGACTCCTCGAGAATCGGCTTAGTTTCAGATGACGCGGCAGAGGTATGAGAACGCATGGAGGTGACGACGTCGTTCATAGAATCCAAAGCAGATCCAATTCGTGACAATTGCTACTGGGCACCATATCTCAATACCACTGGACGCTATAGACAACATATAGGGTGTGAGCGTCATAAGAACTCGAAAGGAAAAACTACCTCTGCAACACGAGCAAAGTCCCGAATTATTTGAGCATTACTGTGAATTACGTCGCCCTGAACACTGATTCGCAATTGCCGGCGGGATTCGGCCGTGTTATCGACAAAGCGCGTATCAAGGACAGCGAGAGAATTTCGTATATCGGCGTCAATGTAAGATGCAGATAAAACTGTTGCAAGTCGTTGCTGCGAGACCGAAGAGGAAGATGAGAAAGTATCCATAGTTGTTGACTGCACGATGGTGTCGTGGTGTGAAAGCTTGAGGCTCAACAGGGGAAATGAAGTTGCTACCCGGCATAGATTAGAGTGCCTTATCCTTATCAGCCAACGGTGCTAGCCAGATCCAGAGCTCTACTCGCAGCCAAGCCCGGCAAAGCGAGGATAACGTGACCCATCTGGCAGTGTCTCTTGCTCATGAGCCTGCGTCACAAGAGCTAACTTTGTTCATCACTGATCAAGCACTGCGAACCACGGGACTACAGAAGTATCTTCTATCTCAAGTTTAACTATCTACAGTCCACTGCTCCAGCTTGTAAAAACAGTTCTGTCGTTTAAACGATCACCTGCCCCGCCTACCATAGAATTAGGTTCCATTGCTACAGCTCACCTTGAAGCTGGCCTCCCCGCTATAACCTCAGCTCCGCGTAGTGCAGCTCAGATATCATGACAAGTAGACTACTCTCCCAGATATTCAACCAGAACGCCGCCTCGATATACGAAACGTTGCGCGAGCATGATGCAGCGACTGAAACAGACTCTGACATAGACGATCTCGAGGAACGAGCAGGCATGCATCCAATAGCGCGAGGCGTACGAAATGCTGAAGGCTGCGATAACGACGAGTCTGATTTGGACGATGAGGGCGCCTTTCAGCTACAACATCGTCCACCCATCGCTGAGAGCAGCGTTCTTGCAGCCTCGGAGCGTCAGTCCCGTTTCTTTCCGGCGCTCTCAGGTACTAGAGGAAATAGGTTCACTTCGGGTCGATATCACGATGAAGATGATGGCATCGAGGTACCACAATCCCTGCTATTCGAAAGTGCAGGTTCGCCCAGCCGTCCGGTACATGTGCAAGACTTCAACAGTGGTGATGAATCAGTTCTCGGGCCCGAAGCCAGTATCAGTGGAGACCCTGGGCCGTCCTCTATGAGGAACCGGCGACTGGAGGAACAATGGAACGCCGCTACAGCCCAAAAAGAATACCAGCTGAGGGATGTACGCCCAAACACGACAAAACCGGCACGGTTAGGTTTGATAGACCCAAAGGAGAGGGCCATGTGGAAATGGGCGAATGTTGAGAACCTAGATAATTTCCTACAGGATGTTAGTCTTGAGGTTGCAACGTCCCGATATGATTCGTAAACTGATCGTAGCTAGGTCTATCTCTACTATGTCGGCAAAGGAATATATAATATTTTGCTCACTCGACTCTTGAACCTCCTGTGAGTAGCTTCGATCACCTTGTACAGTCAGTACTAATAATGTCAGAACTCTTATTTTTGTCGTTGCGTTTTCGAGTTTTCTTAGCTTCTGCGTCGACTATAGTGGGATACACCAAAAGGGTGGCGATAGTCTGTACAAAATCATGAAACAAGACTGCATGAGAGAAATGTCCGGAACAGCAACATTCTTCCAATGGTTGGTCTCGTTCTTTTGCGTTTACAAGTTGATCACCTATGTCACGGATTTCCGCCGACTATTGGATATCTACAATTTTTACACACATCTGTTGGGTATTCCGGACAGCGATATGCAGACCATTTCGTGGCAAGACGTTGTAGCACGTCTGATGGTTCTTCGGGATGCAAACCCCAATACATCAGACAAGCTCAAGCGCCGAAGTTGGACTAATACATCTAAACAACGCATGGATGCTCATGATATTGCTAATCGCCTAATGCGGAGAGAGAATTACTTGATTGCTCTCTTCAACAAAGGAATCCTAGATTTAACGGTTCCTCTGCCATTCTTTAGGACTAGGAGTGGCATGTTAACTAGGACTTTGGAGTGGAATCTAAGTCAATGCATTTTAGATTACGTTTTCAATGAACAGGGTCAATTCCGAACATTATTTCTTAAGGATACTCACAGACGCACGCTAAGTGAGGGGTAGGACATACTCAATACAGTCGTTGATCACTCAGCTTATTGTCGGTAGGCTTCGAAGACGATTTCTCTTCGCCGGATTTATGAATGCTTTTTTTGCACCCTTCATCGCCACGTACTTCTTAGTCTTGTTCTTGCTCCGAAATCTCCATGTATGGTTGTTTCCCTTACGAATTGCATATCTGTGGAATTAAATATGATAGGATTTTATCAAAACACCCGCTCGAATTGGCCATCGACAGTACACCCCTCTGGCCGAATGGAAATTTCGGGAATTCAACGAGCTTTGGCATTTATTTCAAATGAGAATCAACATGAGCTATCCAGCAGCCGAGGCATACGTCGAGCAATTTCCTAAGGAAAAGACGGCTCAGGTCGCCAGGTATATATTGTTCCAGCAAATCCTATCGTCCGTGCGGTTTACTCACTCTATTATCGCAGATTTGTATCCTTTGTGGCTAGTGCTTTGCTAGGTGTCCTCGCAATAGGAACTTTGGTTGATTATGAACTGATAAAAGGATTTAAAATTGCTGGGGAACTTAATGCCTTGTCCTTGATTGCTATTCTTACCACCATTGTAGCAGTTGGCAGGGGTATGCTACAAGACGAATACGCCGTGTATGACCCGGAATGGTCTCTCACCAATGTCATACAACATACCCATTACATGCCGGATCATTGGCAGGGTAAGCTGCACTCAGATAATGTAGGTTTATTATGCTCCGCCCAATCTATGTTGAGGCTAATGTTAGCTAGGTGAAACGGGAGTTCATGCAGTTGTATGCGATGAAAGTCTCCATCTTTATAGAGGAAGTATTAAGCGTGATATTCACGCCCTTTATTCTTTGGTGGTCGTTACCCAAATGTAGCGACCGTATCATAGACTTTTTCCGGGAATTTACGGTACATGTGGATGGAGTTGGATATGTTTGCAGCTTCGCTGTGTTCAATTTTCAGAAGCCTGGTGTACGTCTGACCCTATAATAACCTAGTTTTAGTTGGTTATGTACTAATTGAATTACAGCAGCACAAGGCCGAAGATCTTCGCGAAGAGTACTTTGCTACAAAGGACAACAAAATGCTTGCTTCATATCTCGGCTTCATGGACCAATACCACCCCACCAATAAGAATGGCAGGCGACAGCAACCCACTCATCCGTTCATGGTCTCACCAGTTCTGGCGGGCGATAACACAGCCGCTACAAATAGATGGGCCCAGAACTGTAGAGGACCTCAGGACCAACGAGCTCCAAACCTTGTGCAGTCGATATTCCGAGAGAGTCCTGGTCGTATGCAGTCTTCGATGATGCGATCGTCATTGTTAGATCATCATCATCAACCTGCCGCCTTCAACAGGAGTACTAGAGCCGGGTTTCAACCAACCTCTGCAGATTTGCTGAGGGAAGAAGACCATGAGGATTCTTCGGAAACCGCTAATGCATCAGGATATCGAAGCAACCTTGGGGAGTCTTTCGTTTCGACGGGCGTCAAATCAACGGTGGCTGGGCTTGATGAAGATCATCCGGTCAGCGGTGGTGCGGGAGTTTTGGGATTGCTCAATCAGTTTGTTGCGGCGCACGGCGGCGAAGGTGGAGCTAGACCGGGAGGCGCAGTAGTGTGAAGTGCGCACTGATACCTGTTTATTCAGTGATTTGGCTTTGCAAATGGGTTGGGTTAGTTGCGATTTGGATCAACATCAATTTGGGTTTTCCTTGCTGTCTCTTGGAATGGTGTTACGTGTATAAGACGGCGTTATTGGAAAGGCTGGTTAGACATGGACTTATATTCATATGAGTGAGATTCAATGGATACTAAATATATTGCGCTATTATATTGCTATTGCTATGTTCTCTTGTTCTCAGACTCTCGTTGCCTTCGCTCGCAAGCTCATCCTATGGATAAACGAGGTACGAGTAGCAAGACCACTGGAGGCTGGGCACAAGACAAACTGCCATGTAGTCACTCGGATTTTGCCCACTGGGCTCTGTGAAGTATCCACTTCTGATATATTGCAGAGATTTCATATGTGGTAACAATATATTGCTTCCGTAGCGCCTTAAGTACGCCGGTTTGTAAGGCTGTTTACTACTGCACTGTTAGTCGTTTGCTTGAAAACGGAGGCACAACTGCTGCAAGGACCAGCAGCGAGGTAAGATTTCGCCGATTTACATGCTATGGTTCTTAACAATGAAAAGCCTCTGTAAGAGTCTATTTCACCAATCACCGGCGTAGGTATTCCTTGCGCTGTAGCTTTCGCAACAGACGACGAACTGCTCCCGAATCTAGAGTTATTCACGGAATTTTCTGCAAAGAGCTTGAGATGTACTAAGTGGCCGAGAAGGAGTGTCCCCACGAACCGGCGTTTTACATCAAACTACAGATTTCCAGAATTCAGGAACGAGTGATCAAAAGTTGATGCACGCGACCCACGTGAGCAAGAGCTGGTTGGTAGGAAACCACAATCGTGCTAGCACAAAGATAAGTGCATATATCTGCATATGAAGACATATGCATTCGTACGCCTTATGTGTGTTTGACATGTGCTTGTTTGGGATGGAAGAGTAAATCGCTGATTATCTATTTAATTATATCTAATTCTGGAATTTTGTGTACTTTAACCTAGTCATCGTAAATCGGGACCTTCTCCGCATATTGTAATATCTTGGAATGAACGGTCTCCTCAATTTCTTCTCCATGCCCCGCCACAACCCGCAAAATCAACTCGTTAAGATCGGGCCGACCAAGAATATCAACATGATCGGCTTCAACATGTATTAGAATCTACTGAAAATTGATGGGAAGGGTACAACTAACCTGTAGTAGGACCGCCACGGATATCAAAAGAATCGGGCTCGTGCTGGGTTAAAGGTATTAGTGTATAGGGTTTTCGGACAAAAAGTAGGTTTCTCTTACCAAAAGCTCGAAGGTTTTGATCTGAACTCCAGCAGGGTTGTATCGCTTCATTTTCCAGCCTAACGCACAGTTAGTCATAGTCTAGCTTTAGCCATTGCGTAATAACCTTTAGAGCACATGTATCCACTACTCAAAATCGGCACTGTTCCATCTCCTGTATGTAAAATCAGTTTTCTGTCGAGAATATTCAATGAGATGCAATAATACCTTCACCTAGGATAACGCCGTGGTCCTACTTAAGAATAAGCATGAATCCTCATGCAACGAATCGGAAGACGTACGCTGCCTTGTCCAGTTATTGAACTGTCTATCACAACACTCAGGTTCGAATTTGGATCGTCCACGGGTCGAATAAAGTAACTATGCAAGTCAGAACCGGTAATCGATGATAGAGACCATTATTATCACCTCCTTTCAGTCGGTTTCCCGACACCTACATAGTGCGATTAGATAGGGTAAGAAATGCTGCCGGAATAAACACACCATAGAAACAGTATATTTTCATGTTAGGTGCCAAGGGAAGCCTGGACTCTAAAGGATTTACCCATTTTGAAGGTATCTTTTCATTTCGCTCAATCTCTTTACGGGTGAGGGCTACACCATGGGAGTAGTTTCTGGTCAGTTGATCCGCGTACCAGTCGTCAGAGTGGCTGAGCAGAAACTGCATGCTCTCTGAGATAGTCATATTTTGCAAATCCGTTGTTGTGTTCTTTTGTGCAAACTTGAGAGTTGTTCCAAAACTCATGGCTTGTCCTGGTTCATCATCCGGAGCCCAAGTTAGGTTGCCCCAGATCGCGTCTCCGCCCTTCGGCAACATGCTAGAAATCTAGTTCAACCCAGCTTCTGTCAGCACAGTCGGTGCATTGTTCTCAATAGCCAGAAACGTCAGATTGGCGTGAGTAAAGTCTGGTATCCAATCCACCAGGCAAGCGCATTTCCAGCAGGATCAACAGCTAGCAGAAGCAACGTTCGTAACGGGTACCCAAAGGTCCCCGCCAGACTTCTGGGGTCTAATTCGTTCGGCAGCAACCAAACGATATCGCTCGTGACTCCATTATCTATGGTGTACTCGCCCTTGCAGCTAGCTTGAACTGGTTTCATCAATCCGAAGCACCTTAACCCAGCCTGACCATTCACTCGGGCTATTGAGAGCACGAAATAGGAAAGAGGAGAGACAGACGCCTGGCATAGCTCTCACTGTGAGATGTTAGCCTCTACCTTCAAGGGTACCAGAATAGGTGTACTCACTTATTTCAGCTCTTTCTTGCCTTCCAAAGAATTTCTCTAATCCATAAATAGCCACTAAATCTAGGTTAGACTAGTTGATAGGTGATAAAGCGCAGATAGATACCTGGATTGAGCTGTACCGTATCACGCATTTCTCCAGAAAGCACAGCTGGTAAACCCTTAATAGCTCCCAGCATGCATCCACTAATCTAGTGAACCATATCAGTTTTACCCCTCAAATTTTCAGATCTGAAATATGCACTTACATTGATGAAGGACTCTTGATGCCAATGTCAGAACGGTCCGTAAATATTCGAACAGAATACTAACCAATATGGTCATCAACCCATGATGGACCTCCACCACCATAGCCCTCAGCCTCTACCCATTTGAAGAAGTAATGGGCTACCTGAGACCCCATGCTGTGAGCAACGAGGGCCACCTGAAAGAAATTTTACGAGTTAGGAGCTTTTTCCAAAGACACGGAACGATTTACCATTAACCTTCTTTCCAGATAATCTGTGTGCGAGTTCTATGTGCGCCTTGAGTCGCGAGAAATAGTGATCCCGGACTTCAAGATTCAAGTATGCTAACCGCCAATCGTAGCTTGAGGGCAATGTCAGCTGCTGATCATATATAAACTCTGAGCTGGGTTGGTACCTTGCAGTGTATGCAGATGTAGGGTCATAACCTATGGATGCGAGGTTCTCAAGTATCTTTGACCAGATCCAGTACCTAACCAGAGTGAGACGACTAGTCGATAAAGAACGATGACGTAGAGATGATTACCCCGTGACAAAGAAATCTGTAGCATCAAATCCCATCGCGGCGCGCAGCTTTATATCAGGTGGATCTAGTCCATGGTATTTATCAAGCATTATATGTTGCTTCCGGGTATTTAAGCGTCCGATATTCATCAACCAAAATCTGTATGGACCAAATACCTTCCAACTTGCCCGATCTTCACAAATTAGACAAGCTACAGTCTGCCTCAGATCGGAAGCAACTAACCTGTGATCATCGCGCGCAACATCGACCAAGAACCCCAAAGGCGCTATATCAGTGAATTAGTAGTAGTAAGCAATCCGAACGACGCATAGAGAAACACCTTTCGGAAGTAGGGCCGACTCTTCTCCCCGGTACCCCAACTCTCCAGTCTGCTTTCGATTCAGCATTTTGTAGTACAGTGTGTAACAAGGTCTCACCAACCCCGTAGAAATAACACCAGGTATCTAACACCAAGAATCCTTCACTATTAGCGACAGCTCCTCCAAGACTCAGGCACAGGCTCCCTACCATCACTACCGAATGATTCACTACTAAACCTTCAGCCTTCAGCGCAAGCCCTGTCGAAAACGCATCATAGCTCACAGCTGCCTTTTCCCGTTGCGATATATCACTGGCCTCCTTCAGTATTCCCGCCGGTATAACATCAATAATCGAATCCAAGCTCAAATCCCTCAACAGTTCCAATCTGACCATGTCCTGATTCTTCGCCGCTGCCCCAGCAAGCAATAGTCCGGCGAGGCCTCCGATAGTGAATGTTAACCATGTCGAGCGCTTCTTTTGCTTTTTCGAGTGTGCATGACGTTTTGTAGCTTCCAGAGAATCGGAGTCCGCTTTGTCCGAGGACGACTCATGGTCTTCAACAGTAGGCGGTGATATGGGCTCGGTCTTAGACAGTTGAGCGGCTTTATCTCGGGGACGTAGTATCATCGTATCAGTGGATAGTTTGACGTTGAATTAGAGTATCTGTTCAGGAAGCTCTCGTCGCTAGCTTAACGTCATGCATGTGCCTAACCCAATTACATCACTGGTCTACATTCAGCCGCACATGCCAAACCCCACCTCGTCTTTTATTTGCAACTGAAGAATTCAAAGAGCTTGTCAAGCAGTTTCGGATTAACTTGTGTCTGTCCCTCACAAGTGCCTTGGGCAACTATCGGGCGAGCAATGTACTAAAGCAGTTTCAGTCTATGATGAGCCAGCCCGCCGAGATCGGTCCACTTTCGATTACATACGAGCGTTATGACCCAAAACAAGAAGTTACGCAACTTGAAGCCATCCGGTCCATGATATCCACGGATCTTTCCGAGCCATACAGTATCTATGTATACCGATACTTCCTTTATCAATGGGGTGACTTGTGTTACATGGTGAGAATTCTCCCAAGTAACTTCGGCAATGCGTCGGAAAGTTCATTGACAGAATATTGTTAGGCACTAGACAAGGGCCAACTAGTAGGAGTGGTAGTAGGGAAGCTAGAGGTTCATCGTGGGGGACCGTTGCGCGGTTACATCGCTATGTTAGCAGTCAAAGAGTCATATCGCGGGAATGGCATTGGTAACGGCCTTGCTTGGTCCCATATGAACGTAACACTACTGATATCCGCAGCAACGAAGCTCGTTCAAATGGCTATCGAGGCCATGGGGAATCAAGACGCAGATGAGGTAAAATGCCATATCTCGTACGCACACTCCCCTAACAAGACGTCTGATGCTGTAACCACGCAGGTAGCACTCGAGACTGAGATTACAAATACAGCCGCCATCAAGCTGTATGAACGGCTCGGCTTCCTCCGAAGCAAGAGGCTGCACAGATACTATTTCAACGGAAATTCAGCATTCCGTCTGATTTTATATTTGAAACCTAACCCCGGTTCTGCATGCTGTGCGGATGACTCGCACAACCACGATCATAGTCACGCTAATCAGGTGGACGACGATGTATCATAAATCGAAAATGGAAAGCGGGTATCTGACCACTAAAAACATCAATGTCATACATTCTGCCATATCCCATCTTAAGCGGAAGCTTGAACGACCCTGAATCCCGCGGTGACTGTCTTCTGAATATCTTCGTTTTTGTGCGGAAGCAGCGAAAGTGCATAAGCAACATCGTTCCATTGCCGTTCTGTTTCGCAGCGGGGAAGTCGGGCTGCAAGCTTTTCGGAGAGTTGTTTTGCGTGTTTGTCCTAGATACGTTAGCCTTATTCTCAATTAGAATATCTGGTATTACCTTTTCAATGAAGGAAGCCAGGAATTTTACTATTCGCTTCATTGCATCTTCTTTAAGATCCTTCTCTGCTGAAAGCAGGGAGAACATATCTACGAAATGGTTGTAAACAGCGTTATCTTTCGTTGCAAGCTCTGTGAAGAACATTCTCGAAAGATCTGCTATTCGTTTATCTGAATCTTCGAGACACTTCGCCATCTCACCTAACTGGCCCTTCACTTTAACCTGGCCGGCTAAAATTAGGAACGTAAGTGTCATCAAACAAGTTCGCTTTACCGACGCTTCATTGTCGTTAAGACGCCGGTACAAGAAATCAGTATTTTCATCGATAAGGTGGTTGAAGCAGACAGCCTTTGGCATATCCACGTTAGAGATTAAGCAACCCTAAGTATGAGGGATACTCACCATATCACCCAAAGCAATAACAGCGTTACTTCTTGTGATAGGATCTGTAGACCGCTCCATGATAGTAATGAGTAGAGGTAAATGTTCCTCACAGTACTCCGACGACACGCACATTAACTTTGCCATGCAAAGCGTTGCCTGAGCCAGAAGATTACGATCCTAGAGCCTGTCAATACATGGCACCTAGGATGGTCGAGCTTCTTACCGGATAGTTGCCACTGTAGGTGCAGATTTCCGCCACCAGAGGTCCAAAATTTGAAAGTAAAGAGTTTTCACCATAAAGCAGCTCCTGTTCACTAATCGAACTTAGATGACACCCAAAAGTTAGAGGCTATCATGGTGACGAACCGAACACGTGCAATGCCTTCCGTGAAATCATCTTCGGTAGTCCCACCAATGAGATCGAGCTCATCTTGTTCATCGTTCTCCCCCTTCTTTTTAGGAGTCCCTGCCTCTTTTGCTAGAGAAGATCAGACGGGTTAATCAACCGAGAGGAAAGAAATAGATACCCTTTTCTTGCTCTGTCTTTCTGCGCTTGAATTCAAGTTCCAGTATCTCAAGATGTACAATTTGTTTAACTAAAACATCAGCTGCAACCACAAACGCATGTTATCTCGAAGGACCTTACTTGCAACATGGCCAACGACGAAGAGTAACTGTGAGAGGGGAAAGAAAGATGCATCCTGCGGCACTCCTGATGACGCATCGGGTTCTTCAGATAGACCTGCCTCCTGCATGACTTGATCTTCGGCAGGGTCTGCAGGAAAGGGGACGGGTAATTGATTTTCGAACACGGTTTTAGTCTTCCGCTGGATGATCTCAGTGCAAAGCACATCTGGGTGTTTTGCGAGCGAATATATGGCGCTAATCACTTGCTCTGCTACGCTAAACCTAGTAAGGCCATTAGACATTATCAAATATCCTAGGATGAGACATACCAGTCTTTACTGTCAGATGGCAATTCTGCTAGTGATGCTAAACGGACAAGAATTGCATGATCATTAGGAAGCTTCCCCATCGAAGAAGGTGCATCTGCATTATCAATTAGAGAAAATGACACAGAAACATTGTCACCCACCTTTTGCCTTCCTTCCAACCGGACTAATATGTCTCAGAGCCAAGCAAGTGTATTTTGCAAGTCCTAGATCTGACCTTCCCAGAGGTCCAAGACCAACCCTAAGTATAGTCTCCAATTCTTTGATCACAATCTCCGGCTCTGCTAGCGCCAGCATCCCAAGTACTATTATAGCTCCTCGTCTTTGAGATCTCGAAATCTCTCGCTTCTGTACTCCATATATCTGCCAAAGCTTTTGAACTACAAGATCGGATATGTGGTTTTCTTTCATCATTTTGCTCAAAAGTTGTTCAAGGGACGTCAATTCTGCGGCGGTTGTATCAAATGTCAAGCTAATCATGTTGCGGGCGATGTAATTGGCGCATTCATTCTCAGAAAATGTATCAGGCGCATCGAAAAAAAGATCTTTGTATGTTTCAATAAGGTGTGCCTGGACTCCCTTGCCTTCGTCGCTGTTTCCTTTTGTCCAGATAAGGCGAAGCATTCTGCGGATGCCAGCCTGCAACAATTTACTGTTAGCATTTATGATTGACGATCAAAAATAGTTTTCTCACCTTAGCAGTTTCAACCTTATGCACATCAAGAGATTTGAAAAAATCCATCGCCTCGATGATTTCACTTTTATTTTTGGCTGATAAAAGCTGCATTACAACCTCTGACGCAGAATGAATGGTATCAATAAACCGTAGAGCTTCCACATAATATCTTCTTGTAAGCTGAAGCCTTGTGATTGTTTCTGTATTGTCCTGCTCGGGTTGGGCTGGAGGTTTATCAGACACCGCCTCTTTTTCCTGATGGTCCCCATTTTCATCATTTTCATCATCTGTCGCATCATCGAGCAGTTCGGGGTCCACGGTTTCGTTGCCGGGTGCCCCATTACCTGCCATCTCTTCAACAGGTGCTATCAGGGCATTGAGCTCCGCATCCAAGACCTCCAGTCGATGTGCCCACTCTGAACGTTTGAGAGTTCCTCCATGGAGTGCGCTGAATGGATGCGTGGCAATAAGCTTTGTTAGTAACTTGATTGCATACCTGCGCACGTGGCTGCTTTTGTCCTCTAAGCTTCTACAGGCAAGGTCTGCAGCCTTCTGACGACGCTTGGGAAACTTTGTATCGAGACTGCGTCACATGTTTTGTAAGTGATGAATTTGCGATTGCAAGGCAGTAGTTGACTTACTCCAGGAGCTTTGTAGAATACATCTGGATCGCTTTAGATCGGCAGTACGGATTAATGTCTAGGAATCGTTCCTCAAGTAGGTCAAAAAACGCATTCATCTGTGCCTTGTTGGTTTCACTTCTCTCGTCGTCCTTGGCGAGTTCCACAATTAGGTTTCCGGACACCTCAATAACAGCATTCCGTAGGTTATAAGACTACCATAATCAGCCGATTTGTTTCTCAGAACAATTGAAAGCAAAGTCGCCTACTCACTTCACTCTCCAGAAGCTTGATAACCAATGTCATCTGTTTCATTACCAACCGTGGCGCTCGTTCAGACAATGACATGATGAAGCCTGATACAGACTTAGGTCCTTTAGAATCATTACTGTTGAACTCTTTATTGCTCAGCTCCTTTAAGATCTCATCCACGAGCTGTGGGTAGTCATATTGTTCAGACAAGATTTGGAGGAATTCAGCCATGGGCTCCGAGAGATGTTCGAAGTAGGTGAGATTTTGAACGATGGACGTTTGAGCACCTATGATTGTTAGATACAGCTGAGCATAAGGAAACTTATCAACCTGCCGAAAGCGTGTCCGTGGTGTTTTACTGTTATGCATAGGACCTTGAAGACATGCATTTTGATTGTTTCATTTTTCACCCTCTGCTCGTTCTCTAATATTAAATAGACTGGTCGTGTGAATAGACTGACAAACGTATCTCTCTCAGACGTCGTCACAAATACCCGCAATAGCTTGAGTTTCAGGGCCTTGCACATGACCTCAAGCGCGGCTTTTAACTGCACCGTGGAGTCCGATGACTGATTAGGCCCAGCCTTGCCCTTGCCTTTTCCTTTTCGACCTCTTGCCGCTGATGTTGAAGTGCTAGGCTTTTCCGATGCTCGGGATTCTAGTCCCGCGACCACCCACTGTAGTAGGAAACCGTAAATTTCTAACAGCTCGCGATGTTCCTTGATGCTGTCTTGTTCGTCGCTTTCGATATCTTGATTCACGATGTCTATTTCAGCGGATAGCCCGGATACTATGATATCCAAGACCTTCCCGGCAGCCGGAGCTGGAATTGCGGGGAAATATCTATTTCATATTCAGCGCTGAAAGTAAGAAAACGGATATGATAGGGCCTACTTTAGCAGACACTGCAAGGAGTCTAGGACGGAGCATTTAGCAATCGCATCGGGATTCTCGACCAGTGAATCTATGATAGGGTCTAGAATTTGGTTGATCTGAGCATTAGTTAGACTTTCCAGGCTCCCTTCGGCATCCAGAAGTTCCTGATCGGCATCGGGACATGGGACAGAAGCAGGATCGTCATTGTAGTATTTGAGAGAGGCGTTCAAATCGAATGAGGCCCGTTCATCGTCCATGCTGTCAGCTGTAGGGGATCTGCGCGAGTAGCCTGAAGGATGGTATTGGGTGTAACCCTACTATTGTACTATTGTACAGAGTGTAATGGTGGTGTGGTAGCGTATAGTATAGTATGTGCCGTGCCGTATCGTGCCGTATCGTGTCGTATCGTGTCGTATCGTGTCGGTGGAGGAGTGAAGCGACAAAGCAGTATTATGTTGCTATGCAGGTGTTTCACAATGTTGGTAGGGTGCACTAGCGAGCAGTTCGCGGTGTCACGATTCCATTCCATCCCTGTCGCGCGTCAACCGGGTACTTAGTCGATAAACAACCATTAGCAATTAAAACAACACCACCGTCTCGTCCTCCTCCACCTCCACCTCTACCAATCTCGACTCGGTTCTTCAGCATTTGGCCTGCGGACAGATCTTTCCCGCCGATACTTATCTAGCCATGGATCCACCCCGCAAGAAGTCCAATGCGCCGCCCTTCCCCCCCCGGTTGCCTCGGCGGCATCTGATCAATCATGTCAGCGATGACGGATCAGCGTTGACCAGTGACGAGCACCGCACGATGGAAGAGATGGCTAGAAGAGACCCCGAATTGGCATCTCTGGTAGCCAACAAGAGACCGTATGCTCACGCCACCCCCCGTAAGCCTATGATCTCCTCTGCAGCTGGAACACGGGTATCCAATTCCCAGCCAGAAGAAGCAGACCACAGTGAGGAAGATGGGGGAGAGCAAGGGGAGGAAGAGGAAAAAGGAGATAGGGGAGAGGAGGGGGAGGAGGAAGGGGAGGAAGAAGAGGCAGAAGAAGAGGCAGAAGAGGCAGAAGAGTACGAAGAAGAGGCAGATAACAACACAGCTTACGAGGAGATGGACCGTGACCAGGAAGACCAAGACGAGGAAGACCCTGCTGAAACAGAGGACCTCCGTGAAGGAGAAATAGAGGAGGAGCGACCCGTGGCAAAAGATGACCACCATAGTAACAATCATATTCATGTTGACAAATTGTCGCGGAGCGGCATGCCCCAAACTACACAAGGGTCTAAAGCCCCGCGTCTACGCCAAAGGCCTGCAACATCACGCACCCCAAGCTACGAGCAGGTTTCTGAGGATGATCAAACAGAAGGCGGCAGCACTGAGGATGAAGACGGACGATCAGTATACTCGGACTTTGCTGAAGAGAAAGAGGAATTACCAACTGATCCCTATATCATTGAAGAACTTGAAAAATTCCAAGCTACATTTCGCGGTATCGAAAAGCGATTTAGGTTAATAAACAAGATTGGAGAAGGTACATAACCCAACAACTCGCCGAATGGTACTTCGTACCTGCTTCGTCACCACGCTGAATATTGCTTGACAGGAACATTTAGCTCGGTATACAAAGCGGAAGACCTCTTGTACGACAAATATGACAACAGTTGGGACTTTGAGGATGGTCCTCAACAAGCAGGCGCTCGTCCTCCAAAATACGTTGCAATCAAAAAGATCTATGTTACCAGTTCACCTGCCCGGATACAGAACGAGTTAGAACTTCTCCATGACCTTTCTGGGTGTAAAACTGTTGTTCCACTTATCACGGCATTCCGGTATCAGGACCAAGTTGTTGCCATACTTCCATACTTCCCACATGTAGATTTTCGGGTCTGTCTATCCCACCTGTCGCAGTGGAGCATCACTGCTGATGTAAAAACTGTAGGAATACTTTAGGAACCTCACAATAAATGATATGGTATTATACTTCAAATCACTCTTCAGCGCCCTCTCTCATGTCCATGCACACGATATAATACACCGTGATATCAAGCCAACGTATGAGTCTCCATTCCCTTGGGAAGTCCAGATTCACGGTCCTAACCTATAGGCCCGATGCTCTAGTAACTTCCTGTACGACTTCTATAAAGGCCGGGGAGTTCTTTGCGATTTTGGGCTAGCGGAGGTATGATTTCTGTAACTTGAGGCGTTAAAGTTTAAACTAATACTTCTATCTTGTCTTATTAGCGAGAAGGAACAGACTCCTCCTTCTGTATGTGTTCGCAATCACCGAATGAACGCAAAGAACACCGGCTACCATCCGCCCTAACTGCTCTTTCTCAAGGCTACCCAAAGAATGATTCAAGGTTCGTTCACTTGGTGTGCAGTTGATGGCTCTATTAACATAGTACAGACCATCAAGACGGGCTAATAGGGCGGGTACTAGAGGTTTCCGAGCACCGGAGGTTCTCTTCAAATGTACCAATCAAACGACAAGTAAGGCGGACCCCATTTTCCACCGATTTGAAGCCGCCTAACTGTACAGAAATCGACATATGGTCTGCAGGAGTGATATTACTCACCATCCTGTCCAAGCGCTTCCCGTTCTTCAATTCCTCGGATGATGTGGACGCAATAATTGAGATTGCAACGATATTTGGCAAGGCAAAGATGAGGCAGTGTGCCGCATTGCATGGTTAGAATCATTTTCTGATGTTAGACTGTTGCGCGATTTAACTAACTGTATTCTAGGCTGTATCTTCGAAACAACCATTCCCACAGTCGGTGAGAAAGGTTTCACCCTGGAAAAGATTATTCTTTGGGCGACCAATCGCACATCGGGTGGGTCCAGCAGTGGTAGCAGCGACCAAGAAAGACTCCCCCCCGGAGAAGCATTGGCATGCCAATTCCTAGCACGTTGTTTTGAGCTTGACCCAGCCAAACGTATATCTGCAGATGAAGCGTTGCAACATGAATTCCTGAATTATTACGAAGAGCTACCATCGGATGACGAGGAGGGTGAGGAAGATCCGGAAATGGGAATCTAAGATATCTTGGTTGCTACAGTACTTTAGCATTGCCTGAACCTTGTTTTTGGGGCTAGGTTCATTTGATGTGTAATACCCTCTTTTTTATGTCTATGGGCATGCGGTTTTGCTTACTTCACTGGTTCAATAAATTCCTCCCCAATGTAATCCCGCCATTAGATGCAAGAAGCTTTGCAAGGCTACTACCCTGTAAATAGGAACCAATTTATCACTCGAAGCTCTACTTAAAGGTATCTAGAGGTTCCAAGAGATAGCTTAGACGAGCACTTTTTCATATTGAGGTCAAGTATACGATGGTACATTAGGTCAATGGACATCACATCCTTGGTCTATTCCATTTAGAAAACCAAGGGCAAAGGTTTCCAGCAAGTATTCGCAGGGAACCTAGCACGGGTTTGCCCAAAGGTCCCTCGTCATTCTGAATGCTGCTCCAGGGCTTGGAGTGCTTTCTCGAAAGTGGCTGTCAATGCCGCTGTGTCTTCTAACCCAATACTGACTCTCACCAGGTTCAACTCGACGCCGAATTGCGCAGCCTGACACAATCAGCCTTTGATAAATACTGGGTCGCATAATAACCTACCCATTCAAGTTCCCCATAATGGGCTAGGAGGGTATATGGTGAGCTCAAGGTGAAGTTGGTCCCTAAGCTTGGTCCTTTGGCAGTCTTTATCTCATCGAAGAATAGAACTGCGTCCTCCGTAGTGTAGAATGTTATGCTCAGAAGTCCACCGTAACCTCTGTCCGGACACCGACAATTGTCATAAAACTCCTTTGTCGGACTGCATTTCGGATAGTAAACCTGTTTAACTGGACCGATATGGTTGGCGGGGATAAATAATTGGTAGGACTGAGTGGTACGTACTCTTTGGTTGCTTGAGGAGTAAGTCGCACACTGCCTCGGCATTCGCGTTAATCCTTTCAATCCGTGATATAAAATCCCGGCTGTTCCGTTCAAGAAACAGTGCGTCTTCCCCCCAAAGGTTGTCTTCGTAGTTTACTTTCAGGTTTTCTTGGAGCAACGAATAATATGGGCTTTTCGGGTTAAGCACCAGACTGATAACCATAAGCAAGTGCCTCACGAGTAATACAATTGGGACCTACCTTCCCCCCATAACGTTACTTTCACCACTGAAAACCTTTGTCAAACTGCTAACAACAATATCGGCATACGGTAAGACATGTACGTTCAAGAAACTGCCAACTGTTTCGTCAACGACAACTGCAAAATTGTACTTGTCCGCAAGTTCGCGGATCCGGCATAAATCAGGCGATTTCAAAAGAGGGTTCCCCGGAAACTCGCAGAATAAAGCTAGAAAACGCTCTCCAGACTCCAACCTCCCCTCGAAATCGCACAAGTCCTCCTGGGAACCATGACCATAAAATTGACATCCGGGTCCAAATTTTTGTAGTATTTTCAGAGTATCGACGTATGGAAATCTACTCGAGTAAGTAAAGCCGATATAATATGCCACTCTAAACTTACCCATAACAGACACTCTTCTCCGGACCCCGAGCCTCCAGTAGCAGTCGATGCGAGTTAAATATGGCGCTCATCCCGCATGGGAATAGATAGACATCATCCTTGGTAAATCCATCCACATCTCTACTGCCCTCCTCAGACAAAACGATGGCATCATTCAGCCCAACATTTGACCTAAGAGTCCCTGCTATTCTTCTCCGGACTGCAAGTTTTGCGTTACTGGCAAATTCGACCCCAAGGTTGCGTCCAAAACGTTCCTCGACAAAGCGAGATGTATCTGGTCCATCGGGTAATAAACGTGACAGCTTGAAACACTCTTTGTCCATAGATCCTTTAGAGTAACGCTTCGGGCCCTTAGGTGGTCTGTTGGATAGATCATTCAACCCCTTCTCAGTCAAAAAACCATCTTCCAGTTCCCGCTGACAGAATTCTGCTCGGCGACTGGAGACTCCATCCCCCGAGTGCTGCCAGAACTGCTTGGCCACCTTAAACTCATCGATGGGAAAGAAGACAGCGGACAAACCGGACGATATGCATGTATCTTGACCCACGAGAGGCGTAAGCTCGATGACTCTAACCGACGGCGGTGGTACGGTAGGAGAATGTTGTTTGACGAACTGTCGACACCGGAAAGAAATTGAGGGGGATGGAAATAACATGCAATCTTCCCCGGTATGACCGTACCGTTGTAACATTGTAGAGGCCAGTTTTCGGATGCTTTTGTGTATAAAGAACCTACCAGTGAGTCAGTAGAAATACTCCAGAGGTATTGTAGCCGCGGGAACGGTGTAACCTTGGGTATCCTGTCTGCATCTTACTCACGACCCACTCTTCACCTTCTTCGTACCCAACATTGGCCCTCCAAGTGGGTAAGGAAACACTAACGGCCTTGGGTTGTCTTCATCAGCAGCTATTTGGACCGACTGGGTGGGGGGCTCACATGCTGAGTATCCTCAGGGATTGGTACACCAATTTCTCCCGGCATTGCTGCTTGGTAAAGGTAAGTAATACAAAGGTACAGTAGATTCGGTCTTCATATAGGGTTGGGTGGGGTACTGTGAGGTACTAAGCACGTTAAGCTTTATGTGGCGGGGTATGCTGTCGCACAAGAGGCGAGATCAGAGATGTCTTAGCTTCCACACATAGAGTACTATACAAACTTCAATAAAAGCAGGGTCTTCATTCTTCCGATATTTATAGCCTTCTGTGTGCCACAACTTACACTGGTCACTCTCCATATGGCCAACAGCCCGAATGATTAACCGTTGTGTAACTAGAACACTTGTAGTATAGCCACCTCATTTCAGCAGTCGTTGCAACACTCACGCCATAGCACCATCCAAGATCGCCGGTACTCGGGAACATCAATCCTTCGCAATGATAAGGATACGTTGAACTCGAAGCAAGTCACCACCATACGCACAGATGAGGGAGACTGACAAGTCTCTCCAACAAGACGATATCTATCACTCTTGTCGAAGCTGCAGAAGCACAGGCTACCTCACTAGAGTTAAGCATTCCAACGCCGTAAAGGAGTTGATTGCTGCGACAACACTGAAAACTGAGATGCAATGAAGAAAGGATGTGTATACAAGAACTACGGACGCTGGGGAATAAAGCCGCAAACCACAAGAACCAGGTACAACCTACTCCTGCTGGGTGGGGTGCTTTAAACATCACCGCTCTCGTCATCACTATCAGAACCTGCGAACTCGCTGGCTAAACGCAAGCGCTACATCCAATAAAAGTCCACGTCAGAGCCCGCTTCTCAATCTGCATTATGCTTCAATCTTTGCAAATACCCGCTAGTTAAGGGGTGGCAGCAGGACAACCATCGAGGGAGGCATCACACAAGCAAGTCATTCGACATGGCTACTAGTGTGATTCATTCGAAGGACCAAATCTCACTCCTTAACAGATACTGAAGATATATGGCGGAGTGAACCTAGCTCCTCGCATAATCAGATGCAGTTATCGGTTTTTGGGAAAGTTTATTCATTGAGCAGAGCGATGATGCGGTGGCTTGATATGGAGGTGTCGGGCGCGGGTCCTTTGCCACTATAAATGATGCCGTGGGTATTCTTTGCGCCCTAAGGGAAATAGATACTACGCGGACGAATAAAGGAGCACAAAAGAGGAATACTTATAACGCATAATGGCGAATAGCTCTATATAGCTTGTACGACGTCGAGTACGAAGTCGCCCAACTAAAAGCGAAATACAAATACACACACCCTCGCTACTGTGGCTGTATCACGAACTGAAGAGAAGGCACAAAAAGAGGCATCTATATGAGTCCTTCGTCAAAGAGTGATGAAATAGATTTATTGGTGATGGATGGTTGATGTTGGGCTTCTGAAAATATAAATACAGCCCATAGCAAACATGCAAACAATCAAAAGAAAGGCACCGTATTCTGCCCATCGCCGCAATGGTATATAAGACCGAAGAACCTGTAACGTTACCCAAACTCCCATTTATAAAACCAGAGTAATCAGCGGGTGCCCTGCAACGTTCACCTCATTCTCTACTATTTCACTTCACTTCCATCATAGTGAGTGACATTCGGTGATTCCAAGGCCACAGTCTTCGACCTCTCACAAACCAATAGCGCAGTTAGATGCTGAAAAATGGGGTTATTGCAAGAAGCAATCCCAGAGGTTGCTAATACCGCAACGCACTGTCTAAACAAAACCATGAGTGGGTATGACCTCTGGGCTTAGAGAGGGGTGCATCCTATCGTTGAGCTTCTAACATAGGCGAAAATAGATAATTAGGTATGGTTATAGGAAGGAATGCTCAATTTCATATGTATCATCATTATCCGAATAGGGCAGGTTAGTCTTACAGATGAGTATATATCGGGGAGCAAGGATCAAACGGTCAGTAGCCCAGGGACGCTGGAATCTCTGTGGTAAACGCTGTAATATGGATGAACTGCGTTCTTTAATCGATGCGGGCTGCAAAAACAAAGAAAGAGAAATCATATATTTCTTGCCTGTCGAGTGATAGAATGTGAGCTATTCCATTCAAAACCGTGGATCTTCTGCCATAATTAGGATGTAATGCGTACGCTTCGAATTCAGGTTAAGCAATGGTCTCGGGCCTCCTGTAGCCTGGATATCTTTCATACACTACTGTTCCACTCCTGAATCTCATTTATCTTTGCGGTACGTACGATTCGGTATGAAGGCTTTGGTCCAAGCGCCTCCTTTGCGAAGCAGAAGGATGCATGAGCGTTCCTCTTTGTTTGGCGCTTTTGTGTGGACACCCTTAAAGGTATCAGTATCCTTGTGCCTACGGTGCGTGCAGTGATTGCAGCACACAAAAATAAGCACCCAGCCACATGCTTGAGTACTTGTAGTAATGCCACTTATTCGAAGACTTAGGTATTTGTCGAATTTTGGAAGTTTTGGAAGAAAAAGGCGCTAACAGCCGCCATACCCAAACCTCCAGCCAACCACTCACTCTGCTGCCCCTCTTTCCAACTGCTGCTTCCTCACCTCACCATCACCTCACCTCACCTTCACACCCCCAGGTCTTTCTTCAGCTCTCTCCTATCGCTTTACTTTTGCCTCATACTTACTTCCTTACATTACCCCCTAAAGGGTAGGCGTTCACTTCTTTTCTCATTTCTTCACTTCTTGCTGTCCGACACTCGCCCGCCGTTCACTGTTCCAATTATTTAGACTCCAGGTCGCTGACCCCACTCCTTGTCTAGAGTTCTGCTACTCAAACTCCGCCCACACGACATAACTATGGCTCTCAAGAGAATCACTAAGGAGTTGACCGATCTCGGAAGGTATGATTTTTGGTGTTGGGCCGTAGCGCCATCATTTGTCTCTTCATAGAGGCGAAGACGTTACGTGGGCTCCGATGCACACGATCGTTTTCGTGGATGTCTATACTGATACAAACCTGTCGTTCTGCAGAGATCCTCCCTCATCCTGCAGTGCTGGGCCTATTGGAGACGATTTGGTATGTTGCTCTTGTCCACTAGGTGTATGACGTGGGTCTGTCATGGTTCTTTGAAGCCCCCCACCCGGAAAGAGAGCATGGCAGCCCTTGAGCTTCCACTGTTTCTTTTCGGAGTTCTTTCAATACCGGTCTCTAACGATGTCTGTAGTTCCACTGGCAAGCGACTATTATGGGTCCTGTATGCTACCCTCGACAGTTTCCTACGTTTTGCCACCTGACAAATGCGGTGCGGAATAAACAATGACGGCAGATGCTGACTATTTATAGTCCGACAGCCCATACTCCTCCGGCGTATTTTTCTTGAGTATCGCATTTCCCACCGACTATCCATTCAAGCCTCCGAAGGTTAACTTCACCACTCGCATCTACCACCCCAACATCAATGCCAACGGCAGTATTTGTCTTGACATTTTGAGAGATCAGTGGTCTCCAGCACTTACCATCTCGAAAGGTTGGTTCAATAGTTCTAACATATGGATCTGTGTCTAATATTCTCCAGTCTTGCTCTCGATCTGCTCTATGCTCACCGACCCTAACCCCGACGATCCATTGGTGCCTGAGATTGCGCACGTCTACAAAACCGATCGTGCTCGGTATGAGGCAACTGCCAGGGAGTGGACTCGGAAGTATGCTATTTAGGATTTGCAAATGTGGTTCTTTCCACCTATTCTAATGGCTTTGGTGTTTTTTTGTCTCTGTTCACTGTACTCAGCCGGGTTGATACGATAAATGGTCTTCCTTTTTTGTCGTTGATGACCCACCCCGTATAGTATGGAGTGTGAGGTAATGGTGCAATGATCGGTAGCATGGTTGTGTGTGACGAAATCATGACAGTGGAGTTATCGGTGGCTCGAGGGTTATCGTTCATTCGCTAGAATACGGGGCGTGGTGTCGTATATCTTTGATTTCACCGTGTTTCTCAGTTGCAATCGATGATGCTCAAATGCTATTTCTCCTACCATCATGTAGCTCATGTAGAATGTGAAAGCCAAAATGACAGGTGCCCACTAAGTGCATTTCCAGTTATCGAGTATAGATATATGTATGTGAGTAAAGGAGTTCGACTGATCACTCTTTGCTAAATGATATCTTAAAATACCCACAGCGAATGCGCCTACCAGTAACGCCATTATCGCAGACCTAAAGAAAAAAGCTTAATCGTCACTAAGATAAACGCGCGCAACAGAGTTCTTGCCCAAAATAGTGACCGCTCTGTGAGCGAAAGCTTCGTAATCCACCTTGCGTTTCTTTGCAATTGTGAGAAACGTTTCGTCTGGAGGTGATCTCTCTGGTACAATTGCCAGAAGGTTGAAGAGGAGTTCGCCTTCGGCGTATCTTGAAATGCGTTCTTGAACAGCAGGGCCGACATGGATGAGCCAGTCATCTTTTGAGCAGGTACCTGGATGAAGCATGTCAGGTTCTGGCAGAGGGATAGTAGGGGTGTGTGGTGGAGGACTGACGTAAACGCACTGGCTGTTTCTTTAGGCCATCCAATTCATAAAGTGTGTCACCAACATGTACATATGCGATAAAATGGAATACTTCATCTTCACTATCTTCACCATCACCCGCTCCTGTATTACGGGGTTTCTTGTTGGCAACGTCGGCGAGATTGATATCGACATCCACCATTTCAGATTTCCTGGCAGTCTTCAGCGAGATTCGGCTTTTGAAATGCGCCAAAACTCACCTGGCAAAGCTGTTGTGGATGTTCCGTATATGCTCGTAGTTTGCTACAGCCAGGCCTTTAAGGGGTGGTGTCAACGGCTGGCTGAAGTCTTTGAACGATTGGAGCTCTGGGCTAAGTTTAACATCGCTGTTGAAGACGATGTTGAGGAGTGCAAGACTGGCGCATGCGTTGTCAATCACCTATGGTGCTCATGGTGAGCTCCGAGCATTGCGATCGCGGTATGCATTGTGGGATGTACTTGATTGGCAAACCAGACGTTCTCGGGACAGGTCGTTTCGACATTGTCGATAGTTTCCGGCTTCCATCGGAACAGAAAAATCATACCATGAGCTGGGCTAAAGGCATATCAGCACAGCAAGATCATCGTGCAGGGGGGAAGTAGACCTCATGGCACGGAGAGAATGTGCGTCGAGGGCATAAATCTCTTCAACTTGAGCTCCGGATACTCCAATTTCTTTCATCAGCTCGTTGAAGACAGCCTAGAGACAGTGTCAAGGTCCGTAGCAGAGAATAAGGAATATGTAGTAACCCACAGGCTCGCTTTCCACCGTACACCATCCAGGCCATTCTGGAGCTTTCTCTGAAGCTGTGGTATTCTGAATTTCGGGGGGTGTTTCTATTTGCGCCAATGTATCTTCCTTCTGGGATGGAGAATCGAGTTTGAGACGTTTAGAGTGGGAATTCAAAGATGATGAGAAGCCTGTCATCGACTTTGCCTGTTTCTTGGGAGTCATTAGTGCTATTGACAAAGAAGTGTAAGGTAGTTGAGATAAATGAGTAACGTGACGGAGTCAGTTAAAATTCAGACCAGAAGATAATGGCTCAATAGCTTGGGTCTCTTTCAGAGCGCATCGCTTTCACTCATCACTCATCACTGATGCAGCCCCGATTCACGCACACCTTTATTGATTGCTCAGATATTAATTTTATTTTCTCACTCTACACTAAACATTGTTGGCGTGCTGAATCGACCCCTGCAGTTGCTGTGTTGATTCTCCGGACAGGTGTTACACCGCCAAAAAAACCCCGGCTCGCGTCCTCTTTGCCAAATGCAACAACCACAACCAACATCTCCTTAACCTACAGTGCAGTACATACCGACCGTTACCAACCTCCTACCGCCTCACCCGCTCCTCTCTTTGCACTGTCTCGTTGATGGCATAAGAATATGAGCAACGATACTCCTGACACTCCGCGGCTGGCGTCGTCCTTCCCCGAAACACCAGCGCGACCTCCAAATCACTCTCGCACCTCAACACGGTCATTTAGACCTTTATCACGACGGGCGTCGCCAGCATCCTCACAAACACTGCGCGCGGACTCCACTACAGGACCTTCGTCATCCTCACCACTGCCCCCTACGATATCTCCTGTGCAGGTACAGTCGATTAGTGATGAGTACGAACCACTGATTCCCCTCAATGTTCTCGATGCGCCGACCCAGAGATTGTACGCAATCGCTATCTTCGGAGCCTTACAGGCATACAAGTTTTATGATTTGTCGCGGCTTTATGCCGATGACGGGGAAATAACGGTAGTCTGGTTTTACATGAAATGGTTTCTTTTGGATGCGGGATTCTTTTGGTATCTACCTATATTTAAGGTACCGTGGCTACGCTTCCGCCCATCCGTCAGTCTATATTGCATATTGTCTTTCGTTCTTTTCGATTTTGCATTGCCTCACATCTCGAGCGCTCCGTTTGCTACTATGCTGGCCGGCGCATGGAAACTACTCTACGACCGGGAGCTATCGATTTCAGAGAGGCGTGTGAAATGGGGTGACATCATCCATAACGACACTCATATCATGGGAAAATATACGGTCCATATTCTACCGGAAGGTGTTGCAAAGTTGAATCCAGAAGGGCACTGTTTCTGTCTCGGTCCTTCATCACCCACCGTCACAGTACCAATTAAGATTAACGGAACTCAACCCATAAACATTCAGCTCACTCGGATTGATCTTGAGGGAGCCACAGTAGATACAATGAATCTGTCGCAAAAGGAGATCAAGAAGTTGATCTCGAAGGCAGCTCGTGAGGAAACGCCTGGTCTGCGTTACCTTCCCTATACTATCAAGCAGCCTGGTCTTTACCGCTTGACCAAGGTCAGAGACGTTTCTGAACTTGATGTGCGAGTTCATTCTTCCCATGCGCTGGTTGTGGCCTGTCCCAAGGCAACTATCAAGATGGCTTCCGGTGCGAAAAAGGACGTCTGTATGAATGATATGTCAAACCTTTCCGTTCAGCTTGAGGGTCTGGCGCCGCTATCGGTCACCTATAGCCGCGTTATCCGTGGGAAGCCGACGACTTTGAGTGTGGGAAGGATTCATCCAGAGAACTACGACTCGCCGCTTCTTAGCGGCTTTAGCATTGACACGCACTTGGCCGAACACGAGTACAAAGACCTCGCTACTTGGGCCAAGCGTAAAACTCTTTCAGTGCCTCTTAACGATTCGATGACTTCGACTGGCGATTGGCTGTATGAGATTGATCAAGTTACTGATGGCTGTGGCAACTTGGTAGACTATAAAGCCCACCAAGAGGAGGGAGACGCCTGGCTTCCTAAGTTCAGCGGGCTTGGACATAAACTTGTGGTGCATGACCGACCCGTAATACGCTTCGATGGCTGTGATCCCCAGAACCCACTTGCCCTACCTAGAGGAAGACAGGCTGCCTTGCCTCTTCGTCTTGAGAGTCAGGGAGCCGACGCTCCCTATCGACTGAAGTTTGATTTTACACCGTCTGATCAACTTGGTTCATCAACGGAGCACTCGACAAATCCCCAAGTGAAGGAGTTCACTATGAAGAGCCCGTCTGATTATCAATGGATCAAGGAACCTGGTCTGTACAGCATTCGCAAAGCTTCAAGCTCTTACTGCTCTGGGGATGTTCTGGAACCAGCTAGTTGTCTTGTCATCACACCACCGGAACCGAGTGTAACAATGGAACACGACGAAATATTGGACAAATGCACCAAATCATCAATTGGACTCAACTTGGATCTTACCCTTGTGGGAAGCCCGCCATTTACGCTTTCATACCGAGAAATCAAGGACAATCGGCCACCGGTAGTTAAAACGGTTCGAATTGATCGCACTAGACACCAGGTCAGATTTACCCCTGAGGAAGACGGGCACTATACATACGAGTTTTTCAGCTTGAGTGATAAGAACTACAATGCAATTAAGATAGACCCTGCCACCCACAGGATTGTACAGACTGTCAAGCCGATTGCTGGAGCACACTTCATCAACCTAAGCGGGCGGAAAACAGCTTGTATAGATGAACCGGTAGAGTTCGACGTTAAAATGCAGGGGGCTGCTCCTCTAACTCTTCATTATGATTTGATCCATGGCGGAAGACGCACTAGAATCTCCGATCGGAACATCACAGAACAAATCTACACTATCAAGACGCCTCCGCTGTCTAATGGTGGAGAGTACTCTTTGGCTTTGACATCTGTGGAAGATCAAAGTGGGTGCAAGGTGTTTTTGGAATCTGAAGCCAAGATCAAAGTGCGCTTCCAGAGACCAAAGGCCCAGTTCTCTCCGGTAGAGAGTAAAATGGCTGTTCGGGCATTAGAAGGCAAAGCGGTTAAAATCCCTCTACGGTTAACTGGAGAAGGGGTAAGTGATCTCGCCTTTTAGATATTTGAGGGTTAGTAGTTTGCTAACAGTGCACCAGCCTTGGTTTGTCAAAGTTAGGAACATTGATAGGGATGAAACCTCGACAGAATTTAAATTCGAAAACCCCAATAGTGTGCTTGTGGCTACGCAAGTCGGTACTTACCAAATCGAAAGCGTTCGCGACAGTGGATGCCCAGGAAACGTCCTCAAGGCCCCGCATGATAAGTTTACAGTAACCACAATCGAAAGGCCTAAAGCCCGACTTCCGCTGTCAGGGGCAATCACCGTAAAAGATGACATCTTTCTCAGAAAGCCAGTCTGTGAGGGTGATGAAGACTCAGTAGAGCTGGCTTTCATGGGACAACCTCCGTTTACTGTTGATTACGAGCGCATTTATCGGCCGGAAGGAACTTTAAAACGCCAGATTGATAGAGTACAAGATAAGTTGACTGCAGGGTTATCCACTACTTCAGTGAAACTTGAAACTTTAAAGGCTGGACTTTATGAATATCGGTTCTTTCGTCTTTCTGATGGCCTCTACGATGACCCGCGGGATCGTAATATGCAATCTCCCATTGTACTTCAACAGACAGTAAACTCTAGACCTTCTACTGCATTTTTGAATCCCAGCAAAGTGTACAAATATTGCTTGGATTCTGCTCCGCAAGAGGACAGCATCATCCCCATTCAACTCGTGGGGGTATGTTGAAAATTCTATTAGTTTGTGACCTTACTGACACGGCGCTAGACTCCTCCATTTGCTCTTACTATTCACATCAAGCACCATAGCACAGGTAAAAAGGATGTGGTTCACCTACCCAATATCGACTCCAATCACCATGATTTCAAGATCCCTCCCCACGCTCTTACCCTTGGAGACCATTCTGTGAGTATTCACAAAGTTAGAGATGGCCGTGGATGCACGCGTAGGACCGATGACGGACCACATGTCACAGTGGCGGTGGCAGATATGCCAACGATTTCAGCGGCAGATCAACGCACTGATTACTGCGTGGGTGAGAGAATCGCCTTCACGCTGGCTGGGTTACCGCCATTTGCGATCGAGTACAAATGGAATGGCGAAACTATGCTAGCTACCAATCAACCATCATCTTTTGTGAGAGTTGCGGAGCGACCAGGAAACTTTACTATTACGGGGCTGCAGGATAGTGCAAGCGATTGTAAGGTTGGGGTGGATATTGGCAGGACAATACATGAAGTTCCTTCGGTCAGGATTAGTGAGGGTACTTCGGTTGTGAAAGGAATCCCTGAAGGTCAGTGATCCCTTCCTGTGCAGACCTAGATGGAGGAGCTGCTGACACATGGCGTAGGTGATCAAGCGGAGATTAAGTTCCAGTTCTACGGAACTCCTCCATTTACGTTTACGTACACGAGGAGTGCGATCGCAAAAAAGGGCCAGAAACCAAGGGTATTGGAGAGCCACAGTCGTACGGCGGAGGATTATCATTATAGCATGTTCGCATCGCAAGAAGGAACCTATGAGGTAACATCGATTGAGGATAGATATTGTTCTTACCCGGCGTCGAATGGGCGGAAATCTTGATAGGCCACTACCCTATCAGGTTGTAATTTTTGGATGAGAAGTTGGAGGGTAGAAGACGTGTGTAACACTAAAAGTGCATGATCGGGAAACAACGGCGTCCTTGGTATATATTTCTATTTGTTCTCTCCTGCTCTTTGTCGTTAGGTAGCGATAGCTTTCTCGATCGCGGTGGAAATTTCCGCTCGCTTGTCACATTTCTACTGTATAAATATAAAATACATGTTTAAGACCACCTATCATATCATCACACGTCTCTATTCCCGATTCACTACTACTTTTGATACTAATTCCCCGCCTACCCGCGAAATCTCGTTCAAGATGGCGTGCTTATTGAGAGCCACATTCAGATCCTGGTGTCCTAAGGTTAGTGCGACTCACTTCCTATCACTCGAAATCTGGGAACCAACCTCATCTCCACCTGTAACAGGTACAGTTGAGTATCCAAGACCCGGCTTCCACTTTCTTGCATTAAACGGTATCCACACACCACCCACTACTGGTTGTTCTAGGCCGTGGAAGAATATTACGCTGTTTTTATACATACTCTGTTGAGCACTGTCAGCGCGGTGTATCATCAATGATCATTCATTCAGAGAACATACGGATATCTCTTCCACGTAATCTGTACAAGGATCAAAGCTCAGCCTTGCAATATCCTCTGCGGTGACACCCTCAACATCTATCTGGAGATTCTTGTATTTCTCGACATGCTGCTTCTTCCCCTTTCGTGCAATATACTTCGGATTCAGTTGCAGTACGAAATCAAAATCTCTAGTGCCTAGCGCAAAAAGCTTCTGCATTTCGAGCTCGAGACTAGATCGTTTTACCGCTTCATCGACGGCCATTGCCAATGCTGTTATCCTTGCAGCTACAACCTTCCGAGGTCGGTTCCCCTCTGTCCAGAGCGAGAGTGTGCGGTCATGACTGGAGGCTACAAACATGGCTACATGGTTCATAGCCGGATCCTTCTTTCTCATCATCTCAAAGTTTGAACGGATCTCTGCAAAGTCATCCGCTTTCATATGGTCCCCAAAAATGTCAAGAATCAACGGCTCTGTGCGCCAATCCCATCTTGCTAGGAAGGCGAGTGACCGCAGGAATGCGGTCATAATACTCGATGGCACGGAAAAGGGATATGGGTAAAGAAAGGTTCGCGCGACTACTAGCTCTAGGAGTTCGTCGGCAACGTGGTAGGAGGAGAAAAGTTGTGTTGCGAACCACTTTTTGACCACACGGAATGCTGGTGACATTAGAGGAAATCGATGGCACAACTGGCGAATGCTATCTGTGTGTCTAGGAGCTAATACAAACGTTCTTTCATGTGCCGTCAACGCGCTTTGTGCCGCTTCCTTCTCCAGGAGAGAAAGAGTAGGGTCATTACCCCTATTTCCCAACAGAATTGCCTCCCTGTCGTGGTAAATGCGAATTCTGAATGCCGGACCAGAAAGGTATATTACGTCCAAGAAGGCATAATTCATTATCTCATTGTCCTCGTTCTCAAGTCCCACCCGTGTAATTAGTTGTCCATTGTGTGCCTCCTCTAGTAATTCACCTATCTTAATTAAGAACGACGCCTTCGTCTTTTGGATGGCCACCAAATCGTCTGGCCAGCGGTTGGAGCTCTCAAATTGTACAACTACATCGGCAGGTTCCATCAGAGGGTGGCTGGGTCCGAAGGGGAGGTTGATGGTTGACGCTCGGAACGCTGGAGCAGCAGCTGCAACGTGACGCATCGCCAGGGGGATTCCAGTCAAGTTCTTGAGGTCCTTATCGAGTACGTCGAAAGCGTCGAAAAGAGGTTGGAACGCCATACCTCCTTGCTCACCGCTGAGGAGGTGATCAAATGCGTCTCCAATGAACGTAACATTTTCCGCAAAATCCTCCCCGAACTGACGGGAGATCACGTAGCGAATAATTTGCTGGTATATCGGCACTTTTGATTTAGGAGCCCACGTAACACTCTCAATAATGCTGCCGTCGGGGAATCGTCGAAGCTCTGCCTTCGATCCCCAGAAACTCCGAAAGGCAGCAGCTTTTTTCTTTTCCTCGGGGGATGGGCCACGATCGGTCGCTCGTGAGATGGTTTTGGCGTTTAGATGAAGCCCTACGACGAGTTCACGAGCCCGTACATCAGGTTTCTGACGTCTTTTGATGGCGAATGGCTTTGCACCAGGGTAGGAGAGATGGATTAGTGAGATACGGTCATTCAAACCTTCTCTCAGCGCCTTGTAGATTTTTTCAGCATATTGTTCACTTCTGCTACTAATCCCAGCGGAAGCAGTTATCTGGCTCCCCAGCTCCCCGTCGGATGGAAGAGGCAACCGAGCGATAGCATCGAATCTGTAACACGGCTCGTCGACCCTGTGCAAGAAAATGGTGTCAAACTGATCTGAGATAGTGCTGCTGTTCAGGCATTCCAAGGTGCGTTCCGCCTCATGTCTTAACTATTCCGCATCAGCGTACTATTCGAGTGATGGTTCATGAGCAAAACTAACCAAATCGTAAGACCATGGGGTCATCTTAAACAGCACATTGACGCCATACTTGCCATCAAAGACGGCCGGAAACTTAGAAGCTGAGTTCTTCACATTTTCTGTAGTTCTAAGCACTAGGGGAGTGCCAACTAGGTCTCGCTCAGCCAAAAATTGTAACATGGCCTTAAACATCTGGTAATTGCTGTAACCAGTGGCTAAGAGAGCATGACCCTTCGAACCGCCGCCCTCTAAAAGGAATGCCATCAAAATCGCCCATTCGAAATGTCCAAAGCCTCCCTTGCTCACTAGACCCCCGAAACCGCGTTGCTGTAACCACACTCGTCCTAGTACGCATGCATTAGTAAATGCTGCACATGTCGAGGCGCTCGAATGCAAAAGCGCTAGGTAAGGAAAATAAGTGGTATCGGCGGCAAGAGATGCATTGTAGAAGGGAGTAGGTTTATAGGTAGGTTTGTCGGCGGCTTCTGTAGGTGTGGTTTGTTGAGGGCGCACGCAGTTCTTCAATGGGTACAGCCTCGCCGGGGGGAAAACGTTGGGCGGCACAGAAGGAATGATATTAACGATACACTGAGGTGATTCAGAGTTGACTTCCGTGCGCGAGATTACTAGGATTGGCTTTAGTTGGTTGCCGTTTATGTAATCATATTCGACCTTTAGTCCTTTCAGATCATTTGAGTCGGTAATGCCGGCAGCCACAACAGATATGTAATATGCTCTTTTGTAGAAATATCGATAGTTCATATAATCCTTCTCTTGGAAGATATCCTAACCACAATTGGTTAGTTTTAATGTATGACTCTCGCTTCTAGATGGCTTTACTGATGGCATAGTTAGGACCAAGTCTATCGAGAGCCCTTCCTTCTGCTTGATAAGAGTCTTGAGCGCATAACTCCCGGCAACATTCACATACGATGGTTTTGCATACGAAAACTGGTACTGGATATCCCTCGCGGGCTTAGGTTCCGGGAATGGAATGTATATATTGCGCTTCTTCATTTCGGCCTCAACAGCTGCAATCTATAGTTGATCAGCACCCTGCCACACAAAATGCACTAAAACCAACCTTCAATCCTTTGCGCTCTGGTATAGCATCAATGGTGCTCTTCAGCTGGTGTAAAATCTTCTCTACCGCCGCCATCCGCTTACTATCGTAATTCAACGTAACCTGCTGTAACATCTCCTCCGTCTCCATCCGGAACACATTGGATTTGTAGCTATACATCTCGCCGACTGTTTGCGCTATCGGTTGCTGCTTGTGTGACTGCGGGACAGACTTTTGCTGTTGAAAGAATTTTTTGTCGCTCGGTGCAGTCTCCACTACCGAGGACTCGAAGTGCTGGGTTCCGGATACATTTTCGGGAATGTTTGAGCCTGCCATATCTGTGCGTATTCGTGTTGCGATTGGTGACATGTTTGGATGGTTTTAGAAGGTCGTGAAAGCACGTAGGCCTACTTGAAATGTTAGGGTATTAGGACATGTGGCATTAGTTCCAGTATCAGAGGTTAGCCGCTACGGTTGTTCTGAAGTCAAACTTTAGAGTATTAGGCTGACAGACCTTCAGAATTTTTTGCGCAACATCTGTTACCCTACCTTCATCATGATTGTTCTTTGGTGATCATTTGCTCCTTGTCAGAAATATTGACTTCTTTCACTTTTGCTTTGACATAACATGCTTTCATGCCTCTCACCTATCATTTCACACCTGTAATGTATGTAAGGGGGAATCTGGACTCCACATTTGTCACCTTTCTCCATAACAAAAAGTTTAATAACATTATAAATACTATACTACATCAGGAAAAACATATTCTGTTACATGTAATCCACGACACGCTATATGGCCTACCATAACCTCCCACAACACCGATAACACCAAATTATACAAAATACCACAGAGTTGTTTTTGGTAACTCACAATAATACACATGTAATCTACCAATAGCATAACTGAATTAGTACTGTAATGCAACTGTAGCACATGTGTTATATACTGCAATTTATGGATTATACTATATATTCAAGAGTTACTTATTTATTTACTACTCTGACAAGTGTACACTCTGATATTCATGACTCCAACAAGCTCACTCCCACTACTCAGATATGCTTACTCTAACAACTCTGACATACTCGCTCCCACTCCAACTGTGACATGTTCACTCTGACTGTGACATACTTGCTCCCACTCCAACTCTGATATGCTCACTTTCACCACTGATCTGCTCACTCACACAACTCTGACATATTCACTTTCCAACCTCTGATATGCTATGTCTCACTGCTTTGACATGCTTACTTTCACCTCTGACAATCTGGCTTCACTGGGAGCAAGGTGGTAGTGGTGGATGATCTGGCTGCGCTGGGAGCATACTGGTAGCAGTAGATCCAGCATTGCAGGTAGAGGTGAAATTAGCTTTACTGGTAGGGGTGAAACTAGCTTTGCTGGTAGGAGTGGATCTGGCTTCGCTGGGAGGAAGCTGGTAGCAGTGGAACGATCACTTTCACCTCTCTGACAATCTGGCTTCACTGGGAACAAGCAGGTAGTGGTGGATCAGGCTTCGCTGGTAGTGGTGGAATGCTCACTCTCACCTCTCTGAAAATCTAGCTTCACTGGGAGCAAGCCGTCATCAGCAACAAACCTAGTTTCAATCAGGAACATCCGGGTGTTTCTGACGGCCCTGACGGCTCTGACAGAACCTCGTACCCTCTGACGGAGAATCAGACGCGACCCATCGCCCAAGCGACAGGTCGCATTGCATAACTCCCTGGCGGTAGCTATGATACCATGCCTCTTATTCTTGCGACGCGTCGCGTTGTATATTACACTCGCCGCCTCGGCATCAGGCTTCCTTTACTTTGCGTCGGGAATGTGGTGACATATACGCACCATCAGAACGACATGTATGTTACACTCTTTGCAGGGCTCCACTTACGTTGTAGCCGTTTACCCAACGCCTAGCGCTGTTTATGCCTTTCACCGGCCGAGTGCCACATTTTAACTTTGAGATCTTGTCACTTATTACAATACAGTCTTCGCTTCACATACATCGCTTCCCGTTGCATTTGCTTTGCCATTATCGTATTTTACAGGTCTGAAATATACTGTCCAATCTTCACACTCTGTAGTACTATACCGTCAGTCCTCCAAAATCTGCTTTAATCTATCATCGGCTGGCGATGCTTCTTCCTCCTCATCTGCATCTGCATCGTCGCCATTGTCGCCCTCATACCCGTCCACATCACTGGTTTCCAGGTCAAACCTCTCGAAGTCAGTTGCGGCCCGTCGTCGCCAGCTGGCGGTGGGGATGGCATTGTACTAGTCGATTTCGTCACCTTCATCGTCGTAATCCTCGCAGCCCCCTGGCATCCCGAAATGCAGTTCGTCATCTGTACAATTGTTGTCTATCGGGATGTTTGGGTCAGTTCTTCCGATCTCAGGCTCATCAAGCGCCACCTCAGAGGTTAAATAGTCAACAAGAATAGCATTGTCAACATGCGCTGCTTCCGTGCTGATGACCGCGGCAGGCGTTGGGTTCTCCGCCTGTTGGATCCGACGCCTGACTGTCGCAAGAGTGTTTTTATACACCCTCTGTTGGTAGCTCTCCGGTAGTGTGTTCCAGGTATTCATCAAGAATGTGTACGTGTCTACAACGCCAGGTGAGGTTAACAACTTGCGACCTGTTGCAGCGGAGCAGGATGTGATCTTACCACCGTCATTCTTGTAGTTGAAGTAGTTTGAGCGATCAGGTCTGTCCGCTTTCAGCTTTTACTTTGAAGCTTTCGGATGAACACCTTTGTTCTTTTGCCACTCAAGGAGAGCATGGCGCAACACAGTGCAGGTAAACATGATCAGTGGCGACAGTATATGACCGTCCTTGTCGTCAATCATGAAATTATAAAATCCATCAGCATACTTACCGCGGTTATTCGCCCGATGATAAAATTTGATGTAGGTAAACCCCAGGATTGCTTCTGCCAGGAAGTAAAGTGGACGCTGGCCATTGGTTAGCAGCTTTGGACACTCTCTGCATTGGATTTGGACCGCGTACAGCACCTTCCACACGCTCTGCCACAGGAAAGAGGTACTTATTGTCTGCCAGAAGGGAATCAATGAATTCCAAATGCTCTGCGTCGGATTCAAAGCGGTGGAGATCATAAAGCTCTGCTATATGGTCCCTTGCTGATTGAATAAAATGGGATTTAACTTTGTCGACTTGTGCTCGAACCTGGTACTGGATTGAGCATGTAATATCCAATGTGGGCCGTTGCTTCAGCATACCTCTTTCAAGATCTCCTTTGTGCAAGCCTCAAATGCTATGGACCAAATGTTGTTTTGCTGCATAGCGGTGTTCCAGTACTTCTCTATTATTTGCCAGCGTGGGCCTTCAGCAAATGCTTTCACAGCGCGTCGCGTTGCATAACCTGCCATCTCCAAGTCACTTGCACTCATCAATGGCCATCTGTTCCACATATAGAGCTCCATGAGTCTGCCCATTGCAAATACAAGACGCGTCATGTCTGAGTGACCAAATCGATGGATGCTGCGACTGCCGGAAACCACTGATTGAGCTGTAGACACCGCCTGCGGTTGCAATTGCCACTGCCTCCGTCTCTAATTCCTTTCTGTAGCTCGCATTCTCAGTGGATTTGTAATAGTCGCGTGGGCTTCTGGATTAGGGATGGGGGTAGGCAGGTTGTCAATACCGTGGAGAGGAGTGGGAGTGCTCGCAATGCCGGATGCGAGGTAGGATACAATGCGACGCGTTGAGTCTATCTGTGAGGTTCCTCCGGGTGCTGGTGTGCTACGACTGCTTGTACTCGGCATGGCGGTTGGTGTAATCATTGACCGTCGCTGTGTTGTGGATGGGGTTACAGTCACGCGTTGAGTGATATCTGCCACGCCAGAATTGTTCAGCGAAGATGAGGGGGTGGAGTTCTGACCAGGGATTGTAGAGGCTACAGAACTCCCTCCTTGAAAGGAATCCCTCTCGCCAGCCGGTGCGGAAACGCGTCTCTTGGCAGGGGGAAGCTGAGAATTCCCCAAAGGCCTACGCTTTTGTTGTTTCTGAACAATTTGTACGACCGGAGTCGTGCCAGGGTGAGCGCTTTGGGAAGGCATGGTCCGATATAGATGTTTGATGTTGAGAATGTAGGAATACTTATCTCTGCATGCATATGCAATGGCAGGCGAGGTAGACTTCTATTTGAGCGACCAGGGAGAGATTTAAAAAAACAAGGAGGCACACTGTATCACGCGCTAGACTCTAAATCACTATCGCCCGTGATGATACTTGGGGAGAAGATCCCTTGAAAAGTATTCAATTATGGGTTCACTGCCATCAGATTAAACTCAGATTAAACTCAGCATTGATATTCACTGTTACAGTAACATCTGAAAGTCTATTTGCACCGCTTGAAGGGTCTTTATGCCTTCTTGGCGTGATTATCATCATATTGCACTCGTTCTTGGCACAAAACTTCGAACAATCAATTGTGTATATCTTCAGCTTCCCGATGGAAATCCTCCTTTGGCAGAGCTAAAAGCATCGCAAAGCGAACAATGACGTATTCTCTATCCTATAATATCAGTTGCGTGTGCTTTTTCCACTGCTAGGCATTGGTAGCCATGTTGGATGCTTGCACAGTTGGCACAACGTGGGAACTACTCAGTTTACTCCGAGATGCACGAGGTCTGAGCGTTAAACATGATGTGTGATGCAAAAGCAACGCCCGGCGTCTTGAACTGTCCTCTCCGCGAGTACTAAATCTCGTCTCGAGGCTTGTCGTTCACAAGGTGGCATGTGGTTCTGCAAGATGAAGGCTGGGCCGTTTTGTGTTCGTTAACCAACAAAACTCACAAGTTGAACCAAGAAATCGCCGGAACTCGAGTATATATATCCCTTCTTCCCGCGTACACCTTCTTTCACTTTTCCTCCTGTATTATACACACCGACGGCATCCTGATCTTGACATCACGTGAGTTGCAGAAAACAATGCCTCTCATTCCAAAACACACCCGATAACCTACACAACTTTGTTCTTTCCCTCACCTTCCATCTAGGCTCCCTTCCGCTACATGCAACTGTATCATAATGCTAATGTTTCGGATGTAGATTCATTTTCAATTTACAGTGATGGCACCAAAGGGCAGAAGCAAAGGAAAGGGGAAGGTTAGGGCAAAGATGCCGACATCGGTTATAAATCCACACCTGTCGTTGAATTGGGACCGAATAAAGGGATTCATCTCGGAACACATCCGTGGACTCATACGGATATACAATGCTTGCGGCGTCAAGGATGAGAGGGCCTGGGACCTCTTTTATAATATAATCTTTCTTGATCCAGTCACGACTCACCACTTTTTACAATTCCAGCCGATGCGGCTGCACCGCAGGAGCAGGAGTTCGCCTTTTTGGGAGTGGTGGGCTGCCTTCCACTGATATATGGGGCAAATGTTTGAGAAAACCCACGACCAAATGAACAATTGGAGGTGGGACAACCCCCGTGCCTTCGGGGATCAAGTCAATCGCTCCAATCTGCAGACAACCAGCTCGGGGAAGGTTGAACGCACCAGTGTGCGTTTCTCTTGGTACGGTAGCGATGATCTCCGGGCAACGATTGAGCCGCCAAGCTGCTGGTAGTACAAACCAGGCAACTTCCTGGCTGTTAGACCACTGAATTGGGATGAGATAATCGACGAGAATGATGATGATGACAATTGGGCGGATCCCGGTGCGCCGAGCAGTGGAACGAGCCGTCCTGGCGATGGCAATGACAATGATGATGGAGAGAGTGAAGAGGACACGCAGGGCGCTGAGAAAGGGACCGGGACAGGGAAGGGAACAAAAGCCGGGAAGGGGAAAGGGAAGGGGAAGGGGAAGGGAAATGGTAAAGGGAAAGGTATTGATAAACGAACCCCAGGGGGAGATGATATCTCTTGTGCTGCATCAGCAAAATGTATTTTAGTCACTGGGAGCCTCCAGGAGTGTCTGAGAGGAGGCGGAGTGTAAACTTAGAAGCGTCAATTTCAGGAGAGAACCAGACCCTAGGAGGGCATTCTGGCCGGCCA